>Ga0102944_1000121_pt1 | contig 63030 bp, 60 predicted proteins | sample SalPonD_shore_MG_FD_78172 | JGI IMG/M metagenome (GOLD analysis project Ga0102944, IMG submission 78172) | Salt pond soil microbial communities from South San Francisco under conditions of wetland restoration - Salt Pond MetaG... | ecosystem: Environmental > Aquatic > Marine > Intertidal zone >... | reverse complement strand
CCGCGCTGGACCGACGCACCCCGGATGCGGTGTACTTCCAGCAGGTTGCCCCCGAGTGGGCAGCCTGAAACCCGAGGCGGATTCCACTTAAGGCAGTGTCCAGGATTCGGGGTCCATTTCTCATAACCGGAAGTGCAAAGTGGGGCGGCGAAGGTGCATTACGTCGCACTGCCCGCGTTGACAGCACTGTTAGCCAGCGTGCCGGCCGTTCGGCTTGTGGTTCAGAACTCGGTGAATGTACTGTCCTCGGGATTGCCCAGGCGCCGTAAACTCTTCCCATACATTCCGCGGACACGGCGCATATCACTACTCCACACCATCCGGAAACCTCACAAAAATTCTTTCGCTCTCCGCATCATACGCCTCCGCCACTATGCGCGAAGAGCCAGCTACGGGAATCCATTCGATCATAGTGTGACCTCACTCATAGGTTTCGCGCCACGCTTTTAGAGCTGGCGCGACGTTCGGCACCCGCGGGTCTCCGCGCCACGCTTCCAAAGATGGGTCCTCGGCCTCGGGCCAAGGGTTGGGCGTATCCAAGATGGTCCTGGCTGGCAAGACCAAAGACTCGCCGCTAATGATTGCCTCGTGCGTTCGAAGTGAAGGAAGAACAGCTGCTAGGCCCGTGATTGTGTCCGGAAGTGCGCTCTTGATCGCGCCCTGATCTTCGGAATTCGATAGCCTTAACGCAATGAGCGTGCCGCATTGCGCGAGTGCCGTCTTCGGGAGCTCTGTTGGTCGTTGTGTAACGAGAAAAAGGCCTATGCCATACTTACGCCCCTCTCGCGCGATTCGGTTGGCTGAGTTTCGCGTTAGTGCGGTAGCCTCCTCTCCGAGGTATCGATGAGCCTCTTCAAGGACCAACAGTACTGGACTTGGGCGCCCTATTCCTTCGCCGTCTACCTCGCAGCGGAAAACATCGCGTGTTTGGGTCGAATTATTCGTGGCCTGCGGGTGCATGTCCCGCCTTCACCGACAGCTACCTGCCGGCTGCACATAGGATCGCGGAAAGCGGGACGGAATACCTATATTGGGTCGTCTCTTGCCGGATAGCGTGACCTAGACGCACAGCCCGGACGCCAGGTCGAAAGCCGGCCGGGAGTGAACATCTGGCTCAGTGAAACGAACCACCGCTATTTACAGAAGAACATGTTGTGTGGCCGCGATGAGCTGCCACACAACAGCTTTTCCAGAACGAGCCTCTGCGTTAGTTCCGCCACGAATGCCAGCGATTGAGCCGGGCATTCATCCAGTGCAACAACGGGATACGCCAATCCTCCGCGATGTTCCCTGCGACCAAGTGCCGGGGATGATGAACAGCACCTTGCGGCGCTCGGGCGCTCTATGCCCCGGGCGCAGCTTCCGATTGAATGGCTCTTGGACGTACCGATGAACGGCAATCTTGTCGTATGCGCCGCCACCTACCACCCGTTCCCACTTGTAGTGTTTGATGTCCTGGTTGAAGTCGGCTACCCCCGCTCCTTGGTACTCCCAGGAGCGGCGTTCGTGCCATCCAAGATGCTGCGCCCGCTTGGCAGCGATAGATACACCGGCGTCTCTCACACCCGGCTGCCAGCCGCGGTCGGCAGAGGCAACCGTGCTGATTGTTAGCGGGATCAAGAGCGCTAGCGCGAAATTCTATTTCCATAGTCGCATCGGGAAGCTCCTCCTGAGTCTGTCCAGTTCTGCGCGGTCGCCTCGGCATGGTGTTTGTATCCGCTTGGAAGCCGACCGACTCTTAACGCCTAGCCCCGGGTACTTATCCCGTCAAGTGTGACGAACAACGCGGTTCAGGAGCCGCTGAGGTGGCGCCACGGGCACAAAACGGCCGATGCGACCCTTGCGAGGCGAGACTCACAGGCCAGCGACTGCAGTCAGTTCTCGTCAACGGGAGCACTAGCGCGTCACGACTTGGAGACCTTAGGAATGCTGTAATCAGTCCCAGCTGCGTCCCTCTTGTTGCACGCAATTGAGCACTCCCACAACCGCTCGGAGCTGCGGGGTGGGCTGCGGCTAACCCCGGCCAAGAGCGGCCGTCCACCTCGCCGAATCCGTATTCTGCCCCTATTTCCACGGGGAATGGTTATCCGATGTCACCGAACCCGTATTTGCTGGTTATGCCGTTCAGCGCATAAAACAGTTTTATGCGCTATTCCCGATATTGAGATTTTATGCGATATGGCGCATAGTTGATCCCAGGTGATCATCATGAACGATATCGCGCGCACACCTAGACAGATCGGCAATCTGATCCGCCGAACCCGCAAACGACACGGGCTCAGCCAGGCGGCGCTCGGCGAGAAGACGGGGTTGCGGCAGGAAACCATCTCACTTATCGAGAACGGCAATCCGGCCACGAAGCTGGAGACCATGTTGACGGTACTGGCGTCGCTGGATTTGGAGTTCCGCATCGCGCCGCGATCCAAAGGTGACGCCAAGGACATCGAGGCTATCTTCTGATGCCCCGCCATCGCCGTTACTCACCGTTGCGTGTCCTTCTCAATAATCGACTTGTCGGCTACCTGAGCAGGCAGCCGAGCGGTGCCGTCCGCTTTGCCTATGACAGGAGGTGGCTCGAGTGGGCTCACGCCCTACCGGTATCCCTCTCATTGCCGTTGCGCGGGGATGCTTACACGGGGGAACCGGTTGTCGCGGTGTTCGATAACCTCCTGCCGGACTCGGAAGCATTGCGTGGGCTGGTTGCGGAGCGGGTGGGCGCCGCCGGCATTGACGCCTACCACCTGCTGGCGGCTATTGGTCACGACTGCGTTGGCGCACTGCAGTTCATTGTTCCAGACGATGAACCTGATGGTGATACCGCCGGCATCAACGGCGAAGCGATCGGCGAGGCCGCTATCGAACAGCTGCTCAACGGCCTGGCGCAGGCTCCGCTGGGCCTCGAGCGGGAAGATGCCTTTCGGATTTCGGTGGCCGGCGCGCAGGAGAAGACCGCACTGCTTTGGCATGAAGGGCGGTGGCTGAAACCACACGGTACGACGCCAACCACTCACATCCTCAAAACCCAGATCGGCAAGCTGCCGAACGGCATTGATCTGTCGAACAGTGTCGAGAATGAGTTCTACTGTCTGAAACTTGCCGCCGCCTTTGGCCTGCCGGTCAACGAAGCGGCGATCCATCCCTTCGGCGCCACCAAGGCCTTGGTCGTCGAACGCTTTGACCGCCGCTGGAGCCGCGATGGCCGACTGCTCCGGCTGCCGCAGGAGGACTGCTGCCAGGCCCTGTCGGTACCGCCCACCCGCAAATACCAGAACGAAGGCGGCCCGGGCCTTGTTGATGTTCTGGATGTGCTCAAGGGTAGCGATAACCCGGCACGAGATCAGGCCACCGTGCTCAAGGCACAGATTCTGTTCTGGCTGATCGGCGCCACCGACGGGGACGCCAAGAATTTCAGCATCTTCCTGAACCCAGGTGGCACCTATCAGCTCACGCCGCTGTACGACGTCCTCACTGCCGAACCGAGTCTCGCGGCACGCCAGATCGAGCGCAAACAAATGCGCCTGGCCATGTCCGTGGGCACCAATCGTCACTACAAGAATGACGAGATCCAGACACGGCACATCGTTCAAACCGGACGGGCGGCGAATCTGCCGAACGTGCTCATCCAGGACGCAATACAGGAGATGGCCGACAACGCCGGACAGGCTCTGGAGCGGATCGAAGACGCGCTACCGCCGGATTTCCCCGAAGCCATCCATGACGCCGTGAAGCACGCCGTGAAGAGACGTATCGCGCGACTTTCCGTAAGCCCGTGAGGACGGCGAAAAGGGGTCGGTGACAACTGACAACCATTTCCGGCTTGTGAAGATGAGCCGCCAGGAAGCCACCGGGGTCACCCATTCCCATTCCCGTGACCCCATTCCCGTTACTTCCCATCCCGTTAGGCCGGCCGCTCGGCGCGTCTCACTACATTCCGAGCTTTTCGCGGAAGAAGTCGACGACGTTGGAGCGAGATTGGAATGCCTTCCCGGGGTTAGGGGCAATCACGACGTCTCCTCCCGCACCCAGGTGGGAGAAGGGGTCCACCACAGTCATCGCCGGCTGCAGCCGGTCCCAGGCGTGATAGGCGTTCCGGTACACGTTGAGCGACACGTTTGGGAAAGAGCCGGCCAGTGCCTGGCAGGGTCCGGGCCCGTCGTCGTAGTCATCGTGGTCACCGATCTGGATCAGCACCGGGGCGTCGGTCAAATTGTAGAAGAAGATGCCGGGAAGCCCGGCGCTGTAAGCCCAGCAAACGGGGTAGTTGGCAACGTGGGCGGCAAAGACGTGCCCATTCCCGTACGTATTCGTGTAGTACTGGGTCGCTGAGAGCAGCGACACCACGCCGCCCCAGGAAAAACCTAGTAGCCCAATCCTGTTCGGGTCGATGGCGGGGTTCGCAGCCAGGTACTTCAAGGCACTGAACGCATCCGGGACGGTGAGCGAAGGCAAGGCCGGGCGGTCGCCTCCACCGGACAACCCGCGGGCGGCCCACATATCAATCTCCAGCGTGGCGATGCCGGCGTCGTTAAGCGCCTGGACATAAAGGTCACCGCGACTGTCGATTCCGGCCGAGCCGTGCAGTACTACGACGGCCGGGGCAGCCTGCTGTGTGCTGGCCGCGGGTATCCGTAACTGGCCGGAGATGTTCAGCGGCGTTTCGGGGGCGAGCAGGTTGGGCGACTCGAAGCTCACATAGGAAATGGCGGGTACATTGGGGTCGATTACTCCCGCGGCCGCCGTTATCGGGATGACGAGGGAGATCGAGGCGGTAAGGATACGTCGCAGGATGCTCATGATGATGTCCTTATGATGGCATGTTGCGGGATTGTTCTTGGCGATGGGGCGAGGCTTCATGACTTTCCAAGTGTAGTTGCCCCCGCCAGACCGGACATCGACCCCGGAAACCGTGGTCTGTCCCTTCTTCTATACCGCCGCCGGACATCCAACACCGCCGGTTGCACCATTTCTTCCGCCACGCACGGTCCAAGCAGGGCGGTAGCGGGCTTCAAGCCGGCGGCCGGCTGTTTTGGGTGTTTACGTCCATTGTCCGTTTCACCCGATCTTCAGCCCCCAAGGGAGCAAACGGCTCTTTCAGCCGCTCGCTCCGTTCCGGCACGACGGTATTCGCCCCTCGAATGCGGCGCTTTGCGCCGTGACTTCGCTCATCATGTGCTCGCGGAACGCAACGACCCGTCGCGTGCGCCGGAGGTCGGGGTGGAATAGAAGCCAGAGACCCAGGTCCAGGTCCGGGTCGGGCACGCAGAAGCGCTCGAGCTCGGCAACGCCGTCACCCATGAAACAGGGCAGGTAAGCGAGCCCCAGGCCCTGCCGCAGGGCGGCAACCGTGAGCAGCGTGTCATCGACAAAGAAACGGTGCTCATATTCGGGGCAGGCCGTCTGGGTCCACGACTTGTGGAAGCCGCAGCACTCCACGCCGAGCCATTCCGGCTCTCCACCCGCGGCGCGTAACGCCCGCAGGTACGCCCGTTCCCCGTAGACGGTGGACGCCACCGTCGTGACCCTCACACCGATCAGGGTCTCCAGCGGCGTATTGGTGAGCCGGATGGCGACATCGGCCTGCCGCTCCGCCAGGCTGACATACCGGTTGGATACCTCGACATGCAGTCGTATTTCCGGATGGCGCTTGCTGAAGCTGGCGAACATCGGCATGAGCACGCTCGAAGCCATGTTGTTGATCGCCGAAACATGCAGCTCGCCTGCCAGGCGGCAGTCCTGACTGCTCAACGCACCTTCGATGCGGAGGAATTCCAGCTCCATTCGGCTGGCCGACACCCGTAGCTCTTCACCCGCGTCCGTGAGGACATATCCGGATTTCCGGCGCTCCAGAAGCCTGGCGCCAAGCCGCTCCTCAAGCGCTCGCAGCCGGCGGGAGACCGTCGAGTGCTGGACATCGAGCCGTTTCGCAGCGCCGCTGATCGAGCCCGCTCGCGCGACGGCGAGGAAGATCCGCAGGTCATCCCAATGCATCACCGTCCCCCGCCGTGTGCAATTTCGCATATCGGGTGTCGATCTATTGAGAATAGTGCCAATGGCAGCGTCCGCCTACGCTAAAAGGCTCCACATAAAGCGGATGGGTAAGCCGATCATGAGCGCGACGCAGACCGTTTTCGATCCGATTGCCTTCAAGGAAACCACGCGGCAGCAGTGAGACAGCGCCGCCATCGCCTGGGACCGTTGGGGCACCTGTTGTCCCGGTGGCTCGGACCGGCCACCGAGCTCATGCTGGACATGAGCCGTGTCTCGCAGGGCGGCCGGGTTCTGGACGTGGCCGCCGGCGCCGGCGAGCAGACCATGGCCGCGACCCGCCGCGTCGGCCCTGGGGGGCGCGTCCTGGCCACCGACCTCTCGCCCAATATCCTGGCCCTGGCGGCCGTCAATGCCAGGCGCGGTGGCTACGGCAATGTCGATACGCTGGTGGTCGACGGGGAACTGCTCGATCAAGTGCAGGTGGATTCATTCGACGCCGTCATCTCGCGGGCCTGCCCGCAGGCGAGCAGGACGATGCCTGGGCGGAGATCGAGGGTGCCCTGGGTGCGTTCGAGCGGGACGGCCAATTTGAAGGCCCCTGCGAAATGCTCGTCGGCGCCGCCAGCAAATAGCACACGCGGGTGAGGGCTTTCCGCTCCCACCGCAGAGACCATTACCGGGAGAACTTCGATGACCACCATTGCCATCGCCCAGGAGCCGCCCGTTTTTCTGGAGCGGGAGAAGACCATCGCAAAGGCCGCACAGCTGGTCGAGAAGGCCGCCGATCAGGGGGCCGAGCTGGTCATCTTCTCCGAGGCCTTCATTCCCGGCTATCCGGCCTGGATCTGGCGACTGAGGCCAGGCGGCGACTGGGCGCTGTCCGAGCAGCTGCATGCGCGCCTGCTGGACAACGCGGTCCAGCTCGGAACCGACCAGTTGGATCCGCTGTTCGACGCCGCGAAGAGAGCGCGAGTCACCGTCGTCTGCGGCGTTGACGAACGAGACGACAATACAAGCCGGGCCACGCTCTACAACTCGGTGCTGACAATCGGCCCGGACGGCACATTGCTGAACCGGCATCGCAAACTCATGCCCACCAATCCGGAGCGCATGCTCTGGGGGTTTGGCGACGCCAGCGGCCTCAGGGTCATGGACACGCCGGCGGGGCGGGTGGGGTCGCTGGTGTGCTGGGAGAATTTCATGCCCCTGGCCCGCTATGCGCTGTTCGCCCAGGGTATCGATATCCACATCGCCCCCACGTACGACAGCGGAGACAAGTGGATCAACACGCTCCGGCATATTGCCCGCGAAGGCGGTTGCTGGGTCGTGGGTGCCGGCAACGTCTTGCGTGTCGGGGATCTGCCGGCTGATTTTCCGGATCTCGACCGGCTCTATCCGGAGCCCGACGAATGGATCAATCAGGGCGACTCCGTTGTTATCGCCCCGGGGGGAGACATCGTCGCGGGACCCCTGCGCAACGAGACCGGATTCCTGCTGGCCGATATCGACTTGAGGCAGGTCTCCGCCGCGCGTCGCAGTCTCGACATAGTCGGGCACTATGCGCGCCCGGACATTTTCAGCCTGCAAGTCGATGCCAGGCCGCGGAAGCCCGTCGAATTCAACGGTTAGAGGGGAAGACGTGCAGCAAGGGGCAGGTGTCGCGGTCCTTGTATCGCGGGTATTCGCCCATCGCACAACCGGTTGAACCGGTCTGGGTGGGCTTTCGCCCACTCTGGGTTTGATGCCGGCGTTCACGGGATGGGCCGCGGCACACCGATTGTCCCGTCAACCTCAGAACGCATCCCCCGGCACCCGCACCCAGCCCTCCATGAGAATCCGCGCGCTGCGGCTCATGATGGCCTTCTCCACCGTCCACGCGCCGTCCACCAGACGCGCCTCGGCGCCGACGCGCAGGGTACCGCTGGGGTGGCCGAAGTGGACCGAGGTGCGATCATCGCCGCCAGCGGCCAGGTTCACCAGGGTGCCGGGAATGGCGGCGGCGGTGGCGATGGCCACGGCGGCGGTGCCCATCATGGCGTGATGGAGCTTGCCCATGGAAAGCGCCCGGACCAGCACATCGATGTCCTGGGCCCCAACTTCCTTGCCGCTGGAGGCGGTGTAGTCCTTCGGCGGGGCGACGAAGGCGATCTTCGGCGTGTGCTGGCGGCTGGCGGCGTCGTCCACGTGGTCGAACAGGCCCATCTTCACGCCGCCGTGGGCGCGTATGGTCTCGAACATTTCGAGGGCTTTGCTGTCCTCGTTGATGGCGCCCTGGAGCTCCGTAGCCGTGTAGCCGATGGCCTCGGCGTTGACGAAGATGGTGGGGATGCCGGCGTTGATCAGGGTGGCCTTCAGGGTGCCGACACCGGGCACTTCTAGGTCGTCCACCACATTGCCGGTGGGGAAGATGGCCCCCTCGCCGTCGGCCGGGTCCATGAACTCGATCTGGATCTCCGCGGCGGGGAAGGTGACGCCATCCAGCTCGAAATCGCCGGTCTCCTGGACCTCGCCGTTGGTGATGGGGATATGGGCGACGATGGTCTTCTCGATATTCGCCTGCCAGATGCGCACGGTGCAGTGGCCGTTGTCCGGAACGCGGTCGGCGTCGATCAGGCCGTTGTTGATGGCGAAGGCGCCCACCGCGGCGGTCAGGTTGCCGCAGTTGCCGCTCCAGTCGATGAAGGGCTTGTCGATGGAGACCTGGCCGAAAAGGTAGTCCACGTCGTGGTCGGCGCTGTCGCTCTTCGACAGGATCACCGTCTTGGAGGTCGAGGAGGTGGCGCCGCCCATGCCGTCGGTGTGCTTGCCGTAGGGGTCCGGGCTGCCGATGACCCGCAGCAGCAGGGCGTCTCGGGCCGGCCCTGGCTGCTGGGCGGCCTCCGGCAGGTCCGACAGCTTGAAGAATACGCCTTTGCTGGTGCCGCCGCGCATGTAGGTGGCGGGGATGCGGAGCTGGGGTGCGTGGGTCATGGGCTTTTGCTCTCGTTCGGTTTTCCCCCCCCTCTCCCCTAGCCCCTATCCCACAAGGGGAGAGGGGAACTTGAGGAGGGGCTGGCTATTCGGGTTTGGCCCCTCCCCAGCCCCTCTCCCGCCAGGGGAGAGGGGTTTTTCAGTGGCTCCCCTCTCCCCTCGTGGGAGAGGGGCCGGGGGAGAGGGGGCTATGGTGTTCAGGATGTCCTCTAACACATGGTCCGTTTCGTTCAGTATCTGGTGGTTCCAGTAGCGCAGGATCTGGAAGCCCTGTCGCTGGAGCCAGGCATCCCGCCGTTCATCGCGGGCGTCCTCGTTGTGCTGGCCGCCGTCGCATTCGACGATCAGGCGGGCCGCGAAGTGGACGAAGTCCACCACGTACGGGCCGGTGGGCTGCTGGCGGCGGAATTTCCGGCCGTTCAAGCGGTAAGCCCGCAGGTGGCGCCATAGCAGCCGTTCGGCGTCCGTCATGTTTCGGCGCAGGTGCTTCGCGAAGGCCTTCTGGTGCATTTCGGTCCTCCTTGACCGTAAGTCCTCACCCTCTCCCCAACCCCTCTCCCATCAAGGGAGAGGGGCTTTGTAGCTCCCCTCTCCCCTTGCGGGAGAGGGGCCGGGGGAGAGGGCCTGTCTCAGCCGCCCGCCGCCTCCGCGCCGGTCTCCTCGCCCATGAACTCCTTGGCGAATCGCTGAAGAATGCCGCCGGCATTGTAAGTGGTCAGCTCATCCTCGGTGTCCAGGCGGCAGATGACCGGTACGCGCTCGGTGTTGCCGTCCTTGCGGTGGATCACCAGGGTCAGCGTGGCGCCGGGTGCGGGCTCGCCTTCCACATCAAAGGTCTCGCTGCCGTCGATACCCAGTGTCTTGCGCGTCGTGCCTTCCCGGAACTGCAGCGGCAGCACGCCCATGCCCACCAGATTGGTGCGGTGGATGCGCTCGAAGCCCTCGGCGACGATGGCCTCGACGCCGGCCAGGCGCACGCCCTTGGCGGCCCAGTCGCGGGAGGAGCCCTGGCCGTAGTCGGCGCCGGCGATGATGATCAGCGGTTGCTTGCGCTGCTGGTAGGTCTCGATGGCGTCCCACATGCGCATGACCTTGCCGTCCGGCTCCAGCCGGGCGAGCGAGCCCTGTTTCACCTCGCCGTTTTCGTCGTGGACCATCTCGTTGAACAGTTTGGGGTTGGCCAGGGTGGCCCGCTGGGCCGTGAGGTGGTCGCCGCGATGGGTGGCGTAGGAATTGAAGTCCTCCTCCGGCAGGCCCATCTTCGCCAGGTACTCGCCCGCCGCGCTGTCCAGAAGGATGGCGTTGCTCGGGGAGAGGTGGTCGGTGGTGATGTTGTCCGGCAGCACCGCCAGGGGCCGCATGCCCTTGAGGGCCGGTCTGTCCGCGAATGCGCCTTCCCAGTACGGAGGACGGCGGATGTAGGTGCTCATGGGCCGCCAGTCGTACAGCGGGCTCACCTTTTCGCCTTGTTCCACCTTGATGTTGAACATGGGCGTGTAGACATTGCGGAACTGCTCCGGCTTCACGCTCTCGCGGACGATGCGGTCGATCTCCTCGTCGGACGGCCAGAGGTCCTTGAGGGTGATCGCCTTGCCGTCGGCGTCATACCCCAGGGCATCCTTCTCGATGTCGAAGCGCACCGTGCCGGCGATGGCGTAGGCCACCACCAGCGGCGGCGAGGCCAGGAAGGCCTGCTTGGCATAGGGGTGGATGCGGCCGTCGAAGTTGCGGTTGCCGGAGAGCACGGCCGTGGCATACAGATCCCGGTCGATGATCTCCTGCTGGATCTTCGGATTCAGGGCGCCGGACATGCCGTTGCAGCTGGTGCAGGCGAAGCCGACGATGCCGAAGCCGAGGTTCTCCAGCTCGCCCAGCAGGTTCGACTCTTCCAGGTAGAGCTGCACCGCCTTGGAGCCCGGTGCCAGGGAGGTCTTGACCCAGGGCTTGCGGGTCAGGCCCATCTCGTTGGCCTTCTTCGCCAGCAGGCCAGCGGCCACCACGTTGCGCGGGTTGGAGGTATTGGTGCAGCTGGTGATGGCGGCGATGATCACGGCGCCGTCGGGCATCTCGCCTTCCTTTTCCTCCCACGCGCCGGCGATGCCGCGCTCGGCGAGCTTGGAGGTGGGCAGGCGCCGGTGCGGGTTGGACGGACCGGCCATGGTGCGGTCGACGGCGGAGAGGTCGAAAGTCAGCACCCGCTCGTACTCGGCGCTCTCCACGGCATCGGCCCACAGACCGGCTTCCTTCGCGTAGGTCTCCACCAGCTTGACCTGCTCGTCCTCGCGGCCGGTGAGCCGGAGGTAGTCGATGGTCTGCTCGTCGATGGAGAACATCGCCGCGGTGGCGCCGTATTCCGGGGTCATGTTGGAAATGGTGGCGCGGTCGCCCACGGTCAGGGCCCGGGCGCCCTCGCCGAAGAACTCCAGATAGGCGGAGACCACCCGCTCCCGGCGCAGAAACTCGGTCAGGGCCAGGACGATGTCCGTGGCGGTGATGCCCGGCTGCGGTTTGCCGGTGAGCTCTACGCCGACGATGTCCGGCAGGCGCATGTAGGAGGGCTGGCCGAGCATGACGCTCTCCGCCTCCAGGCCGCCGACGCCGACGGCGATGACGCCCAGGGAATCCACGTGGGGGGTGTGGCTGTCCGTGCCCACGCAGGTGTCCGGGAAGGCCACGCCGCCGCGGGCCTGTACCACGGGCGACATCTTCTCCAGGTTGATCTGGTGCATGATGCCGTTGCCGGGCGGGATGACGTCCACGTTGTCGAAGGCCTTCTTGGTCCAGTCGATGAAGTGGAAGCGGTCCTCGTTGCGCCGGTCCTCGATATCGCGGTTCTTCCGGAAGGCGTCCGGATCGAAGCCGCCGCACTCCACGGCCAGAGAGTGGTCGACGATCAGCTGGGTCGGCACCACCGGGTTGACCTTGGCCGGATCGCCGCCCTTCTCGGCGATGGCGTCGCGCAGGCCGGCCAGGTCCACCAGGGCGGTCTGGCCGAGGATGTCGTGGCAGACCACCCGGGCCGGATACCAGGGGAAGTCCAGGTCCCGCCTGCGGTAGATGAGCTGCTTCAGCGAGTCCGTGAGCGCCGCCGGATCGCAGCGGCGCACCAGGTTCTCCGCCAGAACGCGCGAGGTGTACGGGAGCTTGTCGTAGGCACCGGGCTGGATGTCCTCGATGGCGGCGCGGGTGTCGAAGCAGTCAAGATCGGTGCCCGGGAGGGGCTTGCGGTATGGCGTGTTCATGCGGTCATTTACCCGGCGGTCAGGCCCGTGGTTGGTGGTGGGTTACGCGGCTGCGGTTTCACCCACACTACGTCGGCTATCTCTGCTTCAGACAACAAGGCCTCATGCCAAGGTCGCAGGGTGGGTGTAGCGCCAAAGGCGCGTAACCCACCGGACCGTTTCATTGCCTGAGGCGGTGCATGAATCAGCTGCGCTGGTCCATCGGTACGAACTGCGTCAGATCCGGCCCCGCGTAGTCCGCGCTGGGGCGGATGATGCGGTTGTTGGCCCGCTGCTCCATGACGTGGGCGGCCCAGCCGGTCACCCGGGACATGACGAAGATGGGCGTGAACAGCTTGGTCGGGATGCCCATGAAATGGTAGGCGCTGGCATGGAAGAAGTCGGCGTTGGGGAAGAGCTTCTTCTCCCGCCACATGACCTCTTCCACCCGCTCGGAAACCGGATAGAGCGCGGTGTCGCCGACCTCGTCCGCGAGCTGTTTGGACCACTGCTTGATGATGGCGTTGCGCGGGTCCTTGGTGCGGTAGATGGCGTGGCCGAAGCCCATGATCTTGTCCTTGCGCTCCAGCATGCCAAGCAGCTCGCGCTCGGCCTCGTCGGGGCTGGACCAGTTCTCGATCATCGCCATGGCCGCCTCGTTGGCGCCGCCGTGCAGCGGGCCGCGCAGCGAGCCGATGGCGCCGGTGACGCAGGAATGGATGTCGGAGAGGGTCGAGGCGCAGACCCGGGCGGTGAAGGTGGAGGCGTTGAACTCGTGCTCGGCGTAGAGGATCAGCGAGGCGTGCATGACCTTCTCATGCAGCTCGTTGGGCTTCTTGCCGTGGAGCAGGTGCAGGAACTGGGCGCCGATGGAGGCGTCGTCCGTGGCCGTGTCGATGCGCTCGCCGTCGTGACTGTACCGGTACCAGTAGGTGATGATGCCGGGCAGGGTGGCGATGATGCGGTCGATGCGGTCCTCCTGCTCGGAGAAGTCCTGCTCGGTCTCCAGGTTGCCCAGCATGGAGCAGCCCGTGCGCATGACGTCCATGGGATGGGCGTCCTTGGGGATGCGCTCCAGGACTTCTTTGAGGGGTTGGGGCAGAGCGCGCAGCGAGCGCAGGCGCTCGCAGTACGCATCGAACTCCTGCCGGCTGGGGAGCTTACCCTTGAGCAGCAGATAGGCGACTTCCTCGAACTGGGCCTTCTCCGCCAGGTCGTGGATGTCGTAGCCGCGATAGGTCAGGCCGGTGCCTTCCTTGCCCACCGTACACAGCTGGGTTTCACCCGCGCTCTGGCCTCTCAGGCCCGCGCCGCCGACTTTCTTCTCTGCCATCTCGTCTACCTCGTGCTATTTGTCTTGGGCGAACAGCTCGTCGAGCTTGCGTTCGTACTCGTGATAGCCGAGCACGTCATAGAGTTCCTGACGGGTCTGCATCTGATCCAGCACTGTCTGCTGGCTGCCTTCCCGGCGGATGGTCTCGTACACCGCCAGGGCCGCTTTGCTCATGGCGCGGAACGCCGACAGGGGATAGAGCACCATGGCGGCGCCGGCCTGGCCGAGCTCGTCCACGGTGAAATAGGGGGTCTTGCCGAACTCAGTCATGTTGGCCAGCACCGGCACCTTGACGGCCTCGGTGAAGGCGCGGAACTCCTCGACGCTGGTCAGGGCTTCCGCGAAGATCATGTCGGCGCCGGCTTCCACGTATGCCCCCGCCCTGTCGATGGCCGAGTTGAGGCCTTCGCTGGCATGGGCGTCCGTGCGGGCCATGATCACGAACTGCTCGTCGGTACGGGCGTCCACCGCCGCCCGTATCCGGTCGGCCATCTCTTCGGCCGAGACCAGTGCCTTGTTGGGCCGATGCCCGCAGCGCTTCGCCTGCACCTGGTCCTCGATGTGTACGGCCCCCGCGCCCGCCCGGGTCAGGTCACGGACGGTGCGGGCGATGTTGAAGGCGCCGCCCCAGCCGGTGTCCACGTCGACCAGCAGGGGCAGGTCGCTGATCCCTGCAATGCGGCGGACGTCTTCGGCCACGTCGTTGAGCATGGTAATGCCGAGGTCGGGCAGACCGAAGGAGGCGTTGGCCACGCCGGCGCCGGAGAGGTAGATGGCCCGGAAGCCGGCCTGCTCGGCCAGGAGCGCGCTGTAGGCGTTGATGGTGCCGGCGATCTGGAGGGGCCGCTCGGCCTCCAGCGCGGTGCGAAAACGTCTGCCTGCGGATTCGTTGGTCGCCATGGTTCCAGCCCTGATGCTGTTGGACGAAAGGCCGTGCAGTGCGGGTCGGGGAGGCGGCGGCCCGGCGTCTGCCTCAGCCGGGTCGGTCCACGGTGATTCCCCGCTGACCCTCAAATTCCCTGATACTGATCATTGCCTCGATCAATGGGCGACCCAGTTTACCCTAGCGGCTATTGCGTTCCCAAATATAAATAATATCAGTCAGTTACCCCATTGAAAGCGGGCTGTCAGCACGGTGTTCCCCCCTATTCGCTGGGGGTGTGGCCGCAACGTGGGCCGGCCTCGGCGGGCGGAGTCTGGAGGCGTTTTCGCGGGCCTGTCCGATTCCGGAGCGCGGACCGCCGGTGATGGGCCTGACACTGAAGCACTCGCCGGCGGCGCAAGCGCCCAGGAACGGGTTAATATGGTAGCCATGGAGCCGCGTCCTTCTATCTCGAACGCCCAATCCGGAGCAGCCCGCCAGCCGATCCGGCTGCGGCTGGCTTGTCCGCCGCCGTTCAATTGGCCGGCGCTGCTGCAATTCTTCCGGCTGCGAGCGATTCCCGGTGTCGAGGCCGTGGACGGAGATGGCTACAGCCGGACCGTCAGCGTCGATGGGGAAACGGGCTGGCTGTCCGTGGCGCCGGAGCCCGGCGGAAACGCCCTGATGCTGTCGGTGAGCCTGGCCGGTGGAGACGCTGCCGATACCGCGGCGCGTGTCCGCCGGCTGTTCGATCTGGACGTCGACTACCGGGCCGTGCGCGACGGGCTCTCCGCGGACCCGCTCCTCGACGGCATCATGGCCGTCACGCCGGGGATGCGCCTCCCGGGGGCCTGGGACCCGTTCGAATTCGCGGTGCGCGCCGTGCTGGGTCAGCAAATATCGGTCAAGGCGGCGACCACGATCGCCGGCCGGGTTGCCGCGGCCTTTGGCGATCCGTTGGAGAGCGGCGTGGCCGGCCTCGATCGCGTGTTCCCGACGGCATCCACCCTGGCTGCCGCCGATCTGTCTGGCCTCGGCCTGACCCGCCGGCGGGCACAGACGCTCTCCAACCTGGCTGCGGAGGTGGCCGCCGACCCATCGCTGCTGGAGCGCGGCGACGGCGTGGACGGCTTCGTCGAGCGCTTCCGTCGCCTGCCGGGCATAGGGCCGTGGACGGCCCAGTACGTTGCCCTGCGCGCGCTCGGTGAGCCGGATGCGTTCCCGGCCTCGGATCTCGGGTTAATGAAGGCGCTCGGCCTGAGCAGTGCCCGCGAGGTATTGGCCAGGGCCGAGCCGTGGCGTCCGTGGCGCGGTTATGCCGCGGTACACCTGTGGCACAGCCTGTCCGAGGGCGGTTGAGGAAACGTTTGGTATCAGCGATGCGCTATACGATCATTCCCAGCCCGGTGGGCAACCTGCTCGCCGCCGGCGACGAGCAGGGGCTGCGCCGGTTGTCCTTCATGGCCGAAGAACGGCCGGACGGGCCGGCTTCCGAGTGGTGCCGGGATCCCGGTTTCTTCAGCGGTCTGCGCAAGGAGCTGGAGGCGTACTTCGGCGGCGAGCTGAAGGCTTTCTCCACACCGGTGGCCGGTCGCGGCTCGCCGTTTCAGCGACGGGTGTGGAAGGCGCTGCTGGAGATACCCTACGGCCGCGTTGCGAGCTACCGGGACATTGCCGAGCGAATCGGCAGTCCGGATGCCATGCGCGCGGTGGGTGCCGCCAATGGGGCGAACCCCATCGCCATCATCGTGCCCTGCCACCGGGTCATCGGCAGCAACGGGCGGCTGACCGGTTACGCCGGCGGCCTGGCGATCAAGGCGGAGCTGCTGCGCCTGGAAGGCATCGAGGTGGACGCTCGGGACCGGGTCTCGGCGAGCGGGACGCGGGCACTGCCGCTGGGCTAGTCGAATCGGAATCGCCCGGCCCAGCCGGGCTCCCACAATCCTCGATGTACCGCAGGGTGGGCGATGACCTGGGATCGCGGCGAAGCCACCCGTGGGAGCCCGGCTTTCGCCGGGCGATTCCAATTGCTAGTTCCCGCGATGAATCGCCTGCCGGTGCACGTGCAGGGCCGCCTCGTGGACCGCCTCCGAGAGCGTCGGATGGGCATGGACGGTGCGGGCCAGGTCCTCGGCGCTGGCCGCGTACTCCATGGCCAGCACCGCCTCCGCGATGAGCTCGGAGGCGTGGGGGCCGACGATGTGCACGCCCAAGATGCGGTCGGTCTCCTTGTGGGCGATGATTTTGACCAGCCCGGCGGTATCGTCCATCGCCACGGCGCGGCCGGCGGCCGCGAAGCGGAAGGTGCCGGTGTTGTAGGGGATGCCCGCGCTCTTCACGCTCTGCTCGGTGCGGCCCACCCACGCGATCTCGGGATGGGTGTAGATCACCCAGGGGATGGTCTCGTAGTTGACGTGGCCCGGCTTGCCGGAAATAAGGTCCGCCACCATCAGCCCCTCGTCCATGCCCTTGTGGGCGAGCATGGGGCCGCGGACCACATCGCCGATGGCATAGACACCGGGCACGTTGGTTTCGCAGTGCTCGTTGACGTGGACGAAACCGCGCTCGTCGAGCAGCAGCCCCGTGTCCTCGTGGAAAAGACTGTCGGTGTGCGGACGCCGGCCGACGGCGACCACCAGCTTGTCCACCTGCAGGGTCTGCTTGCCGTCGCCGTCCTCGTAGTGGACGCTGAGCTGCTTGCCCTTGCGGGTCTCGGTCACCCGTGCGCCGAGGCGGATCTCGAGGCCCTGTTTGGTGAAGACCTTCTGCGCCTCCTTGGCCACCTGGGAGTCCACGGGGGCGAGAAAGGTGTCCTGGGCCTCCAGCAGCACCACCTTGGCGCCCAGCCGGCTCCAGACGCTGCCCATCTCCAGGCCGATGACCCCGGCGCCGATGACCCCCAGGCGCTTGGGTACCTCGGTGAACTCCAGGGCCCCGGTAGAGCTCACGATGCGATCCTCGTCGATGGGCGCGGCGTCGATGTCGATGGGCCGCGAGCCGGTGGCGAGAATCACGTTCTTCGCCTGCAGGGTCTGCGGGCTCTTCTTGCCGTTGGGCGTGAACTGCACCTGGCGGTCGGAGAGCAGCTTGCCGTGGCCGGCGAGGGACTCGACCTTGTTGGCCTTGAACAGCTGCTGCACGCCCCCGGTCATCTGCTTCACGATCTTGTTCTTGCGCTCGATCATGGTGGGCACGTCGAGCTCGACGCCCTTGATGTTGATGCCGTGGGCACTCAGCGCATGGTTGGCCTTGTGGTACTGCTCCGAGGAATCCAGCAGCGCCTTGGACGGAATGCAGCCCACGTTCAGGCAGGTGCCGCCGACCGCGGGGTCCCCGTCGGGGCCCACGAACTCGTCGATGCAGGCGGTCTTCATGCCGAGCTGGGCGCAGCGTATGGCGGCGTGGTAGCCCGCCGGCCCGGCGCCGATAACGATGACGTCGTAGGACTCTGCCATGTTTGCTCCCGATTGTTTTCGAATTCGTTGCGACCGACGCTGTCGCCCGCCGCGGGGCCGCGCCCGGGCGCGCGCCATTTCCGTCGCGTGACTCCGTCCGTGGAGCTGCTCGGTCAGATCTCCAGGAGCAGCCGGGTCGGGTCTTCCACCAGCTCCTTGATGGCGACCAGGAACTGGACCGCGTCCTTGCCGTCGATGATCCGATGGTCGTAGGAATGGGCCAGGTACATCATCGGCAGGACCACCACCGAACCGCTCTCCACCATGGCGCGCTCCTGGATCTTGTGCATGCCCAGAATGCCGCTCTGGGGCGGGTTCAGAATGGGCGTCGACATCAGCGAGCCGAAGATGCCGCCGTTGGTGATGGTGAAGGTGCCGCCGGTGAGCTCCTCGATGCCGATCTTGCCCTCCCGGGCGCGTTTGCCGAAGTCGGCGATGCCCAGCTCGATCTCCGCGAAGCTCATCTGATCGGCGTCCCGCAGCACCGGAACGAGCAGCCCGCGATCCGTTGAGACGGCGATACCGATGTCGTAGTAGCCGTGGTAGATGATGTCGTTGCCGTCGATGGAGGCATTGACGTTGGGGAAGCGTTTCAGGGCCTCGATGGCGGCCTTCACGAAGAAGGACATGAAGCCGAGCTTGATGCCGTGCTCCTTCTCGAAACGGTCCTTGTAGCGGTTGCGGATGTCCATGATGGGCTGCATGTTGACCTCGTTGAAGGTGGTCAGCATGGCCGTAGTCTGCTGAGCCTCCACCAGCCGCTCGGCGATGCGCTGCCGCAGCCGGGTCATGGGCACGCGCCGTTCCGGCCGCTCGCCCAGATCCTCGGTGCTGGGCTGGGCCGGAGCCTTTGCCTGGGCGCCGCCACTATCGCCGGTCGGTGCGGGTGCTTCGCGCGCCTCCTGCGAGGCGGGGGTCTCTGCGCCCTTGCCGCCGCCTTCGTGTTCCTTGAGATAGCCGACGACGTCTTCCTTGGTGATGCGCCCGTCCTTGCCGGTGCCCGGAATGTCGCCGGGGTCGAGCTCGTATTCCTCGACCATACGCCGGACGGCCGGGCTGAGATCCTGCAGGGCGGCCGTCGTCGCCTGCCTGCGCCCGCCGCCCTTCTGCTGCGCGGAGGGCGCCGGCTGCTCGGCCTCGGTCTCACCGGCGGCCTCTTCCGCGGCTTCGCCGCCCGTTTCTTCTTCGGCCGCACCCCCGGCCGCCGCGCCTTCGCCTTCTTCCAGGGTGGCGACCACATCGCCGGCGGTCACCGTGTCGCCGTCGTTCTTCAGGATCTCCCCCAGCACGCCGTCGGCCGGCGCGGGCACTTCCAGCACGACCTTGTCGGTTTCGATGTCCACCAGGTTCTCGTCGCGCTCGACGGTATCGCCCGCCTGCTTGTGCCAGTTGACGATCGTCGCTTCCGTTACCGATTCCGGCAGGTTGGGTACCTTGACTTCTATGCTCATCGACTCCTCGCCTTCCGTTTGCGGAGAACCCGGCGGCGCGGCGCCGCCTGCTGCGACATTTGAAAGGCCTTACGGCGTGCCCGGCCGTTGTTGCAGCGGCTCTCCAACCAATTCATGGTCGGGCCCGGTTGGGCCCGTGTGCTTCAGGAACTGCCCGCCTCGACCGCTTCCGCGGCCGGTGCGTCCGCTGAGCTGGTGCGCCGCTTCTGTGCCGGCCAGGCGCTCAGGGCCGCATCCACCAGCCGCCGCTGCTGTTCGTGATGGACCTTGGCGTAACCTACGGCCGGCGATGCAGACGCTGCCCGTCCGGCGTAGCGCAGCACCTGGTCCTTGCGCATGGCCCGAATGAAGTGGTGCTGGCTGTTGTACCAGGCGCCCTGGTTCTTGGGCTCCTCCTGGCACCACACCACTTCCGTGGCGTTCTTGTACCGGCGGCGCAGGATATTGGCCAGCTCCTTGCCCGGAAACGGGTAAAGCTGCTCGATGCGCACGATGGCGATGTCCTCCAGTTCCCGCTTGCGACGCTCCTGAAGGAGGTCGTAGTAGACCTTGCCGCTGCAGAGCACGACACGTTTGACGGCGCTGGCCTTGACGTCGTCGATCTCGTCGATGACCAGGTGGAAGTGGCCCTGGGCCAGATCGTCCAGGTTGGACGTCGACAGCTTGTGCCGCAGCAGGCTCTTGGGGGTGAGAACGATCAGCGGCTTGCGGAACGGGCGGATCTGCTGTCGCCGGATCATGTGGAAGAACTGCGCCGGCGTGCTCGGGATGCACACCTGGATGTTGTGCTCGGCGCACAGCTGCAGGAACCGCTCCAGTCGTGCCGAGGAATGCTCCGGACCCTGACCCTCGTAGCCGTGGGGGAGGAAGAGCGTCAGCCCGGCAAGCCGGCCCCACTTGGCCTCGCCCGAGGCGATGAACTGATCGATGACCACTTGGCCGCCATTGGCGAAGTCGCCGAACTGGGCTTCCCAGATCACCAGCGTGGTCGGGTCGGCGGTGGCGTAGCCGTACTCGAAGCCCAGCACCGCCTCCTCGGATAGCAGCGAGTCGATGACGACGAAATCGTTGGGCTCGCCGGAGATGTCCTTGAGCGGGATGTAGGTGGTCCCGTCCTTGGCGTTGTGCAGGACCGCGTTGCGGTGGAAGAACGTACCGCGCCCGCTGTCCTGACCGGTCAGACGAACCTTGTGGCCTGCCTCCAGCAGGGAGGCGTAAGCCATGGTCTCGGCGAAGCCCCAGTCCAGTGCCAGGGCCCCGGCCGCCATCTTGCGGCGGGACTCCAGCATGCTGGATACCCGGGAGTTCAGCTCGAAGCCCTCGGGGAGCGCTTGCAGACGCTCCTGCAGCCGGCGGATGGAGTCCAGCGGCACGGCGGTTTCCACCTCGTGGTCCCACTGCGCGTCGAAGTAGGGCGACCAGTCGACCGCGTACTCGTTGCGCACCTCGTGCAGCACATTGGGCGCGACGATCTCGTGGGCGTCCAGGGCGTCTCGGTACGCCCGGTCCAGCTGCTTGGCGGTGTCCTTGTCGATGACGCCTTCTTTCACCAGCTGGTTGGCGTAGACCTGACGGACCGGGGTGTGCTCCTTGATCTTGTGGTACATCATCGGCTGGGTCGCCGACGGTTCGTCCGCCTCGTTGTGGCCGTGGCGGCGATAGCAGATCAGGTCGATGACCACGTCGCGCCTGAACTGCTTGCGGTAGTCCATGGCCAGCTGGGTGACGAACAGCACCTCTTCCGGATCGTCGCCGTTGACGTGGAAGATGGGCGCCTGGACCATTTTCGCCACCTCGGTGCAGTAGAAGGTGGAGCGCGCGTCCAGCGGGTTCGAGGTGGTGAAGCCGATCTGGTTGTTGATGATGACGTGCATCGTGCCGCCGGTGTAGAAGCCGCGGGCCTGGGAGAGCTGGAACGTCTCCATGACCACGCCCTGTCCGGCAAAGGCGGCGTCGCCGTGGATGACCACCGGCAGAACCTCGCCGCCGCGGTAGTCCTTGCGGCGCTGCATGCGCGCCCGCACCGAACCCTCCACCACCGGGTCGACGATCTCCAGGTGGGAGGGATTGAAGGCCATCGCCAGGTGAAGGGCGCCGCCCGGTGTCTTGAGGTCGGACGAGTAGCCCATGTGGTACTTCACGTCGCCGGCGGTAGCGTTCTCCAGCGCGTAATCGCCTTCGAACTCGGCGAACAGGTCCTTGGGCGACTTGCCCAGGATGTTGACCAGCACGTTGAGGCGGCCGCGGTGGGCCATGCCCAGGACCAGCTCACGGATGCCCTGCTCCCCGCCGCGCTGCACCACCTCGTCCAGCAGCGGTATCAGCGACTCGCCGCCTTCCAGGGAGAACCGCTTCTGGCCAACGTACTTGCTGTTCAGGTATTTCTCGAGGCCTTCGGCGGCGGTCAGCCGATTGAGGATCTCGCGCTTCTTATCGGCGGAGAAGTCCGGTTTCGCTCGCGGTCGTTCCAGGCGCTCCTGGATCCAGCGCTTCTGCTGGGTGTCCGTGATGTGCATGTACTCCGCGCCCACATGCCCGGCGTACACATCCTTGACGATGGCGATGATGTCGCTCAGCGGCAGCCGGTCCTCCGCGAACAGCGAGCCGGTGTTGAAGACCCTGTCCATGTCGGCCTCGGAGAGGCCGTGGAATTCGGGATCCAGGTCCGGTACCCGGGGCTCGTCGCGCAAGTCGAGGGGGTCCACCTCGGCATGCTGGTGCCCCCGGACCCGGTAGGCGTTGATGAGCCGCAGGACCGCAGCCTGCTTCTGCGCCGCTTCCGGGTCCATGCCTTCGGTCGTCGTCTTGACCGCCCGCCGCCGGCCGTTCATCCGTGCCCTGGCGGCGAATTCGCGGCGAATGGGGGTATGCGGCACGTCGCGCCGGCCGCTCTCGGAAACCTCCAGTCCCTGGAAGTAGTGGCGCCATTCGCGGTCGACGGAGTCCGGATCCCGGAGATAGGCCTCGTAGAGCGCCTCGATGAAATCGGCGTTGGCGCCGCTGAGGTAGGAGTTGCGCAACCAGCTTTCGAAGGCACCGTTAGACATGGAGATTATACCTTGCTCGATGCGCGCCGCCGCGACGCGCGTGTTGAATCCTGGGGGTTACGGCCGCTGCGCAGCGGGTCCGCCATGCGGCTTCCGGACCGGGGACTGACTACGTAGTAAGAAAAAATGGGCGCCAGAGCGCGGAAATCCAAGAGTGCAGACTTGTGGCTTTCCGCAGCGTCCATGTCCCGTCAGACGCTCCGATCGCCGGGCGCGGGCCTGCAGCGCCTGGCGTCGGGCCAAGCGGGGCGGCCGCCGCACCAATGCGCCTGGGCGCCACGTATGATCCGGCGGCTGACTTTTACGCTGACTGCCAAGAGCGGCGAGCTGACCGGCATCGGCCCAGAAACCTGAGTTGGTAGAGGCTGGATTAGGATCGGAGTGGCCAGTCGGCGCGGCTCTCGCTCCCGGCAGTGTCGGCCGCGCGTGGCACCCCCGCTACCTCGGCCACAAAAAATACGCGTATTGCCCGGTCAGTGCAACCGAGGGTTTCTCGGGCCCCGGCCCTGGCGCTGCCCGTGCCCGTACGGATCGGCCGGCGGCCTGCGGGGATCGTTCCAGGGAGCCCTGTGTTATTCTCCGCCTCACACAGACGGCGGGGTGCGCATCTGCGGGCGCCCGGTGCCGTTACGGCATACGGACGGCCGCAGCGTGCCAGATGCACGGACAACGCAACAGGTTCAATCGATGACATGCGAGCCGTCAGCCAATAATGGATGCCGTCAGGTTAACCGTTTCCGCCCCCGAGCCGGTATCGACCGAATACACCGGTTTTAGCGCGCGCCAGCTCGCCGCCGAGCTCAGCGGTCTCTCCCGCGGCAATCCGGAGCTGGTGGCCTCCGAGCTGCGCCAGCTGCTTACCACCCTCAACGCCTCCATGCTGCGCAAGGTGCCGCGGATCGACGCCCTGGAGCTGATGCGGCCGGCCGTCTGCGACGCCTGTGAGGTGCTGATCGGACGCTATCGTGGGGCGGCGCTGCCCCTGGCCGAGGATGACCGGCGCCAGGCGGGGCAGGTCGGTCAGCTATTGAGCCTGCTCGGGGATGGCTACAAGCGGGTGGTCAACGAGCGCCTCGAGGCCGCCCGCAGCGGCGAGCGCCCCAGGGTCGACGGATACCTGGCACTGGGACTGCAACGTGCTGCGCTGGCGGCCGGACGCAGCCTGATGGAGCACTATCGGCTGTACGCCCCCGAGCCGGCGGCGTTGTGGAGCGACCTTCACCGGCTGTTCCGTAACGCCGAGACGTTCCGTCTGCAGACGCAGCCGTTCGAGGCCGTTGGTCACCGCGACGAAACCGCACTGTCCATAAAACAGGCCTATCTGCGCGCCGTCGTGCTGTCGCTGGCCAACCCCCATCACCTTCTGCAGGGGGAGGCGGAGGCGCTCTACCGGCGTCTGGGACGATGGGTTCACCACGTGCGCATGAGCGTTCCTGATAGCTGGCGGGCACTGGACGGCGCATTCGTCGTCGACCTGGATTCCGATTTCCCCCCTCATTACCGCCCCCGCAGCCGCCGGCTGCCGACCCCCGGCGCGGCGCGCCTGCTGGACCTCTCCGCGCTGGTCGACGCCGTGGACGGGCAGCTGGAGGCGGTCCGTCAGGATGACGGCGGGCGCCGCGGCGCTCCGAGCCTGTCCCAGCGCATGCAGAGAAACATGTACCTGCGCTTTCGCGAGGCGCTGAGCGGTCGGCAGGAGCGCCGTGACCAGCGTCGTTCCACGGTGGCGCGGATCAGCCTCGTGGAGGGACTCAGCGGCTGTCATTTCTTTCTCAACGGCCGCCGCTCGTTCAATCCTGAGACCGAGGAGGCGCGCTGGAACCGTCGGCTGCACGCCGTGGATCCCGAGCCGGGGCTGTCGCTGTCGAAGTCGGAGTATCTGAGCGACAGCGCCGAGCCGGACGGCGATCCGCGCCAGTCCCGGTTCCGGGCCCACGACGCCGAGGCGGACGATGTCTGGCAGCGGGCGCACCGGGTGAATCCCGCGCAGGAGGCCGCGCGCGGGCCGCGGCGGGTGCAGCATCGCGCCGTCACCTGGCACCGGAAGAACGAGGGCGACGGGGGCATGGCCCTGTTCTGCGTGCAGCCGCGCGGCATGCGCGTGCGGGTGGGAGAGCTCACCGCTTACAGCGACAATCCCGGCAACGACCCCGAACGCTGGCGGCTCGGACAGGTGCGCTGGCTGCGAACCCGGCCCGGCGGCGGCCTGGAGATCGGCGTGCGGCACGTCGCGGCCGGCGGCCACGCCGTCGGCACCAAGGGGGTGCAGGGCGTTGGACGCGATACGGAATACATGCGCGGCATCATCGTGCCCCGGGTGAACCCGCTCACCGAGGACGCCGGGCTGATCTCCCCGGCGGGTATCTACGAGCCGGGCAGCGTGCTCAAGGTGAACATGGGGGAGCTGATCTTCTACGTCCGGCTCACCGAGCGGGTGTCGACCACGCAGCTGGTCGCGCACTTCGCGTTCGAGACGGTCGAGCCGCCGGCGCACCTGCGGGGGCGGTGAGGCGAGAGCGGCGAGGGGGGGCAGCAGCGGGCAAGGCGCGTAGTCGGTCGACATCAGGCCCGCCTTATTGCTCCTCACTCCTCGCTTCTTCCGTACTCTTCTGCCGCACGAAGTAGCCCGAGAAGATCACGCCCAGCTCGAACAGCAGCCAGATCGGCACGGCCAGCATGACCTGGGAGACCACGTCCGGCGGCGTCAGCAGCATGCCTACGACGAAAGCGGCGACGATGATGTACGGGCGCTTCGAGGTGAGCGCCTTCTTGCTGGTGATGCCCGTGTACACGAGCAGGATGGTGGCGATCGGCACCTCGAATGCGGCGCCGAACGCAAAGAACAGCTTGAGCACGAAGCTCAGGTACTCGTTGATGTCCGTCATCATCGATACCCCTTCCGGGGTGGTCGATGCGAAGAACGAGAACACCAGGGGGAATACCACGAAGTAGGCGAACGCCATGCCCAGATAGAAGAGCACGCTGCTGGAGACCAGCAGCGGCATGATCAGCCGCCGCTCGTGCCGATACAGCCCGGGCGCGACGAAAGCCCAGAGCTGGTAGAGGACGTACGGTATGCAGACGAAGAACGCCGCGATCAGGGCGAGCTTCAGCGGCACCAGGAACGGCGTGGCCACCTGGGTCGCGATCATGGTCGAGCCCTTGGGCAGGACGGCGCGCAACGGCCCGGCGAGCAGCGAGTACAGCTGCTCACGGAACGGGTACATTGCAAGGAACACCACCAGTATGATGGCCAGCGTGCGGATCAGCCGGGTGCGCAGCTCGAGCAGATGCGTAATCAGCGGACGGTCCTGATCGTCGTACCCGTCCTGCACGTCCCTATTTTCTTCAGTCATGCTTGGTATCCGCCTCGATGGGGCGGTTCTCGGTGGTGCCCTCGCTGGCGTGCTCCGAAGGTTCCTGCGTCGCAGCACCGCTCTCGGACGCAGATGTCTCGCTCTCTCCGCTTTCGGTTTGGCCCTTGTCGGCCTCCCCGCCGCCCTGGTTCAATGCCTTGCCGGCCTCGGACTCGAACTTACCGGCTTCCGACTTGATCTGATCCCGGGTCTGCTCCACGGAATCGCGGATCGCACGCTGGGTATCGCGCAACCCCTCCGCGTTGGCCTCGCGTTCGATCTCGTCGCGTATGGAATAGAAGGCATGACGCGCCCGGCCGACCCACAGGCCGACGGTGCGCGCCAAGCCCGGCAGCCGCTCGGGTCCGACCACCACCAGAGCGATCACACCGATAACGAGCAGCTCCCAGAAGCCGACGTCAAACATGGATCAAGTGTCCGAAGCGGGCGCTCAAGAGCGCTGCTTGTCGTCCTGGTCAGCGGCCTGGGACTGCTCGCCGGAGGCCTCCTGCTCTTCTTGGTTCTCCTGCAGTTGGGCCTGGTTCTTGCCCTCCTCGGCCTCCTTCTGGCCGTTGTTCATGGCGTCCTTGAAGCCCTTGATGGCACCGCCGAGATCCGTGCCTACGTTGCGCAGCTTCTTGGTGCCGAACAGCAGCAGCACGATCACCAGGATCAACAGCAACGACCAGACGCTAATACCACCGAAACCCATTTCTTTCCTCCCGCCGACGGGCACCCGCCCGAGGCTAGTCATTGTTTTCGCGAAGCCTTTTCGTCCAATCCGGACAGTCCGAACCGGCGATCGAGCTCCTTGAGCACGTCCTCCGGCGACAAGTCGTTGGCCGCCAGCATCACCAGCGTATGGAACCACAGATCCGCCGTCTCATAAACGATCTGTTCACGGTTCCCGGCCTTCGCCGCCAGCACGGTTTCAGTCGCCTCCTCGCCGATCTTCTTGAGGATGTGATCCGTGCCCTTGGCATAGAGCCGCGCCACGTACGAGCCGTCCGGATCGGCCTGCTTGCGGGCTTCCAGGACGCCGGCCAGTCGCTCCAGGATATCGCTCATCAGTCGGAATCGCCGTTGCCGTAGATGGTTCTCGGGTCCTTGACGACCGGTTCCACCGTCTCCCACGCGCCGTCGCGCAGCTCGCGGTAGAAGCACGTGCGCCGTCCGGTGTGGCAGGCAACCCCGCCGACCTGCTCCACCTGCAGCAGGATAACATCCGCGTCGCAGTCCACCCGTATGGTACGGACCCGCTGAGTGTGTCCGGAACGCTCTCCCTTGCGCCACAGCCGGCCGCGGGAGCGTGAGTAGTATACGGCAACTCCCTGCTCGGCGGTGGCCGCCAGGGCCTCGCGGTTCATCCAGGCCATCATCAGCACTTCGCCGGTGCCGGCGTCCTGGGCCAGCGCGGGGATCAGGCCCTGCTCGTCCCAGGCCAGCTCGTCCAGCCATGCCTCGTTCACTGCCGCACCTCGATGCCGTGGCGTGCCATGTACGCCTTGGCCTCCGCCACCGTGTGCTCACCGAAATGGAAGATGCTCGCCGCCAGCACGGCGTCGGCGCCGCCTTCGCGGACGCCCTCCACCAGGTGCTGCAGGGTGCCGACACCGCCGGAGGCGATCACCGGTACCGGGACGGCGTCGCAGACCGCCCGGGTCAGCGGCAGGTCGAAGCCCTGCCGGGTGCCGTCACGGTCCATGCTGGTGAGCAACAGCTCGCCGGCCCCCAGCTCCGCCATGCGTGCCGCCCATTCCACGGCGTCGATGCCGGTGGGTTTGCGCCCGCCATGAGTAAAGACCTCCCAGCGGGGGTGAGGTTCCGCGGCGACCTGCTTGGCGTCGATGGCGACCACGATGCACTGGGCTCCATAGCGCTGGGAGGCCTCGCCGACCAGCTCGGGGTGATGGACGGCGGCGGTGTTGATGGCCACCTTGTCCGCGCCGGCGTTGAGCATCCGGCGCACGTCGGCCACGCTGCGGATGCCGCCGCCGACGGTGAGCGGGATGAAGACCTGGGCCGCCACCTGCTCCACCACGTGGACCAGCGTCTCGCGTTCGTCGGAGCTGGCGGTGATGTCGAGGAAGGTGATCTCGTCGGCTCCCTGCTCGTCATAGACGCGGGCGATCTCGACCGGGTCGCCGGCATCGCGGATGTCGACGAAGCGCACGCCCTTGACCACCCGGCCCGCGTCCACGTCCAGACAGGGGATGATGCGCTTGGCGAGCCCCATGGGTGCGCTCACTCCCCGGTCAGCTCTTCGGCCAGGGACTGCGCCTCGGCCAGATCCAGGGAGCCCTCGTAGATGGCGCGCCCGACGATGGCGCCGGCAACGCCGTACTGGCTGATCTCGCAGAGCTTGCGCACGTCGTCCAGGGTGCTGACGCCGCCGGAGGCGATCACCGGGATGTTCACCGCCTCGGCCAGGCGCCGGGTCGCGTCGGCGTTGAGCCCGCGCATCATGCCGTCGCGGCCGATGTCCGTGAACACCAGGGCCTCCACGCCGGCCTCCTCGAAGCGCTGGGCCATTTCCACCGCATCGTGGGTGGACAGCTTGGACCAGGCGTCGGTGGCCACCTTGCCGTCCTTGGCGTCGAGCCCGACGATGATGTGCCCCGGGAACTCCAGGCAGGCGTCGTCCACGAAGTGCGGGGCCCTCACCGCCTGGGTGCCGATGATGACGTAGTCGACGCCGACGTCCAGGTAGGTCTGGATGACGTCGAAGGTGCGGATGCCGCCGCCGACCTGGATCTCCACGTCGGGGAAGGTCTCCGCGATGCGGCCGATGATGTCCGCGTTGACCGGAAAGCCGGCGACGGCCCCATTGAGGTCGACGATGTGCAGTCGCCGGCTGCCCGCCGCGATCCACTGCTCGGCCATGGATACGGGATCGTCGGAGAAGACCGTCTCGTCCTCCATGCGTCCCTGGCGCAGGCGAACGCATTTGCCGTCTTTGAGATCGATGGCGGGGATCAGGAGCATTATTGCCTCGTTCTTAAACCGTTCCGTCCCAGCGCAGGAAGTTCCGCAGCAACTGCAGCCCCGCGCGTTGACTCTTTTCCGGGTGAAACTGGGTCGCGAACACGTTGCCGCGCCCGATGGCCGACGCGAAGCGGCCGCCGTACTCCGTCTCGCCGAAGACCAGCGCGGACTCGGACGGCTCCACGTAGTAGCTGTGCACGAAGTAAAAGCGCGCGCCGTCCTCGATGCCGTGCCACAGCGGGTGCTCCCGCACCTGGTGCACCCGGTTCCAGCCCATGTGCGGAATCTTCAATGCCGGATCGCCTCCGGTCAATCGCCGGAAGTGACGCACTTCGCCCGGCAGCAGATCCAGGGCCTCCACGCCCTCGTTCTCCTCGCTGTGGGTCAGCAGCGCCTGCATGCCCATGCAGACGCCCAGGAAAGGCCGCTCCCCGATGGACCGGCGCAGGACGTCCACGAGCTCGTGCCGGTGCAGGGCGCTCATGCAGTCCCGCACCGCGCCCTGGCCGGGGAACACCACCCGCTCCGCTTCGCGGATGACGTCCGCGTCGTCCGTCACCCGGACATCTGCGGCGCCCACGTGCTCCAGGGCCTTGGCCACCGAGCGCAGGTTACCCATACCGTAGTCAACCACTGCAACATGCGTCATGCGATTGGTGATCGTCCGGTTGCCGGCAATACGCTGGCCGGGTTCAGAGCGTTCCTTTGGTCGACGGCATGCTGTCCGCGGCCCGCGGGTCAAGCTCGCAGGCCACGCGCAGCGCCCGGCCGAAGGCCTTGAACACGGTTTCTGCAATGTGGTGCGCGTTGCGGCCGCGAAGATTGTCGATGTGCAGGGTCGCCGCGGCGTGGTTTACCAGCCCCTGGTAGAACTCCCGGATCAGGTCCACGTCGAAATCGCCGATCCGCGCCCGGGGGTACTCCACAAAGTATTCCAGGCCGGGCCGCCCGGACAGATCCAGGACGACCCGGGACAGGGCCTCGTCCAGGGGAACGTAGGCGTGGCCGAAACGCCGCAGCCCGCGCCTGTCGCCGATGGCCTCGCGCAGCGCCTGGCCCAGGGTGATGCCCACGTCCTCAACCGTGTGATGGGCATCGATCTCCAGGTCGCCCTCGGCGACGATGGTGAGGTCGATCATGCCGTGGCGGGCGATCTGCTCCAGCATGTGACTGAAGAACGGCACGCCCGTGTCGAGGTGCGACTCGCCGCTCCCATCCAGATTCAGCTCGACCCGGATCTTCGTCTCGAGGGTGTTGCGTTCTATGCTCGCGGTGCGTCCCGCCATCGGTCGGTCCTCGGGTTCGTGCCTCGCACGCCGCCGGGCGTGCCAGGGCCGGGGCGTGTCTCAATCGGTGCCCGCAAGGGCTCCGCAGGGTTGCGGCAAAGCCCGCTGTCAGAGTGGAGATCCCGCGCCGCTACCCAACTCGGGCGGAGGATACCATGGCTTTCCAGGTGTTGGGAGCGGGCGGCGCCGCCCGCTCCCGGGCCGTCCGCACGCTCTCCGCCGGCTGTCGACTCAATGCCGCGCGGGCGGTGTCCGCAGCCAGAAGGTGACCGGTCCGTCGTTGATCAGGCTGACCCGCAAGTCCGCGCCGAATCGGCCTGCTGCCACAGGTCGGTGGCGGCCCTCCGCCAGGGTGACCAGCTCATCGAAGAGCCGTGCGCCGTCCGCGGGGGCGGCCGCCGGCGTGAAGCTGGGTCTGGTGCCCTTGCGCGTATCGGCGGCCAGGGTGAACTGCGGTACCAGCAGCAGACCGCCCTCAGTGTCGGTGAGCGACAGGTTCATGCGCCCGTCAGCGTCCGCGAAGACCCGATAGGTCAGCAGCCGCTCCAGCAACCGCCGTGCCTGGGCCGATCCGTCGCCGCGTTCCACGCCCACCAGGGCCAGCAGCCCCGGGCCGATCTCCCCGACTACTTCGCCGGCGACCCGCACGGTGGCCTCTTCGACCCGTTGTATGAGCGCAATCATCGCGGCGTTCGTTGTCAGAATATTCTTACAAGGATTGTCTTTTCGTGCTTACACGCCTGCCCATGCCATAGTGGCACGATAGGAATCGCACGCACAGCAGATGTTGTTGCGTGTCGCACCAGGGAATGGTGCCGGAACTAAGAATAAACAACAGGGAAGAAAGCGCGTCGTGAAGCAGGGCATGCTTCCCACTTGAAGGATTAAGGCGACAGCGCGGATCACCTCCAGCCAAGTGAACTCCAAAACCGGCGCAGCGGACGTGCCGGTTTTTTTTCGTCCCTGGCCCCGGGCGGGGGGGCGATGAGGGGGCGCGGTCAGCGCCCCCGCGTGCCTCGGCTGGAGACGGAGCTCGTCTGCTGCGTCGCCGGCGACGACGCTCCCCTCAGCTCATCCTGCTCCGCGGGTGCGGGAGGGCCGGCCGGCGGCCGCGGCGCTTGGTCGATGTCCGGCGATCTTCCGGTCATCCGGGTCCACTCGTCCAGTGCCTCCTGGGCGCGCTCGGTGGCCTCCTGCCAGGCGCGGATGATCTCGCGGCCCTCGGTCTCCCACTTGGCGCTGACTTGCTCGGGGTCCATGTCCTTGATGCTGTCGAACCAGGCGTTCCAGAGCTGGCTTTGTGCCTGGGTCCAGCCGCGCATGGTCGCCTGGACCTGGTTGATCCACTGAACGGCCGTCTCCGGCGCCTCCTGCTCGCCGAGCATGCGTTCGGTCCAGTCGCGCGTCCACTGGTTCTGTGCTTCCAGCGCCTGATGGACCGACGCCTCCCAGGCCTCCAGGTTGTGCCGGTAGCTCTCGCGCCAGCCCTCGTCGCGGCCCTCAGTGATCCCGCTGAAGCCGCGCACGGCCTCCAGCCAGTTGTCCCACAGCCGTCTCTGCGCCTGAGTCCAGGCGCCGAGCATCTGTTCCATCTGTTTCTGCCAGCTCATCGTTGCGATTTCCCCCTCAAGCTCGGCCAGAAAGCCGCCCGGCGGCCGCATTGCTTCCCCAACAAGGCCCCCGGGCCTCTCCTAATCACTCGAACGCCGCAGGCGCCGCAGGAAGACCTCCATCTCGCGGACCAGCTGCATGTCGCCGTTGGTCCGTGCCGCTTCCAGCCCGGATTCGTAGGCCTGAATGGCCTCGTCTCGGCGGCCGCGGGCTTCCAGGCACTTGGCCAACGCCTTCCAGGCTGCCGAGTAGTCGCTCTTCAGCGTCAACGCCTGGCGCAGATGCGTCTCGGCCTGCTCCCAGTCTTCCCGTTGCCGGTAGGCATTGCCCAGGGTCAGGCGCAGCATGGCGCTGTCCTGGCCCCGTTCGATCATTGTTTCCAGTGCTTCGATATCCATGGCTGCATTCGTGGGCGCACTGTACCGGACTCTGCCGGCCACTGCGCGGAACCTGTTCGAAACTTGGCGATGTGTCTCATCACAGTAACGGCGATCCGCGGCCGCTCCCAAGCGGCGCAGGCAACATTGCCTAGTGCTGTCTCCGCCGCTTGCGCTGGCGCCGCTCGCGCCGGCGGTTGGGGATACCGTGGTAGAGGTTGGTGGCCCGGTCCGGCTGGCGCTTGAAGCGGCGGTGGATCCACAGGTACTGCTCCGGGTGCTGGCGGATGGCCCGTTCCAGGACCTGGTTCATGAGCGTGGCGTCCTCCACCTCGTCGCCGGAAGGGAAGCCCTCCAGGGCGCGCTCGAAGACCACCCGGTAGCCCGGGCCGTCGGTCCGGGCGTGGAAGAACAGCGGCACGACGCGGGCGCCGCTCATGCGGGTCAGGCGGGTGAGCGCAGTGATGGTGGCGGCGGGTACGCCGAAGAACGGAGCGAAGACGCTGTGCCGGCGGCCGTAGTCCTGGTCGCCGGCGTACCAGACCGGGGTGCCGCGTCTGAGGGTGCGCACGATGCCGCGGATGTCTTCCCGGGCGAGCACCGCCGCCAGGGTGCGGGAGCGGCCGCGGAGCATGGCGCGATCGAGCACGGGCCGGCGGTTCATGGCCTTGTAGATCACGCCCATGTGCACCTGATGGCCCACCAGCCGCGCCGCCAGCTCCACGGACATGAAGTGCCCGGACAGCAGGATGACCGGTGTGCCGTCGGCCTGGGCACGCTCCAGGTTGTCCAGGCCCTCCACCTGGAAGGGAATGCGGTCCACGGCGGGACCGCCGAACCAGGAGAGGGCGGTCTCCGTCACGCCTCGGCCCAGATAGCGAAAGTTGCGGCGGACCAGCGCGCGGCGTTCGGCCGCTTCCATCTCCGGGAGGCACAGCTCCAGGTTGCGCTCGACGACGCGCCGCCGCTCGCGGAACAGATAGTAGGCGAGCCAGCCGAGCCCGTCCCCCAGACGCAGCGCGGCGCGCTGCGGCAGCCGGGCCATCAGCCACATGGCCGCCAGTGTGAGCCACTGCGGCCAGTGGTACGGGTGGGCCAGGTTGTGGGGCGCCGGCTTTCTCCGCCGCCTCTTGTGTGTCTTGCTCATCAATCCCTTTGTTCCAAGGCTGCTAAAATCGGCCGGATTCGACCAAATTCGCCAATTTACCTGCTCGAGGCGGCCCATGCAGCTCTCAATCCCGGATTTTGCGAACGCCAGGGTACTGGTGGTCGGCGACGTCATGCTGGACCGTTACTGGCACGGCAGCACGACACGCGTCTCTCCGGAGGCACCGGTGCCGGTGGTGAACGTCGGCCGGGAGGAGGAGCGCGCCGGCGGTGCCGCCAACGTGGCGCTCAACGTGGCCGCCCTGGGTGGTCGCGCCGCGCTGCTGGCGGTCACCGGCGACGATCCGGCGGCGGACAGGCTGGAGACCGAGCTGCGGGAAGCGCACATCGACTGCCGGTTCCAGCGCGTCGCCGGGCTGCGCACCATCACCAAGCTCCGGGTGCTCAGCCGCCACCAGCAGCTGATCCGGCTGGACTTCGAGCAACGCCTCGAGGGGTTCGATCCACACGCGTTCCTGGGCGCGTTCGAGGTCGCCCTGGCCGACGCCGACGTGGTGGTGCTGTCCGATTATGCCAAGGGTACCTTGAGCGACGCGCCGGGGCTCATCGAGGCGGCCCGGCGCCAGGGCGTGCCGGTGGTGGTGGACCCCAAGGGCCGCGATTTCACGCCCTATGCGGGTGCGACCGTGGTGACTCCCAATCTGTCCGAGTTCGAGGGCGTGGTCGGAACCTGCGGCGACGACGCAACGCTGGAGGCGCAGGCCCGGGATCTGGGAAGAAAGCTACGCCTCGGCGCGGTCCTGGTGACCCGCGGCGAGCACGGTATGAGCCTCGTTCCGGTCGACGGCGAGACGGTCCATTTGCCGGCTCAGGCTCGAGAGGTATTCGACGTCACCGGCGCCGGCGACACCGTGGTGGCCGCCTTTGGCGCGGCGCTCGCCGCCGGCGGGGCGCTGCCCAACGCGGCCGCCATCGCCAACCTGGCCGCCGGAGTGGTGGTGGGCAAGCTGGGTACCGCGACGGTGCATCCGGCCGAGCTGCGCCGGGCGCTGCATGGATTCAATGCCGGGGGCCGGGGCGCCGTATCCGAGGTGGAGCTCGCTCAGCTGGTGCAGGATGCCCGGGCCCACGGCGAGCGCATCGTCATGACCAACGGCTGTTTCGATATCCTCCATGCCGGTCACGTGACGTACCTGGAACAGGCGCGGGCGCGGGGCGACCGGCTCGTGGTGGCGGTCAACGACGACGAATCGGTCCGCCGGCTCAAGGGGGCCGCCCGGCCCATCAATTCCCTGGAGCAGCGCATGGCCGTGCTGAGCGCCCTGGCGGCGGTGGACTGGGTGGTGCCGTTCTCCGAGGACACGCCGGAGCGGCTCATCTGCGAGATCCGGCCCCACGTGCTGGTGAAGGGCGGCGACTACCTTTCCGAGGACATCGCCGGCAGCCAGTGCGTACGCAATGCCGGCGGCGAGGTGGTCGTGCTCGGCTACCTGGAAGGCTGCTCCACCTCGGGGCTCATCGCGCGCATCCTGGATCAGCCGCCGCCCTCGTCGTAGCCGGCAAGCAACATCCGCCAGCCCGCGTCATCCATGTGGAAGACGCCATGCTCCGCCTTGAGTTTGTCCAGAGAGCGACGCAGGCGCTGCAGATTGCGCTGCTGCCAAGCCCGCTGGGGCGACCGCAGCCGCCCCTTGTCCCAGTCGATGAGGAACGGGCCGGCCTGATCGCTCATCAGGATATTCATGGCGTTGAGGTCGGCATGGCAGGCGCCCGCGAGATGAAAGCGCCGCAGGGTGATCCCCAGCAGCCGCCATTCGGCCGGCGGGAGGGGCGCTTCCCGCAGGCGGTCCGCCATGGTACGCATGTTGGGCAGGCGCACGGTCATGATGTCGGCGCGATAGAGCGGGCCGCCGCGCAGTACCCGGGCCGCGGCCGGCGCCGGCACGGGCAGGCCGCGGTCGCGCAGGCGGCGCAGCAGCCACCATTCCCGAAACGGCCGCGTGCGCTTCAGGCCGGTCCACAGATAGCCATCCTTGCGCACCCTGGCCAGGATGCCGCCGCGGCGGTAGTGTCGGAGCACGACATCCTGGCCGCCGATCTTCGCCACGTATACCGGTGCTCGGCCGTTCATCGTGCCCAGCAGCCGGCGGTCGGAGGCCAAGCGGTCCGGGTCGAAGTCGTCGGCCGAAATGGGCGGCAGGATGTCGGGATCGTATAATAGCGCGCCCTTCGGGATTCGGATGATCGAATGTTTGGCCATAGTCACTCTTTGCCGTTCGCCGCGCCGCCCGAGCGCGTCTGTGTGCTGCGCCTGTCGGCCATCGGCGACTGCTGTCACGTGGTGCCCGTGATCCGCACGCTGCAGGCGGCGTGGCCCGAGACGCAGCTCACTTGGGTGGTGGGCCGAACCGAGGCGCAGCTGGTCGGCGACATTCCCGGCGTCGAGTTCGTCAGCTTCGACAAAGGCGCCGGCATGCGCGGCTTCTTCGACCTGCGCCGCGCGCTGCGAGGGCGGCGCTTCGACGCCCTCCTGCATCTGCAGTGGGCGCTGCGCGCGTCCTTCGCAAGCCTTGCCGTGCCGGCGCGGATCCGGGTCGGTTACGACCGTCAGCGCGCCCGGGAGCAGCAGTGGCTGTTTACCAACGCCCGCACGGCACCCAATCCGCGCTGCCACGTCATGGACGGTTTCTTCGACCAGCTCCAGGTGCTGGGTCTTCAGGAGCGCGCGCTGCACTGGGATATCCCGATACCGCAGCAGGCCCGGGAACGGGTCGCCGGCCGCGTGCCCGAGGGACCCATACTGGCGATCAGCCCCTGTTCCAGCCTGCGCCTCAACAACTATCGGAACTGGCGCATGGAACGCTACGCCGCCGTTGCGGACTATGCTGCGGAGCGCCTCGGCATGAGCGTCGTCCTGACCGGCGGGCCGTCGGACTACGAGCGCGAGGCGGCGGAGGCTGTCGCCGCCGCCATGCGGCATCCAGCCACCGACCTGGTCGGCGCGACCAGCCTCAAGGAGCTGCTGGCGCTGCTGGAGCGTGCGTCCGCGGTGCTCTGTCCCGACTCCGGCCCTGCGCACATGGCGACCGCCGTCGGCACCCCGGTCATCGGGCTCTACGCCACCTCCAACCCGGAACGGACCGGTCCATATCTGGAGCGTCAGTGGACCGTGAACCGCTACCCGGAAGCCGTGCGCCGGTTCCTGGGCCGCTCCGTGGATGAGGTCCGCTGGGGGCAGCGGGTGCGCGACCCGCGCGCCATGGACCTGATCACCGTCGACGACGTCACCGGGCGGCTCGACGCCATCATGGCGAAGGCCGCCTAGGCCATGTTCCGGATACTCTACACGGCGCTGCTGTATCTGGTCACGCCCGGGGCGCTGCTGTGGTTCGCCTACCGGGGGCTGGCGGACCCGCGCTACCGGCGGGGCTGGGGACAGCGGCTGGGTTGGGCCGATTTTCGGCGGGCCGACTACTGGCTGCACGCCGCCTCCGTCGGCGAGGTCCAGGCCGCGCTGCCGGTACTGCAGGCGCTACGGCGGCGGCATCCGGACGCCGATATCCTGGTTACCACCGTCACGCCGACCGGTGCCGAGAAGCTCCGCTCGCTGCTGGGCGATTCCGTGCGTCACAGTTATCTGCCCATCGATCTCCCGGGCGCCGTTGGCCGCTTTCTCTCCGGGGTGCGGCCCCGCGCCGGCATCATCATGGAGGTGGAGCTCTGGCCCAACCTGCTGCTTGGCGCCGCCCGCCGCGGGATTCCGCTGTACCTGGCGAACGCGCGCATGTCGGAACGGTCCGTGCGCCGCTACCGGCGGCTGGGTGTGTTGACCGCCCGGGTGCTGTCGGCATTCACGGCCATCGCGGCGCAGACGGCGGCGGACGCGGAGCGATTCCGCCGGTTGGCACCGGCAGCGCGGGTTACGGAGACCGGTAACGTCAAGTTCGACGTGCTGCCGCCGGTGGACCTGGAGCCGCGGAGCCGCGAGATCGCGCGCCTGGCGGCCGCGGACCGGCGCCCGGTGTGGGTGGCGGGGAGCACCCGCGAAGGGGAGGAAGGGCTCCTGCTCGATGCCCACGAACGGCTTCGGCGGCGCTTCCCTGACGCGGTGCTTATCCTGGTGCCGAGACATCCGGAACGCTTCGACGGCGTCGAGCGGCTCTGCCGGGAGCGGGCCATCGGTGTGCGCCGGCGCAGCGCCGGCCAACCCGTGCAGGCGGGCGACGCGGTGCTGCTGGGCGACACGATGGGGGAGCTCCAAGCCTATTACGCCGCGGGGCGGGTGGCTTTCGTCGGCGGGACGCTGGTGCCCGTGGGCGGCCACAACGTGCTCGAGCCGGCAGCGGTGGGACGGGCCGTTGTGGTGGGGCCGCATGTGGAGAACGTCGCCGCGGCCGTGGAGATGCTCCGGAGTGAAGCGGCGCTGCTCCAGGTCGGCGGCGCAGCGGAGCTGGCCGACGCCCTCGCCGGCTGCATGGCGCAAGACGGCCACGGGCGGTTGCGGGGCGAGCGCGGGGCGGCCCTGGTAGGCGCCAACCGCGGCTCCGTGCAGCGTCTTCTGGCCCTGATGGAACCAGGCGGCGACGCCGATCCGGCTACTGGTCCTGGTCGCCCTGACCGCCCTCGTCGCCCTGGCGCAGCTCGCCGTTGATAGCGCGCAGATCGTCGGGCCCCAGGGTGCCGGCGGCCTGCTTCAGGTTCAGGGTGTTGAGCAGATAATCGTAAACCGCCTGCTGGTAGTTGCGCTGGGCCTGGAAATAATTCTGCTGGGCGTCGAGCACGTCGACGATGGTCCGCGTGCCCACCTCGTAGCCGGCCTGGGTGGCGTCGAGGGCCGACTTGTTGGAGACCTTGGCCTGGGCCAGCGCCTTGACCCGCTGGATGCTGCTCTCCACTCCGCGGTAGGCATCCGCCGTCTGGCGCAGCACCGAGCGGTGCACCTGCTCCAGGTTCTCCCGGGCGTCGGTGTACTGGTACTGGGCCTGGCGGACCTTGGAGGAGGTGGCGCCGCCGGAGAATATCGGCACGTTCAGCTGTATCCCCACCGTCGCGCTGGTCACGTCCTGGCCGGCGCCCTGGAAGCTGCCGCCGGACTGGTCCTGCTCGCCGTAGCTGCCCACCAGGTCCAGGGTCGGGTAGTGGCCGCCCCGCTGCACGCCCACGTTGGCCATGGCGGCTTCGGCGGCGTGGCGGGAGGCGGTGAGCTGCCAGTTCTGTTCCTCGGCCTTGTCGGCCCAGGCCTTGGCATCGTTGGGCTTGGGCGAGTTCAGCGGAATGTCCGAAGGCACCTTGGCCAGCTCGCCCATGGGTACACCCGTAATCTCGCGCAGGGCCTCGCGGGCGCTGTCGACAGCATTCTCGGCCGCAATCACGTCCGCCCGGGCGGAATCGTAGCGGGCTTTCGCTTCCTCCACGGCGGTCCGCGCGATCAGGCCCACCTCATGGCGCTGGCGGGCCTGTTCGAGCTGGCGCTTGATGGCGCGCTCCTGGGCCTGGGCCACCTGCAGCCGGTCCACCGCGTCCAGGACACCGAAGTAGCGGTTGGCCACCCGCACCATCAGGTCCTGCTCGGCCGCCGCATACTGTGCGGCGGCCTGGGCCACACTGGCGTCGGCCTGGTCGAGGCGCTTGTAGGTGCTCCAGCGGAACAGGGGCTGGGTGAGGTTGATGGAATACTGATAGGTGTTGTAGTCCTGCGTCGAGTTCTGCAGCAGGGCCGGAGCATTGCTGTAGGTGGTCTCCTGGTGCGTCCGCGAGGCTTCAGCGCCCGCGTTCAGCTGGGGCAGCAGGCCCGCCCGCGCCTGGGGCTTCGCCTCCTGGGCTGCCTGGTACTGGGCCTTGGCCTGCTTGATCTGGGGGTCGCTCTGCTTGGCCTGCTGGTAGACGTCCATCAGGTCCTGGGCCGCAAAGGCCGGTGCCGCGGCCAGCGTGCCGGCCACCAGGCAGGCGGCCGCGGCGGCGCGCCATGCCGGCCGCCGGTGCTGTTGACGACGCTTCGCCGCCTGAGGGGAGAGACTCGGGTATGTCTTCTGCATGGCTGACTGCCTTCTGCGGTGATCCAGCGTGCTGTTGAGCGGCCCGGCGTTCGCGCCCTAAAGGGTGAACCGCGGCGTCCTTGGAGCATTGACCAGCGGACGGATGCCCGTGTCGAACAGGCTGTCCGTGGTCCACTGCGCCTCGTCGACGCGGGTGATCAGCAGGCCTTCCATGACCGGGCCGTCACCGACGATGACGAACAGGCGCCCGCCCACCGTCAGGCTGCGGTGAAATCCTTCGTGGAGCTCCGGTAGAGAACCGGTTACGGCGATCGTGTCGTAACGGCGGCCGTCGTCCCAGCCCCGGGCGGCGTCGCCCACCTTCAGCTCGACGTTGCCGATGCCGTGCTGTGCCAGCAGCGCCCGCGCGCCGTCGCGGAAGTCCTCGTGTATGTCCACGCTGGTCACGTGGGCGGCCAGCCGGGCCAGACAAGCGGCCAGGTACCCCGAGCCGGTGCCGATCTCCAGGGCCGACTCGCCGGGCTCCGGATCCAGGGATTGCAGGATCCGCGCTTCCAGGCGAGGCTCCATCATGACCTCGTCGTGGGCGAGAGGGATCTGCAGGTCGGCAAAGGCGAGGTTCCGATAGGTCCTGGGGACGAAGTCTTCGCGGGGCGTCTGCTGAATGACGTCGAGTATGCGGTCGTCGAGCACCTCCCAGGGGCGGACCTGCTGCTCGATCATGTTGAAGCGCGCCTGCTCGAAATTCACGTCCGTCATGTCCTGCCTGCCCCGCTCGCTTCTTGCCCCTGCCGTCGGCATGGTCCTCACGGATGATCGATGAGCCGCCACGCCAGCCGGCCTAAAGCCTACGGAGAATGGTGTCCGCAGGCAAGGATCGATGGGATGTTGACGATGCTAACACCGATCGCTGCCCGCACGCCAGCGTGCCGCGACCGGCCGCTGTTCAATACCGGTCCGGCGTTGCTAAGCTAGTATCGATGAGACGAAGCGGGGGTGCTCCGGGCTTCGGACAGGCGCCGCTACGAACGGCGGGTCCGAGCAGGGAGCTGAGAGAGTCCCTTGGAACCTGAACTGGTTAGGACCAGCGAAGGGAGCCTTCGAAGTGCCGCTCTCGCCAGCCGCACTCCGTTTCGTCGCCGTCCGGAATCCTTCAGGAGGCGACCCCATGAGCGCAGAACCCGAGGCACTCAAACGCAGCACCGGCAATCTCGACGCATCCGTACTGACGCCGTTCCCCGGCTCGCGCAAGGTTTACGTCGCCGGCAGCCGGCCCGATCTGCAGGTACCCATGCGCGAGATCACACAGTCCGACACGCCGTTCATGTTCGGTGCGGAGAGCAATCCGCCGATTTACGTCTACGACACGTCCGGTCCGTTCACGGATCCCGACGCCGAGGTGGACCTGCGCCGGGGCATTGCCCCCTTACGGCTCGGCTGGATCGAGGAGCGGAGCGACACCCGGGAGCTCGATGGCCCCAGCTCCGACTTTGCCCGCGACCGTGAGCGGGATCCGGAGACCGCGCATCTGCGTTTCGGACGCCGGCGCCCGGCTCGGCGCGCGGTGGACGGCGGCAACGTCACCCAGATGCACTACGCTCGCCGCGGCATCGTCACCCCGGAAATGGAGTACATCGCCATTCGGGAGAACCAGCGCCTGGAGCTGTACCGGGAAGCCGCGCAGTTGCAGCGGCGGCATCCGGGGCAGTCCCTGGGGGCGAGCATTCCGGAGGCGATCACGCCCGAGTTCGTGCGCGACGAGGTAGCCCGAGGCCGGGCGATCATCCCGGCCAACGTCAATCACCCCGAGTCCGAGCCCATGATCATCGGCCGCAACTTCCTGGTGAAGGTGAACGCCAACATGGGTAATTCGGCGCTGACCTCCTCCATCGAGGAGGAGGTGGAGAAGATGGTCTGGGCCACCCGCTGGGGCGGCGACACCATCATGGACCTGTCCACGGGCAAGCACATCCACGAAACCCGGGAGTGGATCATCCGCAACGCTCCGGTGCCGGTGGGCACGGTGCCCATTTACCAGGCCCTGGAGAAGGTGGACGGCAAGGCCGAGGCCCTGACTTGGGAGATCTTCCGCGACACGCTCATCGAGCAGGCGGAGCAGGGGGTGGACTACTTCACCATCCATGCGGGCGTGCGGCTGCCGTTCGTGCCCATGACTGCGAACCGGGTCACCGGCATCGTCTCCCGCGGCGGCTCCATCATGGCCAAGTGGTGTCTCGCCCACCATCGGGAGAGCTTCCTCTACGAGCACTTCGAGGACATCTGCGAAATCATGAAGGCCTACGACGTGGCCTTCTCGCTCGGCGACGGCCTGCGGCCGGGGTCGGTGGCCGATGCCAACGACCAGGCCCAGTTCGCCGAACTTAAGACGCTCGGCGAGCTCACGGAGATCGCCTGGCGCCACGACGTGCAGGTCATGATCGAAGGGCCGGGGCACGTCCCCATGCAGCTCATTCGCGAGAACATGGACAAGCAGCTGGAGGCTTGTCACGAGGCGCCTTTCTACACGCTGGGGCCGCTGACCACGGACATCGCGCCGGGCTACGATCACATCACTTCCGGCATCGGCGCGGCCATGATCGCCTGGTACGGCACCGCCATGCTGTGCTACGTCACCCCCAAGGAGCACCTGGGCCTGCCCAACAAGCACGACGTGCGCGAGGGCATCGTGACCTACAAGCTGGCCGCCCATGCGGCGGACCTGGCCAAAGGCCACCCGGCGGCCCAGATCCGCGACAACGCCCTGTCCAAGGCCCGCTTCGAGTTCCGCTGGGACGATCAGTTCAACCTGGGCCTCGATCCGGACAAGGCGCGGCAGTTCCACGACGAGACGCTGCCCAAGGAAGCGCACAAGGTGGCGCACTTCTGTTCCATGTGCGGGCCGCAGTTCTGCTCCATGAAGATCAGCCAGGAAGTGCGGGAGTTCGCCAATGCGCGGGGCATCGGCGATACCCAGTCTGCCCTGGAAGCAGGGCTGGAAGAGAAGGCGGCGGAGTTCCGCGAGCGGGGCGGCGAGCTGTACCGGCGGGTCTGACCGCTCCGGCCGGTGTCCGACACCTTACGGCGGCTGTTCGGGGGCGGCTCCCGCCGGGTCGCCGCTCTCGTGTTCCTCGGCCTGCGGCGGAGACAGGTAGCGTTGCAGCAGGTCCAGTGCGATGGGCACCCCGAATTCGCGGATCAGGCGCGCGAGCAGTGAAGGCCCTTCCGGCTCGGCAGACGGCTCACCTGACGGCGCGGCGCGTCCGGAGCGGCGCACGAGGCCAGCGAACACGCCCAGACCAAACGCGCCGGCCAGCCATCCCGGCTCGGCCGCCCGTTCCCGGAGGCCGCTCCGCACGCGGCGGATGTCCTCCGCCAGCGCCAGACGCTGCTCAGCGACGCGTACCGTTCGCGTTCGAATGCGGCGCTTCAGTCGGCTCATCTCGGCTCAGACCGGACAGGGAGGCCCGGGTTTGCTCAAAGGTCAAATCGCGGGTCTTGCGGACGATTACCCACCAGCATAGCCCGCCCAGGAGCAGGTTGGTCGCGCCCAGTACCGCCAGGACCGGGGCAATGGGCAGCCCCAGGGTCCGGGCATAGACTGCCGCGGCGGCCAGCACCAGCAGCCACGCCGCCAGGAACAGGCCGCCGGTGATCAGGGCCAGTATGGCCATTGCCGCCAGCGACTGGGCCGCCAGCCGCGCTTCGAGTCCCAGAAGCGCCCCGATCTCGCTGATCAGCGCGCGGCCCGTGGTCAGGATCCGCGCAGCCTCCGCTCCCAGTCCTTCCTGGTCGCCTTCGTCAGCCCCCGGTTCGTGGGCGCGCTCGGGCTCGCTCATGAAGCCGCTTCGTTCCCCCATGCAGGCGCCGTCATCGGCGCAGCAGCGAGCCGATGACGAAGCCGGCGGCCACGGCGATGCCGAGCGACTTGTATGGATGTTCGCGCACGTACCCGCTCAGATCATCCGCCCAGTCCCGGGTCTGCTTGGCATAGCGTTCGCCGCTGTCGCGCACGTATTCCTCCGCGCGCGCGCCCTGCTCAGCCATTCGGTCGACCGTATCGTGCGCCGCCTGCGCGACCCGCTCCGTCGTCTGACGGCGATTGTCAGCCGTCTGTTCGTTGGCCATGGTGTTCTCCTTCGCGCTTGGCAGTGACTCGTTACCGTGGCCGCCGCAGCGACCTCCCTGTGGACCATCATGGGGACTGTGCCGGTCATTTCAATCGCTTGCGGGTGCGCTCCGGACACCGTCCTGCGGTCAGTGTCCGGCCAGCTCCGTGCGCGGATCGAACGCGAGCGTGTCGCGCATCTTCTCGAACAGCTTCCGCGCTTCCATGGACTCCGCCGGCGGATTGACGATCCGCAGGGTCACGTACTGATCGCCGGCCGGTGTGCCCGGCAGACCCCGGCCGCGCAGCCGGAAACGCCTGCCGGCCGCACTGTCCGGAGGGATCTTCATCTCCACCTCGCCGCCCAGCGTGGGTACGTTCAGGGTTGCGCCCAGAGCCGCTTCCCACGGAGCCACGGGCAGATCCAGGAGAATGTCCTTGCCGCGCAGGTGGAACAGCGGATGGGGCTCGATGTGTACCTCCAGGTACAGGTCGCCCGGCTTGCCCCCGGCGACGCCCGGGCTGCCCTGGCCCTGGAGGCGGATGCGCTGGCCGTTGCGCACGCCGGCGGGGATCTTCACGCGCAGGTTGCGAAGCTTCGAGCGGACCTGACCCCGACCGTCGGGCTCCGGTGTCTGCAGGCGCAGATTGTGAGTGGTGCCGCTATAGGCTTCCTCCAGGGACACGGTGACCTTGGCGCTCTGGTCCTGTCCGGTATTGCGGCCGGTGTCCCGCCGCCCGCCGAAGATGCCTTCGAATGGGTTGGCGCTGTGGCCGAAACCGCCGCGATCCCCGAACAGCGCCTCGAAGAAGTCGCTGAACTGGCTGCTGCCGAATCCGCCATGGGATTCCCAGCCGGGCGGGGGACGGAAGTCCTGGCCGGCCCGCCAGTTGCTTCCGAGCTGGTCGTAGGCCGCCCGTTTCTCCGGATCCTTGAGCACCTCGTAGGCCTCGCCGATTTCCTTGAAGCGCTGCTCGGCGTCGGCTTCGGAGCTTACGTCGGGGTGGTATTTGCGGGCGAGCCGCCGATAGGCCCGCTTGATCTCGTCGCTCGAGGCGTCGCGGGAAACGCCGAGGATTTTATAGTAGTCCTTGTATTCCATGGCATCGGCGTCTTTCCGGTGTTATGGAATTGGGGCAGCGCTGAACGATTCCCGGGTGGGTCTGCGCTCTGGAGCGCCTTTAAGCCCATCCGGCGTGCAGCCGGCTTTACGCTGCTCGACTGTACCGAAAAGTACAGCGCTGCGCAGAGCACCATGAATCGTCTCGGCCATCGACCCGGGTCACAGTAAGCCTGCCGAAGGCTGAAGTTGGCACTATTGGCGCTCACGACCAACTCCACGAGCGCTATACGGCCAGAGGCGCGCGTGAATCGTTCAGTATTTTCCTCGAAAAGCGCCCGGTCGCTGCGTGAGTGATACAGCTCCTGCCCGGTGCGGGCAGGAGCCCGAGATCGGCGCGGGCCGAACCGGTGTCATCCGGCACCGTCCGTCCGCGCCGCGGCTGCCGTCAGCCCTCGACCTGGATGCGGCGCGGCTGAACCTTTTCCTGCTTGGGGATGGTGATCTCCAGCACGCCTTGGTCCACGCGCGCCGAGATTCGCTCCGCATCGGCCGTGTCCGGCAGGCTGAACCGGCGGTAGAAACTGCCCTGGGCGCGTTCCACCCGCTTGTAGCCCTGGCCGGCTTCCTTGGTCTCGCTGGAGCGGGATCCCTTGATGGTCAGGATGCCGTTCTCCATGTGCACGTCGATGTCCTCGGGACGCACGCCCGGCACGTCGGCGTGAATGACGTAGCGGTCCGCCTGCTCGGCAATGTCCACCGCCGGCACCCAGTCGCTGGTTGCCAGGCTGCTCGCATCCCCCTCTCCGACTGGCGCGGTCTCGTACATCCGCCCTATTTCGTTGCTGAGCTCATTGAGCAGGCGCCAGGGGTCGTAACGCCGTATCGCCATATTGCCTATCCTCCGTCAGATCGCGAAGTTCACTGGGTTACGTCGAAAATGGAGGCCGGCCGGTCGAATTCAAGTGCGCCGCTTGAACAATACGGGCCCGGCTGGTATAAAGACCGGCCTTCGGCTGGCGTCGCGCGTGGCGCGCGCCGGGCCCTTACGCATGGAATTCAGGAGGCAGCTCCCATGTCCAAGGTCTGCCAGGTGACCGGCAAGCGGCCGGCCACGGGGAACAACGTTTCGCACGCCAACAACAAGACGCGGCGCCGCTTTCTGCCCAACCTGCGCTATCACCGCTTCTGGGTGGAGAGCGAGAGCCGGTGGGTGCGCCTGCGCGTCTCCAGTAAGGGCATGCGGATCATCGACAAGAAGGGCATCGACACCGTGCTGACGGAGCTTCGTGCCCGCGGCGAGAAAGTGTGAGGTAGGCGACCATGCGCGAGAAGATCAAGCTCGTTTCCTCAGCGGGGACCGGCCACTATTACACCACCGACAAGAACAAGCGGAATACCCCGCATAAGCTCGAGTTCAAGAAGTACGACCCGGTGGCACGGAAGCACGTGATCTACAAGGAAGCGAAGATCAAGTAACAACGCTCCCGGCGTTTCACGAGGAAGCCCGCCTTCGGCGGGCTTCCTCGTGTTTAGCCACAGATGAACACGGATCAACACGGATTTTGATGCGTTGCAGAGTCTCGTCTGCCTATGAGGGCATGTGAACGCGGCTATAAAAAAGCCCACCAGGAAGCGGGCTGCACAAAGACGGCAATCATCTGTGTGTATCTGTGGCTAAAACTCTCAAATCACCGTCGGCTGGACAAGGGTGAAGCCGCGCAGGCGTTGCGAGAACTCCTGCAGCGCCGCCACGCCGCTGGCCTCGGCGTGGGCGCACCATTCTCGGAGGTTGGCGAGCAGGGCCTCCCGGGTCGCGCCTGACTGGTGCCAGATCTGCTGCAGGCGCTGCTTGTGCTGGTACACGAGCGCCAGCTGATCGCTGCCGCTCAGGGCTCGCTCCAGACGGCGCTGGTTGCGCTCGCTGATCAGGCTCGGCTCGCGGACCAGCAGCCGGCGCGCCCGTTTGATGAAGCCGCGGTAAGACTCGTCGGCACGGGCCAGCTCCTCGCGGGCGGTGGGCATGATGACCTCCCGCGCGTAGATGGCCATGACGTGCACCCGAGCCCGGATGATGGCCGTGACCGTGTCCTGATCCACCTCGGTCTTGCCCGCGTCGATGGCCGGCTGGGGCGCGATCCGCTTCACCCTGGCCAGACCCAGCCGGGCCAGGGTGCTGATGTAGAGCCAACCCAGGTCGAATTCCCAGCGCTTGTTGGAGAAGCGGGCGGAGCTCGGGAAGGCGTGATGGTTGTTGTGTAGCTCCTCGCCGCCGATGATCAGTCCCCAGGGCACCAGGTTGGTGGAGGCGTCTGCGGGCTCGTAGTTACGGTAGCCGAAGAAGTGGCCGACGCCGTTGACCACGCCGGCAGCCCAGAACGGGATCCACACCATCTGCACCGCCCAGATCGTGACGCCCACCGCGCCGAAGCACAGCACGTCGATGGCCGCCATCAACGCCACCCCCAGGCGACGGTGACGGGTATACAGGTTGCGCTCGATCCAGTCTTTGGGCGTCCCGTGGGCGTAGCCGGCCAGCGTGTCCTCGTCGGCGGCCGCTTTGCGGTACAGCTCGGTGCCGCGCCATAGTACCTCGTTCAGCCCCACCACCTGGGGACTGTGCGGGTCATCGGGCGTCTCGCACTTGGCGTGATGCTTGCGGTGTACGGCCACCCATTCGGCGGTGGCCATGCCGGTGGTGAGCCACAGCCAGAAGCGAAAGAAATGGGCGACCGCCGGGTGCAGGTCAAGGCCGCGATGAGCCTGGTGACGGTGCAGGTAGACGGTGACGCCGACGATGGTGACGTGGGTCAGTGCCAGGGTGATCAGGATGTAGGCCCAGATCGGGAGCTGAAGAATGCCGTACCACATGTGTTGCTGGACGCTCGTCTCTATGTGTTGCTGAAAATGACGGGGCTGCACACACCCATCCGATACTGCCAACTATACTCACCCGCTCACAGGCAACGCCACCCTTCAGAGCGCGTCTGCGGTGCGCTCGCTGGGCGAGTGAGCGCCGGCATGGTGCTCCATGTGATGCGAGTGCGACGCGGAGGCCAAACCGCAGAGGCTCGAGCCTCCGGTGGAACGGTCGCGCCGCACTGCCTGCGAGCGGGTTAGTAGCACAGGCCTCGCAGGTAGTCCACGCCATTTGCTCCGGGTTGCCAATCGGTTCTCGGCGGGGCGCCGAAACTCCCCTCCAGTGCATGTATACTGACCGACGGCCGGCGAGCACTGTTCGTTTTCCCCTGGCGGTTCCCCGTGACCCTCGTGGACGGCACGCGGTTGCCCATTGGGCGTGCATTGGCCGGAGGGGGCGCCGGGACCGCGCTCCCCGCTCCCGACCCGGTCGGCTGCCAGATTGAGCTAAAGGTTTCTATGAGCACGGGCATGCAGAATATCTTCATAGGGCGCCAGCCAATCTACGATCGGAGCATGCATGTTCAGGGATACGAGCTTCTCTTCCGGCACCGGGACGCCGGCGACGCCAATATCATCGACGGCAACAGCGCCACTTCACAGGTCATTCTCAACGCCTTTACGGTGCTGGGTCTCGATCGCGTCTGCAATCTGCCCGCGTACATCAACGTCACGAGCGACTTTGTCGTCAGCCACGCGGAGCTGCCGTTCCCGGTGGACCGGGTTGGCGCCCAGAACGGTCCGGTTGATACGCTCCGTCAGGCCTATCTCGAGGCCGTGGCCTGGTCGGAAGAGGTGGCACGGCTGTTTCAGGACACCGGCTGACAGGAGGGTGGCAGGAGCCCGATGACCGCCTTGCTCAAGGTCCGCGACCTCCGCCGGCGTTTCGACAGACGCCTGGCGGTGGACGGCTTGTCGTTCGAGCTCGAACGCGGAGCCATACTCGGCCTGCTCGGTCCCAATGGAGCCGGCAAAACCACCACGCTGCGCATGATCGCGGGTGTGCTGCCGGCCACCGGCGGCAGCGTCGAGCTCCTGGGTGAGCGCCTGGATCACCGCCGGCCCGGGCTGAAGCGCCATCTTGGCTATCTTCCGGATACGCCCCCGCTCCACGACGCCATGCGGGTGGCCGACTACCTGCGCTACTGCGCGCGTCTGCGCGGCGTGCCTCGTACGCGCTGCCGGCAGCGCGTCGACGACGTGATGGAGCAGTGCGATCTGACGACGGTTGCCCGGAGACTGATCGGCAATCTCTCCCGCGGTTTCCGACAGCGGGTCGGCCTGGCGCAGGCCGTGGTCCACGAGCCGGCCCTCGTGATGCTGGACGAGCCGACCCTGGGGCTGGATCCCCTCCAGGTACAGGCGCTTCGGTCCCTGATCGAGGGGCTGCGGCAGGATCACGGCATCATCCTGTCCTCCCACCTGCTCTCCGAGGTGCAGCGGCTGTGCGACCGGGTGCTTATCCTGAACGAGGGGCGCGGGGTTTACACCGGCGATCTGCGCGGTAGCGGTGACGACGGTTACCGGCTGGCACTGCGCGAGGCGCAGCCCCCGGAGGCCCTGTCGGCGCTGCCGGGAGTGGCCCGCGTGGTGCCCGAAGGCATCGGCGGCTACCGGCTCTGGCTGACCGACGGCACCGACGGCGACTGCGTCCTGTCGGCGGTTGTCGAACGCGGCTGGGGGGTTCGCGAATGGCAGGTGGCGGCGCCGACCCTGGAGGCGCTGTTCGTGGAGCACGTGCACAAGGACGAACCATGTGGCTGATCGCATGGCGTGAAGGTCGGGCACTGCTGGCTACGCCGCTGCTGTGGCTGACGGCCGCCGTGAGCCAGTTTCTTCTGGCCTGGTATTTCCTGGTTCTGCTGGATCGCTATCAGCTCCATTACCTGCCGAAGCTGACGTCCGCCAACAGCGCCCTCGGCGTCACCGACCTGGTGGTTGTGCCGTTCATGGGCGGCATGCCGCTGCTGGTCCTGCTGCTGATGGTCTGCGCGGTGTTGGGTATGGGACTGATCGCCGAGGAGCGCCGCCGGGGCAGCCTGCCCCTGCTGCTCTCCGCGCCCGTCCGCAGCCTGACCATCGTGCTGGGCAAATACGCCGCGGGCACGGCCGCGGCCATGGCCCTGGTAACGCTATGGTGGCTGATGCCGGCGTCGCTGGCGGTGTTCACGGGCGTCGATCCGCTCCGCCTGTTGCTGGGCCTGGGCGGGCTTTACCTGCTGAGCGCACTGTTCATGGCCGTCACGCTGCTGGCCTCGACGGTCGCTCACAACGCTGCGACGGCCGCAGCGGGTGCCTTCGCGGCGGGCGTGTTCCTGCTCATGTTCTCGCGTACCAGCGGGCGGCCCGGCGGTGTGCTGGACGCGCTGTCCGCCACCGGTCATCTCCAACCTCTGCTTCAGGGTCGACTCAGCAGCGCCGACGTGGCGTATTTCGTGCTCGCCTCGGCCGTACTGGTCGCCCTCGCCGCGCTGCGGATGCAGCGCCTGCGGAGCGGCCCATGATGGGCGGTTGGCTGCGCCGGCTCCGTACGCCTGTGATGGTCCTTGCTCTGCTGGCCGTTGCCGCGGGGCTTGGCTGGCTTGCCCAGCGCCATGCCTTGGCCGTGGACGTGGGCGGCGGCGGGGATCTCCAGCTCAGCCAGGCCAGCCGGCGGCTGCTGGGGCGCCTCGACGGCCCGGTGCAGGTCACCGTATTCCTGCCGGCGGATTCGGAGCTCCGCGGCCGCACCGAGCAGTTGCTGAAGCGTTACCAAGCCGCCAAGGCCGATCTGGACTTCCGCCTGGTGGATCCCAAAGCCAAGCCCGAGCTGGTACGCAAGCTGGGCGTCACCCGGCGCGGGGAGGCCGTGGTGCGCTACGACGGCCGTCGCGAACATGCCATGGCGCCTACCCAGGCGCGCCTCAGCGCGGCCATGGAGCGGTTGCTGGCCGGCGGCGTGCGTTACATCGCTTTCCTGACCGGGCACGGCGAGCGGGATTTGCTCGGTCTCGCCAATTTCGACCTCGGCCAGTTCGGCAGGCGCCTGCAGGAGAAGGGCTTTCGGCTGCAGCCGCTGAAGCTCGACGCGGACACCGGCGTGCCGGACAACACCCGGCTGCTGGTGGTGGCCGACCCGCAGACCCCGCTCGGCGCGCAGACCAGGCAGCGGCTGGCCGCGTATCTCGACCGCGGCGGCGCCCTCCTGTGGCTGACCGACCCGGCCCGGAAAGCTGCCATCCCAGTGCTCTCCGACCTGCTCGGAGTACGGCGCCACCCCGGTGTGATTGCCGACCCCACCGCCGGGGAGATGCTGGCACTGGATGACCCGCAAATGCTGCTGCTGCGAAGCCGGGACCAGAACGACCGGCTCCGGGCGGAGGATTCTCCCGTGCTGCTGCCCAAGGCTGCGGCGCTGGAAGTCGACCCGCCCGCCGGCTGGCATAGCACGATGCTGCTGCAGACGTCTCCTAAGGCGCGGCTCGTGCCGCTGGCGGCCGATCCCGCCGGCAAGGACGAAGCGGCGGCTCAAGCGGGCGCGCACACCGTCGGTGTAGGGTTGTCCCGCAGCGCCGCCGATGCCCATGGGACCAGGGAGCAGCGGGTGGCGGTGGTGGGTGACGGCGACTTTCTCTCCAACAGTTACCTGGGCAACGCCGGTAACCTGCCCGTCGGTCTCAACCTGGTGCAGTGGCTGACCGCCTCCGACACGCTCCTTTCCACCTATCAGCCGCCGGCACCCGATCAGGGCCTCGAGCTGTCCCGGCTGGAGAAGGCGGTGGTGGGACTCGGCTTCCTGGCCGTTCTGCCGGCGCTGCTCGCGCTGGTTGGGGCGTATCGCTGGTGGGCGCTGAGGCGCGGATGACAGGACGCGGCATGAAGCGACAGGCTCCGGGGTGCCATGCCTGAGCTGCCCGAGGTGGAGACAACCCGGCGCGGCATCGAGCCCCACGTGAGCGGCCGGGTGGTCCGTGAGCTGGTGGTGCGGGAGCCGCGTCTGCGCTGGCCGGTGGCGCCGGAGCTCAACGAGCGCCTGTCCGGGCAGCGTGTCCGTGCCGTGGAGCGGCGCGCCAAGTACCTGCTGGTGCGCTTCGATCGCGGCACGGTCATGATTCACCTGGGCATGTCCGGCAGTCTCCGGGTGCTGGCCGACCCCGGTCCGCCGGAACGTCACGCCCACTGGGACATGCTCTTCGACGGCGGCGGCTGCCTGCGCTACACGGATCCCCGCCGCTTCGGCAGCCTGCACTGGATCGGCGGGGCGCCCGAGGCGCACCCGCTGCTGCGGGCCCTGGGTCCGGAGCCGCTGGGGCCGGATTTCACCGGCGACTACCTCTATGCCCGCAGCCGCGGCCGCCGCGTGGCGGTAAAGGCCTTCATCATGGACAGCGACGTGGTCGTGGGCGTCGGTAACATCTACGCCAGCGAAGCGCTGTTCCGGGCCGGTATCCATCCCGCCCGCGCCGCCGGCCGCACCGGCCGGGGGCGCTATCACCGTCTGGCCGCTGCCGTCGCCGGAGTCCTGCGGGAAGCCATCGCCGCCGGCGGCACCACGCTGCGCGATTTCACCGGTAGCGAAGGACACCCCGGCTACTTCACCCGCAGCCTGGCGGTGTACGGCCGGGACGGCGAGATCTGTCCCCGCTGTACCCAGCGGCGGATAAATGTCATACGCTTGGGCCAGAGGGCAACCTATTTCTGCCCCGGCTGCCAGACCTGAGCCATGAGGCCCGGGGTCCGGCGGCGCGTCATCAATGCCAACCGCAGGGTCATCCGCAAGTGGACATACGGCGAGCAGCCGATCCGCCCAACGTCGAAGACACGCAGTACCTGATGGACCGGCTCGGTGCCGTCCACGTGCGCCAGCGCCTGGGCATCGAGGCCGAGGGCGAGCAGCCCGTCATCGGCCGGGGGCGGACCTGGTTCCATCCGGAGAACTGGCTGTCGGCGCACCGACTCCTGCGCGTGGCGCTGAAGGCGGCACTGCTCTACCGCTGGGGTCAGCGCAACGCGCTGGACATCCGGGTCGCTCACAACACAGTGCGCTCTCGCCGCCTGCCCGCCGCGTTCGACGGCTACCGGGTCCTCCATCTCAGCGACCTCCATCTCGACAGCAATGAGCGCTTCCCCCACGCGCTGGCCGAGCGGGTCCGCGATCTGAGCTATGATTGCTGCGTGATCACCGGCGATTTCCGGTACCGCACGTCCGGATCCTGGCGGCCCGCCCTGGAGGGGCTGGAGCGGGTGCTGCCGCATCTGCGCCAGCCGCTGTACGCGGTGCTGGGCAACCACGATTCGCTGAAAATGGTCCCGACACTGGAGTCGCTGGGCCTGCGGGTGCTGCTCAACGAACACGAGCGGCTTGCCCGCGGACGCGAGACTGTCTACCTGATCGGTGTCGACGATCCCCATTTCTTTCGGGCGGACAACCTGGAGCGCGCGTGGGAGGGCATACCGGACGACGCCTTTACCCTGCTGCTCGCCCATTCTCCGGAGATCTACCGTCAGGCGGCCCATGCCGGCTGCGACCTGATGCTCTCCGGGCATACCCACGGCGGCCAGATCCGCCTGCCGGGCGGGTTGGCCATCATGACCAACGCCGATTGCCCCAGGCGCATGACCGCGGGTGCATGGCGCTACAGCGCCATGGCCGGCTACACATCGGTGGGAGCGGGGTCGTCGCTGGTCGACGTACGCTTCAACTGCCCGCCCGAGGTGACCATCCATGAGCTGCGGCGGCAGACGTCGTACTAGTGTCCCTTAACAGAAGTTCGTCGCCTATTTGAGCGCGGCGGCGGCTGCTGAACGAGGCGCGCGGCAAATAGGCGACGAACTTCTGTTAAGAGACACTAGGCAAGCGCTCAATCAGTGGGGATTGCGGCGGATGCCCAGGTGGAAGCCGACTCGGGACATGGCCATGTCCGCCAGGACGAAGGCCGCGGCTACGAGCGCCGCCTCCCAGGGGCCGATGTCGAACGAGCCGGCAAGGCACAGCGTCGGCAGCAGCGCTTCCGGCAGCTGATCCAGGCCGGTGACGCGCGAGCTGGGCGGCAGCCGCATGCGGCGCTTCACGAAGCTCGTTCCGAGGTCTCCCAGCAGCGACAGCCCACCCGCGATCCCTCCGAGACCCGCGTCAAGCCCCAGCAGCAGGCCCGAGCACTCGGCAGCGGCAACGCCTCCCAGCAGGCCGCGCCAGGTCTTGGTGGGACCGAACAGCCGCTGCCCGTCGCGCAGCCGAAGCGCGCCGTCCACGGGGCCGGCGCCCCAGGCGCCGAGCAGGCGTGACAGGAGTATCGGCGTGCCGTTGGCCACCAACAGCACGATGAGCAGCTTCAGCGGAATGGTCGTGCCCCTCGTTGTTCTCGCCCGAAATTTCAGTATATGCGTATTCGTGGAGTCAGCACGCTCGCCGATGGACCCGGCGAACGCTTCCCGCGGCAATGCTTCCGGCCGCGTCGAATTCCGGCACGCCCGACGGGCATTGACTTGTGGACGGCGCTCACCCATGACTGTAATCAGTGCCGTTCACGGTGATAAGAAGCAGCCGCAATGACCCACCGCAAGCGCTACCCGGTGGCGCCCACGCTGACGGACATCGAGACCGCTCTGGAACGCGGAGAGGCTGAGCGCCGTGAGGACTCCGGGATCGCCTACACGCGGCTCAGCCATGACTCCCGCGCCGGTCCCCGGGGCGTGCTGGCGGTGGACGGCCGCGTGGTGCCCGACTACCCTCACATCGCCCGGGTGTTCGCGCTGTCGGCGGGGGTGCGGGAGAACTTCTCCGGGCCGTTCTATGCGGAGGAGAAGATCGATGGCTACAATGTGCGGCTGGTGCGGACCGCAGGGCGCATCGCCCCGTTCACGCGCAGCGGCCGGCTCTGCCCGTTCACCCAGGACCGCCTCGCCGACCTGGTCGATGTCGACGTCCTCCATCGGCTGTTCGATCGCCACCCGGAGCTGATCGTCTGTGCGGAGGTCGCTGGGCCGGGCAACCCTTACATGGATACGGTCTCGCCCCGCGGCGGCGAGGACGTGGCGCTGCTGGTGTTCGATCTCATGCGCTACGGGGAGCAGCGTTTCGTCGGGGTCGAGGAGCGTACGGCCATCCTCGAGGCTTTTCCGGAGATCCCCCAGGCGCCCCGGCTGGGCCGCTACACGGCCGAAGAGCTCGGTCGCCTCGGCGAGGCCATCCTGCGGATCGACGCCGACGGCGGCGAAGGGGTGGTCCTCAAGCCGCCCGGCGACGGGCTGAGGCTGAAATACGTCTGTCCGAGTATCAACCTGCAGGACATCGCCAGCGAGGCGGCGCTGGAGATCGAGACCCCGGGCGAGTTCTACACGCACCGGGTGGTGCGCATGGTCATGGCCCTGCACGAGCTGGGACAGCGCCAGCGCATGCCGGAGATGGCCGCGGCCCTGGGCCACGCCCTGATGGACGGCTTCGACAGGGCGCTGTCGGAGGTGGAGCGCAGCGGCCGCCTGGCCCAACGCTATCACGTGCGGCTACGCCACGAGTCCACCGCCGACGCGCTGCTGGCTCACCTCAACGAGGGATCCCGGACCATAAAGGCCGTGGAGGTCTCCCGCCGCCGCCTGGGGGGCCACACCGAGCTGGTCTTCGAGAAGATCTTCCGCAGGTCGACGTCCAAGCTGGAGACCCTGCTCAAGGGTGGGCCGATTTTTGACTGAATAGGCGTTTGGCCGCAGATGAACGCGGATGAACGCCGTGCCGACACTGGACAATCGCGCCGGGGACGGCGCTCCCACGGTGGCTCTGCCGGGCACCGCGGAATGCATTTGCGTCCATCCGCGTTCATCTGCGGCTAGCTCTTGTCTTTCTCCGCGATCAGATGATCCAGAAGCCCCCGCAGGCGGTCCGGGGGCATGAGGCGCAGGCCGACCTTTTCCGCCCAGCCCACCAGGCCCTGGTCGGCGGAGGCGACGGCGGCGTTGAGCTCCAGGGCCAGAAGGATGACGTCAAGGTCCTCGCTGGAATCCAGCAGGCCCGTGCGCAGGGCGCTGCGGTAGCGGTCGCGCAGCCAGCTGATGGTCTTGTCCACGCTCTTCGGCTGGACGTCGCGCACGGCCTTTTCCGCGACCCGCAGGCCGCGGTCCATGCGGGATCGGATGTCGTCGATGAGCTCGTAGAGAAAGCCGCCCGGTACCGTGATCTCGTGGCGCTTGGGGGCGCGCAGCCGGATCACCAGCTCCAGATCGGCCGGCAACCGGTCCTGGTCGGTGAAATGGTGGAGCTCGCTCAGCACGGAGGGGGGCATGAAGAACTCGATGCGTTCCTCCACCTGCCGCGCCAGACCGACGAAGGTATCCACCGCCGAGGAGGTGTCGGCGCCGAATATCTCCGAAACGTGCGGATTGGTGAACACGCTCGTGTCCAGCACGACGGCATTGGGTCTGGTTTCGGTCAACGCGGGTTGCTCCCGGCTCCCCCTGGCATGAGCAAACGGTAACTCGGGCGGCGGCGGGTGTCCAAAGCGAGGTCGTGTCGGCAGGAATGCCGGAAAGGGGACCTATCGGTCCTCATCCCGGCCGATGCTTCCTCTCGCCTTCCATGCGATGAGCCCGTACAGCGCTACGTTCCATGCCAACATCCCGGCGGCGATGACATAGACCGCTTCGCTGCCCGGCCTCATCCCCGGCGGATATACCAGCGGCGCAAAATAGTGCGCGATGAAGCTGCCGGTATAGAATCCTTCTCCGGCAGCCCGGCGCAGGGCGATCTCCAGCGGTGTGAGCGGACAGGTCCAGCCGGCGAGGTTGACCCATATCGACCAGAGGACCGCGGGCAGATGCAGCCATGCCAGACGCGGCCGTTGCAGACACGCTACGGCGCCGAGCAGCACGAAGGCGATGAACGCCAGGTGCAGTATCAATACCAGATCGGCCAGCAGTGACCAGGGTATCGTAGGCATCGGTCGCACAGCTTGCCGGTGACACGGATCCTATTCGAGCCGTTCCCGAGGAACCCCGGACCAGGCGCAGCGCCTGACGGCCGGCCGGATGCCTCGCTTCGGCTACCCGCTGGCGGGGGCACGTCGAACCGGGCCCCGATGATCAGCGAATTCATCTCCATGCTCCAGCGCCTCCGCGTGCTCGCGCGTCCCTGGAGGTGCCTCAGAGTAGGGGAACGGTTCACCGGAGGGAAGTGTCCGGAACTGCCCGCGTCCGTCGGCCGAAGTCCGCACGCTGTCCCGGCGCGTATGGATACGGCGGGCATATCCGCCTATCATCGTCCGGATTGGGGAAGGATTTCGCCGCAGATCAGCACGACGTGAAGCCGGCGCCGAGGCCGGCTGCGGCGGTAACCTATGAGGTCTCATGGCCATGTGGGACACAGCGGGCCCGGACGAGCTCAAACGCCTGACCGACCACATCGGCAGTGGCATCATCGTTCTCGAGCGCACGGCGGACGACCGCTTTCGCATCCTCAGTGTCAACGACCGGATCGAGTCCGTGACCGGCCTGTGCCACGAGGAGATCAGCGGGCGTCACATGGAAGAGCTGCTGACAGCGGACGAGCGCGATCGCGTTCTTGAGCGCTACCGTCGCTGTGTCGAAAGCGGGCAGACCCAGCAGTACGAAGAGAACCTGCGGATGGCGGGCGGTGCGTGGTGGCGGACGGTGTTGACCCCCATACGCGATGCCGGCGGACGGGTGGTCCGGCTGATGGGCAGCACCATCGACATCAGCGACCGCTGCGATCTGGAGACCCGGCTGCGCAAAGCCGTGGCCGACGTCCGCGAAAGTGAGAGCCGCCTGCAGCTCGCCCTGAGGGGCGGGGAGATCGGCATCTTCGAGTGGGCCGTGCCGCAGCGCCGCATCCGTATTGCCGATCCGGGCACGCCGGCCCTGCGTCTGTTCGACGGCGCCGGTGAGGTCACCTCCCACGAATGGATCACCCACATCCATCCCGACGACCGGGCCGTTGCGGTAGCCGCCGGGGAACGGGCCCTGATCGGAGCCACCGCCAGCTACACCGTGGAGTACCGTTGCCGCAATCTCGAAGGCAACTGGATATGGCTGCAGGTGCATGGGGCGGTGGTGGAGTACGAAGACGACGGCAGCCCGATGCGAGTCTGCGGCACCTACCGGGACATTTCCCAGCAGAAGCAGGACCGCGAGGCGCTGCGCAAGCTGACCGCCGAGCTGCGCCACCGGGCCCTGCACGACAGTCTTACGGGCGCCCTCAACCACGGCGCCATCCTCGGCGTTCTGGACAAGGAAATGGCCCGGGCGCGCCGCGACGACGGCGCCGTCACCCTGGCGCTGATCGACGTGGACCACTTCAAGCAGGTCAACGACGGCTACGGCCATCAGGTGGGTGACGCGGTGCTGAAGGCGCTCGTGGAGCGGATCGGGGGCGTGCTGCGTCCCTATGATCATCTGGGGCGCTACGGCGGCGAGGAATTCGTGGTGATTGCCCCGGGCGATGACGGCTTCCCCGCGTTCTACGAACGGGTCCGCCGCGCCGTGGAGCAGACGCCATTCGCGACCGAGGCCGGGGCCGTGCGGGTCACGGTGAGCATCGGCGTGGCGGTCTACGAGGGCGCCGACATGGATCAGGCGCGGCTGGTGCTCGCCGCGGACCGTGCCCTCTATCGCGCCAAGGAGTCCGGGCGGAACTGCGTCGTCATCGACGACGGGCCGCCCGGCGAAGCCGATCACCTTCCCCAGCGCATGTCCTGATTCGCGGCTCAGCGATAGCCGGCGGCCTGAAGCGAGAACAGTCGCGCGTAGACGCCGTCCCGGGCCATCAGCGAAGCGTGATCGCCCCGCTCCACGATGTGGCCTTCCTCCAGAACCACGATCTCGTCGGCCATGCGCACCGTGGAGAAACGGTGGGAGATGAGGATGGCGATCCGGTCGCGGGTCATCTCCCGGAAATGGCTGAATACCTGGGCCTCGGCCTCTGCGTCCATGGCGGCCGTGGGCTCGTCGAGCACCAGTATGTCCGCCCGGCTGCGCATGAATGCCCTGGCCACCGCGATCTTCTGCCACTGACCGCCGGAAAGCTCCCGGCCGCCCTCGAACCAGCGTCCCAGCTGGGTCTCGTAGCCCCCGGGGAGCTGGTCGATGAACTCGGCCGCCATGCCTTTCTCTGCGGATTCCCGCCAGCCGGCCTCGTCGCGGAAGCGCTCCACGTCGCCGGCGCCGATGTTCTCACCCACCAGCATCTGGTAGCGGACGAAGTCCTGGAAGATGACCCCGATGCGTCGGCGCAGGGTCGTCTCCTCCCACTCCGCCAGGTCCCGGCCGTCCAGCAGCACCCGGCCCCGCGTCGGCGCATAGAGCCGGGTCAGCAGCTTGATGAGCGTGGTCTTGCCCGAGCCGTTCTGTCCCACCAGCGCCAAGCTCTGGCCCGGCCGGATATGCAGGTCGATGTCCTGGACGGCGGCTGCGTCCGTACCCGGATAGGTGAAGCTCACGCCCTCGAAGCGGATGCCGTCACCCGGCACGGTCCCTTCCGTGGCGCGGCCGGCGGAACGCGGCACAGGCTGCTCCAGGTACTCGTACAGGTTGGACAGGTACAGGTTGTCCTCGTACATGCCGCTGATGGCCGACAGCCCGGCGCTCACCGCGGACTGGCCCTGCCGGAACACGGCCAGGTACATGGTCATCTGGCCGAGGGTGATGCGGCCGGCGACGGCGTCGTAGACGACCCAGGCGTAGGCGGCGTAGAAGGTGGCCGTGCCGATCAGACCCAGGGCGAAGCCCCAGAAGTCCCGCCGCAGGGTCAGGCTGCGGTCCTCCCGGTAGAGGCGGTCGAATATCCCGCGGTAGCGCTGCAGCAGTAGCGGGCCGAGCTGGAAGAGCTTGACCTCCTTGGCACTGTCCTCGCGGGCCAGCACCGTCTCCAGGTACATCTGCCGCCGGGTCTCCGGGGAACGCCAGCGAAACAGGCGGAAGGCGTCGCCGGAGAACTTGGCCTCGGCGACGAACTGAGGCAGCCCGCCAGCCAGGAGCACCACCACTGCCCACGGCGAGAAGCCGAACAGCAGCCCCGCGTAGCTCGCCAGCGAGATACCGTTCTGCACCAGGCCGAAGGTCTTGTTGACCAGGCTGAGCGGCCGGCTGGAGGCCTCGCGGCGGGCCCGGGTGAGCTTGTCGTAGAACTCGGAATCCTCGAAGTGCGCGAGCTGCAGGGTTAGCGCCTTCTCCAGGATCATCACGTTCACCCGCTGCCCCAGCAGTGCGCGCAGCAGGGACTGAACGGTGGAAATGCCCCGCTGGGCCGCGGCGATCGCCGCCATGATCGCCCCCTCCAGGGCCACCAGCGCGAACACCGCCGTGGCTGCCGCCTCGCCGCCGGATTGCACCCGATGCATCGCGGCAACCACCCCGTCGACGATCAGCTGCCCGACATAGGCGGCCGCCGCCGGCAGCGCACCGGCCAACAGGGTGCAGATCAGGAGCACCAGCGTGAGCCGGACGCTGGTGGTCCAGACCAGCTCAACTGCCCGGCGGCTGTAGCGGAAAACGCCCAAAAAGCGGCGCAGCGGTGAGGAAGGCTCCGGGGGGTCGGCGTGGGGCGAGGAGGACATGGCGGCAGTTTACCCAAGCGGTGCCCGATTCTGGTACGGAAGCGGACCATGCGGGCGGCCGTCAGCCGCCCTGCCCGTTTGCGGCTATAAGCCGCTCTTGCGGTTGGTTTAGCCCCCGTGGGAGCGGCGGCCGCGCCGCAATTTTTCAGGCGGTGCCGGCTCCAGGCCATCGTGCCGGGGACGGCGCTCCCACGGGAGCTTCCTTAACCGTAGGAGCGGCTCGCGGGCACGACATACGCGGAGGCCAGGCGGCCGCACCAGAGCCCCGACGGCTCATCGACCGCGACCAATCTGCGTTCATCTGTGTCCATCTGCGGCTAAAGCTCCAGGTCCTTGTCCGTCACCGCGCCGAAACAAGCCGAGGACACCAGCTTGGCGTATTTGGCCAGCACGCCGCGGCGGTAACGGGGCTCGGGCTTGTTCCAGGCCTGACGCCGCCGGGTCAGCTCGTCGTCGGAGATGTTGAGCTGCAGCAGGTTGCGGTCTGCATCGATGGTGATCTCGTCGCCCTCCTGGACCAGGCCGATGGTGCCGCCCACGTACGCTTCCGGCGCCACGTGACCCACCACCATGCCGTACGTGCCCCCAGAGAAGCGGCCGTCGGTGATGAGGCCCACGGAGTCGCCCAGACCGCGGCCGATGATGGCCGACGTGGGAGCCAGCATCTCGCGCATGCCGGGGCCGCCCTTGGGCCCCTCGTAACGGATCACCACCACGTCGCCGGGCTTGACCCTGTCGGCCAGGATGGCCTCCAGGCATGCCTCCTCGGAGTCGAAGACCCGGGCCGGGCCGGTGATCTCGCGCTTCTTGATGCCGGTGACCTTGGCCACCGCGCCCTCCTCGGCCAGGTTGCCGCGCAGTATGGCCAGATGGCCCTTGTCATAGAGCGGCCGATCGAACGGCCGGATGATGTCCTGATTGGGCGGGGCCTCGGACGGGACGTCGGCCAGCAACGCCTCGACGCTGTTGCCGGCCACCGTTATGCAGTCGCCGTGGAGCAGTCCGTGAGCGAGCAGCATCTTCATGACCTGAGGCGTGCCGCCCACCTCGTGGAACTGGCTGGTGACGTAGGTGCCCGAGGGCTTCAGGTCGCAGAGCACCGGCACCCGGTTGCGGATGGCCTCCACGTCGTCGATGGAGAAATCCACCTCGCAGGCATTGGCGATGGCAAGCAGGTGCAGCACCGCGTTGGTGGACCCGCCCAGGGCCATGACCACGGCGAAGGCGTTTTCGAAGGCCTTGCGGGTCATGATGTCCCGCGGCAGGCGCTGGTGGCGGATGGCGTCCACCAGAACCTCCGCGGCGCGGGCGGAGACGGTCTTTGCCTCCTCGTCCACCGCGGATACCGTGGAGGAGCCCATCAGGCTCATGCCCATGGCCTCGAAGGCGCTGGACATGGTGTTGGCCGTGTACATGCCGCCGCAGGAGCCGGCACCGGGGCAGGCGTTCTTCTCCACGCCCAGCAGGTCCTCGTCCGACAGGTTGCCGGCGGAGTACTGGCCCACGGCCTCGAAGGCGCTGACGATGGTCAGGTCCTGGCCCTTGTAATGGCCCGGCTTGATGGTGCCGCCGTAGACGAAGACGGCCGGGATGTTGAGCCGCGCGATGCCGATCATGGCGCCAGGCATGTTCTTGTCGCAGCCCCCCGTCGCCAGCACACCGTCCAGGCGCTGGCCGTTGCACACGGTCTCGATGGAGTCGGCGATCACTTCCCGGGAAACGAGGGAGTACTTCATGCCCTCGGTGCCCATGGAGATGCCGTCGGAGATGGTGATGGTGCCGAACGAGACCGGCATGGCCCCGGCCTTGCGCAGGGCGTCCTCCGCCTGGGCGGCCATGGGGCCGATGCCCATGTTGCACGGGGTGATGGTGCTGTGGGCGTTGCCGACGCCGACGATGGGCTTGCTGAAGTCCTCGTCCCTGAAGCCTACCGCCCGCAGCATGGCGCGGTTCGGCGTGCGCGCCACGCCCTGGGTGACCACCTTGCTGCGATTGTTGTCGGCCATCGTCATCTCCTCGGAAAGTGCTGTGTTGCCGCCGCGCCCGGAATGAGCGCACCCAACGCTATACGGAAAGCTACGTATTGTATCAGCGCGCTCCCGCTTTATCTTCCGTGGGGACTCCCTGAGCCTGGACGGCAATCGATGACTGAGTGGACGATGGCGGCCTTCTGGGGCTTTCTCTTCCTCTACGGCGGAGTGATGTACGCCGTATCGCCCAAGGCCGTGAGCCTGCAGAGCTTCTTCGGCGGCGCCGACGCCGCCGGCAGGCCGGTAACGGAATGGTGGCTGACCGCCAGCGTGTTCATCAGCTGGATCTTCGCCAAGTCGGTGACCAACGCGGCCAACCTGGGCGCCAGCTACGGCCTGGTTGGCAGTCTCGCCTACGCTGCCTACTGGCTGTCCATCCCGGTGGCGGGGCTGGTGATCTACGGCATACGCCGCCGGTTGGGCTCAACGAGCCTGGTGCAGTTCCTCACCGGCCGCTACGGGCGCGGTGCGGCCGGCGCGTTCGCCGTCGCCATCCTGATCCGGCTTTACAACGAGGTGTGGAGCAACACCTCCGTGGTGGGTGGCTATTTCGGCGAGCCGGGCAGCTGGCCGTTCATCGGGGCCGCATCCGTGTTCACGCTGGTCACCCTGGGCTACAGCGCCAAGGGGGGGCTGCGCAGCTCCATCCTGACCGATGCCCTGCAGGCGGTGATCTTCCTGTTCTTTCTGGGCACGGTCCTGTTCCTGGTGCTGCCCACCCACGAGATCGGCAGGCTCGGCGCCAACACCTCCTGGCGTTTGTCCGGCGGCGTCGACCTGCTGCTGGTGGCCGGGCTGCAGATCTTCAGCTATCCCTTCCATGATCCCGTGCTTACCGACCGCGCCTTCATCAGTGGCGAGCGCCAAATGCTGCGGGCTTTCGTCGTGGCGGGCCTGCTGGGTTTCGTCTGCATCTTCCTGTTCGGTCTCGTGGGCGTGCACGCGGAGCTGGCCGGGGTCGACGGCGGCGGGAATGTGCCAGCCGCGGTGGGGTGTTCCCTGGGCGTAGCCACTTTCTTCTTCATGAGCGTCATCATGATGAGCTCGGCGGGCTCGACGCTGGACTCCACGTTCAGCTCCCTCGCCAAGCAGTTCGCCTACGATCTGCCTGCCGTCCGCGGCTTGAGCGAGGGGCGGAGCATCCGCTTCGGTGTGGTCGTCATGGCCGTTTTCGCGGTGCTGGGCAACCTGCCCATGCTGCTGGGCACGGACATTCTCAAAGCAACGACGGTGAGCGGCACCATGGTCATGGGCCTGGCGCCGGCCTTCATGTTCCACCGCTGGAGCGGCCGCAACGCGCTGGGCTTCCATCTCAGCTTCTGGACCGGGCT
>Ga0102944_1000120_pt1 | contig 63398 bp, 66 predicted proteins | sample SalPonD_shore_MG_FD_78172 | JGI IMG/M metagenome (GOLD analysis project Ga0102944, IMG submission 78172) | Salt pond soil microbial communities from South San Francisco under conditions of wetland restoration - Salt Pond MetaG... | ecosystem: Environmental > Aquatic > Marine > Intertidal zone >... | reverse complement strand
GTCTTCGTCAATCGCCGCCGGGACGGCAGCCTGTACCACGAGGAGAAGGCGATCACCCCCATGCGCGACGACCAGGGGCGGATCACCCACTTCGTCTCCACCGGCAAGGACATCAGCACCCACATCCAGTACCAGGAGCAGATCCAGCACCTGGCCCAGCACGACCAGCTGACGGACCTGCCCAACCGCTCCCTGTTCAACGACCGCCTGCAGCAGGCGATCCGGCGGGCGGATCGCCGGGGCAACCGGGTCGCCCTGCTGTTCTGCGATCTCAACGATTTCAAGAGCATCAACGACCGCTTCGGCCACCACGCGGGGGACCAGCTCCTGCAGGAGGTGGCCGAGCGCCTGCGCGCCTGCGGCCGCCGCGAGGACACGGTGGCCCGGGTCGGCGGCGACGAGTTCATCCTGCTTCTGGAGGGGATCTCGGCCAGAGACGAGGCCGAGGGGGTGGCCCGGAGGCTGCAGCAGGCGCTGGCGACCCCCTTCCAGGTGGCCGGCGAGCAGCGCTGCATCGGGGTCAGCATCGGCCTGGCCTTCTACCCGGATGACAGCACCAGCCGCGAGGGGCTCATCACCGCCGGCGACCGCGCCATGTACCGACACAAGGCGGACCGCGAGGGGGCCTGCCGCAGCTTCGGCGAGCTCAGCCCCGCCGAGGACGATCGCGGCCAGCCGGACTAGTGTCCGGTCGCAGAGTTGCAGGGAATTTCTGGACAGGACACTAGAACAGGACCAGCAGCAGGGCGCCCAGGGCGATGCGGTAGACCACGAAGGGCGTCATGCCGATGCGGGCGATGGCGGCCAGGAAGGCGCGGATGCACAGGTAGGCGGCCACGGCGCTGGCGGCGAAGCCGACGGCCAGGATGTCCACCGGCTGGCGCACCTGGCCCTCGATGACGTCGATCACATCCAGGCCGCCGGCGAGGACGATCACCGGTACGGCCAGCAGGAAGGAGAAACGGGCCGACGCCTCGCGCGTCCAGCCCACCGCCAGGCCGGCGGTCATGGTGATGCCCGAGCGCGAGGTGCCGGGGATCAGGGCCAGGGCCTGGGCGCAGCCGATGAGCGCCACGTCGCGCCAGGTCAGCTGGTGCTCGCTGCGCAGCCGCCGACCCCAGCGGTCGGCGGCCCACAGCACCACGCCGAAGCCGATCAGGGCCCAGGCCAGGATGCGCGGGTCGCGCATGGCGGTCTCCACCACGTCCTTGAAGGCCAGCCCCGCCAGCCCCACCGGGATGGTGCCGAGCAGCACCGCCCACGCCAGCCGCGCCTCGCCGACCAGCCGCCGGGACACCAGCGACCGCCCCCAGTCCGCCGCCATGGCGGCGATCTCGCTGCGGAAGTAGACCAGCACCGCCGTCAGCGACCCCGCATGCACCGCCACGTCGAACCCCAGCCCCTGGTCCGGCCACCCCATCAGGCGCGGGAACAGGATCAGGTGAGCCGAGCTGGAGACCGGCAGCCATTCGGTGATGCCCTGAAGGAGGGCCAGGATGAGGGCCTGGAGGTAGGTCATGACAAGTTTTCAGTGTTCAGTTTTAAGTGTTCAGTAACATCAACACCCTCAAACATCGCCAATTCCCCCCTGGGTCGCCTTCACTGAACACTGAACACTGAAAACTGAACACTGAACACTGAACACTGAAAACTGAAAACTGAAAACTGAAAACTGAAAACTGAAAACTGAAAACTGAGGTTAAAGGGTGCCTGCCCGGTCGCCCTGGCGGAACCCCGGGAACGGGCCGTCGATGCCCTTGGTCAGCAGCAGCGCCTTGAAGCTCTCGCCCATGCCCTGGGGCAGGGTGAGCTGCTTGAGGGCGGTGGCCAGCTGCAGCTGCTCCTCGTCGCTGACGTTGCCGCTTCCGAGGTATTCCTCGACGCGGTGGGTCAGTCCGAGGTTCAGCAGGAACTGGGCCTGGGTGGTGAAGCCGGCGGGCTCCAGGCCGCTGGCGGCGGCCGCGGCGGCCACCGCGGAGAAGTCCACGTGGGCGGTGATGTCCTGCACCCCGGGCAGGAAGAAGGGGTCGTCGTGGGCGCGGTGGCGGTAGTGGCACATGAGGGTGCCGCTTGGGCGCTCGGCGCTGTACAGCTCGGCGGCCGGATGGCCGTAGTCCAGCAGCAGCACGCCGCCGCGGCGCAGGTGCTCGCCGGCGCGCGCCGCCCAGGCCGGGGCCTCCAGGCCCACCTCGGTCTCCATGCCGGCGGGCAGCGCGCCCGCCGCCTGCAGGGGCCCGGCCACGGCCGGGTCGGACAGCGGTCCCTCCTGCCAGCCGAAGCCGCCGTCGTCGGGCGCCGCATACAGCTCCGCCGGCCCCGACTCGGTGATCCGCAGCCGGTGCACCGGCAGGCTGTCGAGCAGCTCGTTGGCCACCAGCACGCCGTCCCAGCCGGCTTCGGGGAAGTCGTCCAGCCACTCCACCCGCTCCAGCAGGTGCGGCAGCGCCCGCTCGATGGTGCGCCGCTGGCGCTCGCGCAGGTCCGGGCTCACCTCCAGGATGCGGTAGCACCCCGGCAGGCTGCCCAACCGTTCCAGCTCGGCCAGCAGCTGGATGGCCAGGGCGCCGCTGCCGGCGCCGGCCTCCACCACGTCGCCGCCGCCGGTGCGGGCCAGCAGGTCCACCACCTGCCCGGCCACGGTGTAGCCGAAAAACGGCGTCAGCTCCGGGGCGGTGACGAAATCGCCGCCCCGCCCCAGCCGCTCCCGCCCGCCCACGTAGTAGCCCAGCCCCGGCTCGTAGAGGGCGGTGCGCATGTACTGGTCGAAGGGGATGGCGCCGCCGGCGTCCGCCATGCGCTCGCGCAGGACGGCGGCCACCGCCTCGGCGCGCTCGCGCTCGGCGGGGGTGGGCTCGGGCAGGGCGGAGTCGGTGTATTGCATGGGGGATCCGGTACGGTTCAGGGCGTTGGCGGCGGCCGCTATACTAGCACCCCACACGGCCGCACCCCATCGACCCGCGGACGGGTCGGCGGACAGGGCCGGGCAACCCCGGAGCCGCAGCGCCATGACCGAAGGCGATCTCAGCGGGCGCGTGGCGCTGGTCACCGGCGCCGCCCACCGCCTGGGCGCGGCCACCGCCCGGCGGCTGCACGCCGCCGGCGCCGACGTGGCCATCCACTACCACCGCAGCCGCCAGGCCGCCGAGGCCCTGGCCGAGGAGCTGGAGGCCGCCGCCGGCGGGCGCGCCCGCGCCATCGGCTGCGCCCTGGACGACACCGCCAACCTGGGGCCGCTGGTGGAGTCGGTGGCGGCCGCCCTGGGCGGGCTGGACATCCTGGTCAACAACGCCGCCCGCTTCTACCCCACCCCCCTGGCCGAGGTCACCGAGGCGCACTGGGACGACCTCATGGCCACCAACCTCAAGGCCCCCTTCTTCCTGGCCCAGGCCGCCGCCGAGCACCTGGCGGCGCGGGGCGGCTGCATCGTCAACCTCACCGACGTCTACGCCGAGCGGCCGCTGGCCCGCCACCCGGTCTACTCCATCTCCAAGGCGGGCGTGGCCATGCTCACCCGCACCCTGGCCAAGGAGATGGGGCCGGCGGTGCGGGTCAACGGCGTCGCACCGGGGGCGGCCCTGTGGCCGGATGCGGGCCTGTCCGAGCCGGACAAGGAGGCCCTGCTGCGCCACACCGCCCTGGGCCGATCCAGCGGCCCCGAGCCCATCGCCGACGCGGTTCACTTCCTGGCGACGGCCGACTATATTACGGGCCAGATCCTGGGGATCGAGGGCGGGAGGTTGTTGTACTGAACGGCAGTTTTCAGTGTTCAGTTATCAGTTTTCAGTTAAAAACCAAAGGCATAGGCCTGTGCTTGGCCTTCACTGAACACTGAAAACTCAACACTGAAAACTGATGTTGACCGCCTCCATCCCCGCCGCGGCCTCCGCCGGGAATTGGGCCCACAGCTCGGCGAAGGTGCGGCCGAGGACGGGATGGGGCATGTCCGGGACGAGCTCGGCCAGGGGGCCGAGGACGAAGGGGTACTCGACCACGTCGCGGCGGGGCAGGGGGACAGGGTCGTCGGTGACGCAGTCGCCGAACAGCAGCAGGTCCAGGTCGAGGGTGCGGTTGCCGAAGGCGGAGCCGGACACCGGGCGCTCGCGGCCGAAGGCGTCCTCGATGGCGCGCAGCCGCTCCACTACCGCGGCGAGATCCAGATCGGTGGCGATCTCGGCCACCAGGTTGTAGAAGGGGGGGCCGTCGAAGCCCACCGGCTCGGTCTCGTAGACCGTGGAACAACGGACGCGGCCGAAGGTCTTCTCAAGGGCGGCCACCCCGCCGCGCACGTTGGCGGCGGGGTCGAGGTTGCTACCGATGCCCACGTGGAACCGGGTCACGGCCTCACCCCCCGGGTCGCTCGCCCCGCTCGATGGCCACGCCCACGTCGCGGGCATCGCGCAGGGCGCCGGGCTTGTGCAGCCGCAGCCGCAGCCAGGACGCACCCAGCTCGGTGCGCAGCATCTCCGCGGTGCGCTCGGCGGCGGTCTCCACCAGCTGGAACTGGCTCTCCTGGAGGAAGGCCACCACCCGCTTGGCGACGGCCTTGTAGTCGGTCGCCTCGGCCACGTCGTCGGCGGCCGCGGCGGCGGCGCAGTCGGTGGCCAGCTCGATATCCACCGAAAGGGTTTGGCGAATCCGCCGTTCCCAGTCGAAAATACCGATTACCGCTTCGACCCGAAGGTCGCTGATGAACACCGTATCCATGGAATCCCCGAAAGACGGCCGGCGTGACGCCCTCCGCCGTGCGGCACGCGGCGCCGGCAGGGGCCGGGACCACTCTACGGCGGGGGTGCGTCGGCCGCAACCGGGGGCGCCGGCGTGAGCGGCGTGCTCGACAGCGCCCGGCGCACCCTGGCCATCGAGGCGGACGCCCTCAAGGCGGCGGAGGAGCGCCTGGACGGCACCTTCGAGCAGGCGGTAGCGGCCATCCTGGCGGCCCAGGGCCGCCTGGTGGTCACCGGCATGGGCAAATCCGGCCTGATCGGGCGCAAGATCGCCGCCACCCTGTCCAGCACGGGCACGCCCTCCTTCTTCATGCACCCCGCCGAGGGCAGCCACGGCGACCTGGGCATGGTCACCGGCCAGGACGTGGTGCTGGCCATCTCCTCCTCCGGCGAGACGCAGGAGGTGGTGGCCCTGCTGCCGCTGCTGCAGCGGCTGAACATCCCGCTGGTGGCCATGGTCGGCCGCACCGACTCCACCCTCGGCCGGCGCGCCGATGTGGTGCTCGACATCAGCGTCACCACCGAGGCCTGCCCCATGAACCTGGCGCCCACCGCCTCCACCACCGTCACCCTGGCCCTGGGCGACGCCCTGGCGGTGGCGCTGCTGGAGGAGCGCGGCTTCACCGCCGAGGACTTCGCCCGCTTCCACCCCGGGGGCAGCCTCGGCAAGCAGCTTCTGCTGCGCATCAGCGACCTCATGCACACCGGCGAGGGGGTGCCACGGGTGGGCGCCGACGCCCCCATGCGCGAGGCGCTGCTGGAGATGACCGCCAAGCGCCTGGGCATGACCGCGGTGGTGGACGCCGACCACCGGCTGGTGGGGCTGATCACCGACGGCGATCTGCGCCGCGCCCTGGACGAGGAGATGGACATGCACGCGGTCACCGCCGGCGAGGCCATGACCCCCGATCCTTTCACCATCGGCCCCGACGAACTGGCGGCACGCGGCCTGCAGCAGATGGAGGACCGCGCCATCAACGGTCTGCTGGTGGTGGACGAGCAGGGGCAGGTGGTCGGCGCCCTCAACATGCACGACTTCCTGCGGGCGGGGGTCATATGAGCCTGAACGAGCAGGCGCTCGACGCCCGCATGGCCGCGGTCCGGCTGCTGGTGCTGGACGTGGACGGGGTGCTCACCGCCGGCGGCATCTTCATGGATGACGACGGCCGCGAGTACAAGCGCTTCGACGTGCGCGACGGCCACGGCATCAAGCTGCTGCAGCGCTTCGGGGTGGCCGTGGCCATCATCACCGGGCGCCGCTCCGGGGTGGTGGAGCAGCGCGCCCGCGAGCTGGGCATCGAGCACGTGATCCAGGGCGCCCTGCGCAAGGGCGAGGCCTTCACCGAGCTGCTCGCCGCCACCGGCGCCGATGCCGAGCGCGTGGCCATGGTCGGCGACGACGTGGTGGACCTGCCGGTGATGGTGCGCGCCGGGCTGGGGCTGACCGTGGCCGATGCCCACCCGGAGGTGCGCACCCGCGCCCACTGGATCACCGAAAGCCCCGGCGGCCACGGCGCCGTGCGCGAGATCGCCGACCGGCTGCTGCGTGCCCAGGGGCACTGGGACGAGCTGATGGCCGGCTACCTGGAGGCGCCATGAACCTGGCGCCGGGAATGGGCTTGCGCGCCGGCCGGGCCCTGCTGGTCCTGCTGCTGGCGGCGGCGGCGGTGGCCCTGGCGCTGATCCTGATGTGGCAGGAGCGCGAAGGCGCCCAACGCGCGGCCGCCCCCGGCGAGCCCGCCATGGATGCCGAGATCTGGGGGGTGGATCTGCGCCAGCGCGACGGCGACGAGCGCTGGCGCCTGCGCGCCGACCATGCCGCCCACTACCCCGGTCCCGGCGAAACCCGGCTGACCCCGGTCCACCTGGAGGTGCAGCGCGCCGAGGGCCCGCCGCTGACCGCGGACGCCCGCCGCGGGCGGGTGGACGACGGCGACAATCGCGTCACCCTGAGCGAGGCGGTGGTCCTGGAAGACCCCGGGGGCTACCGCCTGACCACCGACGTCCTGCACTATTTCCCTGACGAGGGCCGCGCCGAGACCGACGCCCCGGTCCAGGTCACCGCCGATTTCGGCGAGGCCGAGGGGGTGGGCGCCACCATCTGGACCGCCGACCGCGCGGTGGCGCTCCACAGCGCGGTCTCCACCACCCTGCGGAGGCGCCCCGGCGATGCGTCCTAGCCCGCGAGCCGCCCTCATGCTGCTGGTCGCCGCCCCCTGGCTGGCTGCCGCCCAGCCGGGCGGCGACGGCGCCACCACGACCCGCCACCCCCCCGGCGACGAGCCGCCGCTGGTGGTGGAGTCCAACCAGATGGTCATCCGCGACGCCGACCAGGAGGCGGTCTACACCGGCGACGTGGTGGCCACCAAGGGCGACATGACCCTGCACGCCGACCGCCTGGTGGTGCGCTACACCGACGCCGGCATCGAGCGCGCCCACGCCTTCGGCAGCCCGGTGACCATGGACCAGGGCGACCGCCACGGCCGCGCCGACGAGGCCGTCTACGCCGCCGCCGACCGCTCGCTGCTCCTGATCGGCAACGCCCGTCTCGAGGAGGGCCCCAGCACCCTGGAAGGCGCCCGCATCCGCTATTACCTGGACGCCCGCCGGACCGAGGTGTCCGGCCAGGACGGCGAGGAGGAGGGACGGGCGCGCGCGGTGTTCCAGCCCGGAGGCGCCCCCGAGCAGGGCGACGGCGGTGGCGGCGGCCAATGACCGCCCTGCGCGCCGAGCACCTGTCCAAGTTCTACCGGGGCCGGGCGGTGGTCTCGGACGTGGGGCTGGCCCTGGAGCCGGGCGAGATCGTCGGCTTGCTCGGACCCAACGGCGCCGGCAAGACCACCAGCTTCTACATGATCGTGGGCCTGATCCGGGCCGACAGCGGCACCATCCACCTCGACGACGCCGACATCACCGGCCTGCCCATGTACCGCCGGGCGCGGCTGGGGATCGGCTACCTGCCCCAGGAGGCGTCGGTGTTCCGGCGCCTGAGCGTGCAGGACAACCTGCTGGCCATCCTGGAGACCCTCAAGCTGCCCCGGGCCCAGATGGAGGAGCGCCTGGAGGAGCTGCTCCAGGAGCTCGGCATCACCCACCTGCGCCACCAGATCGGCCAGTCCCTGTCCGGCGGTGAGCGCCGGCGGGTGGAGATCGCCCGGGCCCTGACCACCAATCCCCGATACATCCTCCTGGACGAGCCCTTCGCCGGTGTCGACCCCCTGGCGGTGCGCGACATCCAGCACATCATCCACCACCTCCAGCGCCGCGGCATCGGCGTCCTGATCACCGACCACAACGTGCGCGAGACGCTCGGCATCTGCCAGCGCGCCTACATCCTGAGCGAGGGGACTGTGCTGACGCAGGGCGAGCCAGGCGATATCATTGGAGACGAGCGGGTCCGCCGCGTCTACCTCGGCGATCACTTTACTCTTTAGGTCCATGAAACCAGCACTCGAGCTTAAGGTCTCCCAGCAGCTCAAGATGACCCCGCAGCTGCGGCAGGCCATCCACCTGCTGCAGCTGTCCCGTCTGGAGCTCGACCAGGAGATCCGCGAGACCCTCGATGAGAACCCCCTGCTCGAGGAGGTCACGCCGGGCACCGAGGACGAGTTCGAGGCCGACGCGGATTCCGAGCCCACCACCACCATGGAGGTGGCCGACACCACCAGCGAGCAGGCCGCGGACAACGGCCCCGACGACAGCGTCGACACCGACTGGGACGCCGGCGTCGAGCCCGATTACCCCATCGCCGGGGGCGCCGGCGGCGAGGACGACGAGCTGCCCAGCCTGGAGGCGCGCAGCTCGGCGCCGGAGACCCTCGGCGACCACCTGCTGTGGCAGGTCCACATGGCGCCCCTGTCGGCGACCGACCGCGCCATCGCCGAGGCCCTGATCGCCAGCATCAACGACGAGGGCTACCAGACCGCCACCCTGGGCGAGGTCGCCGATACCCTGGGGCTGGACGAGGAGGACGTGCACGCGGTGCACGTGTGGGTCCTGCACCTGGACCCGGTGGGCGTGGGCGCCCGCGACCTGGCCGAGTGCCTGGACGCCCAGCTCGATCTGGTCCCGGAGGAGACGCCGGGGTGGGCGACCGCCCGCGCCATCGTCCGCCACCACCTGGAGGCCCTGGGCGGGCACGACTACAAGGCCCTGCGCAAGGCCCTGGGCGCGGACGACGACGAGCTCGACGCCGGGGTGGCGGTGATCCGCAGCCTCAACCCGCGGCCGGGGACGGTCATCGGCGGCGAATCGGCGCCCACCGTGGTGCCCGACGTCATGGTCAGCCACCGCGGCGACCGCTGGCAGGTGGAGCTCAACGCCGAGGCCATCCCGCGCCTGCGGGTGAACGCCGCCTACGCGGATCTGGCCCGTTCCGGCGGCGACCGCGAGGCCAAGAAGTACGTGCGCGACCACCTGCAGCAGGCGCGCTGGTTCATCAAGAGCCTGGCCAGCCGCAACGAGACCCTGCTCAAGGTGGCCACCGCCATCGTCGAGCGCCAGCAGGGCTTTCTGGAGCACGGGCCCACCGCCATGCGCCCCATGGTCCTGCGCGACATCGCCGAGACGGTGGAGCTGCACGAATCCACGGTGTCGCGGGTGACCACCCAGAAATACATGCACACCCCGCAGGGGGTGTTCGAGCTCAAGTACTTCTTCTCCAGCCAGCTGGGCACCACCGACGGCGAGGGCGTCTCCGCCACCGCCATCCGGGCCATGATCCAGCGGCTGGTGGACGAGGAGGACCCGGCCAAGCCCTACAGCGACGCGCGCCTGGCCGAGATCCTCAAGGAGCAGGGCTACGAGGTGGCCCGCCGCACCGTGGTCAAATACCGCCAGGCCATGGACATCCCGTCCTCGAGCCAGCGCAAGCGTCGGGCCCGGCGCTGAGGCCCATTCCGCCCCCAAGGAGATTTCCGGAAAATGCAACTGGACGTGAGCGGTAAGAACATCGAAGTCACCGACGCCCTGCGCACCTATGTGGCCGAGAAGGTGGAGCGCGTCCAGCGCCACCTCGACGACCTGCGCGACGCCCACGTCGTGCTGGCGGTGGAGAAGCACCGCCACTTCGCCGAGATCAACCTCAACGCCAACGGCACCACCCTTCACGCCGACGCGGAAGACAAGGATATGTATGCGGCGATCGATGCGATGGCCGACAAGATCGACCGGCAGGCTCGCCGGCATCACGGGAAAGCTACGGAGCACGGCCAGCGTGAAGCGCGCGACGCCAAGGAACAGCCCCCCGGAAGCGGCGACTAGCACCAGCCCGGAAGCGGCCATGGCCAGCGCCGATCCCATCCGCATCCGCGACCTGCTCAGCCGTGACCGGGTGCGCACGGACCTCACCGCCAGCAGCAAGAAGAGCCTGCTCGATCAGCTGGCGGCCCTGTTCCAGGACGATCGGCCCGACCTGGACGAGCGCGAGGTGTTCCAGACCCTGCTGCGGCGGGAGCAACTCGGCTCCACCGCGGTGGGTCACGGCGTCGCCCTGCCCCACGGCCGGCTGGCCGACCTCGACCGGCCCCTGGGCGCCTTCAGCCGGCTGGCGGAGCCCGCCGACTTCGACGCCATCGACGACCAGCCGGTGACCCTGGTGTTCGCCCTGCTCGTCCCCAACGAGGAGAACGAGCAGCACCTGCAGGTGCTGGCCCGGCTCGCCCGCATGTTCGACGACGGCGGTTTCCGGGAACGGCTCTTGCAAGCCCCCGAGGGGGAGCTGTTCGATCTGCTGGTGGGCAAGGACGACGAGATGGCGGGGCAGTGAGCGGCACGATCACCGTCGACGAGGTCTTCGAGGCGCAGGCCGTCACCCTCGGCCTGGAATGGCTGGCTGCGCGCGGCGCGGGCGACCACCGCATCGATTCGGAGATGGTGCAGAAGCCGTCGCTGGCCCTGGTGGGCCAGCTGGATTTCGTCTACCCCAACCGCCTGCAGGTGTTCGGTCGGGCGGAGATCGCCTACCTCAACCAGATGGCCCCCCGGGACCGCCGTGCCGCCCTGGAGGGCCTGTTCGGCAAGGGCCTGTCGGCGCTGGTAGTGAGCGACCGCGAGCGCCAGGATCCGCCGCCGGAGGTGATCGAGGTGGCCGAGGCCCACCAGACCCCGCTGCTGCGCTCGCAGCTGTCCAGCCCGCAGCTGGTCCACCACCTGCACCACTACCTGTCGCGGGTGCTGGCCGAGCGCACCACCGTCCACGGCGTGTTCCTGGACGTCATGGGCCTGGGCACCCTGCTCACCGGGCCCAGCGGCGTGGGCAAGAGCGAGGTGGCGCTGGAGCTGCTCACCCGCGGCCACCACCTGATCGCCGACGACGCCCCGGAGCTCGCCTCCGAGGTCCCCGGTATGCTGGTGGGGCGCTCCCCGGAGATGCTCAAGGACCACCTGGAGGTCCGCGGCCTGGGCATCCTCAACGTCCGCCAGCTGTTCGGGCCGGCCACCGTGGTGGCCAGCAAGCGCCTGCGCCTGATCATCCACTTCAAGCGGACGGCCGGCGACGACCTCGCCCAGATCGACCGCCTGCAGCAGGAGCAGGATACCCAGTCCATCCTGGGCATCCCCATCCCGCGTGTGACGCTGCCGGTGACCCCGGGCCGCAACCTGGCGGTGATGGTCGAGGTGGCCGTCCAGAGCTACTTCCAGAAGTCCTACGGCGTGAACCCCGAGCAGGACTTCCGCGAGCGCCTGCGCCAGCAGCTGCTGGAGGACGACCGGGGCGGCGAATGGAACTGATCGTGGTCAGCGGCATCTCGGGATCGGGCAAGTCGAGCGCCATCCACGCCCTGGAGGATGCCGGCTACTACTGCGTCGACAACCTGCCCCCCGGGCTGCTGTGCCAGCTCGGCCAGGTGCTGGCCAGCGGGCCCCAGCCCGTGGAGCGGGCGGCCGTCGGCATCGACGTGCGCACCCGCGCCCACCTGAACGACCTCCCCCAGGCGCTGGCCCAATTGGCACAAGACGGCGGCGTGCAGGTGCGCGGCCTGTTCCTGGAGGCCAACGAGGCCAGCCTGCTGCGCCGCTTCAGCGAGACCCGGCGGCGCCACCCCCTGGCCGAATCGGGCCGCAGCCTGCCCGAGGCCATCGCCGCCGAGCGGCAGCACCTGGCGCCGCTGGCCGAGGTGGCCGACTGGGTGCTGGACACCAGCGACCTGTCGGTCCACGCCCTGCGCCGCCGGGTGCAGTCCTTCGCCCAGGGCGAGGCCGCCTCCCGCAGCCTCACCGTGCTGTTCCAGTCGTTCGGCTTCAAGCACGGCGTGCCGATGGACAGCGACCTCCTTTTCGACCTACGCTTCCTGCCCAATCCGAACTATGAGCCGGGCCTGGCCGAGCTGACCGGGCTGGACGCCCCCGTGCAGGAATTCCTGGAGGCCCAGCCGGCGCTGGCCACGCGCCTGGACGATATGGATTCCCTGCTCGACGGCTGGCTACCCGCCTACGCCGACGAGCCGCGCAGCTACCTGACCGTCTCGGTCGGCTGCACGGGGGGCCGCCACCGCTCGGTGTACGCCGTCGAGCAGCTGGGGCGGCGCTTCGCCGACCGCCTCCCCGGCGTGCTGATCCGCCACCGGGAGCTGGGTAGCGCCGAGACCCGTGCCGACCCCAGCGGAGACGACTGAGGCCATGGCCGGAATCGTTGTCATCGCCCATCAGAACCTGGCCCACGAGCTCATCCGGGCGGCCCAGCACATCATGGGCCACGAGGAGCCGCGCCTGGTGGGGGTGGACATCACCTCCCAGTGGACCTTCGAGGAGGCCCGGGAGCGTGTGCGCTCGGCCCTGGCGGAGGTGCGCGACGACGACGGCGCGGTCATCCTCACCGACATGTACGGAGGCACTCCGGCCAACCTGGGCATGGACCTGCTGGAGCCGGGGCGGGTGGAGGTCATCGCCGGGGTCAACCTGCCCATGCTGGTGCGCCTGCTCACCTACCGCTCCAAGCCGCTCGAGGAGCAGGTGCAGAAGGCCCTGGAGGGCGGCCGCGAGGGCGTGGTCCTGGGGCGAAGCCGCTTCCTCAAGCGCACCACGCCGCAGGGAGGCCCATGATCCGCCGTCCCCTGCGCATCACCAACAAACTGGGCCTGCACGCCCGGGCCGCCTCCAAGCTGGTGTCGGTGGCCTCCGGGTACGAGGCCGAGGTAACCCTCAGCCGCGATGGTCAGGAAGTCTCGGGCAAGAGCATCATGGGTGTCATGATGCTCGGCGCCAGCCGCGGCACCGACTTGGAGCTGATCACCGACGGCCCCGACGAGGAGGCCGCCGCCGACGCCCTTTCCGGGCTGGTGGAGGACCGCTTCGGGGAGGGGGAGTGACGGCGGGCTTGCAGGAGCGGCCAGTGGCCGCGATCCTCACCCGGGCTGATTCGGTCGCGGCCACTGGCCGCTCCTACAGGTCCCTGGGTAACAACCGGATTCTTTTTCCCCACTTTCCCTTAACCACAGACGGGGGAGTTCGATGAGCGAAGAGCAAACCGCGACCGCGGAGCCGCAGGAGCATCACCACCTGCCCTTCGAGAAGCGGGTCGATCGCAATAACCTCCACAGCTTCTTCGAGTACAACGGCCTCGACGAGGAGCTGGAGGAGGCGTACTACCGCTTCCTGTACGACTTCGTGCTGGAGCGCATGGAGAAGGATCGCGGCCTCAAGGCCGCCAAGGGCACCGAGTTCGCCCACTACCCCCACGGCCAGCACGCCGGCGAGGACTTCCACCTGCACGGCCACGTGTGGGCGGTACGCTGCGCCGACCTCGGCAACATCATCGGCAAGACCCTCTACCTGACCATGTCGGACGCGGAGAAGGCCGACTTTGCCAAGCGCCACGACGAAAAGGTGGCCGAGCTCAAGAAGAAGGCCGAGTCCAAGCCCAAGGAAGACTCCGACGACATCCCGGCCTTTCGCCATACCTAGGCGGGGCCGGCTGCCGAAACCCTACGGGCGGCCTGCGGGCCGTCCGGTTTGTTTGAAAAAGTGTTCAGTGTTCAGTTTGAAGTGTTCAGTGACACCCCAACCTTGAACCAGGACCGGCCACCCCCCGGAATTGGTTTTCTGAACACCGAAAACTGAACACTGAACACTTGCCTATCCCTTCGCCGTTCAAGGTGCCCTCATGCCCGACCAGCCCCCCCGCCCCATGACCGCGGACGAAGCGGCCGCCTTCATCGCCCGGCTGGCGGAGTCCGACCCCCATCCCACCACCGAGCTGAACTACGCCACGCCGTTCGAGCTGCTGGTGGCGGTGATCCTGTCGGCGCAGAGCACGGATGTCGGGGTGAACAGGGCCACCGAGGGCCTGTTCGCCGCCGCCAACACCCCCGCGGCCATGGCCGAGCTGGGCGAGGCCGGCATCCGCGACCACATCCGCACCCTGGGGCTGTTCAACAACAAGGCCCGCAACGTGGCCGAGACCGCCCGCATGCTGGTGGCCGACCACGGCGGCAAGGTACCCGAGCGCCGCGCCGACCTGGAGCGCCTGCCGGGGGTGGGGCGCAAGACCGCCAACGTCATCCTCAACACCGCCTTCGGCCACCCCACCATCGCGGTGGACACCCACATCTTCCGGGTGTCCAACCGCACCGGGCTCGCCCCGGGCGGCAACGTCACCGCGGTGGAGCGCAACCTGGAGGCCAGCCTGCCCGACGCCTACAAGCGCCACGCCCACCACTGGCTGATCCTGCACGGCCGCTACACCTGCAAGGCGCGCCGGCCGCTGTGCGGGGAATGCCGGGCGTATGATCTGTGCCTGTGGGGGGAGAAGGCGAACTACGCGGAATCGGCGGCGTCGTAGAAACAAGTGCTCAGTGTTCAGTGAAAGGCACGCGGTTTGAGTCCTCGGGGCCGTTTTCGCCGTTACTGAACACTGAACACTGTGAACTGAAAACTTCCTGGAGTTGATCATGCTTTTCGGCGAGAACCGCAGCGACATGCGCGAGGTGTTCTTCTCCGCCTGGGAGAAGTTCCACCGCGGCGATGCCCTCGAGCCGGCGGAGCAGCTGGTGGTGGACGTCCTCCACCGCCATCCGGAGTACCACCGGGTGGTGGGCGACCGGGACAACGCCGACAAGGACTGGACACCGGAGATGGGCGAGACCAACCCCTTCCTGCACATGGGCATGCACATCGCCCTGGCCGAGCAGGTGGGCATGGACCGCCCGGCCGGCATCCGCCAGGCCTACGAGCAGCTGGCCGCGGGCATGGGCGACACCCACGCCGCCGAGCACGAGATGATGGAGTGCCTGGGGCGCTCGCTGTGGCAGGCCCAGCAGTCCGGCGGCCAGCCGGACGAGGCCGCCTACCTGGAATGCGTGCGCAAGCTGGCCAGCGAGCGCGGGGGCCGGGTGGATGACTAGCCGGTGGATGCTGGGCGCCGGCGGGACCGCCAACACCGGCAAGCCAGGGCCGTTCTCCCCCCCTCGGGGGGGAGAGTCATGGGGGGGGAGCGAAGCGACCGCCGAGAAGGTCCGCTGGGACCTGTCCGACCTCTATGCCGGCGCCGACGACCCGCAGCTGTGGGCCGACCTGGACGCTGCGGAGGCGGAGGCCGACCGCTTCCGCGCGGCCTATCACGGCCGGGTGGCCGACCTCGACGGCGCCGGCCTGAACGGTGCGGTGGCCGAGCTCGAGGCCCTGGAGCAGCGGCTGGCGCGGGCAGGCACCTTCATCCAGCTGCTGCACGCCGTCCAGGCCGACGCCCCCGAGGTGGGCGCCGCCCTCACCCGCGTGCAGGAGCGCGCCACCGCCATCGGCAACCGGGTGCTGTTTTTCCAGCTGGAGTGGCAGGCGGTGGACGACGACACGGCCGCGGCCCGGCTGGCCGATCCCGCCCTGGCCGGCTACCGCCACTTCCTGGAAACGGCCCGGCGCTACACCCCCTACCGGCTGTCGGAGCCGGAGGAGCGCATCCTGGCCGAGAAGCAGCTCACCGCACGCGCTGCCTGGACGCGGCTGTTCGACGAGACCTTCACCCGCCTGCGCTTCACGGTGGACGGCGAGTCCCTGTCGGAGGAGGAGGTCCTGGCCCGGCTCAAGCGTGACGACCGCGAGCAGCGCCGGCAGGCCGCCGAGGCCTTCACCGCCGGTCTCGACGAGCAGCTGCCGCTGCTCACCCACATCTTCAACACGGTGCTCTCCGACAAGGCCATCGAGGACCGCCTGCGCGGCTACCCGCACTGGCTGACCGAGCGCAACCTGGACAACGAGGCCTCCGACGCCATGGTGGAGGCGCTGGTGGGGCGGGTCGCCGACCGTAACGGCCTGATGGCCCGCTACTACCGGCTGAAATCCCGCCTGCTGGGCCTGGATACCCTCTACGATTTCGATCGCTACGCCCCCATCCCGGGCACCGGGCGCAGCGTGAGCTGGGACGAGGCCCGGGCCACGGTGCTCGAGGCCTACGGCGCCTTTTCGCCGGACATGCGGGCCATCGCCCAGGAATTCTTCGACCACGGCTGGATCGACGCCCCGGTGGCGGCGGGCAAGAGCGGCGGCGCCTTCTCCCATCCGGCGACACCGGACGTCCATCCCTACGTGCTGGTGAACTTCACCGGCACCCCGGGCGACGTCATGACCCTGGCCCACGAGCTCGGCCACGGCGTCCACCAGTACCTGGCCCGGGAGCGCGGCTACTTCAACGCCGACACGCCGCTGACCACTGCCGAGACCGCCTCGGTGTTCGGCGAGATGCTCGCCTTCGAGCACCTCATGGCGCGCGAGGCGGACCCCAGGGTGCGGCTGGGCCTGCTGTGCAACAAGCTCGAGGAGATGTTCGCCACCGTGTTCCGCCAGGTGGCCATGAACCGCTTCGAGGACGCCGTGCACACCGCCCGGCGCGAGGAGGGCGAGCTCTCCGCCGAGCGCCTCAATGAGCTGTGGCTGGCCACCCAGCGGCCGCAGTTCGAGGACGCCGAGGGCCCGGCGGTCCACATGAGCGAGGGCTACCGCAGCTGGTGGTCCTACATCCCCCACTTCCTGCACGTGCCGGGCTACGTCTACGCCTACGCCTTCGGCGAGCTGCTGACCCTGGCCCTGTACGAGCGCTACCGCGAGCAGGGCGAGGCCTTCGTGCCGCAGTACCTGGAGATGCTGCGGGCGGGGGGCAGCGAGGCCCCGGAGGTGCTGGTGGGCCGCCTGGGCCTGGACCTCGCCGACCCGGGGTTCTGGGAGCGCGGCCTGGACGTGCTGGAATCCATGGTCGCCCGCGCCGAGTCCCTGGCCGCCGAGACCGGGAGCCTGGCCTAGAGCAGCCCCTCCAGCCACCCCCGCGGCACCGCCTCCATGTCCCCCAAGTAGCGCTGGTAGTGCAGGCCGATACGCTGCTCCAGCGCCTCGGCCCGGCGGGCCAAGCCGGCGCGATCGCCCTCGGGCAGGGGCGGCCGGCCGGCCAGGGCGGCCACGTTGGCCCGCCCCCGCGGCTGCAGGCGGAATACCGGCCGACCGAAGACCTCGGCCAGGGCGCGCAGGGCGCCCTTGAGCCGGAAGCGGTTGCTGCTCCAGAGGTTGGCCGCCACCACGCCGCCGTCGGCCAGCCGCTCGCCGATGGCGCCGTAGAACGCCCGATCCAGGCTGCCCGACGCCGGGCCGTCGGCGTCGAACACGTCGGTCACCACCAGATCCCAGGAGCCGGCGCTGTCGGGCCCGGGCGCGGCCAGGAAGCCGCCGGCATCGGCCAGGTGGACGCGCAGGCGCGGGTCGCCCTCGGGCAGGGCGAAGAAGTCGCGGGCCACGGCCACCACCTGGGGGCGGAGCTCCACCGCCTCCACCCGCGCCCGCGGGAAGTGGTGCAGGAAGAAGTGGACCAGGGCGCCGCCGCCCAGCCCCAGCAGCAGGATGCGCCGGGGCTCGGGGTTGAACAGGAGGGCGGCGGTGAGGATGCGCGTGTAGGGCAGGACCAGGCGATGCGGCGCCTCCGGATCGAGGCTGGTCTGCTTGGACACACTGCCGAAGTGGAGGGTGCGCGCCCCGGAGGGCTCCTGCACCACCTCGATGATCCCGGCCGTGTCCGCCTGCCGATAGAGGGTGCTCCGGCCCACGATTCGTTCCTCCCTTGCCCGCTCCCGTTGCGCATTCTGGCACAGGACCACCCGGCGGCGCCCTTGTCCGCCGCCGGCGCAGGCGCAATGATGGGAGAAGCCCAGCCAGCCGGAGCCCCCATGCGCCGCGACGATACCCTGCGCCCCCTCAGCCGCCAGCACCACATCGCCCTGGTGTTCGCCAAGACCCTGCGCCAGTGGCGGCGGGCGGCGGCCGCGCCGGGCGACCGCCGGCGGGTGGCCGAGTCGGCCCACCGCTTCTGGCAGGTGGAGCTGGTGCCCCACTTCCGCGCCGAGGAGGAGCACCTGCTGGGCCACTGGGACCGCCCCGGCACCGATCCCCTGGCGACGCGCGTGCTGCAGGAGCACGTGGGCATCCACCGCGTCGCCCAGCGCCTGGCCCGGGCCCTGGAGGCGGACGACCTGGAGGCCGCCTGGGACGAGGCCCTGCGCCTGGGCGACTGCGTCAACGCCCACGTGCGCTTCGAGGAGCGCAGCTGGCTGCCGGTCCTGGAAGCGGAGCTGGAGGCGGGCCGGCTGACCCGGGCCGCCGAGGCCATGGCCAATGCCCTGGACCCCGACCAGGCGGAGGCGGCCCTGCCGCCGCGTCCGGCAACCGCGCAGTCGCCTCCGGACTGAAGGAGAGGGGGAGCATGGAGCCCTGGCACAGCGCCGCCGTGACCCACATCGGCCGGCGCACCACCAACGAGGACGGCCTCCTGGAGGCCCCCGACCTGCGCCTGTGGGCGGTGGCCGACGGCATGGGCGGCCATGCCCACGGCGAGGTGGCCAGCCGCACCGGCCTGCAGGCCCTGAAGCGCGCCGTCCTCGGCGGCCACGACCTGGCCGCGGCGGTCGCCGCCGCCAGCCGCGCCGTCTGGGAGGCGGCGCGCAAGGCGGGCTCCGACATGGGCACGACCCTGGTGGCCCTGCGCCTCCACCCCGACTCCTTCCAGCTGGCCTGGCTGGGGGACAGCCGGGCCTATCGCTGGGACGGCCGCGACCTGGCCCAGCTCACCACCGACCACACCATGGTCCAGGACTGGGTCGAGCAGGGCCGGATCACGGCCGGCGAGGCCCGCCACCACCCCTACGGCCACATCCTGACCCGGGCCGCCGGGCTGGCCCCCGAGGAGACGGCGGCGAGCGTGACGGGGCCCCTGCGCGGCGACGAGCGGTTCCTGCTTTGCTCCGACGGACTCACCGACACCCTGGGCGACGAGGCCATGGCGGCGATCCTCGCCGGCGCCCACCCTGGCGAGGCGCCGCAGCGCCTGCTGGAGGCGGCCACGGCGGCCGACAACCCCTACCAGGACAACCTCACCGCCGTCGTGGTCTACCCGGCCTAGACAGCGGACAACGCGGAGGCGGCCATGCCCGAGCTTTCCATCGACGCCCTCAATCCCGCCGGCACCCGGGCCTGGCGCCTGCAGGGCGATCACACCTGGCGCAGGGCCGCCTTCGCCGAGCCCTTGCAGACGGGGGACTTCACCACGGAGGATCCGGAGGAGGCGCGCCGCTGGCTGGCGGGACGCCTGAGCAAGGACTGGCGGGGCCGCGTGAGCTGGGAGGCGGCGCCGAACCGCAGCACCTTCGCCCCCGGCGAGATCAGCCTCCAAGCCATCGCCCACCGCCGCGCACCGGCGCCGGTACCGGACCGGGACGAACTGCAGCGGGTGATCGCCGGGGCCCGGAGCGAGGGCCGCCGGACCCTGTGCCTGCACCTCAACGGCCACTTCCTGCTGCGCGAGCCGGAAGAGCACGCGGTGGCCGGCGACCCGGCCCTGGCCGCCCACGGCGACAGCCTCTCCGGCCCCGCCTATCTGGGCCCGGAAGCCGCCGAGGATCGCGAGTACATGGACGCCCACTACCGCAACTTCCTGGGCGCCTGGTACCAGCACCTGCGCAGCGGGCGGGTCAGCGTCTACGCCGGAGAGCCGCTGTGGGACCTGTCGGCGGAGGACCTGGCGGAGCGGATACGGGGGTGGCAACCGAACGGCTAGTGGTCAGTTTTCAGGGAACGGCAGAGGCAACGGCCAACCGCGTTGCCGCCCAACGAGGCCTAGCACCCCTCCCCGGCCCGCGAATCCTGCGGGGCCTCCTCGATGGTCATGCCGAGCTTGTCGAGCAGGGCGCGGTCGCTGTTCTCGTCCGGGTTGGGGGTAGTCAGCAGCTCGTCGCCGTAGAAGATGGAATTGGCGCCGGCCTGGAAGCACAGCGCCTGCTCCGCCTCGGTCATGGACAGGCGCCCGGCGGCCAGGCGGATGTAGGAGGTGGGCAGGGCGATGCGGGCGGCGGCCACGGTGCGGATGAACTCGAGCACCGCCACCGGCTCGCCCTGCTCGCCCACGGGGGTGCCGGGCACCGGCACCAGGTTGTTGATGGGCACGCTGCCGGGCTGCGGTTGGAGGGCAGCCAGCTCGGCGATCAGCCCGGCGCGGTCGTCGCGGCTCTCGCCCATGCCCAGGATCCCGCCGCAGCAGACGTTGACCCCGGCCTCCTGGACCTTGCGCAGGGTGTCGAGGCGATCGTCGTAGCCGCGCGTACCGATCACCTCCGCGTAGTATTCCGGAGAGGTGTCGAGGTTGTGGTTGTAGTAGTCCAGGCCCGCCTCGGCCAGGCGCTCGGCCTGGCCGTCGCGCAGCATGCCGAGGGTGGCGCAGGTCTCCATGCCCATGCCCTTGACCGCCGCCACCATCTCCGCAACCTGGTCCAGGTCGCGGTCCTTGGGGCCGCGCCAGGCGGCGCTCAGGCAGAAGCGGGTGGCGCCGGCCGCGCGCGCCGCGCGCGCCCGCTCCAGGACCTCGTCGAGCTCCATCAGGCCGTCGCCCTCGACGCCGGTGTGGTAGCGCGCCGCCTGCGAGCAGTAGCCGCAGTCCTCGGGGCAGCCCCCGGTCTTCACCGACAGCAGCGAGCTGACCTGCACCGCCCCCGGCCGGAAGTGGCGGCGGTGCACGGTCTGGGCCTCATAGATGAGGTCCATGAAGGGCTTGTCGAGGAGCGCGCGGATCTCGCCGCGGCTGTGGGCCTGGGCCATATTGATCACCTCTCGCGGGATGCCGGCCCCCCACGGAGGGGCCGGGGACTGCATTCGTTTCCGCCGGGCCAGGGCTGGTAGAATCCTTCCAGTCGAACGGACGGCTCCTGGGGCAGCCGCCGGACCCAATGCGCATCCGCTAGGGGGGACCCCTAACCATGAACCTGATGACCATGCAATGGCGAGCCGTGCTGCTCGCCCTGACCCTCGGCGTGGCCGGCATTATGACCGTTCAGCCGGTCGCGGCCAAGACGCTGCAGTGGGGCGGCTGCGGCATCACCAAGAAGGCCTTCATGTTCGCCCTGGCCGATGCCTTCAAGGAACGCACCGGCATCGACATCCAGATCCACGGCGGCGGGGCCACCTACGGCATCCGCGGTACGGCCGCCGGCAAGATCGACATGGGCGGGGCCTGCCGTCCCGCCATGGCCGGGAATCCCAAGGAAGACGTGCAGATGGTCCAGGTGGCCTGGGACGCCCTGGTGGCCATCGTCCACCCCTCCAATCCGGTGGACAACATCACCAGCGAGCAGCTGCGCCAGATCTTCCGGGGCCAGATCACCAACTGGAAGGCCCTCGGCGGTCCCGACAAGTTCATCGTGGTGGGCTACCGCTCGGCCCCCCTGTCGGGGGTGGGCTTCTCCTTCCGCGAGCTGGGCTTCCGCCAGAAGACCGGCACCGGCGACTTCACCATGGGGGTGGCGCGCAAGTCCTCCGGACCGCTGGAGGTGGCGGTGGAGCACCTGCCCAACGCCTTCGCCGTCACCGGCGTCTCCAGCGCCCGCAAGCGGGACGTGAAGATCATCGGGGTGGACGGCATCGAGCCCACCCCCGAGAACATCGCCGCGGGCAAGTACACGCTCTTCCGGCCCCTGTACCTGACCATGCCCAAGGATCCGGATCCGGCGGTTAAGCAGTTCGTGGACTTCGCCTTGTCCAAGGAGGGCCAGCAGATCATCCGCGAGCAGGGCACGGTGAACCTGGAGATGGGCAGCCACCTGGACAACCCCTGGGGCGGCGACACCTTCCAGCCCGAGTAGGGGTTGGGCCGCCGCCCGAGCGAAAGGAGCCCCCATGGGCAACCGCCTGTCCCGGATCTACACCCGCACCGGGGACGCCGGCGACACCGACCTCGGCGACGGCTCGCGGGTGCCCAAGGACCACCCGCGGGTGGCCGCCTACGGCGAGGTGGACGAGCTCAACAGCCAGATCGGCCTGATCGCCGCCGAGGGGGTCCCCGAGGAGGTGGCCGGCCTGCTGGCGGACCTCCAGCACGACCTGTTCGATCTCGGTGCCGAGCTGGTGGTGCCCGGCCACGAGGCCCTGCGGGAGGAGCGCCTGGCGGCCCTGGAGGCCGCCATCGACCGCTTCAACGAGGAGCTCGGCCCGCTCAAGGAGTTCATCCTCCCCGGCGGCAGCCGCGCGGGCGCCCAGGCCCACCTGGCCCGGGCCGTCTGCCGGCGCGCGGAGCGGGCGGTCTACGCCCTGTCGCGGACCGACGGCGTTTCCGCGGTCACCCTCCGCTACCTCAACCGGCTCTCCGACCTGCTGTTCGTCCTGGCGCGCGTCATCAACCGCCGCGGCGGCTCCGGCGAGGTGCTGTGGCAACGGGGCCGCACCGCAGGCTAAAGGAAGCCCCTGTACCCGGATAGGGTTTTCCTGCATTCTTGAACCGAATGCAATGCCCGGCCGCCGGGTCGCAGGCATTGCTCGGAACAAGGACAGGCCACCAGAGGGGGGGCCGATGAGCCCCGTCCGCCTTCGTGTCCTGGGAGCGGACGCCTCCGCGGTTGACCGACTGCGCCGGCTCCTGGCCGACCACGGCTATCGCCCACGGAACGCCTCCGCCGACGGCGAGGACCAGGAACTGGTCCTCGATCCGCCGGACGATTCCGGTCACGTCCTGCCGACCCGGCCGGGCCCCACGGCCTCCCTCCTCGACGGGGTGGATGAGCCCCTCCTCCTGTGCGACGCCGACGGCTCCCTGGCCCTGGCCAACCGGGCCGCCGCCGAGCTGCTCGACCTGTCCGCCAACGGCCTGCCGCTGTTTTGCAGCGACGGGCGGACGCCCCTGCCGCCGGAAGAGTATCCCTGTCAGCTCGCCCTGCACGGCGAGGGCCCGGTCGGCCGGCGGCTGGCGGCCCGCTCGCCGCAGGGCGGGATGCGCCAGGTGCTGGTCCGGGCCGAGCCCGTCACCGACTCGGCAGGGCATCCCCGCGGGGTGGTGGCCACTCTCCACGACCTCACCGACCAGGAGGAGGCGCAGCAGCGGCTGCGCCGCCAGCGCGACCTGTACGCGGCGCTCAGCGAGGTCAACCAGTTCGTGGTGCTGCGCGATCCCGACCCCCAGTCCATGTTCGACGGGGTCTGCCGGATCGCCGTGGAGTACGGCGGCCTGCGGCTTGCCTGGGTGGGGATCCCGGACGACCGGGGCTGGGTCCGCCCTGCCGCCAGCCATGGCGAGGCCAGCGAGTATCTCCGGGAACTGGCCATCTCCATCGATCCCGCCCGCCCGGAGAGTCGCGGCCCCACCGGCACCGCCATGCGCGAGGACCGCCACGTGGTGGAGCCCACCATCTCCACCGACCCCAGCATGTCGCCCTGGCACGCGGCGGCCGAGGCCGTCGGGCTGCGCTCGTCGGCGGCCTTCCCCGTCCATCGCGGCGGCGAGGTGGCGGCCTCCCTCAACGTCTACGCCGGGGCCACCGACTACTTCAGCGAGGACCTCCTCCACCTCCTGGACGAGATGGTCCTGGACATCGCCTTCGCCCTGGACAACCACGACCGCGAGGCGGAGCATCGCCGCCTGGTGGAGATCATCGAGGCCACCCCCGACTTCGTCGGCCTGGCGGACACCGACGGCACCGTCCTCTACCACAACCCGGCGGCCCTGGGACTGCTGGGCCGGGACCGCAGCAGCGGGCGGGTGGCAGACTTCCATACCCCCCACTCGCTGGAGCGCCTGCAGCAGGTGGCCCTGCCCACGGCGCGCGAGCAGGGCGTGTGGCGGGGCGAGTCGGAGATCGTCAACGCCGACGGCGAGCCCGTCCCCTTCTCGCAGACCATCATCGCCCACCGCGACCCGCAGGGGCAGGTGACCCATTTCTCCACCATCGCCCGCGACATCTCCGAGCAGAAGCGCGCCGATGCGGAGATCCGGCGGCTGGCCTACCGCGACCCGGTGACCGGCCTGGCCAACCGCGCCAATCTGCTGGAGCGCCTCGACCAGGAGCTGAGCCGGGCGCGGCGCCAGCAGATTTACGGCGCCCTGCTCTACCTGGATCTGGACCAGTTCAAGGCCATCAACGACTCCCTCGGCCATCCCGCCGGGGATGCCCTGCTGCGAGCCCTGGGCCAGCGGCTGCTGGAGTCGGTGCGCCCGGAGGACGTGGTCGCCCGCGTGGGCGGCGACGAGCTCGTGGTGCTGATCCCCGACCTCGGCACGCAGGCGGAGGCCGCCGCCGTCCAGGCCGAGCAGCTGGCGGAGAAGCTCCTTGCCGCGATCGGCCGGGCCTTCGAGCTGGACGACCACCGCCTGTTCATCACCGCCAGCCTGGGGCTGACCCTGTTCCCCGAGGCCGGATCCACCCGCGACATCCTGCTGCAGCAGGCCGACGCCGCCATGTACAACGCCAAGGGCGAGGGCCCCGGCAACCTGCGCTTCTTCCACCCGGAGATGCTGGAGGCGGTGCGCCAGCGGCTGGACCTGGAGCAGGAGCTGCGCGGCGCCCTGGAGCGCGGCGAGCTCGCCCTCGCCTACCAGCCCATGATCGCCCTCGACCGCCCCGAGAGCCCGCTGGTCGGCCTGGAGGCCCTGGTTCGCTGGAATCATCCCCGGCGGGGGCCCATCTCGCCGGCCGAGTTCATCCCGGTGGCCGAGGACAGCGGCCTGATCCTGGACGTGGGCAACTGGGTGCTGGAGGAGGCCTTCGGCCAGCTCGGGCGCTGGCAGGCGGCCGGCCTGAGCCCCGGGCCGCAGGGCCTGGGCATCAACATCAGCCCGCGCCAGTTCGCCCACCACGATTTCGTCGACCGCATCGACCGGCTGCTCAAGCGCACCGGGGTGCCAGCCCACTGGATCAAGCTGGAGATCACCGAGCACCTCCTGATCCAGCACCTGGGCACCGCCGTGGAGCGCATGCAGGCCCTGCGCGAGCTCGGCCTGAGCTTCGCGGTGGACGACTTCGGCACCGGCTACTCGTCGCTGAGCTACCTGCACCGGCTGCCGGTGACCACCCTCAAGATCGACCGCTCGCTGGTGGCCGATGTGGAGGGCCCCACCAGCTCGGCGGTGATCGTGGAGGCGGTGCTGGCCATGGCCGACCGCCTCGGCCTGGGCGTCGTGGCCGAGGGCGTGGAGACCGCCTCGCAGGCCGAATTCCTGGCCCGGCGCGGCGGCACCACCGGCCAGGGCTTCCTCTGGGCCGCCGCCGAGCCGGCGGCGGAGGTGACCGGCCGCCTGCCCCCCGCTTCCCGAGGGCCGCCTCCGGGTTAGGATGGGGGCGGTCTCACCCAACCGCCGACAAGGGGAACCCCATGATCCACCTCCGCCTGCCCTCGCTGGCGGCCGTCCTGCTGCTGGCCGGCTGCGCCTCGGCGCCGCAGGGGCCCACCTTCACCAGCGGCAGCGCCGCCGCCCGGGAGCTCAGCCACCGGGGCGAGCGCGTGGCCAGCTGCGATTTCAACGGCGACGGCCGCGCCGATTTCGTGGCCACCGGCGCCACCCCCCGGGGACAGCAGCGCACCAGCGTGCTGGTCACCGGCAGCGGACGCTTCTCCACCTCCCTCCGCCTGGAGCGGGGCTTCGGCGGGCTGGCCGCCGGCGATTTCGATGCCGACGGCCACTGCGACTTCGCGGGGCTTACCGGGGGCGAGGGCGCCTCCTCCCGCAGCGACTTCCGGATCTTCTTCGGCGCCGGGGACGGCCGCTTCCCGGCCACGGTGTCGCGGGCGGCCGGGCCCTCCTTCCCGCGGGCGCTGGCGGCCGGCGATCTGGACGGAGACCGCATCACCGATCTGGCGGTCTTCTACAAGACCTTCCGCAGCCGCGACGACACCGCCATCTTCCCGGGCGGCGCGGACCGGGACCGGCCGCGCCGGGCCGAGGCCCTGCGGCTGGGCGCCAACGCCGCCCGGGCGCTGGCCGCGGACGTCGACGGCGACGGCGACGCCGATCTCGCGGTCCTGGGCCGCGACCGCCGCCTCCACCTCCTGCTCAACCGGCCCGGCCCCATGCGCCACGGCAGCAGCCGGGCCTACGGCGAGGCGGCCGGGGGCGGGCTCCCGCACGCGGCGCTGGTGGCCGGCGATTTCGACGGCGACGGCGATGCCGACCTGGCGGTGGCGGACGGCGGCGTGGACCGGGTGTTCCTGTTCACCGGCGACGACCGCCCGGCCCTGGCGGCCTCCTACCGTTTCCCCGCCGGCTCGGCCCCGCGCGGCCTGGCCGCCGCCGACCTGGACGGCGATGGCCGCGACGACCTGGTGGTGCTGCGCCAGGGCGGGGACGGCCCGGTGCTGACCGCGCTGCGCACGGCGGCCGACGGCGCCGGCCTCAGCCTGCGCGCCACCGGCGACCGCCGCCTGGAGGACCTGGACCGTGGCCGCAGCCTGCGGTTGGCGGACCTGGACGAGGCGGGCGGACCGGACGCCGTGGTGTGGGGGTCGCAGGACGGCGAGCCGCGGCTGGTGGCGGTGCGCGATCTGCGCATCGTCCGCCCCGGGCCATAGGCGTCCTCACAGGAAGGTCCGGCGGAACCCCTCGGCGGTCGCCGGGCGGCCGAAGTGGAACCCCTGGCCCAGCTCGCAGCCCAGCTCCCGGAGCGCCGTCTCCTGCTCGGCGGTCTCGATGCCCTCGGCCAGGCAGGTCAGGCCCAGGGTGTCGGCGAGCTGGATGATCGCGGTGACCACCGAGCGGGTCTCCGCGTGGGCGATCCGCGCCACGAAGGAGCGGTCGATCTTGAGCACATCCACCGGCAGCTGCTCCAGGTAGCTCAGCGACGAGTAGCCGGTGCCGAAGTCGTCGATGGCGATGCGCACGCCGAGGTCCTTGAGCGCGTGCAGGGTCGCCAGCCCGCCGTGCTCCTCCGACATGGCCAGGCTCTCGGTGATCTCCAGGGTCAGTCGGTGGGGCTCCAGGCCGGCCTCCGCCAGCACCTGGCGGACGCTTGCGGCCAGCTCCGGGCTGTAGAACTGCCGGGGCGAGACATTGACCGACAGCCCCAGCGGAGCGGCGTCCTCCCCCTGCCATTGCCGCAGCTGCCGGCAGCCCTCGCGCAGGGCCCAGCCGCCCAGCTCCACGATCAGGCCGGTCTCCTCGGCCAGCGGCACGAACTCGGCCGGAGAGCGCAGCCCCACCTCGGGGTCGCGCCAGCGCAGCAGGGCCTCCGCCCCTTTCAGCCGGTGATCGGACAGGCGGTACAGGGGCTGATAGAAGACCTCGAACTCCCCCTGCTCCCAGGCCCGGGCCAGCTCCTGCTTGAGCTGAAGCCGATGCTGGATGGCCTCGCCCATCTCGTGGCCGTAGAACCGGTAGCATCCGCCGCCACCGCGCTTGGCTGCCTGCAGGGCCGAATCCGCCTGCTGCTGCAGGTCCAGGGTGCCATCGGCCGCTCCCTCCTCACCCGGGAGCAGGGCGATGCCGAGGCTGGCGGTAAGCTGGACGCTACCCCCCTCGAGCTCGATCGGCTCGCCCACGCCGCGCAGGATCCGGTTGGCCAGGACGGCGGCCTGCTCGCCGTCCAGGTCCCACGCCACCACGGCGAGCTCGTCCGCCCCCCGCCGCCCCACCAGATCCCCCGGGCGCACCATCGCCTCCAGGCGCCCGGCCAGCTCCCGGATGACCCGGTCGCCGCCGCCGTGGCCGTGGCGGTCGTTGATCTCCCGGAAGCCGTCCACATCCAGCTCGAGCAGGGCCAGCGAGCCCTGTCGGCGCCAGGTCCGGGGCAGGGCCTCGGCCAGGGCCTCGTCGAAGCCCGGCCGGTTGGCCAGCCCGGAAAGGGGGTCGATGCGGCGCTGCCGATACAGCTCGTTGCGATGGCGGCGCTCCCGCCGGGTGACCAGCTGGGAAACGCCGCCCAGCAGACCCAGGTAGAAACCGAAGCTCAAAAAGACGGGCCAGTTGTTGTCCCACCACGCCCCCCACAGGGCCGCCACGGGCAGCGAGACGTAGGCGGTCAGGGGCTGGCCCGTCACGCTGTGATAGGCACCGATTCGGCGGCTCCCGTCCGGGTGGACCCGGCCCCGGTAGAATCCGGAGGAGCCCCCCGGGTGGGTCTCCAGCTGGCCGACCAGCGGGCCGTTGGCGGCCTTGAGGTAGGTGTGCTCGGGGTGGGGAACCGGCCAGCGGGCCTGGTGCAGATGGTCGGCGCGCAGCAGGCCGACGCTGGCGCCGGGGTGCAGATCCAGGCCCGCCCAGCGGGCGGTGATCGCCGTTACCGGCAGGAAGGTCTCCAGGATCAGCGGCCCCTCGCCCCGGCCCCGCTCGCTCAGCCGGCGGATGGGGATGCACCAGCCGTCCCCGCCGGGACAGGGCCGGTTGTGGCCGAGGTTCAGGGCGTGGCGCTCCTCCGGGAGGGCGCTCAGCAGACCCACGCGCTGCATGACGGTGAAATGCGGCGGGCCCGCTTCCCGGCCGGGCAGGTACTGATCGAGCAGCTCGCCGTCGGGGCCGAAGGCGCGCACCCCCACCAGCTCCGGGAAGGAGCGGGCGAAATCATGGAGGTAGGGGGCCAGCGGGGCACCCGCCCGGGCCTGCGCCGCCCGCTCGGCGTGCCGCTGGGCCAGGAAGCCCAGACCCCGGCCGATGTCCTCGAACAGGGTGCGCGTGCTCAGGGCCGCGAAGCTCGCCTGGGCGGCGAGGCTGGCGCGCAGGCGGGCGGCCTCCTGGTGCCAGCGCCAGAACCCGAAGGCCGCCAGCACCACCACCCCCAGCAGGAAGAAGCCGAGCAGGGCCCGGCGCAGCAGGAAGGCGAAGCGCAGCGACGGATCCCGCGGCGAGGCGAAGGGGTTCCACCAGCGATGGGAGCGGGGGGGCCCCTCGAAAGATCCGATCTGCGCCAAGGCAAGGACCTGATTGGTTCACGGAAGCGGGACCCGGCCGGGCCCCGTGCGTCCCCCTCGCGGCAACGTAGCAAGCGCCGGGGGCCCTGTCATCGGCAGGGAGGCCGACGCCGGCCCTAGTCCTCCAGCGCCACCGGGCAGCGAAAGCCCTCGGGCTTGACGGTCAGCAGCGAGGCCCGCGATTCCTTGAGCACCTCCTCGGCGGTGTTGCCGATGAAGAACCCCGCCAGGCCGGTGCGCGCTACCGTGCCCATGACGATCAGGTGGGCCCGCTGGGCATCCGCGGTGTCCAGGATGACATCGGAGGGCTCACCCTTGCGGATGTGCGGCACGGTCCGGACATCGTCGCGCCCATGGGCGTCCAGCAGGGCCTTGAGGCGCTGGCGGTGGCTGTCCTCGATGCCGCGCTCGAGGGCATCCACCTCCTTGGCGGTGAGAAGCCCCCGGCCGCTGCGCAGCATGGACTCACCGACCACCTGCCAGGCGTGCACCACGTGCAGCTCGGCTTGCTCCCAGGCCGCCAGCGATCCCGCCAACTGCAGGATCCTGCCGTTGAGTGCGTCGTTCTCCGGCTCCTCGGGGTCCGGATCAACCGCCGCCAGGATCCGCATGGGCCCGGCGCCGTACCCGCCCTTGATCACCCAGATGGGCACCGGGCACTTGCGCATGAGGTGCATGTCGGTGCTTACCAGCCCCGCGGCGCGACCGGCCGGCGCCCCCTTGATGAGGAGGTCGTGGCCGCCCCGCAACACCTCCCGGGTAACCTCCAGAAAGGGCTTGCCGAGCACCACCCGCACCTCGGTGCGCACCCCGCGCTCCCGGGCGGGAGCCGCCAGGGCATCGAGCTCGACCCGACGGCTATCACAGATGGCCTCGCTCAGGCGTTCCGCCGACCAGCCATCGATCAGATCGCCCATGACGCCGGGGACGGGATCGAGGACATCCATCAGGGTCAGCTGGGCGCCGTTGCGTTCGGCCAGGGCCGCGGCCCGTTCCAGCGCGGTCTCGGTTTCGGCATCGGGATTGGCGAAAAACAGGATGCGCTTGAATTGCTGCATGGGGGAGACCTCTCAAGGGCCGGGAAAGGAACGAACCCTTCGAATCTAGCCTAGCAGGGATACCGCCATGGCCCCCAGTAATAACAGGAGGGCCAAACCGCTGGCGGTCCATCCCCAGCGATCGGCGGCGGACAGCCGCCCCCGCAGCGGTTGCCAGAGGTGCGCCCTCAACCCTTCACCCAGACGGTTGGCCGGGACCCACCACGCCCGGGCTGCCGCCCAACGCCATGCCACGGCGGGGGCCAACCGCCGCGCCAGGGCTTCGGCCAGCCACAGCATGTCGCCCGGGGGGAGGGCCAGCGGACCGAACCAGTCCCGTCCCCGCCCCAACCAGGCCACTAGCACGGCCAACAGGGCAGCCCCGGCCACCGGTCCGGCCGTGACCGCCGCCTGCGGCCCCAGGCTGGCCAGAACCTCCGGCCTCAGGCCCGGCCACAACCAGGGGAGCGCCCCCGCAAGGCCCACCGGCACCAAGGCGGCTACCACCGCCGCCCGCCCCAGCGGCGGGAGGCCCGGCTCGGTCCGCACCAGCACCAACAACCGCGCCAGCAGCAACGTGGTGGCCGCCGCGCCGGCGCCGAGCAGGACCTTGACCGCCCCCGGATCGGCCCCGGGCAGTTCCCCCAGGGCGTGCTTGAGGGCGAGCTTGACCGCCGCGCCCCCGGTTCCTGGCGCCCCCGCCAGCACCAGCGCCAGCACCGCGAGCGCCGCCCACCCCAGCCAAGCGGCCGGCCGGCGCAGAAGGCCGAGGGTCAGAAACAGCCCCCCCTTGACCAGTCCATGGTGGACAGCGTAGGCCATCACCACCCACTCCAGGCCAGCGTCCCACCCCCCCGGGGCGGTCAGTGCGGTCCCCACCGCCACCGTGATCCAGCCCATCTGACTGATGCTGGAATAGCCCAGAACCGCCCCTGGATGGCGCTGACCCAGCCCCACCAGCACCCCCCCGAAGGCGGCCAAAGTGCCCAGCACCAATAGGATTTCCCCCCAGCCGGGCAGGGCCGCCGTCCCCAGGGGGAGGAAGCGCAGCCACCCGATGAGACCGGCATTGACCATGGCCCCGCCGAGCAAGGCGCCGGCCGCCAGGGGGGCGGCGCCGTAGGCCAGCGGCATCCAGGTGTGCAGCGGCACAAGGCCGAGCTTGATGCCCAGGGCGGCAACCGCCAGACCCATCCCCCACGGCCCGCTGAGCGCCCCCTCCGCCACCCCCACAAGCAAGGCGGCCAGCAGCGCGCCCTCCCCGGCTACCGTGAAGCCCAAGTAGATGTTGGCCGCCCGCCGGTTCGGGGGGGCGCCATCGCCCCATACAAGGCCGTATATGGCGAGCCCCATGACGGCGTAGAAGGAATAGAAGGTAGCCGGTTCCGCGGCCAGACAGATCCCCACGGTGCCCGCCAGGGCGGCCAGGGAGAAGCCAGTGAAGCGAACGTGAACCGACGGCTCCAGCGTCGCCCGGGCGAAAATCCCTGCCGCCGGCCACAGCACCCCCGTCAGCAGCAGGAAGGGTCGGCCGATACCGTCCAGCCCCAAGCGCATGCCGGTGAGCACCCATGGCAGCTCGACGGTGGTAGCCGCCGGCACCAGAAGGCCCGCGGCCAGCGCCGCCAACCCCGCCCAGGGCGCCAGGCCCAGCGCGGCTCGCCGGAAGGCCGGCACCCCCAGGGCCGGCAAAAGCGCCAGGGGCACCGCCACCGCCAGGGCGAGCAGGGCGCCCGCCGCCGCGGGCCCGAGTACGGCAGTCACAGGCTCCATGCGCCGAACTCCTGGTGGCTGATGCGGCGCGCCCAGTCTAGGGCTGAAAGCGGCATCTCCGCCAGCAGCCCCAGGCCCAGGGCGAGTAGCGCGGTCACGACCGGCGGCACCAACAGCAGCCAGGGAGCCTCACCCCGCCAAGCCGGGCGGCCGATTCCATCCATCGGCTCGGGCCCGCCGCGCCACGGCCGGAACCAGGCGGTATAAACGATGGGCAGGAAATAGGCGGCGTTGAGGAGGCTGCTCGCCACCAGCACCGCCACCACCCAGTCGGCGCCAATCTCCAGGCCGCCCAGCCCCAGGTACCACTTGGTGATGAAGCCGGCGGTTGGCGGCACCCCGATCATGCCCAGGGCGCCCACGGTGAAGGCGGAGGTGGTCCAGGGCATGCGTCGGCCGATGCCGGCCATCTCGCTGACCCGGTGGATGCCCCGGGTCTCCGCAAAGGTGCCGGCGCAGAAGAACAGGGTGATCTTCATCAGGCCCTGGTGGACCAGGTGGGCCAGCCCTCCCACCAGGGCCACGCTGCCGCCCAGGGCCGCGCCCAGGGTGATGTAGGACACCTGGCTGACGGTGGAATAAGCCAGGCGGCGCTTGAGGTAGTCCTGAAACAGCGCCCGCACCGAGCCGTAGACGATGGTCGTCGCCGCCAGGGCCGCCAGCACCGGCAGCACCCCCAGCGCGGCGGCGGTGTCCAGGCCGAAGACGTCGAGCACCACGCGCAGGATGCCGAAGGCCCCCGCCTTGACCACCGCCACCGCGTGCAGCAGGGCGCTCACCGGCGCCGGCGCCACCATGGCGATGGGCAGCCAGCCATGCAGCGGCACCAGCGCCGCCTTGACCCCGGCACCGCCCACCAGCAGCGCGAAGATGGCGACCAGGGCCGCCGCCGGGGCCATGTCCGCCTCCACCACCCCGCCGGGGGTGAAGGTCACCGGCCCGCCCACTAGGTGGTGCAGCCACACCAGGCCGATCAAAAAGGCCATGCCGCCGGCCAGGGTGTAGCCCAGATAGACCTGCCCGGCGCGGCGCGCCTCGCGCGTGCCGCGGTGGACCACCAGGGGATAGGTGGCCAGGGTCAGCAGCTCGTAGAAGACGAAGAAGGTGAACAGGTTGCCGGCCAGGGCCACGCCCAGGGTGGCGCTGACACAGAGGCTGAAGAAGCCGAAGAAGCGGCTGCGGTGAGGGGCGTCCTCCAGATACCCGATGGCGTAGACGGTGGTGAGCAGCCATAGAACAGCCGACAGCCCGGCCAGAAGCAGCGACAGGGCATCGGCGTGAAACAAGATCTCCATGCCGAGCACGAACGGGATGCGCGCCTCGGGGGTGCGGCCGGCCGCCACAACCGCCACCAGGGCCACCACCACCGCCAGCTGGACCCCCGCGGCCGCCAGATTGAGGGCGGTACGCAACCGGTGGCGATGCTCCGCCAGGAAGGCGATGATCACCCCCGGCCCCAGGGCCGAGCCTACCGCCAGCAGCGGCAGCCAGGGGGCATCGCTCATATCGCCGCCCCCGCAGCCCCAAGAACCGGCTCCAGCACCGGCGCCAGGAAGCCCATACCCAGGGCGGCCAGGGCCAGGGCCAGGGCGCTCCATTCCAGCGCCGGGCCCGGCCGGCGGTGCACCGGACGCAGCTCGCCGGGCTCACCCTCGGCTCGGAAGGCCTGCACCAGCACCCGGAAAACGTAGCCGGCGGCCAGGAAGGTGCCCACCGCAACCACCGCCGGGCCGGCCCAGGAGCCGGCGGCGATCATGCCCTCCAGCAGCATCCACTTGCCCACGAAGCCCCCCGTGGGGGGCAGGCCGATGAGGCTGACCCCGGCAAGGGCGAAGGCGGCGGTGGTGAGCGGGAAGCTCGGCAGGACATTGTGCAAGTCGTCGATGCGGTCGGTGCCAACCGCCCACAGCAGGGTGCCGGCGGCCATGAAGGCGGCTGCCTTGGCCAGGGCATGGGCCAGGGCCAGGTACAGCACCGCCTCCCGGCCCAGAACGGCGGTGGCCGGATCGGCGAGCAAGGGGAAGGCCAGGAACAGGTAGCCCACCTGGGCCACGGTGGAGTAGGCCACCAGCAGCTTCAGGCGCTCGGCGGCCAGGGCCTGGAACGACCCCCACACAACCGCCACCGCCCCCAGACCGGCCAGCAGCCAAGTGCCGGCGACACGGTCAAGGGGCTCGAACACGCCGAACCAGAAGCGTAGGAGCAGATAGAGGCCAGCCTTGATCACCAGCGCCGACAGCGCGGCGCTAACCGGGGCGGGAGCCTGGCCATGGGCGGGGGGGAGCCAGAAGTGCAGGGGGAAAAGCGCCGTCTTGAGCACCAGTCCGGCCGTCATCACCGCCAGCGCCACCGCCGGCAGCGGTCCGGCGACCATCAGCCCGGCCAGCAGGCCCAGGTCGAGGACCCCGAAACGGCCGTAGAGCAGGGCCACGCCCAGCAGGAAGAGCAGCGAGCCAACCAGGCTCACCAGCAGGTAGCGCAGGGCGGCCCGCACGGCGTCGGCCTGACGCGCCAGGGCCACCAGGGCCACCGCGGTCAGGCCCACGATCTCCAGGGCGACATAGGCGTTGAAGGCGTCGCCAGTGACGAAGAGGCCGTTCAGCCCCGCCCACAGGCCCCACCACAGCGGCCAGAAGGACCCCTCCGCCGAAGCCGGGGCGCCGGCCTCGGGCCGGAAATAGCGCATGGCATAGACCGTCAGCGCCACGCCCACCAGCGCCGTGACGGCCAGGAACACCGTACCCAGGCCATCCACCGCGAGCGTGATGCCCGCCGGCGCCGGCCAGCCCCCCACCGCATAGCGCAGCGGACCGCCCGCTGCCACCCTCGCAGCCAGGGCGGCAACCGCCGCGACCACCGCAGCCGAGCCGATTCCGGCGAGCAGACGCGTCCCCCGCGGCCACAGGAAGGCGGCCAGGGCCAGCGCCAGCGGCACCACCACCGGCCAAATCGCGGCGGCCACGGCTAGACGTCCCCCCCACGGCCGGGCCCGGGGGCCTGAAGCCTACGAATCAAAGCCAGCGCAAGGGCGGTGGCGCTAACCGCCACCACGATGCCGGTCAGAACCAGGGCATGGGGCACCGGATCGGGCGGGCTGTCCCCGCGTTGAGCGCCCGCCACCAGGAGCAGGAACACCCCGGTTCCGGCCACATTCACCGCCAGCACCTTGCGCAGCATGCTCGGCCGCACCAGCAGGGCGTGCACGCCCAGGCCGAACAGGGCCGCGCCGGCCAGGGCCAGAGGCAGCGCAGTGAGGGTCACCGGGAAGTCCTCCGGCCGGGCCCCACGGCATCGAAGAGGACCACCAGGATGACGGCGATGGCCACCGCCACTGCCGTCTCGATGGTCAGCACCAGCGCCCCCTTCGCAGCCTCGGGATATTCCAGGAAGCGGCCCCCGGCGGGCATCACCCCCACCGCTACCCCCAGGAACACTGCCGTTCCGGCGGCCACCAGCAGGGACCGAAGGCGGCCATTGTCCACAGGGGGAACGGGCAGCCCCGCCAGGCGCAGCAGGATGCCGGCAGCGGCCAGAACCGCCGCGCTCTGGAAGGCGCCGCCGACCCCCATGGTCCCCTGCCACAGCAGCCATCCCGCCACCAGGATCATCACCGGCACGGCCACCCGAACCAGCCCCTTCAGGACCGGAGAGGGCGGCTCGGGGGGCGCCACCGGGACCGCCCCCACCGCCGCCACCCCGACCAGGGCAATCCACACCACGGCCGTCTCCAGTAGGGTGTCGTAGCTGCGAAAATCCAGCAGCACGGCGGTGACCGGATTGGCGAGCTTGCCACCGACGTCCGGGGCGGGGCTGGGCGGCGCGGGGGTGCCCGTCTGGGCCGCCACCAGCACCGTCAGACCGGCGGTCAAGACCAGGGCCGGCACCGCCACAAACCAGCTCGGGAGGCGGACACCGGGCCCGGCATCCCGGGGATGCTCCCCCGTGCCTGCGAGGGTGTTGAGGAACAACGCACCGCTCACCCCGGCACCCAGGGCGGCCTCGGCCAGGGCCACGTCCGGGGCACCCAGACGCAACCAGGTTACCGCCACCAGGAGGCCGAAGACGATGAACAGCACGCCAGCCTGGAAAAGGTCAGACACGCGCAACAGGCGCCAGGCCAGTCCCACCAACAGGATGGCCAGAAAAACGTCGAGCGCCAGGGACATGGCTAGTCCTCCGCGGCGGCCGACGCCAACAAAGCGGACAAAGTGCCGCTGGCCAGAAGCACCAGGACCCACACCAGGAGCAGGAAAACAGCGGTGGTCACCGAGCCCGAACGCAGGGCCAGCCCGAGCACCACCAGCCCCAGCCCGGCATTGTCCGCCTTGGTCAGCGCATGCAGACGGGTGAGTGTATCGGGGAACCGCAGCAGACCGACGGTGCCGGCGGCAAAGAAGCCGGCCCCGCCCAGCAGGCTGGCCCACGCCAGGATCTCAATCATCATTGCCGGCCCCCCGCTCCGGCGGCGCCAGATAGCGGCGGACGAAAGCCACGCCGGACACCGCCGCCAGCAGCGCCACCACGAGGGCCACGACACGCCCGTTGGCGGCGCCCAGCACCAGCACCAGGGCCACCCCCACGGTGCCCAGCAGCTGGGCCACCATCATGCGGTCCACCGCCGTGGGCCCGCGCTCCAGGCGCACAAGACTCACCGCAGCCAGGGCCGCCAGCACCAGGGCCAGGGCCGTCAGCCCGCTCACGCCCGCCGCTCCCGGCTCACCCCGAAAAGGGCGGCGACGCGCCTCTCCAGTACCGCCAGGTCCGCCTCCAGCGGCAACCCCCGGTCAATGGCATGCAGATCGACCACACCGTCGCGGTCGGCCACGAACAAGGTCCCCGGAAGCAGGCTGACGCAGTTGGCGAAGAAGGTGCGCGCCGTTCCTTCCGGCAACCGGCAGGGGTAGGTAATGCGTCCGGGGTCGATGGGCAGCCGCGGATGGACGGCACGCCGGGCCACATCCCAGGCGCCCCGCAGGGAATGGCCGAGGAAGAAAGGCACGAAGGCCAGCGCCGCCAGCGGACGGGGCGAGCGGCCAGTGTCCGGGGCCAGGGACGCCCCGGCCCAGGCGGCCAGGACCGTTACCGGGGCACCTACCAGCCAGGCGCCGGTGGCGCCTCCGGTGAGCAGTGCCCAGAGCAAACCGAGAGCAAGGAGGTGGAGGGAAAAGGATCGGGCCACGGGGCTCCTCTGCTGACAGGTCCATCTCCTTTGTATCCCATATCCCGAAGGCCCCAGGCAACGTGATTCCGCGGCACGGACCGACCTCTACGCTGCCACCTCGAAGCCCCCGCAACAGGAGCGCCGGCAATGCCCCCACACCGATCCCGGCACCGACGAGGCCGGCGAGCTGGCCCATCTACGCGCCGCGAGGGGCAGCTCGAGGCCCTGCTGCACGCCCTGTACGCCACCAGGACGGCAGGGCGGGACCGCTGCCTGCGGCCTCCCCGCTAGGACCCCTGCGCCGCCAAGCGTTGTTCGGCGGTTTCCAGGAAGTCCCCCACGGCCCGGCGCAGTAACCCCTCCAGGGCGGCCGTCACGGCCTCCAGGCGGTTGGCCTGCGCCCGCCGGGTGAGCGTCGAATGTCGGCGCAGCACCGCCTCCCCCTCGACCCGATCCCACAGCACCGCCACCAGGGTCACCCGCACCGTGGGCGGGCCGCTGGCGCCCTCGCCGTATTCGGCCTGGAAATCGCGCACCGCGGTAATCAGCCGATAGCGCGCCGGTTCCGGTCCCCAGGCGGCCGCCCCCAGGCGGTTCTCCACGCTGGAGGCCAGGAAATCCTGCAGCAGGTCCGGCAGGGGCGCCGACCAGCGGGCGCCGGCGTAGTGGTCCAGCCGCCGCCCGCCGCGCAGCACGGCGATCCGGTCAGAGGCGAGGCCGGCCGGCACTTGCGGCTTGGCAACGGCGATGCGGGCGCCGTTGGTCGGCTGGCCGCCGCCCGCCAGGGGCGTAAGCACATAGCGCTGCGGCGGCGCCTCCGCCTGCGGGAGGGACACGCACCCCGCGAGCAGCAGGGCGGCCAGCACCGCCAGCAGCGGTTGCGGACGACAGGCGGGGGCTTGGCGCGGGGTCATTGCGGGATCTCCATGCCGCCGGACTTCTTGGGATAGACCAGCTGCGACGGGTCCGAGCGCAGCTCGCTGGCCAGGGCCCGGATCTCGGCCAGGGTGCCGCGGCCGTCGCGCAGGAACCGGCGCAGCTCGGTCAGGCCCTCGCCGGCGAAGCGGTCGAGGTTGCCCTCGTGGCGCTCGGAAAGCCGGTCCAGGCGCGCGCTCAGCGAGCGCATGTGGGCCAGCGTCGCCTCCACCTCGGGCACCATGTCGCGCAGGCGGGGGACCAGCTCCTGCCCCTTGGCCAGGGTCTCGCGAGCCTGCTTCGCCGTTCGGTCCACCTCGCCGAGGGTGCCTTCGGCCTTGCCCACCAGCCCCTCGGCGTGGCCGGCCAGCCGGTTGAGGCGTGCGGAAAGCTCACCCGCGTTATCCAGGGTGCGGCTGAGGCTGTCGATATTGTCCTCCGACAACAGCCGGTCCAGGCGGTCGGCGATGCGCGCCACCTGACCGGCCACCTGCGGCAGGTCCTCCATGACGCGGTCGAGCTGGGACGGCCGCGCCTGGATCACCCGGTAGGGCTGGCCCTCCTTGCGGGGCGGGGGCGGTCCCTGGGCCGGAGTGGTGAGCTCGATGTAGGACAGGCCGGTGATGCCCTTGGGCTTGATGCGGGCGACGGTGTCCTCGGTAATCGGCGTATGCGGCTGGATGGCGATATCGACGCCGATGGCGTCGGGCCGGTCGGAGGCCAGCCGCACCGCCGCCACCCGCCCCACCTCGACGCCGCGGTAGCGCACCCCGCTGCCCTTGTTGAGGCCGCCGACGCCGCCCTCGAACAGGATGGTGTAGCGCTCGCGCTCGGTGGCGCCGAAGCTCCCCGCCTGCCAGGCGGCGAAGCCCAGGAAGCCGGCGATGAGGAGCAGGACCACCAGGCCCACGGTCAGGTAGCGGACGTCCCGTTCCATGCTTGTCCCTTCTCCAGAAGGGCCCGCATGCGCGGGCCGTGGAAGTACTCGCGGCTCCACGGGTGATCGACCTCCAGCATCTCCTCCAGGGTGCCGGTTGTCACCTGCCTGTCCATGATCACCGCCAGCCGGTGACAGACGTTCACCAGGGTGTAGAGGTCGTGGGTGACGATCACCACCGTCAGCTTGAGGGCCTCCTGCAGGTACTGGATGAGGTCGTCGAAGGACGCCGCGGCGATGGGGTCCAGTCCCGCGGTGGGCTCGTCCAGGAACACCACCTCCGGCTCCAGGGCCAGGGCCCGGGCCAGGGCGGCGCGCTTGACCATGCCGCCGGACAGCTCGGCGGGGAAGCGCTCGCCGGCGTGCATGGGCAGGCCCGCCAGGTGGATCTTGAGGGCGGCCAGCTCCTGGCGGACCGGCCGCGACAACCGCAGATGCTCGCGCATGGGCAGCGCGACGTTCTCCAGCACCGTCAGCCCCGAGAACAGCGCGCCGCGCTGGAACAGCATGCCCCAGTGGCGCTGGTAGCGCATGCGCTTGCGGTGGGGCAGGTTCAGGATGTCGCGCCCCTGGTACAGGATGCGCCCGGCCTGGGGCCGGTTGAGCCCGAGGATGCTGCGCACCAGCACCGTCTTGCCGCTGCCCGAGCCGCCGATCAGGCCCAGGATCTCGCCCTTGCGGATGGCCAGGTCGAGCCGGTCGTGGACCAGCTCGTCACCGAAGCGGTTCACCAGTCCCCGCACCTCGATCAGCGGCTCGCCGGTGGCGACATGGGCCATCTCAGATGCCCAAACGGGTGAACAGGATGGAGAATGCGGCATCAGCGGCGATCACCAGGAAGATGGACTGCACCACCGAGACCGTGGTGGACCGGCCCACGCTCTCGGCCGAGCCGTCCACGCGCAGCCCCCAGAAGGTGGCCACCGAGCCGATCAGGAAGGCGAACACCGGCGCCTTCATCACCCCCACCCAGAAGGTCCACGGGGTCAGCGCCGAGCGCACCTGGGTGAGGTAGGGGTCCGGCGGCAGGCCCATCAGCAGGTAGGCGGACAGGGCGCCGCCGGCCAGGCCCACCAGGTCGGCCAGCACCGTGAGCAGCGGCAGCATGATTACCAGGGCCGCCACCCGGGGCAGGACCAGCACCTCGAAGGGATCCATGCCCATGGTCTCCATGGCGTCGATCTCCTCGTTCATCTGCATGGTGCCGAGCTCGGCGGCGAAGGCCGATCCGGAGCGCCCCGCCACCAGGATGGCGGTAAGCAGCACGCCCATCTCGCGCAGCAGGGACACAGCGGTGAGATTGACGGTGAAGATCTCGGCGCCGAAACGGGCCAGCTGGGTGGCGCCCTGGTAGGCGAGGACGATGCTGATGAGGAAGGCGAGCAGGGCGACGATGGGGATGGCGTTGACGCCGGAGCGGTGCATGTTGGCCACCAGCGAGGCGAAGCGCAGCCGGAAGGGCAGGACCAGCGACAGCATCAGGGTCTCGCCCAGGCGCAGCAGGAACAGCGCGGCCTCGCCGGTATGGCGGACACCGTAGACCGTCCACTCGCCCAGGCGCTCCACCTGATCTGCCAGCGTCTCGCGCACCCGGCGCGGCTCCTCGCCCGCCGCCGGGAGCCCCGTCTCCAGCCGGTCGAGGAAGCGCTGATGGGCCGGCTTGAAGCCGGTGACCTCGGTGGCGAAGCCGGCCTGCTCCAGATCCCGGACCGCCTTGTGCAGGATCCAGGCACCGGAGGTATCCAGCTCGTGGATACCGCCGCAGTGCAGGGTGATGCGGGGAAAGCCGGACGCCTCGGCGGGCAGCCGGCCCAGGCGCTCCTTGAGCGCGGCGGCGTTCTCGATCACCCAGTCGCCGAAGACCTGGACAACCAGCTGTCCGGTCTGTCTTTCCAGACTCAGGAACTGTTCGGAGGCCATGTCCCCGCTGTCCGGCCGGTGGCCGGACCCCTTGCCCGCGCCCGTTCCACCTTAGCCCATACGCCGCCCGGCGATAAGGGCGCGGCGTTGTCGCCCTTTTCCCCGGACCGGGGAGCCCCACAAAAAACGAAAGGAAACAGCGTTCTACCCAGGATCCGCCAGGCTCGCCGGCGGCCGCGGGTGTCGGCGATCCGCAACGGCGGGCGCTCGCACGGCCCGCGCAAGCGCTCTTCAGTGGTCTGTTTATAGAAAGTTTTTTCAACATGGCACCGGCCTTGCTGGGGACCGGGGGACACCGGCTGCACCCGCACCCGACAGGCAACCAAGGAGGAACGGCCATGTGGAATACCGCCGCGCTGGAATGGAACGCGCTGCTGAACCGGGCGCGCTCGGCCCTGCTGGAGCAGGAGAACCTGCTGGCGGTGCTCGAGCATCCCCATCGCCCGTCGGTTTCCGGCCACCTGCCCGACCGGCGCCAAGCCATTGCCGACTGGGGCGCCACCCGTCGCCGCTTCCTGCACGCCTTCTATGGCCTCAGCGAGCTGGCCAACCGGCCCTCGGCCACCCAGCCCGTTGAGCTGCGCATGATGGTTACCCGCCTGGAAGTCACCGCTGGCCATCTGCAGCAGCGCTACCACGATGCCGCCTCGGGCCGCGGCGCCGGTTCCGGCCGGTGGTGGGGCCGCCTGCGGCCCCGTTCCGGCCCGGAGGGCCCGGCCCCGGGCCTGTAGCGCGGCTCCTGGACGTACGGCGCCCGCTCCCTTACGTTTGGCATAGGACACCAACCACGGGGACGAGACGCCATGCATCCATCCACGGCGGATAACGTCGGCAAGCTGATCCTGCGGATCGTGCTCGGGATCCTGATCCTCCTGCACGGTATCGCCAAGATCCAGGGCGGCGTCGGCTGGATCGTGGACACCGTCGGCTTTCTGGGCTACGCCGTTTACCTGGGCGAGGTGCTTGCCCCGGTGCTGCTCATCATCGGCTGGCATGCCCGCATCGGCGCAGCCCTGGTGGCGATCAACATGCTTTTCGCCATCGGTATTGCCCACACCAATGAGATCTTCGCGCTCACCTCGCACGGCGGCTGGCAGATCGAGCTCCAGGGCATGTACCTGTTCGCCGCACTGGCACTGGTCTTCACCGGACCCGGCAAGCTCGGGGTCAATCAGCGCTAGCGTCCCTCCCCAGGAGGCGCCGGGCCTTCCGTAGCGACGGAAGGCCCGTTCTGTACCGCCGTCGGCCATGGCAGTACCATCGCCCCAAGCCCAGGAGCCTCGAGGACGAGCATGGGCACCGCTCTGAGCCTTCCGGCCTGGCTGATGGCACCGCCCCAGTTCGGGGCCGCCCGCATGGCCCATGTCCGCTACCGGACGCGGCTGTTGGCCCTGATGGGCGCGGCGGTCACCATCGGCCTCCTGCCCAACGAGCTGTTCCTCGGACACCGGATCGATTTCCCCCTCATGGTGGCCTTCCGCACGGCCATGGCCCTGGCCCTGTTCTTCGCCGCCCTGGCCGTGCGCCGGGCCCGGCAGACCACCGCCGCCAGCCTCAGCGGCACCCTCGGCGTCTTCCTGCTGTTCCTGGCCGACCTGTTCCTGTTCCCCCTGGGCCTGCTGCACCGTCCCCCGGCCGCCCTGGCCACCGCCTACACCGTCACTCCCATCGCCCTCATCGGCATCTCCGGCATCTTCCCGCTGGCCCTGGCCGAGGGGGTGGTGCTGATCGCCGTGGTCGGCACCTTCTTCGGCGGCGGCCTGGCCGCCGGCCTGATCCCCGCGGGCTTCGACCTGGGCCAGGCCGCCTGGAGCGCCGCCCTGCTGGGGCTGGCGGTGCTCTGGATGCAGCGCGTGACCCTGCGCTCCCTGGCCGAGTGCGACTTCTCCATCCGTACCGATCCCCTCAGCGGCACGTTCAACCGGCGCGCCACCGACGAGGCCGGCACGGCGGCGGTTGGGGGGCGTTACGGCCTGGCCGTGCTGTTCATCGACATCGACCACTTCAAGCCGCTCAACGACCGCTACGGCCATGCCTGCGGCGACCAGGTCATCCGCCATCTGGCCCAGGTCCTGCTGGAGAACAGCCGGGGCGAGGACATCGTCGGGCGCATCGGCGGCGAGGAATTCCTGTTCCTGGCGCCGCGCACCCGCCTCCAGGGCGCCAAGCAGATCGCGGGCCGCATCCGCCGGACCCTGCGCCAGCTGCCGGCGAGCTGCGAGGAGCGGGAGGTGCCCTTCACCGTGTCCATCGGCATCGCCGAAGCGCGCCAGGGCGAGACTTTCGGGGAGGTGGTCAAACGGGCGGACCGGGCCATGTACGCCGCCAAGCAGGCGGGGCGGGACCGGGTGATGACCGCGCCGACGGCCCCGGGCGCCCCGGCCGAGGCGGTGGCGGAGCCGGACTGAGCCCCCGCCGCCCTCGCTGCAGACCGGCCGGACAGCACAAAAAAGGGGCGGCCCGGAGGCCGCCCCTGCTGCTGCGGTGCTGCCGTCCCGATCACTCGGGGAGATAGCTCTCGTGGATGTACTCGATCACCTGGATGGAGTCGTCCACCATCTGGGCGAAGGCGTCCACATTGCTGCCCGAGTAGTCACCGCCGAGCACGTCGTCCTTGAGGTTGACGGTGGTGGTGGTGTAGGTGCCGTCGCCGTCGGCGTCCTGCAGCACCTGCACGTCGGTGTCGAAGACGTCCCGATTGTAGGTGAAATCGGTGTAGTCCACGTAGGTGCTGCCGTCGTCGGCCTTGAGCGTGCCCGGGATGCCGAGGAGGGCGTTCATGTACTCCACCGTGTCCACCGAGGCGGTGCCGAACTTGTCGGCGGCCGCCGCCAGGAAGGCAGCGGCCTGGTCCGTGCTCCAGTCGATGCCGCTGTCCAGCTCACCGCCGTCGGTCATGGCGTCGATGTACAGCGCCAGGTTCTCGAGCGGCGAGTCGATGGTCTTGGTGGTGTCGGTATCGGCGTCGTAGAGCACCAGCCGGCCGCTGATGTCGGTGGTGATCTCATCGGCCTCCTGGATTGCCGCCATGGCCTCGTCGAAGGCGTGCTGCAGCACCTTGTCCGGGGCCCGGCCGATGTTCAGGCGGCTCAGCTCGACCTCGGTGGTGGCGTCCTCATCCACCGGGTGGCCTTCCTCGTCCAGCTCGATGGGGTTGCCGTCGGCGTCCACCGGCTGGACGTAGTACTCGCCGTTGATCTCCACCAGGATGGGCACTCCGTTCTCGTCGCGGTACAGCTCCCACATGTCGCCGAACAGGTCGCCCTTCTCGGTCCCGGCCTGGTCGGGCTTGCCGCCGCTGGCGCCGCCCGGGCGCCCTTCGCCGCCCGGCTGGCCGGCCCAGGCGGGGCGATCGGACTCCTCGTCGCTCTCGTCGAGGATGGAGGCATCCCGGCCGTGCTGGCCGTGGATGATGGTCCCCTCGACATCGTGACCGCTGCCGCTGCCGCCGTGCGTGCCGGAGCCCTTGCCCTGCTGGCGCATCTGGCCCTTGCCGCTGCCGTGATCGGTATGCTCCTGGGCGATAGCGAGCGGGGAGGCCAGCAGACAGGCCACCGCCCCCGTCACCGCCGCCTTCTTGCCGACCTGAAGAATCTGCCAATCCATGAAGCTGCTCCTTTTCCCCTGCGGGAATAGGTGATTTCGCCTGGCGGGCCGATTGGCCCGAATGAGGGGGTTGAGGCCGCGCCTTCCCCCGCCCTGGTTAGATGTTCTTTCCTCCCTTTCCGTCTACCTCCTCTACCCAATCACTCACAGCCCACCCCGGGGACGCAACCCCTTGCTAGAGCTCCATCCCGAGACGCATGAAATACTGGTTCCGGTGGTAATCCGCACCCTCCAGGTCGGATTCCCGGGCGGTATATTGGAAGTCCGGCTCCAGATAGACCTGCCGGTATAGGAAAAGTTGCATCGAGGCGCCGATCCCGACCAGGTCGTCCACCCGGTCGGTGCCCTGGAAATCGGCCTCGCCCAGCGACGCCCGCACCCCGAGCTGGAGGGAGCCGGTCAGCGAGTGCTTGGCCTGAACGCCGCCGACGGTGTACAGGTAGCTGGAGGCCCCCGGCTGGGTGGTCTCCTCCACCGAGCGGTCCAGATACAGGGCCACCCGGGTCTGTCCGGTGGCCCGCCAGTTCAGCCGCCCGCCGTAGTCAACGGTGCCGACATCCTTGAGGGCGGGGTCCTGGTAGTTTTGCTGCAGGTAGCCCACCAGCACCTCGCCCTGCATGCGCTTGGCCAGCTCCCAGCCCACCCCGACGGCGGCGCCGCCGCCGCTAGAGTCGCGCTGGTAGCCGAAATCGTCGCGGCGGTCCTTGTAGCGGCGCTCGTTGCCGCTGCCCTGGACGAACACCTCCCACACCTGGCCGGGCTTGGCGCCCACCCGCAGGCCGTACTCGAGGACATCGCGGTCGCGGTCGTCGTTGTTGATGTCGCCGGTGATGGTCAGCTGCTGGCCGTAGCCGTGGCCGGGCTGGGTGGCCGTCGGCACCAGGGTGTAGGGGACGTCGTCGTAGTTGAGGCGCTCGAAGGTGGCGCCGCCCTGGACCGAGAAGGTGTCGCCCTTGCGGCCCAGGCCCAGGTGCCCCTGGGTGGAGTGGACCGGGGTGGGCTTCTCGCCCAGGACGTCGTCGGGGGAGGTGCGGTCCTCGTGCTCCAGGCTGTGGCCGGCACCCCCGAACAGATAGGTGCGATCGGTCAGATCGAAGCGGCCGTCCCCGGAGACGTCGTACTCAGCCACGTCCTCGCTGCCGTGGGTGCCGTAGCGCAGGATGTCGGCGCCGGCCGCCAGGTTCAGGGCGTGCTGTTTCCAGTCGGAGCGCAGCCGCAGGGAGGGCGACACGGTGGTGACATTGTCGCCCTTCGCATCGCTCTCGGTGGCGTAGATGTTGCTGTCGTAGCCGTGACCGATCACCAGCTTGGGCAGCAGCCGGAAGGAGCCCACGCGGGTGCCGCTCAGGGCCTCCCGCAGCTTGGCCTGCTGTTCGATGGCGGCCGGGCCCTGGCGCTCGGGCACCCGCTCCTGGGCCCAGCCGAAGGTCGGCGCGGCCGCCAGCAGGGCGCCGACGGAAACGACAAACCGGATCTTGCCGGACATCAGCATCCTTTCTGGTGTGCGGACCAGGGACCGGGTCCGCAAGGCCCCCTCCGCCTTGGCACCGGGGAGGAGTCCAGGCCGGCCCCGACCGAAATGCGGAAAAGCCCCAATATTGCAATTCTTAAGGCCGTACGTGACGAAAATTGTCAAAAGCCTCCGATGGGAAGCTTACCTCCCCATGAGGGGCGGGTTCAGGCCCACATTATCGGAGAACAAGATCATCCGTCCATCCGCGAAGGCTACTGCCAGACTGGAAGTTGGGCAAGGACAGCCTGCCGAAATATTGTTTTAGATCAATTTTTCTCGGTTCTCTCCCCGAACGGGGGATAATGGGGGTGACGCGTCGTCGGATTTGGCTTAGTTTGGTCCCCCGGAGCACCCGATTTTCCCGCCGGCCCCAGCGACTCCCATTCAGTGCGTGAAGGAGAGGCACACATTGGCTCATTCGGCAGTCCGGTCAGCCATTCTGACAATCGGCACGGGCGTGGCGGCCTCCCTGCTGGCCGCGGGCCCCGCGGCGGCCCAGCAGCAGGAGGACATCCCCACCTTCCAGCCCATCACGGTGTTCGCCCTGGACCCCTACCAGAACGCCATCGAGCAGGGGCTGCTGGTGGGCGATCAGCCGGAGGACTGGGTCGTGCAGCCGTGGGAGCCCTGGTGGTACGACCCGGTCTACTACTTCGGCAAGTCGAAGCAGGGCTACCTGGGCGGCGCCAGCCACAAGGAGGCCGGGGTCCTGCCCCTGCCGGAAACCTACCGGCGGGCCCCGGGGACGGACGGCGGCGGGACCGAGCAGCCCGACAGCGGGGCGGCGCAGGCCGCAAGCGGGCAAGCCGCCGGGACCGCCAAGGGCACCCGGGTCCAATGGTTCGGCTACACCCAGGCCACCATCGAGGCCCTGGGCAAGGACGGCGTGCACCGGGGCAACGTGGTCGGCGCCGGCGACGGCCCCCGCTTCGGCGCCGACCGCGCCCGCATCGGCTACCGGGCGCGCTTCCTGGACGGGGTCTATTCCCAGCTGATGGTGGACTTCATCTTCGAGTCCAACCATGACCGGGTCATCCCCGAGATCATCCAGGACGCCTACGTCGGCTACGACTTCGGCGGCGCCCGGGTCCAGGTGGGCCAGTTCAAGGCCCCGGTGGGCATGGACTACGCCACCTCCGCCGCCAAGCTCGACATCACCAAGCGCGGCCTGGACACCGGCCTGGTGCTCAACCGCGTCGCCGGCGCCATGGTCTCCGCCGAAGCCGGCGGCTTCGGCATCGACGTGGGGGTGTTCAACCCCGCCGAGCGCAGCGGCTCGGTGACCGCCGAGCGCACCGGCCACGGCATCCCCGGCGACCAGTACGCCTGGGCCGGGCGCCTGCGCTACCGCCTCGGCTCCTGGCTGTACGCCGAGCTGTCGGGGGGTGCCAGCCAGGTCAACGGCGACGTGATCACCACCGCACGCAACCGCGACTACCCGGGCGCCGACTACCGCGTGGTGGACCTCGGCCTGCGCTGGCAGCCCACCGCCAATACCACCTTCAAGGCCGAGTACATCGAAGGCAGCAATGTCCGCAACCGCGCCGGCGACGACGAGTTCGTCTACTACCTGCACGCCGGCTACCGCTTCTCGCCCCATCTCGAGGGGGTGGTGCGCCACTACTACGCCGAGTTCAGCCCCGGCGCCGAGCCCGTGGGCGGCGGCCAGCGCGGCCAGACCGAGCCCACCCGCCTGACCAACACCATCGTCGGCGTCAACCTGTTCGCCAATCCCGACAAGCCCTACGAGGCGCGCCTGCAGCTGAACTACGTGTTCGCCGGCGCCGATGCCGGCTGGGACGTCTACAGCCCCGGCGTTCGCCCCAACTTCAAGGGCGTGGAAAAGTCGCAGTGGATGACCGACGACGCCTGGCTGCTGCAGGCGCAGGCCGCCTTCTAGCCGCCGCGCGCCCCGCCGACGATCGGAAAGGCCGGCCCTGCGAGGGCCGGCCTTTTTGCTGCCCGTCGGGCGAGCGCCGGCCTAGAACCACTGCACCGCCCCCACCCGCAGGCCGAAATCGGGGCTGCCATCGCTCAGGCCGGCGAAGGCGTCAACGGTGAGCGCACGCCCGCCTGGGAGCAGCCGGAACCCGCCCACGAAGGCCTCGCGCGGATCCTCGAGGTCATCGGTGACGGCGGTGCGCCCCTCCAGCCCGGCGTAAACCGCCGCCCCCTGCAGCAACCGGGTCAGCTGGACGCCGTACGCGGCCACGTCGTTGTAGTCGGTCCCGGGCGGGTCGCCGGTGACGGTGTAGCCGCCGAAAACCGCCGTCTCCCAGGCCCCGAGCCGCTGGCTCGCCCGCAGGAAGGCGCCGGCGTCGGTCTCGCCGGTGCCCAGGCCGGCCGACTCGTCGGCGGTGGGGACCTTGAGGGCGGCCGAGCCGTACAGGGCGAATCCCCGCACCTCGGGCACCAGCGTGTGGCCGCCGTGGAGGACGAGATCCCCGGCGCCGATCTCGCTGTCCTCGCCCTCCGTGGACAGCACATGGAACGGCATGGCGAAGCCGGCATCCCACTCCTCCGCCACCAGCCCGCCGTTGAACACCGCCGAGTACAGGGTGCTGGCGGTGCCGGTGCCGAAGTCCCCCCGCTTGTACTCCGCCGCCAGGCCCAGATACGGACGCGCCGCGGCGCCCGCGGCGCCCGGCAGCAGGACCACGCCGAGGAGACCGGCCAGGGCCAGTCCACGCATGAGCGGCTAGCCGGCCGCGCTCACTCCTGGTGGATGCGGTCGTGCAGGCGGTCCATGTCCTGGTCCATGTCCTTGAGGCGGTCGCGCAGCCGATCGCGATCGCCGTCGCTCAGCTCCCCCGCCTCCAGCCGGCTCGACATCTGGCTCATCTGCTGGGACATGCGCTGCATCACCTGCGCCATCTGGCGCTGCTGCTCGCGAGTCATGTCCCGCCCCATGAGCTGCGACATGTCCCGCATCATCTGCTGCATGCGGTTGGTCATCTGGGACATCTCGCGCATGGAATGCTGCTGCATCATGTGCGACTGGCTCATGCGCTGGGAGGAATCCTGCCCCATCATGTCCGAGCGCTGGGCCAGGGCCGGCTGGCACGCCATGGCGAAGCCGGCCAGGAAAACGGCTGCGGTCAGCTTGGTCGTCGTCATCATTCTCCCCCTTCGGGATGCAATCGATTGGTCTTCTATCAATAAGACATCCCTAATACAGGGGGTCAATACCGGGTTTCCCCGGTAACTCGTCGCGGATGGGGCGTGCATGCGGCGGATTGGCACAAAAAAGGGCGGCCCGAAAGGGCCGCCCGGCAGGCGAGAGCGACGGAAAGCTTGGTGGGCCCGGTCGGACTTGAACCGACGACCAAGGGATTATGAGTCCCCTGCTCTGACCAACTGAGCTACGAGCCCCGGAGGCAAAAATTTACCCCGGAACCGGGGCCGCCGGGAAGGGCGGCGCGGTCTCCGGGGCAAGGTGCGGGCCGGCCGCGGCCTCAGCCGGCGCTGCTCTCGCTGTCCACCTCCATGAAGCTCGACAGCCGCTTGGAGCGGGAGGGGTGGCGCAGCTTGCGCAGGGCCTTGGCCTCGATCTGGCGGATGCGCTCGCGGGTGACGTCGAACTGCTTGCCCACCTCCTCGAGGGTGTGGTCGGTCTGCATGCCGATGCCGAAGCGCATGCGCAGGACCTTCTCCTCGCGCGGGGTGAGCTCCTTGAGCACCTCGTCGGTGCACTCGGCCAGGCTGGCGGTGATGGCGGCGTCCACCGGGGCCTGGGTGTTCTTGTCCTCGATGAAGTCGCCCAGGGCGCTGTCCTCGTCGTCGCCGATGGGCGTCTCCATGGACAGCGGCTCCTTGGCGATCTTGAGGATCTTGCGCACCTTCTCCTCGGGCATCTCCATCTCTTCGGCGAGCTCCTCGGGGGTCGGCTCGCGGCCCATCCGCTGCAGCATCTGCCGTGACGTACGGTTGAGCTTGTTGATGGTCTCGATCATGTGCACCGGGATGCGGATGGTGCGCGCCTGGTCGGCGATGGCCCGGGTGATGGCCTGGCGGATCCACCAGGTGGCGTAGGTGGAGAACTTGTAGCCGCGCCGGTATTCGAACTTGTCCACCGCCTTCATCAGGCCGATGTTGCCCTCCTGGATCAGGTCCAGGAACTGCAGCCCGCGGTTGGTGTACTTCTTGGCGATGGAGATCACCAGCCGCAGGTTGGCCTCGGCCATCTCGGTCTTGGCGCGGCGGGCCTTGGCCTCGCCGGTGGTGATCAGGCGGTGCAGGTCCTTGACCTCGCGCACGGGCAGCCCGGCCTGGGCCTCGATCTCCTGCAGCCCGGCCTGGTTCTCGCGCACGCGCTCGCGCACGGCCTTGAGGCCGGTGGTCTTGGCATGGCCCTTGTCCACCAGCTGGTCGATCCACTCGGGGTGGCCCTCCCAGCCGTGGAACTCGCGCAGGAATTCCTTGCGGCTGAGGCCGGCCTCGCCCACGCACAGCTCCATGATGGCGCGCTCGGAGCGGCGCAGGTCGTTGACCTGCTCCTGGGCGCGGTCGGCGAGGTCGTCGATCAGTCGCGGGTTGAACTTGACCCGCTGGAACTCGCCGGCGAGCTCGTCGCGCTTGGCGTGGTAGGCCTCGGCGGCCAGGCCCTCGCCCTCGCGCGCCGCCTTGGCCTCGGCGTAGAGCGTCCGGCAGCGGTCGAAGAACTCGCCCGCCTGGCGCTCCAGCTCCTCCTTGGAGAGCTCCTTGCTCTCCTCCTCGCTGGCGCCTTCCTCCCCGGCCTCGTCCTCGAGCTGCTCCACGGCGGCGTCGAGGGCGGCGTCCTCCTGCTCGAGATCGCCCTCCTTGGCCTCCTGCTGCTCCTCGTCGTCGAAGGCCTGGATGATCTCGTCCAGGCGGCGGTTGCCCTCGGACCACTGGTCGGCCAGGCCCAGCACCTCCTCGAAGGTGGAGGGCAGGCTGCACAGGGCACGGATGACCTGGTTGCGGCCCTCCTCGATGCGCTTGGCGATCTCGATCTCGCCCTCGCGCGTGAGCAGCGGCACGCTGCCCATCTCGCGCATGTACATGCGCACCGGGTCGGAGGTCTGCCCCAGGTCGGCCTCGACGTTGGCCACGGCTTCCTCGGCGTCGTCCTCGGAGCCGCCAGCGGCGCCGATAAGCATCTCGTCCTCGGGGGCCTCATCGAGGACCTCGATGCCCATGTCCCCGATCATGGAGATGATCGACTCCACCTGCTCCGCCTCGAGGACGTCCTCGGGCAGGTGGTCGTTGATTTCCTTGTAGGTGAGGTAGCCGCGCTCTTTCCCCAGCGCGATGAGGCGCTTTAGCTCCGAGCGCTGCTCGGCCTGGTTACTCATGCGGCAATCCCTCCTGGCTGGACCGTACGAATCGGTTCGATATATCAGAACACGCCCCGGGCCGCGACCGGGGGCGGTTCCTCACTGCGATGCGGCGGGGCCGGCGGGGGCCGTCCCCATGCGCTCGAGCGCCTGCTCCTGGCGCTTGAGATCCTGAAATTCGCGCGCCTGTTCCGCGCTCCAGGCGGCCACGCGCGCCTCTTCCTCGAGGGCGTTGAGGCGCGCCTTGATGGCGTGCACCTGGAGCTTTTTCAAACACCCCTGCAGCTCCATGCGCCGGCCCTCGGCCGGCACCCCCGGGTCGACGCCGGCAAGCCCGGCCAGGGCCTCGCCGTGGGGCACCTCGCGCAGGTGCTCGAGCAGTGTCCCCACGGGCATCTGCGGCTGGGCCCGGACCGTCTCGGCCACCGTCAGCAGCAGGTTGATGCCCGCCGAGCGGTGGCGCTCCAGGTCGTCGGCCGCCGCCAGCACGTCCGCGGCCAGCTCGTGCGGCTCGCTCAGCAGCAGCAGCAGGGCCTGGCGGGTCACCGGCTGGCGCCGCAGCAGCTCCGCCGAGCGCTGCGCCCGCGCCGGGCCCGGCTCATCGGCATCGCCCCGCCCGCGGGCGGGGCTGCGCTCCAGGTGCTGCCGGACCGCCTTCTGCCCCAGCTTGACGATGCCATCCAGGCGCTGGACCAGGAAGTCGCGCAGCTTGGCGTCGCGGATGCGGCCGTAGAGGGGCCCCGCCAGCTCCAGCAGGCGGTCGCGCCCCTCGGCGTAATTCAGGTCAACGCGCTCCTTGAGCCCCTGGATCAGGAGCTCGAACAGCGGCGCCGCACCATCGACGCGGGCGCGGAAGGCCTCGGCCCCCTCGGCGCGCACCACCGAGTCCGGATCCTCGCCCTCGGGCAGGAACAGAAAGCGCACGGACCGCCCCCGACCCATCTCCGGCAGGGCGGTCTCGAGGCTGCGCCAGGCGGCCTCGCGGCCGGCATTGTCGCCATCGAAGGCGAGCACCACCTCGGGCACGGTGCGCAGCAGCAGCTTGAGCTGGTCCGCGGTCAGGGCCGTGCCCAGCGGCGCCACGGCGTTGTCCACCCCGGCCTGGGCCAGGGCGATGACGTCCATGTAGCCCTCCACCACCAGCGCCCGCTCGTGCTTGCGCAGGGCCTGGCGGGCCTCGAACAGGCCGTAGAGCTCGCGTCCCTTGTGGAACAGCGGGCCCTCGGGCGAGTTCAGGTACTTGGGCTCGCCGTCCCCCAATACGCGCCCGCCGAAGGCGATGACCCGCCCCCGGCGATCGCGGATGGGGAACATGAGCCGCCCGCGGAAGCGGTCGTAGACCGAACCGTTGCGGCTGACCGCCAGGCCCACCTCCTCCAGGGCCTGGCGGGCGGCCGTGTCCGTGCCCAGGGCGCCGAGCAGGTTGCGCCAGCCGGCCGGGGCGTAGCCCAGCCGGAAGCGCGCCGCGGTCTCGCCGCTGATGCCGCGGTCGCGCAGGTAGTCATGGACCGTAGCAGCCTCGGAATGGTTCCGCAGCTGGTACTCGAAGAAGCGCGCCGCCTTCTCGTTGACGGCGTGCAGGGTCTGGGGATCCGCCCCGCCGCCTGCGGCGGCCTTGGGCTCATGCTGCTCGCCGCCGCCGGCCTCCTCCGGCACCTCCAGGCCCAGGCGGCCGGCCAGCTCGCGCACCGCCTCCGGGAAGCGCAGGTGCTCGTACTCCATGAGGAAGCCGATGGCGTTGCCGCCGGCGCCGCACCCGAAGCAGTGGAAGATCTGGCGCTCCGGGTTGACGTTGAACGAGGCGGTGCGCTCCTCGTGGAACGGGCAGCGGGCCTTGAAGTTGCTGCCCTGCTTCTTGAGCGGCACGAACTCGTCGATCACCTCGACGATGTCGGCCCGCCCCAGCAGGTCGTCGATGAAGGACTGCGGGATGCGACCCATGGGCCTTCGGCTTCCCCGCCTCAGTGGGCGTTTTCCGAACCGCCCGCGAATTCCACCTCGGTCACGCCGGCGCCGCCCGCCTGCGGGCGGGCATGGGCGAAGCGGGCGACCCGGGGGTCGTCCGCCAGGGCCTGGTGCACGGCCTCCGAGAGCACGCCGGTGCCCTTCCCGTGCAGGACGGTGACCTGCGCGAGACCGGCGCCGTAGGCATTGTCCAGGAAATGCTGGAGCGCGGCCAGGGCCTCGTCGCGGCGCTGGCCGCGCAGGTCGAGCTGGGTGCTGGCCGGGGCTGCCGGGGCGCGCCGGGCGGCCCCGGCCGTCTCGGCGGCCGCCGGCTGCGGCTCGGCGCGGGCGGTGCGCTGGAAGTTGCCCAGCTCGCCCCGGACCCGCTTGCCGCCGATGTCCATCTCGATCTCGCCGCGCTCGCTGTCGACCGCCACCACCTCCCCCGACTTGCGGAAGGGGGCGAGCCGGCCCTTGTCGCCGACCCGAACGGCTTGTCCCCCTTTGACAGTGGCCCCCTGCTCCCGTTCCTCGGCGGCGCCCTTGCCGCCGCCCCGGAAGCGGCCATCCAGCTCGGCCAGGGCGGCGTCCGCCTCGGCGGTGTTGCCGGTCTCCTTGAGCCGGTTGATCACGGCGCGCACCTCGGCGCGCGCCGCTTCCAGGGTCTCGCTCCAGGCGCTGGCCGCCTCGCCGTAGGCGCGCTCGCGCTCGGCCTCCAGCCGGGCCCGCAGCTCGGTGATCTCGGCCTCGGCGCGCTCGGCGCGGGCACGGGCCTCGGCGGCGGCGGTGCGCTCGCCGTCGGCCTCGGCCAGCAGGCGGTCGCGCTCGTTGAGCAGGCGCTCCACCTCCAGGGTGTCCTCGCCGAGGGCCTCGCGCGCCGCCTCCAGGAGGTCGCCCGGCAGACCCAGGCGGGCGGCGATCTCCAGCGCCTGCGAGCGTCCCGCCTGGGCCCACTCCAGGCGATAGGTGGGCGCCAGGCGCTCGACATCGAAGGCCAGGGCGGCGTTGACCACGCCCTCGTGGGCCACGGCGTAGTGCTTGAGCCGGTCCAGGTGGGTGGAGACCAGTCCCAGCGCCCCCGCCGTGCGCAGGCGCTCCAGCACCGCGATGCCCAGCGCCGAGCCCTCGTTGGGGTTGGTGCCCGAGCCCAGCTCGTCGATCAGCACCAGGCGCCGCTCGTCGAGCCCCTCCAGCACGCCCTTGAGGCGCACCAGCTGGGCGGAGAAGGTGGACAGATCGGCGGCCAGGCTCTGCTGGTCGCCGATCACCGCCCACAGGTCGGCGAACCAGCCCACCGTCCCGGAGCCGGCCACCGGCAGGCCGCAGTAGGCCATCCAGTGGGCCAGCCCGACGCTCTTGAGCAGCACCGTCTTGCCGCCGGTGTTGGGGCCGGATACCACCAGACAGCGGGCCTCATGGCCCAGGGCCAGGTCGGTGGCCACCACCGCATCGGGACCGTGCTCCAGCACCAGCAGCGGATGGGCCAGCCCCGCCAGGTCGAAGGCGGCGCCCTCGCCCAGGGCCGGGACGGCGCCGCCCAGGTCCCGACGCAGGGACTCGCCGGCGCGCAGCAGGTCCACCAGGCCCAGGAAGTCGGCGGCGGCGGTCAGGTCCTCGCGCCCCCGGGCCACCGCGGCGGTGGCCTGCACCCGCACCCGGTGCTCGGCGCGGGCGGCCTCCGCCTCGGCGGCCTCCAGGGCGTTGTTCAGGGACACCGCCTCCAGCGGCTCCATGAATACCGTCTCGCCGCTGCCCGAGGCGGCGTGCACCACGCCCTTCACCTGGCCCTGGCTGTCGGCCTTGACCGCCAGCACGTAGCGGCCCTGGCGCAGGGTGACCCGGGAGTCCTGCAGGTGCGGGCGCAGGCCGCGGCTGGCGGCGCGCTCCTCCAGATGACCGCGCACGCGGTCGCGGGCGCGGCGCACCTCGGAGCGCGCCGCGGCCAGCTCGTCGCTGGCGTGGTCGCTGATGCCGCCGGCCGGGTCCATGATGCGGTCCAGATGGCGCACCAGCTCGGCCGGGCGGTTGAAGGCCCCCAGGAACTCGGCGAGCAGGGAGTCCTCGGCCTCGGCGGCGGCCGTCTCCACCTCGCCGGCGGCGCCCAGGAAGGCGTGGACCGCGCCCAGCTCGTCGGCCTCGAGGACCGCGTCCTCGATCCGGGCCCGCGCCAGGGCGTCGCGGATCTCGGGGAGGGCCAGGCGGGGCAGCGGCCGGCCTTCGGCGCTCTCGCGCGCCACCGCCGCCGCCAGCGCCAGGCGCTCGGCCGCCGCCTCGCGTCCGGCCAGCGGCGCCAGGGCCCCGGCCTTCTCGGCGCCGTAGCCATTGGCGGTGCGCTCGGCCACGGCAACCCGGATGCGGCCGGCCTCCAGGGGATCGTCAGGCGGCGGCCCCTGCCCGGACGCGTAGCGGCCGAGGACCGCCCTGTCCGGGTAGTCCTCGGCCGCTTGCGGGATATCGCGATCGGAGATGGGGGGTGGGGTCTCGCCCATAGGCCCGCGACTGCCGCCGGTCAGGAGGCCAGGCGGTCCTTGACCCGCTGGCTCACCTGGCCCATGTCGGCGCGCCCCTGCAGCCGCTCCTTGAGCACGCCCATGACCTTGCCCATGTCCTGGGGCCCGGCGGCGCCGGTCTCCTCGATGGCCTGGCCGATGGCGTCGTCGATCTCGGCGTCGCTCGGAGCGGGGGGCAGGTATTCGGCGAGGATATCCGCCTCGGCCGCCTCACTTTCGGCGAGGTCGTCGCGGCCTCCCTGGCGGTACTGCTCGGCCGAATCCCGGCGCTGCTTGATCAGCTTGTTGACGACGGCGAGCTGCTCCGGCCCGGAGAGCTCGCCGCCCTGATCGATCTCGGCGTTGCGAAGGGCCGCGTGCAGCATGCGCAGCAGACCCAGCCGGGCCTTGTCCTTGGCCCGCATGGCTGCCTTGATGTCGTCGTTGAGGCGCTCTTTCAGGTCCACCGGGGTCGCCGCCCTGTTCAGCGGTTGCGCCAGCCGGTGGAAGAACGCTCCATGCGGCGCTGCTGGCGACGCAGGCGCTTGAGCAGGCGCTTGCGGGCCGCGGCGGCCTTGCGCTTGCGGGCCTCGGTGGGCTTCTCATAGCGCTCGCGGCGGCGCGCCTCGGAGATCACGCCGGCCTTTTCGCAGGATTTGCGGAACCGCTTGAGCGCGGCCTCAAACGGCTCGTTGTCGCGTACCTTGACGGCTGTCATGGACACCCCTATGCAGTGTTGCCGATTTCACCGGAAAACTGGGTATTTTACGCCGATCCTTCAAACCATGGCAATGGGCCGGCTGCGAATCCCTGCGCGTGGGCCCCTCAGGCAGTAGAATGGGCCGCCCCTGGCCCACGCCCGACACCGACAGAGGACTTCCGTGCGCGTACTCGGCATCGAGACCTCCTGCGACGAGACCGGCGTCGCCATCTGGGACCCGGACGCCGGCCTGCTCGCCCATCGCCTGCACTCGCAGACGGCCATCCATGCCGAATACGGCGGCGTGGTGCCGGAGCTGGCCTCGCGCGATCACATCCGGCGCACCGCGCCGCTGATCGAGCAGGCCCTGGCCGACGCCGGCCTGGGCTACGCCGATCTGGGCGGCGTCGCCGCCACCGCCGGGCCGGGCCTGCTGGGCGCGCTGCTGGTGGGGCTGTCCACCGGCAAGGCCCTGGCCTACGCGCGCGAACTGCCCTTTTTGGGCGTCCACCACCTGGAGGCCCACCTGCTGGCGCCGGCGCTGGAGGATGATCCGCCGGCCTTCCCGTTCGTGGCGCTGCTGGTCTCCGGGGGCCACACCCTGCTGGCGGAGGTGGACGGGGTGGGGCGCTACCGGCTGCTCGGCCAGAGCCTGGACGACGCCGCCGGCGAGGCCTTCGACAAGACCGCCAAGCTGCTCGGCCTGGGCTACCCGGGCGGACCGGCGGTGGCCGCGGCGGCCGCCGGCGGCGACCCGGGCGCCTTCGACCTGCCCCGGCCCATGGTGGACAAGCCCAACCTCGACTTCAGCTTCTCCGGGCTCAAGACGGCGGTCCTCAACCGCGCCAAGGCGGCCGGCGGCGACGGACCCACGCCGGCCTTCGTGGCCGACCTGTGCGCCAGCTTCCAGGAGGCGGTGGTGGCGACCCTGTGGCGCAAATCGGCGCGGGCGTTGCAGGAGACGGGGCTGAATCGGCTGGTGGTGGCCGGCGGCGTGGGCGCCAACGCCCGCCTGCGCGAGCACTTCGCGCAGGGTGCGGGGGAGCTGGGCGCCGCCCTGCACTTCCCGCGCCCGGCGTTCTGCACCGACAACGGCGCCATGGTGGCCCACGCCGGCGCCCTGCGCCTGGCCGCCGGCGAGCGCGACGGCTGGGACCGCACCGCGGTGGCGCGCTGGCCGCTGGAGGAGCTGCGGCCGCCGAAGAAGTAAATCAGTGTTCAGTGTTCAGTGTTCAGTGTTCAGTGTTCAGTGTTCAGTGTTCAGTTGGCAGTTGGCAGTTGGCAGTTGGCAGTTGGCAGTTGGCAGGACCAGGCTCGGCCACTTCCTGGCCCGGCTTGCCAATCGCCGGGGCCGTTACTGAAAACTGAACACTGCCAACTGAAAACTTTCTGTTCCTGGCGTTCACCCCTTCCCCCCGATCCGCGACTCCTCCCCCCGCACCAGCCGCGCGATGTTGCCCTTGTGGCGATAGACCAGCAGCGCGGCCAGGAGCACGCCCAGCGCCACCAGCGGCCGCTCGCCGGGGTACCAGAGCGCCGTCCACAGCGGCACGCTCACCGCGGCCGCCAGCGCCGACAGCGACGAGTAGCGGCTGACCGCCGCCACCGCCAGCCAGGTGACCACCAGCGAGCCGGCCACCGCCGGGGCGGCGGCGAGGTAGACGCCGAGACCGGTGGCCACGCCCTTGCCGCCGTGACGAAAACCGGAGTAGAGCGGGAACAGGTGGCCGAGGAAGGGCGCGGCGGCCACCGCCGCCAGCGGCCAGCCGTCCAGCCAGACCATGGCCACGGCCACGGGGACCGTGCCCTTGGCGATGTCGGTGGCCAGGGTCAGGCCGGCGGCGGCCCGGCCGCCGAGGCGCAGGATGTTGGTGGCGCCGGGGTTGCCGGAGCCGTGGTAGCGCGGATCGGGAATGCCCATGAGGCGGGCCACCACCACCGCCGAGGTGAGTGAGCCGACGGCGTAGGCGGCGGCGAAGGCCACCGCGGTCACGAGCCAGAGCGTCACGTCCGGGTTCACAGGCGCTTCCTCCGCGGGCGCTGGACTGGGGAGGGCGACAGGGTACCCGCCGCGATCGCGGACCGCACCCCCGCCCCGGCGGGCGCGAGGCCTACCGGATGCTCAGATCGAAGCGCAGGGGGCGCTCCGCCTGCCGCCCGAGGCGGGACAGCAGGTCGCCGCCGCGCAGGCTCAGGGCCGAATCCGGCACATCCAGGCCGCGCGCCAGGGCGCGCTTGAGGTAGGCGCGCTTGTCGGCCAGCCGGCCGTAGACGTCCGGGTAGAAGACCCCACGGCGGCCATCGAGGACCAGGGGCTGGTAGCGCACCCGCACCGGCACCGCCCGGGGCAGGCGGACGGTTACCGGACGGGCGGGCCGGGCCCGGCGCTGCCGCCGGATGCGGGCGCGGGCCTCGGGACCCAGAAGACGCCGCTGCAGGTATTCGGCCAGGGCGCGCGCGTCGCGGTTGGCCAGGCGCACGCAGCCGTGGCTGACGGCCCGGCCCAGGTCGGCCGTGCGCTCGGTGCCGTGGAGATAGACGGCCCCGGTCAGCGGCAGCTTGACCGCGCCCATGGGGTTGTCCGGCCCCGGCGACATGGGGCGGGCGCGGCCGGCGTCCATGGACGGCGGCGGCATCCAGCGCGGGTTCCAGACCAGCCGCCGCACCCGCCAGCTGCCCACCGGCGTGGGGGTGCCCGGGCGGCCCACGGTGACCGGGCGCTCCATCACCAGTTCGGCGCCGTCGTACAGGCGCAGGCGGAAGGCGGGCAGGTTGATCTCCACCCGCAGCGCCGAGGCCGCCGCCGGGGTCGCCAGCAGCAGCAAGGCCGCCGCCGCGAGCCGGCGCGGCCACCGCCCGCCTGCACAGGCTCGCCGGGTTGTGGTAGGGATAGGAGAATCCCCGGCAGGTTCCGTCGGGATCATTGACACCACCGCAGCCGCCAGCGCACCCGGCAAGGGCACAGGACCATGGAGCTAAAGCCGTATCTCAAGTTCATGGTGGACAAGGAGGGGTCCGACCTCTACCTCAGCACCGGAACCCCCCCGTCCATGAAGGTGGACGGCAAGCTCGCCCGCATCGGCAAGGAGGCGGTCACCCCCGAGGACACCGAGGCCATCGCCGAGGCCATCCTCAACCCCCACCAGAAGGAGCAGTTCGAGCGCGACCTGGAGATGAACCTGGCGCTGTCCTACTCCGGGCTGGGGCGCTTCCGCGTCAACGTCTTCCGGCAGCGGGGCTCGGTAGGCCTGGTCATCCGCCGCATCTACGACCAGATCCCCGGGTTCGAGGAGCTCAACCTGCCGCCCCACGTCAGCCAGATCATCGAGTCGCAGCGCGGCATGGTGCTGGTGGTAGGCGCCACCGGCTCCGGCAAGTCCACCACCCTGGCGGCCATGATCGACCACCGCAACAGCACGCACGCGGATCATATCATCACCGTCGAGGACCCCATCGAGTACGTCCATCACCACAAGAAGTCGCTGGTCAACCAGCGCGAGATCGGGATGGACACCCACAGCTGGGAATCGGCCCTGGAGAACACCCTGCGCCAGGCCCCGGACGTCATCCTGGTGGGCGAGATCCGCAACGCGGAGGTCATGGACCACGTCATCGCCTTCGCCGACACCGGCCACCTGGCCATCTCCACCCTGCACGCCAACAACGCCAACCAGGCGCTGGAGCGCATCGTCAACTTCTTCAGCGAGGAGCGCTACAACCAGACCCTCATGGACCTCTCCCTGAACCTGCAGGCGGTGGTGTCGCAGCGCCTGGTCCCGCGCGCCGACGGCCAGGGGCGCATCGCCGCGGTGGAGGTCCTGCTCAACACCGCCACCGTGGCCGACGCCATCGGCAAGGGCGAGTTCGGCCAGATCAAGGAGATCATGGAGAGCTCCCGCGACCTGGGCATGCAGACCTTCGACCAGGCCCTGGTGGATCTCTACAATGCCGGCACCATCACCGCCGAGGAGGCCCAGACCCACGCCGACTCGGTCAACGACGTGCGCCTGGCGATCAAGATGGCCAGGATCGAGAAGGGCGAGGCCCACCCCGAGGAGGCCAGCTACGAGATCGAGGAGGGCGCCGACGGCCCGCGGCGCAGTCCCGGGGGCGGCTCCCACCGCTTGTAAGCGGCCCGCTCCGGCCCCAGATGGGCCCCACCACCGAGCAACAGGAAAGGGCAGGAAATGGCGCAGGAAATCCAGTGGCAGGGGCAGGAGACCGTCGAGCTGCTTTCCCAGGCCCTGCACAACGGCGACGAGGTGATCGTCTGGTTCGCCGGCGAGCCGGTCCAGGATCTGGTGGACATGGCCCGGCACCTGGATCCCCTGCACGAGAAGGCCGACCTCAAGCGCCCCGGCCTGTTCCCGGTGCAGGCCGTGCTCGGCGCCAACAAGCACGAGCACATCAAGCCCCTCGCCGACCTGCACGACGTTGCCGACGGCAACGGCTATCTGGTGGACCTGGACCCCGACGCCGGCTCCATGCGCTTCCACAAGGGCGCCTGAGCCCCGGCGAAAACGCCAAGTCGCCAAAACGCCAAGAACGGCAGAAGGATGCCGGAAGGGTGCTGCCTAATGAGGAGTGCCCCTGGTGAGGTCTCCCCGGCCCCTGGGGGCCCAAGATCCAAGCCTTTCAAGGGTTTCTTGGCGTCTTGGCGCCTTGGCGTTCCTTCCTAGAACAGCGCATCCTCCCCGCTGGCCAGCTTGACCCCGCAGGCGTCCTCCACGCGCTCGAAATAGTAGAGCAGATCCAGCGGCGGCGAGACGCCGTCCACCCAGCGCAGAAACCCCCACTCGCTGACGATGTAGAGGTCGGCCACCGACAATTGGCCGCTGAAGAAGCGGCTCTTGGCCAGGACGTTGGCGAAGCGCTTGAGCTCGGCGCGCGACTCGAAGTCCAGGTAATCGGCGTAGCGGGCGTTGACCAGCTCCTCGATCTGGATACCGGTGCGCGTCTCCAGCTGGCGCCGGAAGTACTCGGCGGCGTCGGCGTCGTCGCCGAGGCCGGCGTAGCCCAGCTGGGTGGGGCCGCGCAGGCGGTCCACCAGATCCCCGAGCTCCGCCATCCAGGCCTTCAGGGCCTCGTAGTCAGCGCCCTCGATGGCACCCTCGAACAGCGGCGGCTCGGGGCTTTCGGCCTCGATGCGGCGGAGGATGGTCTCCGATTCCAGCAGGGCCTCGCCGTCGTCGGTGACGTAGATTGGCAGCTGCTTCCTGCCCGCCAGCTCGATGGGGGTCTCGAGGTCGGTGTAGGGCAGCGCCACCACCTCGACGTCCAGGCCTTTGGCGCCCAGCGCCAGGCGCACGCGCTGGGCCGGCGGGCAGAAGGGATAGTGATAGAGGGTGGCCATGGGCCGGCTGCCCCTTCAGTCGGAGGTGTTGAGGGACTGCACCGTGCCCACGATGAGCATGAGCACGCCGACGGGCACAAGCACGTAGACCGGCGAGTGGAAGTCGGTCAGGAAGCCGCCGATGGCGCCGGCGACAAAGGAGACGACGCCGCCGACGAGAATGACCTTGCCAAGCATGGGGACTCCTTGCGGGGCCTACCAGGAAACGTAGTAGTAGCCTTCCTTGCGCTGCAGCTCGACCATGTCGACCACGCCGCTGGCCACATAGGTGGCCTCGTCGATGATGTCCCCCTTGTCCAGACCCAGGGCCTTGAGGGTCTCGCCGCAGGCGTGGAAGCTGACGCCGTAGGCGGACAGGCTGCGCACCCGCTCGCGGACGTCGGGATCCACCGGCCGTCCGGGCTCCTTGAGCAGGAGGTGGATGCCGGGCCCGAAGCACTCCACCACGATGCCCACCTGATTGTCGTAGTGCTGCAGCACCACCGAGGCGCTGTGGACGATGTGGCCGTGATACTCGGGGTCATTGTGGTTGAGCTGGTACAGCACCTTGACGTCGGGCTCGTCGCCGGGGAAGGCCAGCTGGTCCTGGGCGCGGGCCTGACGGCCGCCGCCCAGGGCCAGGGCGCCGCCGCCCACCGCCCCGACCAGGCCGCGCAGCACGCCGCGCCGGGAATCGTCGGTCTCGGCGGCGGCCGCCGGCCGCCGCCCGCACTGCCAGAAACGCTTCATGCCCAACCTCCGAGGTGGCTATGGGAAACGGGCCCGAGCTGGGTCCACCGGCCCGACCCCTGGTAAAATTGCGACAACCTACCATAGCAAAGGGTCCCGACTCCCGGAGGGGATGAGGCATGGACCGTCGCCACACCGGCATTCACATCGGCGCCCGCGGCTGGACCTTCCCCGAGGACGTCAGCGGCCTGTATCCCGAGGATCTGCCGGCGGACTGGCAGCTCGAGCTGTACACCACCCAGTTCCACGCCCTCGAGCTGCCGGCCCTGGAAGCCCCGCCGGACGCCGAGGAGGTGGCCTTGTGGGAGGCCGAAACCCTCGAGGACGCCGCCCTGGCCCTGCCCCTGAGCGGGGACTGGGCCGTGCGCCTGGCGGCGGGCGGCGACCTGGACCCGCTGGTGCGAGCGCTGGAACCGCTCGGCGACAAGCTGGCGGTATTGCTGTGGCCGCAGCAGCCGCCCACGGAGGCGGCCCGCCGGTGGCCCGGCGTGCTCCATCTCGACGCCGGCGCCGACATCCTGAGCGAGGCCGCCCCGGGCACTCCCCCCGGCAGCCAGGGTCCAACCTATCGCCGCCTGGATGGTCCCGGACGCCATCACCCCGACACCCTGGACGCCCTCGCCCGGCACCTGGTGCAGCGGGCGGAGCGCGGCGTGGAGAGCTTCGTCTTCTTCGGCGACCCCGCCTATGCCCTGCTCGATGCCGGCGCCCTCAAGGAGGCCGTTGAGCGGGCGCTGGAGACGGGTTGACCGCCGTTCCCCACCCCCTTACATTGACCAAGCACTGCGCTGCCGAGTCGCCCGCGGGGAAGATGGATCGGCGACCGGCGCTCCCCTCCGGGATCTCCCGGACCCGGGCCGCCGGATTCAGCCCGGGCAGTCGGGCCCGGACCCGGGAAGCGCGGATACCCACACGGTGATCGGGGCCTCCCCCACCCACAAGGGGCCCGATCCAGGCAGGAGGAAGGGATGAGCTCGACTGTGGATGTCACCGACGGCACCTTCGAGGACGAGGTCCTCAACGCCGACAAACCCGTCCTGGTGGACTATTGGGCCGAATGGTGCGGCCCGTGCAAGATGACTGCGCCGATCCTGGACGAGGTCTCGGACGAGTACACCGAGAAGCTCAAGGTGGCCAAGCTCAACATCGACGAAAACCCCAACACCCCGCCCAAGTACGG
>Ga0102944_1000119_pt1 | contig 63561 bp, 55 predicted proteins | sample SalPonD_shore_MG_FD_78172 | JGI IMG/M metagenome (GOLD analysis project Ga0102944, IMG submission 78172) | Salt pond soil microbial communities from South San Francisco under conditions of wetland restoration - Salt Pond MetaG... | ecosystem: Environmental > Aquatic > Marine > Intertidal zone >... | reverse complement strand
CATGCTGCCCGCCGAGCTTCGGCACGTTGTAGACGGGGTTGACGTTCTCGTAGTTCGGGATCGCATGGCAGCCCAGACAGGTCTGCGCCTTGTAGCGACCCTCCTGCGAATCCCCGGCGGCCTGAGCGCCGGTCGCGGCTAGCAGCGTGCCGAGGACCGCGGCGCCGAGCGTGAGCGCACGTCGTGTTGTCATCGGTTGGTTTCTCCCAGTCTCCGGTATGGGAAGCGACCTGCACAAGCACAGCGGCCGCCCGAAGAGCGGCGGCCGCATGCAAAGGGCCGTAGTATACACGCTCGCGCCACGCGAGCGACCCCGGCGCGCTCCCCGCCTATTGGAGGAGGGCGTCGATCTTCGCGGCGCAGATGAAGTCGTTGCGCGACAGTCCCCCGATCGAATGCGTGGAGAGCCTGACGCGGCAGCGATTGTAGCCGACCTCGAGATCCGGGTGATGGTCCTCGCGGTTGGCGATCCAGGCGACGGCGTTCACGAAGGAGATCGTGTGGTAGTAGTTCTTGAACTTGAACGTGCGCTCGATCATGCGCCCCTCGTCGCCGACGGACCAGTTGTCGTCCACCCGGCCGAGGAGCGCCTCGGCTTCACTGCGCTCGAGCGGTGCAGTACCGCCCTCGCAGGCCTCGCATTTCTGTGCGGTCAGCTGTTCCTCGTCCATGCGGCCTCCGATCATGCGCTCAGTGGTGGATACACCGGCCGATTGTACGGCGCGCCCGTGAGCGCGCTCAATCCGGCGAGCGACCGGCTCACGCCGGCCGGACGCGCCGCAGGGCGGCGATGCGCTGCGCTGCTGGCGGGTGCGAGTCATAGAACGCGGACCACCAGGGATCCGGCGTGAGCGTGCTGGCGTTCTCGCGGTACAGGTTCACCAGCGCGGACACCAGATCGTCCGCGGGGCACTGGGCCGCGGCGAAGGCGTCTGCCTCGAACTCGTGGCGCCGGGACAGGCGGGCGAACAGTGGCTGCAGGAAGAACGTGAACACCGGCAGGATCAGCATGAACAGCGCGAGTGCCGCATGAATCGAGGGCTGCGGGACGCCGAGCGCCGCATAGAACCAGGATTGCTGCATGAGCCAGGCCAGCAGCGCGAGGCCGACGAGGCTGGCGAACGCCATCAGGGCGATGCGCTTGGCGATATGGCGGCGCCGGAAGTGGCCAAGCTCGTGGGCCAGTACCGCTTCGAGCTCCTCGGGGTGCAGCTGCTCGAGCAGCGTGTCGAAGAACACGATCCGCTTGTTGCGCCCGAACCCGCTGAAGTACGCATTGCCGTGCCCCGAGCGGCGCGAGCCGTCGATGACGTAGACGCCCTGGCTGCTGAAGCCGCAGCGATCGAGCAGGGCGTCAATGCGCTGGCGCAGCGATTCGTCTTGCAGGGGCGTGAAGCGATTGAACAGCGGCGCGATGAAGGCGGGCCAGGCCCAGACCATCAGCAGGTTGAAGCCGAGCCAGACGGCCCAGGCGTACAGCCACCACAGCGGCCCGGCCACGTCCATCAGCCACAGCACGACCGCCGCGAGCGGCACGCCGAGCACGAGCAGCAGCAGCGCCGATTTCGCCTGGTCGGCGAGGAACAGGCCGGGCGTCGTGCGATTGAAGCCGAAACGTTGCTCGACGACGAACGTGCGGTAGACGTTGAACGGCAGGTCGATCAGGCCACCGACGAGCACGATTGTCACCAGCACGCCGATCCCCGTCGCCAGCGGCGGCAGCTCGAGCGCGCGCCATGCCCCGTCCACGGCCGCAAGGCCGCCCCCGAGCGTCCATGCCAGCAGCACGACGGCTTCGATGACGGTGTCAACGGTGCCGACGCGCGTGCGAGCGACGGCGTAGTCGGCCGCCTTGCGGTGGATATCGGGCGAGATGACGTCGGCGAATGGGTCGGGGACGCGCGAGCGGTGCCTGCGCACCGAAGCGATCTGGCGGCGTGCGAGCCAGAGACGTACGACCAGGGCGGCGCCCAGCGCGCCGAGGAACAGGAGCGTGAATGGATGCATTGGTTGCGAGACGGTTTGTTGCGGGGCCAGGGACCACGCCGGAGCGGGAACCGGACGTGCCGGCCCTGCCGCATACCGGTGTGGCAGACGGGACGGCCGTGTTTCCCTTGTGCGGGTGGGTCCGTCGAAACGTAGAATACCAAAGGCACGCATGCTACAGGAAACGTCATGGCCGACGACGACGCGCAGCGCCTGATCTGGATCGACCTGGAGATGACCGGTCTGGATACCCAGCACGACGAGATCATCGAGATCGCGACGATCGTGACGGACGCCGAGCTCGAGATCCTCGCCGAAGGGCCGGTGCTGGCGATCCACCAGCCCTCGGCGGTGCTCGATGCCATGGATGAGTGGAACACGCGCCAGCACGGCCAGTCGGGCCTGATCGACCGTGTGCGCGAATCCGGCGTCACCTACGTGGAGGCGGAGCGGCGCACGCTGGATTTCCTGCGGCGCTGGGTGCCTGCGGGCGTCTCGCCGATGTGCGGCAACAGCATCTGCCAGGACCGGCGCTTCCTGGCGCGCCTGATGCCGGACGTGGAGTCCTTCTTTCACTACCGCAACCTGGACGTCAGCTCCGTCAAGGAACTGGTGCGGCGATGGTCGCCGACCATCCTCTCCGGCGTGCGCAAGGAGGGCAGTCACCTGGCCCTCGACGACATTCGCGACTCCGTGGCGGAGCTGCGCTACTACCGGGAGCACGCATTCTCGATCTGACGCGCCGCCACCCGGCGCGGGGGCGGGAGACAGCCGCGATGGAGCCAACGATGACGGACCTGATGACGACGCGGGAGATCGCCGACTATCTCCGGCTCAAGGAGCGCAAGATCTACGAGCTCGTGCGCACGCGCTCGATCCCCTGTACGCGCGTGACCGGCAAGTGGCTGTTCCCGAAGGCGCTGATTGATCACTGGCTGTTGGAGCACGCGGACGGCGCCGACGGCGAGACACTGGCGCAGCCGGCCCCGGTGGTCGCCGGGAGCCACGATCCGTTGCTCGAGTGGGCCGTGCAGGCGTCCGGCTGCGGCCTCGCCCTCCTGTTCGGTGGCAGCATGGACGGGCTGACGCGCTTCGCGCGGGCGGAAGCCATGGTGTGCGGGCTGCACGTGCCTGCCACCGCCGCCGACGAGTACAACGTCGATGCCGTGCGGCGCGCGACGCGCGATCGCGACCTGGTGTTGATCGAATGGGCCCGGCGCAAGCAGGGCCTCATCGTGGCACCCGGCAACCCCCTCGCCATCGGCGGTGTCGCCGACCTCGAACGCTCGGAAGCGCGCATCATCGATCGCCAGGAGGGTGCGGGCAGCCACCTGCTGCTCGAGCGCCTGCTGGACGAGGCGGGCATCGAGCGTGCCCGGCTGCGGTTTCTCGAGGAACCGGCGGTCAGCGAGACCGACGTGGCGCGCGAAGTGCACGCCGGCCATGCGGACACGGGGCTCGGTATCGAGTCCGCCGCGCACGAGGCCGGCCTCGGTTTCGTGCCGCTGGCGCGAGAGCGATTCGATCTGCTGGTGGGTCGCCGCGAGTACTTCGAGCCGGCGTTTCAGGCCCTGTTGCGCCTCGCGCGCACCGAGCGCTTCGTCGACCGCGCGGCGACGCTCGGCGGTTACGACATCAGCGCCACGGGCACGGTGCGCTACAACGCGCCCTGAGGGCGCCGGGATCCGGGTCGCAGCCCGGACGAACCGGAGAGACTGCAAAGGTATTGCAGCGTCGGCGGCGGTTGTTGACGTTGGCAGCGATGGGGACGCTCAGGCGGCGATGGGGTCGGCAGTGGCGCCTGGCGCCAGTCACGCGCACAACCGGGGCCAGGCGCAGCCGAATACGGCGGCTGACCGGCATTCACGCCATCGGCGCCGTTGGTCACGCCCAGCGCCTGCAGATCGAGGCTGTCGCGGTAGGCATCCAGCGCCCGCACCGGATTGTCCTGCGCGACATGATCCTCGACCCGCATCGGCAGCAGCTGGCCCTGCGCGCGATCCACGCCCGCCTTGTATCGCCTCGCCATCTCGCTACAACCGGTAACCACAACAGGCTTGCGAGTCTGGCGATGCGCCTCCAGCGGGCGAATACTTTCTACAGTCTCGGAGCGCAATCCGGGCAGGGCGGTGACTGGTTTCCCGCATTTCGCCTCCCGGGTCGATGGGGACTACGCGCCCCGCACGACGCAACCCAGCCAGGGCGGCAGGCCCTCAGTTGTTCTCCGCGCTCCGCGCGATCCGGAGGCACGGTGCAGACCGAATCCGCCGGAATGGTGATCGGGCAGAGCACGAAGAGCGCCAATGGCCGTGCGCGAATTTCTCCGGCGTGGCTGGCGACTCGGCGGAAGTCCCGATTCAGGCCGCCAGCAGTTCCCCCGATATGAAGGTGTGTGCCTCGGCGGTGGCGGGTGAGTCGAAGAAGCTTGCCGCCGGCGTTTGCTCGAGCAGGCGGCCGGCGTGGATGAACAGGACTTCGTCCGCCAGGCGGCGCGCCTGGTGGAGGTCGTGCGTCGTCAGGATGACCTTCGTGCCCTGGTCGCGGATCGAGGCGATGGTGCGCTCGATGGTCGCCACGGCGGTGGGGTCGAGATGGGCGCTCGGCTCGTCGAGCATGAGTGCTGCCGGGCGCTGGACCCACGCCCGCGCGATTGCCAGGCGCTGGCACTCGCCGCCGGAGAGGTATCGCGCGCTGGCCTCGCCGCGCCCGTCCAGCCCCGCCAGGCACAGCCCTTCGGCGATGCGCTCCTGCCGCTCCGCCCGGGCCGTGCCCGCCCGATCGAGGGCATAGGCCAGGTTCGCGCGCACGCTGCGGCGCAGCATGGCCGGCAGCTGCGGCACATAGCCCACGCGGGTGCCGGCGTCGCCGGGCCGGGTGTCGTGCCAGCGGATGCGGCCGCCGCTGGGGCGCAGCAGTCCCCGGCAGAGGCGCATGAGGAGCGTCTTGCCGGCCCCGTTCGGGCCCAGCACCACCGTCACCCCGGGCGCCGCGATCGTGGCCGTGATGCCCTGCAGCAGCCGGTGCCCGTCGACGGCGAGGCCGACGTCGTCGAGGCGCAACGGCAGCAGGCGGCCGTGCGCTGCGCTCATCCGCCGTACCTCCGGTGCGCGATCTGGCCGACGCCCACGGCGAAGCCATTGATCAACAACGTCAGCGCGAGCAGCACGATGCCGAGGCCGAGCGCCAGCGCGAGGTTGCCCTTGCTCGTCTCCAGGGTGATGGCAGTCGTCATGACCCGCGTGTAGTGATTGATGTTGCCACCGACGATGATGACGGCGCCGACTTCCGCGATCGCGCGCCCGAAGCCGGCAAGCACGGCGGTGATCAGGCGGAAGCGCCCCTCCCACAGCAGCGTGAACAGCAGGTCGGCGCGTGTTGCGCCCAGTGCCAGTGGCGTGTCGCCGTACTCCTCGGCCAGGTCGGCGACGGTCTGGCGTGCAAGGGCGGCGATCAGCGGCGTGACCAGCACCGCCTGCGCGATGATCATCGCGCCGGGCGTGAACAGGAGGCCGGCGTCGCCGAGTGGGCCGGCGCGCGACAGGAGCAGGTAGACCGCCAGGCCGACGACCACCGGTGGCAGGCCCATCATGGCGTTGAGCACGGCCACGAGGAGCGCGCGGCCGCGGAAGCGGGCCAGCGCCACGAGTGCACCGAAGGGAAGCGCGATGGCCGCGGCGACGGTGACCGCCGTCAGGCTGACGCGCAGGGAAAGCGCGACGATCTCGAGGAGGTCGGCGTCGAGCTGCAGCAGCATCCGGCCGGCTGCGAGAAAGGCTTCACCGAACTCTCCCATGCCGCGTGTCCCAGGGGGCCCGGCAAAATTGTGGGCGGAAAGCGCGGATTCCGCAATTGGGCGGAGCGAGGCGGAATCAGTGCATGGTCATGCTGGATTATGCGTCCATCTCGACGGGCGTGTCGTCGCGGTTGCCCCAGTCCGACCATGAGCCGGGGTACCCCAGGACGCGCTCGTGCCCGAGCGCGCGGAGCATTGCGTAGCTGAAGGCAGACCGGTGGTGCGTGTGGCAGTACACGGCCGTTTCGCGTTCCGGCGTGACGCCGAGCTCCGCGAGCTCGGCCCGAAGCTCGTCGAACGGACGGAGCCGCAGGTTGCGCCCGCGGTCCATGGCCCGGGTCCACTCGTAGTGCACCGCGCCGGGGATATGACCGCCGCGCGCGGCCCTCACGTCCGCGCCCGTGTACTCGCCGGCCGACCGCGCATCGAGTGGCAGGAAGTCCTCGTTCCCGAGCCGGTCCATGATCGCTTCGGCGTCGGCGACACGCGCGACCGGCCGTGCAATCTTGATCGTCCCGGCATCCACGCTCGGTCCCGGCCCCGCCTCCAGGGGGAATCCCTCATTGACCCACGCGACGAGCCCGCCGTCGACGAGTGACCCCGCCGCGTGGCCGTGCGCCTCGAGCGTCCACAGCAGGCGCCCCGCGGCGCCGCCGCCTTCCGCGTCCATGCACACCACGTGCGTGTCCGGATCGATGCCCGCGGCGCGCAGGGTGCGTTGCAGTTCGTCCGGCTGCGGCAGCAGGCCGCCGACCGGCGGGGCGGTGCGCACGATCGCGCCGTACGGCAGGTGCACGGCTCCGGGTGCATGGTGCTCGGCATACACGTCTTGCGGGCTGAGGTCGACGATCCGCACGCGGGCGTCGTCGAGATGTTCGGCGAGCTCCGCCGGATCGAGCAGCAGGGGCAGGGCGCCGGGTGTGCTTCCGCTGGGCATGGCGTTCAGGCGCTCCCGATGTGGGCCAGGTCGGGGCCCGGCGTCGTGCCGGGGACGAGGACTGTGTTCGCTGCCTGCGGACCGCGTTCCGGGTAGTCGATCGTGAAGTGCAGGCCGCGGCTCTCGCGCCGCGCTGCGGCGCTGCGAATGATCAGGTCGGCCACGACCGCGAGGTTGCGCAGCTCCAGCAGGTCGTTGGTGACGCGGAAGTTGCCGTAGTACTCGGCGATTTCATCGCGCAGCAGGTCGATGCGGTGGCGCGCGCGTTCGAGCCGCTTGTCGCTGCGCACGATCCCGACGTAGTCCCACATGAAGCGGCGCAGCTCGTGCCAGTTATGCGCCACGACCACCTCCTCGTCCGAGTCGGTCACGCGGCTCTCGTCCCAGTCCGGGAGCGGGCCGGGATGCGCCACGTGGTCGAGATTGCGGACGATGCGGTCGGCGGCCGCCCGGGCGAATACCAGGCATTCGAGCAGCGAGTTGCTCGCCATTCGGTTCGCGCCGTGGAGGCCGGTGAACGCGGTCTCGCCGACGGCGTACAGGCCCGCCAGGTCGGTGTGGCCATCGCGGTCGGTGACGACACCGCCACAGGTGTAGTGGGCCGCCGGGACCACGGGGATCGGCTCGGCGGTCATGTCGATGCCGAACTCCAGGCAGCGCGCGTGGATGTTCGGGAAATGCCGGCGGATGAAGTCCGCGTCGCGGTGGCTGATGTCCAGGTAGACGCAGTCGGCACCGAGACGTTTCATCTCGTGGTCGATGGCGCGCGCGACCACGTCGCGCGGCGCGAGCTCGGCGCGCTCGTCGAAGCGCGGCATGAAGCGCGTGCCGTCCGGCAGCAGCAGCTTGCCGCCCTCTCCGCGCACGGCCTCGGAGATCAGCGCCGACTTGGCCCTGGGGTGGTACAGGCAGGTCGGATGGAACTGCATGAACTCCATATTGGCCACCCGGCATCCGGCACGCCATGCCATCGCGATGCCGTCGCCCGTCGCACCGTCCGGATTGCTCGTGTACAGGTAGACCTTGCTGGCGCCGCCGGTGGCCAGGGCAACGGCCCGCGCGCGGAAGGTGTCGGTGCGCCCGACGCTCGTGTCCAGCACGTAGGCGCCGACGCAGCGCAGGCCACCGTCCTCGGCCGGCCGCGTGATCAGGTCGACCGCGTTGCGGTGCTCGTGCAGCGTGATGTTCGGGTGGGCCGCGGCGCGCTCGAGCAGGACGGTCTCGACGGCGCGTCCCGTGGCATCGTCAGCGTGGATGATGCGGCGATGCGCGTGGCCGCCCTCGCGGGCGAGGTGGTAGGGCGCGTCCGGTGCGGCGGGCTCGCGCGTGAAGGCGACGCCCAGCGACTCGAGCCAGGCGATGCTCGCCGGTCCATGCTCGACCGTGAAGCGCACGGTGTCGACGTCGCACAGGCCGGCCCCGGCCTCGAGTGTGTCCTGCACGTGCGACTCGAAGCTGTCGGTGGAGTCGAGCACGGCAGAGATGCCGCCCTGCGCGTACCAGGTATTGCCGTCGGACAGGCCGCCCTTGGCCAGGACGGCCACGCGCGCGTGCTCGGCGGCGTGGAGGGCGAGCGTGAGCCCGGCCGCGCCGCTGCCGATGATGAGCAGGTCGCTGTAGTGGTTCCGGGACATTGCTTGTCCGCAGCGGAAGGGGCCGGTATTTTGACACGACAGCCCGCGGCGGACATCCGCGGTGCAGCACCGGGCGCGGAGTGCGCCGACGGGCGGGCCGCCGCCGCGACTCCGCCGGGTCGTGCGCCGGGTCCGGGTTGCGCAACGCCATCCCTCGAGCCGTTGCACGGCGGTGGCGACCCCGCGGATCGCGGGGCGGGCCGGAACCCGCCGGGTCGCAGCGCCGTCCGGGAAACCTTTGCCATCACCGACTGTCTATCGGGTACGAGCCGGGCCGGTCGGGACAGGGAGAATGCCCGATGGGCGAAAGGGCCATCGACCTCGAACTGGTCCGGCGCGTACAGCAGGGCGACCGCATGGCGTTCGACCTGCTGGTGCAGAAGTACCAGCACCGGATTGCGCACCTGGTCGCCCGCTACGTGCGCGATCCGTCGGAGGTCGAGGACGTCGCCCAGGAGGCGTTCATCAAGGCCTACAAGGGCCTGGGGAACTTCCGCGGAGAAAGCGCGTTCTACACATGGCTGTACCGGATCGCGATCAACACGGCCAAGAACTATCTGGTCTCGGCGGGGCGGCGGGTTCCGGATCAGGGTGTGGATTCGGCCGATGCCGAACAGTACGAGTCCGGCACGCTGCTGCGTGATACCGACACCCCGGAGCGGCAGCTGTTGAGCAGCGAGGTCGAGGACACCGTCTACCGGACGATCGAGGCGCTGCCGCCGGAACTGCGGGAAGCGATCACGCTGCGCGAGATGGAAGGCCTGTCCTACGAGGAGATCGCGCAGGTGATGGACTGCCCGATCGGTACGGTGCGATCCAGGATATTCCGCGCGCGCGAAGCGATCGACGGCAAGCTGAAGCCGTTGCTGGATGAAACGGGGGCGATGAATGAACAGGAATGACCCAACAGCGGACAGCGGCGAGGCTCTGTCGGCCCTCATCGACGGCGAGCTGCCCGTCGACGAGGCCGGCGACCTGATTGCGCGCCTCGGAAGGGATCGGGTTCTGCGCGCCCGTTGGGCGCGTTTCCACACCCAGCGTTCGGCGCTCGAGGGGGCCGTTTCGCCGTGCCTGGGCGCCGGTTTCAGCGAGCGTGTCCGGACTGCCACCGAGGCCGAGCCGACTGTCCTGGCGCCGGGCGCGCTCGGGCGCCGGCCGCGTGCCTGGGCGCGGCCGCTGGCGGGCCTTGCGATCGCGGCCAGCGTCGCTGTGCTCGCCGTCGGTGCCTTGCTCGCGCTGCAGGCGCCCGCACCCGGTGGCGCCGACGGCCTTATGGTGTCGCGCGAGGCGCGCGCGCTCGGAGCGGGCGGGCTGGAGGCGCCGGCCGCCGCCGTCGAGCGCGTCGCGGCGCCGGCCGGTCTGACCCTGGCCGATCACGATGCCGCTTCGGCGGCGGTGCGCGAGCGCATGGGCATCTACCTGGCCAATCATGCCCAGTATGCCGGTGCCGCCGACATGCCCGGCGTCGTGCCGTACAGCCGTCTGATCGGCTTCAATGCGGGGCAGTAGGCGCATGATGGGGGGCTGCGCGCGCGGCTCGTCGTGCGTACTGGCACTGGCACTGCTGGTCGGCGCCTGGCCCGCGGACGCGGACGGCCGGGACGCGGGCGCCTGGCTGGAACGCATGGCCCGGGCGATGCACGAGCTCGCCTACGAGGGCACGCTGGTTTATGCGCACGACGGCGACCTCGAGTCCATGGAGGTCGTCCACGGTCTCATCGACGGCGAGGAGCATGAGCGCCTGCGGGCGCTCTCCGGCAAGCCGTTCGAGCTGATCCGCAGTGGTGACCGCGTGACCTGCGTGTGGCCCGCGATCCGGCGCGCGATGGTTTCGCGGCGCCCGGAGAATTTCCTGCCGGCCCGCCCGCCGCGTGAATTCGCGTCCCTGCCGCCGCTCTACACGGCCGAGGTCGCGGGCACGACCCGCGTCGCCGGGCACGTCACCCAGGGCGTGCGCGTACGACCGAACGACGCCTTCCGCTACGGCTACCGCATGTGGCTCGATCGGGATACGGGGCTGTTGCTGCGTTCGGACATGATCAGCCCGGCCGAGGGCGTGGTCGAGCGTTTCATGTTCACCAGTGTGAAGACCCTCGAGCACGTCGATCGCGACCGATTCCGCCGGTCGCTCGACGGGATGGACTACGTTGAGCACGGTGATGGCACCAGCGCGGATCGCATCGAGCAGCCGCAATGGTACGTGGCGGACCTGCCGCCGGGCTTCGAAGCAGTCTCGCACCGGCGCAAGGCCATGCCTCCCCACGGTGCCGCGGTCCAGCACTCGGTCTACTCCGACGGGCTCGCCTCGGTGTCGGTGTTCATCGAGCCGGCGGATTCGGACGCGATGCCGCTTGCCGGCGGTACGCGCATGGGCGCCGTCCATGCCTATGGCCTCAAGCGCGCTGGTCACCAGGTGACCGCCGTCGGCGAAGTGCCGGCGATCACGGTCGAGCGCATCGCCCGCGCGGTCCGCCGACGCTGACCGGCTGCCCCGCTGCGACCGCCCAGGGTGCCTGCGGGGGCCAGTGCTGTGTGGTATGATCCGGCGCCGCTACAGCGTTTCCCGCCCTCCCTGCGCCGGGAATCGCCGGGCGGCGTTGCCGACCGCGGGCCGAGGCACATTCCTGTAGTCCATTGGGCACGGGCCGTCCGGTCCGCCGCGCGAGATCTCGCCGGGAGACCCCGTACTGTGATGAGTCGAACCTTCCGTACGTTCACCGTCGCGGCTGCACTGCTCTGGAGTGCGCTGACGCCCGCACTCGCCCAGGCGCTGCCGGACTTCACCGGGCTCGTCGAGCGCGAGCACAAGGCCGTCGTGAACATCAGCACGAGCCGCGAGATCAAGCCGCAGCGAGGCGATCTGCCGCCGGGCTTCGACATCCCGGAGCTCGAGGACTCGCCGTTCGGTGAGCTGTTTCGCAAGTTCTTCGGCGAGGATGCCGAGCCGCGCTACCACGACAGCGCCTCGCTGGGCTCCGGGTTCATCATCTCCGAGGACGGCTACATCCTGACCAACGGTCACGTGGTCGCCGAAGCCGACGAGATCGTCGTGCGCATGTACGATCGACGCCAGTTCGAGGCCGAGGTCGTCGGCATCGACGAGCGCAGCGACATCGCCCTGCTGAAGGTCGACGCACAAGGCCTGCCGCACGTACGCATTGGCGACCCCGAACAGCTGGACGTGGGGGAGTGGGTGCTCGCGATCGGCTCGCCGTTCGGTTTCGAGCATTCGGTGACCGCCGGCATCGTCAGCGCGAAGGGACGCAGCCTGCCGAACGACAACTACGTTCCGTTTATTCAGACCGACGTCGCCATCAATCCCGGCAACTCCGGTGGCCCATTGTTCAATCTGGACGGCGAGGTCGTCGGCATCAACGCGCAGATATTCAGTCGCACCGGCGGATTCATGGGCCTGTCGTTCGCCATTCCCATCGATGTGGCGATGGACGTGACGCAGCAGCTGCGCACGGAGGGCAAGGTCACCCGCGGCTGGCTCGGCGTCGTCATTCAGGAGGTCACCCGCGAGTTGGCCCAGTCGTTCGACATGGATCGCGCCTACGGCGCTCTGGTCGCGCGGGTTCTGCCGGACAGCCCGGCGGGCAAGGCCGGCCTCAAGGTCGGCGATGTCATCGTCGAGTTCAACGGGCGCGAGGTCACGCGCTCTTCGGCATTGCCCCCGATGGTCGGACGCACCCCGGTCGGCTCGATGGCGCGCGTGGCCGTCGTGCGCGACGGCGAGCGCCGCACACTGCGCGTGCGCATCGGCAAGCTGCCCAGCCAGGACGAGCTGGCCGATCTCGGCAGCACGCGGCGTGAGCCCCCGGAAGCGCAGGCACCCCGCGCGGACTCGCGGCTCGGGTTCACCGTCGCCCCGGTGACCGACCAGGTGCGCGAACAGCTCGACATCGGTGACGGCGGCGTGATGATCGAGCAGATCGATGCCGAGCCCGCACGCAGCACGGAACTGCAGAAAGGCGATGTGTTGCTCATGATGAACTCGCGTCCGATCCGCGGCGTCGAGGATTTCCGCCGACGGGTGACTGACCTGCCGGCCGGGCGCACGGTGGCCCTGCTGGTCCAGCGCGGCGATGGCCCGCAGTTCGTCGCGATCGAGGTCCCGGAGCGCGATTGATGGCGGGACGCCTCGTGCTCTACACGCGGGCCGGTTGCCATCTCTGTGACGAGATGCTGGCGCAGGCGCAGCCGGTGGCCGAGCGTCATGGCCTCGTGATCGACCCCGTCGACATCGACACCGATTTCGACCTGTCCGTACGCTACAACGCCCGCATCCCCGTGCTTGCCCTCGACGGCGAGGAAATCTGCCACCACTTTCTCGACCGGGACGCGCTCGAGCGCGCCCTCGATGCGGCGACCGGCTGAGCATTCATGGACATGCAGCACATTCGCAACTTCTCGATCATCGCCCATATCGACCATGGCAAGTCGACTCTTGCGGATCGCTTCATCGAGAATTGCAGCCTGGTCTCGCAGCGCGACCGGGCGGACCAGATGCTCGATTCGATGGACCTGGAGCGCGAGCGTGGCATCACGATCAAGGCGCAGGCCGTATCGCTGAAGTATCACGCGCGCAACGGTGAAGAGTATCTGCTGAACTTCATCGATACGCCCGGCCACGTGGACTTCTCCTACGAGGTCGCGCGCTCGCTCCAGGCCTGCGAGGGCGGACTCCTGGTGGTCGATGCGTCGCAGGGCGTGGAAGCGCAGAGTGTCGCCAACTGCTACACCGCGATCGGTCTCGACCTCGAGGTCATTCCGGTGCTGAACAAGATCGATCTGCCGGCGGCGGATGCGGACCGCGTGGCGCAGGAGATCGAGGAGGTCATCGGGCTCGAGGCGCTCGATGCCGTGCGCGTGTCCGCGAAGACCGGGGAAGGGGTCGTGGACCTGCTCGAGCGGCTGGTGGAGCAGGTGCCGCCACCGCAGGGCGACCCGCAGGCACCGGCCCGTGCGCTCATCGTCGATTCCTGGTTCGACCAGTACGTCGGCGTGGTGTCCCTGATCCGGGTATTCGAGGGAACCCTGAAGCCGGGTGAGAAGATCCGCATCATGTCGACGGGGCGCAGCTACGATACGGATGCGGTCGGCGTGTTCACACCCAAGCGCGAGAGCCGCGACTCGCTGGGCGCCGGCGAGGTCGGATTCCTGATCGCGGGGATCAAGGATATCGATGCCGTGCGCGTCGGCGACACCATCACCTCGGCTTCGCGTCCCGCGGCCGAGCCGCTGCCCGGATTTCGCGAGATCCGCCCCAACGTGTTCACCGGTCTGTTCCCGGTGAATGCCGACGACTACGAGGCCTTTCGCGACGCGCTCGGCAAGCTGCGCCTGAATGATGCTTCGCTGCACTACGAGCCGGAGACGTCGCAGGCGCTCGGGTTCGGCTTCCGGTGCGGCTTTCTGGGCATGCTGCACATGGAGATCGTGCAGGAGCGCCTCGAGCGCGAATACGGGCTGGATCTGATCACGACTGCGCCGACGGTGGTGTTCGAGGTGAGCACCTCGGACGGCGAGACACTCGACGTGCACAATCCATCGGAGCTGCCCGCGTCGAACCGGATCGAGGAGGTGCGCGAGCCGATCGTCGAGGCCAGCATCCTGGTGCCGCAGGAGTTTGTCGGCGACGTCATCAAGCTGTGCATCGAGAAGCGCGGCGTGCAGAAGCGCATGCAGTACGTAGGCAACCAGGTGTCCATGGCCTACGATCTGCCGCTGGCCGAAATCGTGCTGGATTTCTTTGATCGACTGAAATCGGTCAGCCGCGGCTACGCCTCGTTCGACTACGAGTTCCGCCGCTTCCAGGTGGCAGACCTGGTCAAGCTGGACATCCTGATCAACGGCGACCGCGTGGATGCCCTGTCGCTGATCGTCCACCGAGCGAAGAGCCAGCAGCGCGGACGCGAGCTGGTGGACAAGATGAAGGAGATCATTCCGCGGCAGATGTTCGAGGTCGCCATTCAGGCGGCGATCGGCAATCACGTCATCGCGCGCTCCACGGTCAAGGCGATGCGCAAGAACGTGACGGCGAAGTGCTACGGCGGCGACGTGTCGCGCAAGCGCAAGCTGCTCGAAAAACAGAAAGAGGGCAAGCGCCGCATGAAGCAGGTGGGGAAAGTGGAGATTCCGCAGGATGCGTTCCTCGCGGTACTTCAGGTGGAGAAGAACAACTAGCCCGCATGGCTCACCGATGCGCGAAGCGAGGCCGTGGATCCGCGAGATATGCAGGCTGGGGTTTTCGGGAGGTATTGCCATGCCCCAGGGCGGTTGGGCGGTCCCGGTCCGCTGTGGACTGCGTTGCTCCTCGGTCATGCGGTGGCGCCACAGTCCCTCGTCGCGCCTTCCCGCAACGGCCCTGGATCGCGCTGAGGCATGGCAAGTAGTTCCTGAAAGCCTGGTAACCCATTGGTGCGGGCGCCGGGTTGCGCTCGGCTGCGGACTGGAGCGAATGGATGGAGTTCGATTTCGAACTGGCCCTGGTTGTGGCGACGGCGGCCTGCGGCCTGATCTGGCTCGTGGACGCGGTGCTGTTCGCGTCGTCACGCCGTGCCGAGTCGCTCAAGAAGACACATGGCGCGCGCGCGGACGCGGTGAACGATCCTGCACTGGTCGAATACGCGCGTTCGTTCTTTCCCGTGCTGCTCGCGGTGCTCGTGCTGCGGTCCTTCGTGGCCGAGCCATTCCGCATCCCCTCCGGCTCGATGCTGCCGACGCTCGAGATCGGTGACTTCATCGTCGTCAACAAGTTCACGTACGGCATTCGCCTGCCGGTGCTGCACGACAAGGTGATCCCGATCGGCGAGCCCGAGCGCGGCGACGTGGTCGTGTTCCGCTACCCGCGGAATCCGTCGGTGAACTACATCAAGCGGATCGTGGGCCTGCCGGGTGATCAGATCGCGTACTATAATCGCCGCGTGTTCGTGAACGGCGAACCGGTCCCGATCGACCGGGTCGGGCCGTATACGGCGCCCAGCGCGGGGCCGGGGGCAGAGCCGCTGGTCGAGTACCGCGAGAAGCTCGATCAGGAGGGGCACTCGATGCTGCTGGACCCCAACGGGCGCAGCCTGGAGGGCGAATTCGTCGTGCCCGCGGGCCACTACTTCGTGCTCGGCGACAACCGGGATCACAGCAACGACAGCCGGCGCTGGGGCTACGTGCCCGAGGCCAACCTCGTGGGCCAGGCCGAGATGATCTGGATGCACTGGAACTGGAACGGCGGCGGAGTCGACTGGGGCCGCATCGGCACCTGGATCCAGTAGCACGCGTGCGCACCACGGCCCGCCGCGCGGATGCCGGCCGGCAAAGAACGATCCAGCGAACACCGGTACAGGCAGCAGGGGAATACCATGCGCTCACGCAACAGCCAGCGCGGCATCACGCTCATCAGCCTGCTCGCGATCATCGTGTTGATCTCTTTCGCGGCACTGATCGTCGTGCGAATCGCGCCGTCATACTTCACGTATTACACGATCGTCAGTATCGCCGAGTCGGTGCACGACGACCCGGAGCTGCGGAACGGATCCCCGCACGACGTGCGTCAGGCACTCAACACGCGGATGCGCATCAATGACGTGGAAGGACAGGGCTACGATGTCATCCGGCCCCAGCAGAAGAATGGCGAGTGGACCTTCGCGATCGACTACGAGGATCGTCGGCCGCTCATCGGCAACATCGACGTCGTCATGAGATATCATCGGAGGATCGGATCCTGAGGTGAGGGACGAACGCGCGGAAAGTCATGTCGCCCGGGCTCTGGGCTACGAATTCACGGCGCCCGCGCTGTTGCGTGAGGCGCTGACGCATCGCAGTGCGGGCGCCGCGAACAACGAGCGCCTGGAGTTCCTGGGAGACGCGCTGCTCAACTCCGTCGTCGGCATAGAGCTCTTCCTGCGCAAGCCGCAGGCACCGGAGGGCGAGCTCAGCCGCCTGCGCGCCGCGCTGGTGCGTGGCGAGACGCTGGCGGCAATCGGGCGCGAACTGGGCGTCGGCAACGCCCTGCTGCTGGGTGAGGGCGAGCGCAAGAGCGGCGGGCACCGGCGCGACTCGATCATCGCGGACGCGGTCGAGGCGCTGGTGGGCGCCGTGTTCCTGGACAGCGATTTCGAGACCGTGCGGCGCCTGATCGTGAACCTGTTCCAGGCCCGGCTCGAGGATCTGCCGAGCGCGGACGAGCTCAAGGATCCGAAGACGCGTCTGCAGGAGTACCTCCAGCGACGGCGGCAGACGCCGCCGGACTACGACGTGGTCGCGGTCACCGGGGCCGATCATGCCCGGCGCTATACGGTGAGCTGCCGTGTCGCGGCACTCGATCTCGAGCACACCGCGACCGGCACGAGTCGGCGCAAGGCCGAGCAACAGGCCGCACAGGCCTGCCTCGACGCACTCCAGGGCGGGTAGGAGCCATGGCCGATTCGCAGTACGGGGTCGTGGCTGTCGTCGGCCGGCCCAATGTCGGCAAGTCCACGCTGGTCAATCGGCTGTTGGGCGAGCGCCTGTGCATCACGGCCTCGCGGCCCCAGACCACGCGCCACCGGATCCTCGGCATCCTGACCCAGGGCGCCCTGCAGGTGTCCTTCGTCGACACGCCCGGCATCCACGGCAACGCTCGCAAGCAGCTCAATCGTTCGCTCAATCGCGCGGCGACGTCAGCGCTGACGGGGGTGGATCTCGTGCTGTTCGTGGTCGGCGTGGGGCGCTGGACCGACGACGACGAGCTCGTGCGCCGGCGTGTCGCGGATGCCGGGGTGCCCGTCATCGTGGTGGTCAACCAGGTAGATCGTCTGCGCGACAAGAGCCGGATGCTGCCGTTCATCGAAGACATCAACGGGCGCCTCGCCCCAGAGGCCATCGTGCCGCTGTCCGCCCGCACCGGGGACAATGTCGACGCCCTGCGCGAGGAAATCCGGTCACGGATTCCGGTGGGCCCGCACGCGTTCGACGACGACGCACTGACCGACCGTAGCGAGCGGTTCCTTGCCGCGGAGCTCGTGCGCGAGCAGTTGACGCGCCGCCTCGGCCAGGAGTTGCCGTACGCCCTCACCGTGGAAGTCTCCCGGTTCGAGACCCTCGAGGACGGGCGCGTCGGGATCGACGCCGTCATCTGGGTGGAGCGCGAAGGCCAGAAGGCGATCGTGATCGGCAAGGCGGGCGCACAGCTCAAGGAGGTCGGGCGCTCGGCGAGGATCGCGATGCAGCGGCTGTTCGGGACCGGGATCCACCTGGAACTGTGGGTCAAGGTACGGGCCGACTGGTCGGACGACGTGCGGGCGCTGCAGCAGCTGGGGTACGACGCTGAATGACGGGCGTGCGCGCCAGCCCGGATATCTCACCGATACGCGAAACGAGGCCGCGGAGATGGCGGTCAAGACAAGGCGTGGGGCGGTTCGAGCGCGCAAGCGTACTTGACCAGAACGTCGAGCACGCGGACCGTCCCGCAACGCCGGATTGGCCGCTATGAGCCTGTCCGACAAACCATGTACCTACTGCGCGCGTACCACAGCGCCATCTTCTTGCGATCGCTCAACTCACATGGCACCCACCATGCTCGTTTCACGATCGCAAGAATCTGCTCGCTGGGCCACGCGCTCGCTACGGCACAGATTTCTCGGACAGGCTCCCAGATCCACGGCCGCAGCCGTGAATCGGTGAGATATGCGGGCTAGCCTGGCACGAGGTTACGTGCTCCACACACGCCCCTGGCGCAACACGAGCATGCTGGTCGAGGCGTTCACGGCCGATGCGGGACGGATAGGGCTGGTCGCCCGTGGCGTGCGTCAGCGCAACAGCCGGACGCGCTCCCTCCTGGAACCCTTTCAACCGCTGTTGCTGTCCTGGTCGGGACGCGGCGAACTGCATACGCTCACTGGTGCCGAGGCGGAATCCTGGCGGCCCGCGCCCACGGGACGCGCGCTGCTGGCCGGTTTCTATTGCAGCGAGCTCGTGATGCGCATGCTCGGGCGCGACGATCCCAATGCCGAGGCCTTCGCCGCGTATGCTTCCGCGGTCGAAGCTCTGGCGGCGGCACAGCCGGGCGAGCCGGTCCTGCGCCGCTTTGAGCTGGAGTTGCTCGATGCCCTCGGCTTCGCGCCGCCGCTCGAGACCGAGCCGGAGACCGGTTACCCCGTGGAAGCCGGGCGTGACTATGACTATCTTCCCGAGCATGGCCCGGTCCCGGCGACCGGCCCGGCGTCGCCCGGCACGGTCCGCGTGCCCGGCACGCACCTGCGCGCGCTCGCCGCGCGGCGGCTGGATGACGCGGACGTCCTGCGCTCGGCGCGCCGCCTCCTGAGGGCCTGCCTGCGGCCGCACCTCGGCAACCGTCCGCTCAAGAGCCGGGAGCTGTACCGTTCGATGTACCGAGGCACAGGCGAATGACTGACGACAGCGTGCAGGCACGCGCCCACGCCGTGCTCATGGAGGGTGAGCCGCAGCGCAAGTGCGCGGCCGTAGCCGCGCTCCGTGCGGACCTGGATGACGGCGGCGTCCCGCTGGCCCATCCCGCCGTCGCGCGGCGCGTCGATGTGCCGGGCCGGCCGGAACGACCGACGCTGGTGTCGCCGCGCGACCTGCCGCGGCGCGGTCTCGGCAGCGAGCCCGGCCGAGGGGTGCTGCTGCACGCGCTCGCCCACATCGAGTTCAATGCGATCAATCTGGCGGCGGACGCCGTCTACCGCTTCCCTGACATGCCGGCTCGGTTCTACCTCGACTGGGCCCGCGTGGGCGCGGACGAGGCGCGCCACTTCGCGATGTTGCGCCAGCTCCTGCTCGACCGGGGCTACGACTACGGTGACTTCCCGGCGCACAACGGTCTCTGGGAGACCGCGGTCAAGACCGACCACGACCTGCTCGTGCGCATGGCACTGGTGCCGCGCGTCCTCGAAGCCCGCGGGATCGATGTGACCCCGGGCCTGATGAAGAGCCTCGAGGGCGTGGGTGCGCACGATGCGGTCGCGGCGCTCGACGTCATCTACCATGACGAAATCGAGCACGTCAGGATCGGCAATCGCTGGTTCCACCGCGCCTGCGGCTGGGCCAACCGGGAGCCCCGCGACACCTTCAGTGCGCTCATCCGCGAGTACATGCGGGGACGCATCAAGGGGCCGTTCGACCGCGAGGGGCGCAGGCACGCCGGCTTCACGGAAGAGGAGCTCGATGACATCGAGGCGCTCGCCGCCGAGGGCGTCTAGGACGCCTGCGCCGTAGGAAGTATTCCTGCTGCGAAAGCGCCACAGCGGTTCATCTTGCCGTTCTTTGTCGTTAGGTAGCACCCACTACGGTCCTCGAAAGAACGGCAAACTGTCCTCGCTGTGCCATGTTCTCGCGACGAAATATTCCTACGGCGCAGACTCCGAGGGCCCGCGTGTCTCGCCGATTCACGGCTGCGGCCGCGGATTTGCCGGTCAATCCCGCGTTGGGGCACGCTCCGGGTGCTCGACGTGCTGTCCAGGCACGCCTGTGCGCGCGGGCCGCCCCGCACCTTGTCTTGACCGGCATCTCCACGGCCTCGCTTCGCGCATCGGTCGGAAATGGGGGGAGGTAGCCGGGATCTCCCGGCCTTTCGGCGTGGCCCCTCACGCCGCTGCGTACTATGGTCGGGTGACGACCCCAGCGGGGCCGCGGATGGCCGGCGCGCCGAGCGGCCCCGGGAGCGTGTCCCATGCAAATCCGGGCGGCGGTACTGCATGAGCGGGGCTTGCCCCGCCCCTATGCCGAGTCGCGTCCCCTGCGCATCGAGACGCTGGAGCTCGATCCGCCGGGCGAGGGCGAGCTGCTGGTGCGCATCCGCGCTGCCGGCCTGTGCCATTCCGATCTCTCGGTGATCAACGGCGACCGCCCGCGGCCGGTGCCCATGGCCCTTGGGCACGAGGCCGCGGCTGAGGTCGTCTCCACGGGCCCCGGTGTCGCCGATCTGGTCCCGGGCGACCACGTGGTGCTCGTGTTCGTCCCGTCCTGCGGTCACTGCGCGTACTGCGCCGTCGGCCGGCCGGCGCTCTGTGAGCCGGGCAATGCGGCGAACGTCGCGGGGACATTGCTCTGCGGGGAACGCCGCCTGGCGCTCGAGGGCCGGCCCATTCACCACCACCTGGGCATCTCCTGCTTCGCGGACCACGCCGTCGTGTCGCGGCGATCGTGCGTGAAGGTGGATCCGGCCGTGCCGTTCGAGCACGTGGCACTGTTCGGCTGCGCCGTGCTCACGGGCGTCGGCTCCGTCGTGAACACGGCGCGGGTCGAGCCGGGCAGCTCGGTGGCGGTCGTCGGCCTCGGGGGTGTCGGCCTGAACGCGCTGCTGGCCGCGCGCGTGGCCGGAGCGGCGCGGGTGGTCGCCCTCGACGTGCTCGCGTCGAAGCGGTCGCTCGCGGCCGAACTCGGTGCCACGGACGCTTTCGATGCCGCCGATGGCTGCGTCGTCGAGCGGGTTCGTGCCGTGACGGCCGGCGGCGTCGAATGCGCCATCGACTTCACCGGCTCCGAGCAGGGCCTGGAACTCGCCTACGCCATCACGCGCCGCGGCGGCACCACGGTGACCGGCGGACTGGCCCATCCTGAGCGTCACGTGTCGCTGCAGCAGGCAGGGTTGGTGGTCGAGGAGCGGACGCTGAAGGGCAGTTACGTCGGCAGCTGCATCCCGGCGCGCGACGTCCCGCGTTTCCTGGAACTGTTCGCCCAGGGCCGGCTACCGGTCGATCGCCTCCTGAGCCGCCGCATCGAACGCCTCGAGGACATCAATGCCGCGTTCGACGCGCTGGCCGACGGCACGGTCGTGCGCCAGGTCTGGGTGACCGGGTGACGCCCAACGCGGCACGCCCGGGCCTCACGGGCCGGGTCACCTTCGGGCAGTCGAAGCTGACAGCGGCCAGTCGCCCAGGGGCAGGGAGCAGGGAACGCCGCGGCCGCAGGGAGCCAGCCGGCAGGCCGCCGCAGGCGACCGGCGCACGCAGCGATCCGGTTGCGCCTTGGGTCGGCGCATGCGCCCCTGCGCCACGATGATCCCCGCGCACACGCGTTGCCTGCCACCCGCCACGGCCTGCTGGCTGCTGCTTCCCCGCCCGTGGCGCGGGCTACTCCCGCCCGAGCAGCCGCTCCAGCAGCCTGAACCCCGTCGCCGCCATTCGCGCCAGGTCCTCGATGGCGATGCGCTCGTCGATCTGGTGGATGGTGGCGTTGAGCGGGCCGAGCTCGATCACCTGTGCGCCGGTCGGCGCGATGAAGCGTGCGTCCGACGTGCCGCCGGTCGTGGCGAGTTCCGGCCGGTAGCCGACCACGGATTCGACCGCTGCGGAAAGCGCCTCGGTCAGCGTGCCCGGCTCGGTCAGGAACGGCTCGCCGCCGTGGCGCCACTGGATGTCGTATTCGAGGCCGTGGTGGTCGAGGATCTCGACGACACGGTGACCGAGGTTCTCGGCGGTGCACTCCGTGGAGTAGCGGAAATTGAACACGACGTCCGCGTGGCCGGGGATCACGTTGTCCGCGCCGGTGCCGGCATGCACGTTGGAAACCTGGAAGCTGGTCGGGGGGAAGTGCGCATTGCCGCTGTCCCATTCCGTGCGCACCAGCTCGGCCAGGGCCGGGGCGAGCTCGTGAACCGGATTGCGCCCGCGTGCGGGATAGGCCACATGGCCCTGAAGGCCGTGCACGGTGAGGTAGCCGGTGAGCGATCCGCGGCGGCCGATCTTGGCCGTATCGCCGAAGCGCTCGGCCGACGACGGCTCGCCCACCAGGCAGTAGTCGATCGTCTCGCCCCGGCCCACCAGCGTGTCCATCACACGTTTCGTGCCGTCGACCGCCGGGCCTTCCTCGTCGCTCGTGATGAGCAGCGCGACCGAGCCGGCGTGTTCCGGGTACGCGCGCACGAACGCCTCGGCGGCGACCACCATGGCCGCTACGCTGCCCTTCATGTCGGCTGCACCCCGGCCCCAGAGCATGTCGTCGCGGACACGGCCACCGAACGGCGGCTCGGTCCAGCGATCCTCCGGGCCCGGCGGTACCACGTCGGTATGGCCGGCGAACACGACCAGGGGGTGTTCCGTTCCGTGCCGGGCCCAGAGATTGTCGACCTCGCCGAAGCGCAGGTGCTCGGTCGCGAACCCGAGATCGGCGAGGCGATGCGCAATGGCGGGCTGGCACCCGGCGTCCTCGGGCGTCACCGAGCGACGTCGAATCAGGTCGGCGGCCAGCTCGGTGACCCGGTCCTGCAGTTGGGTGAGGTTCATGCGGCTCCCGAATGCTCGATGCGTCGCTGGAGAGCGGCCTCCAGGGTGGCGATGGCCTCGCCGGTGAGGGCCCGGTTGTCGTAGTCGGTCACGAAGAACACGTCGTCCACGCGCTCGCCCACGGTGGCGATGCGCGCGTTGTGCACTCGCACCTGCGCGTCCAGGAAGGCGCGTGCGATGCGCGACAGCAGCCCCGGGCGGTCACTGGCCGTGATCTCGACCGCCGTCGTCGTGCCGTCGTCCTGGAGCTCGGTGTCGATCTTCAGTGGCACGTCGAAATGCCGCATGCGCCGTGGCGTGCGGCGCGACGGCTGGGCTGGCAGGCGTTCCGGATCGGCCAGCCCGGCCTCGAGCCCGTGGCGGATGTCGGCGATGCGGTAGTCGTCGGTGATCGGTTCGCCCGACGCCTCCAGGATCAGGTATGTGTCCAGCGCCCGCCCGGAGCGCGAGGTCAGGATGCGCGCATCGACGATGGACAGGCCCAGGCGGTCGAGCACTGCCGTGACCAACGCGAAGCGATAGCGGTGGTCCGGGCGAGAGATGAACAGCTCGGTCGAGCCGCGCTGTGTCTCCCGGCGCAGCTGGATCAGCGCGTCCCGCGAGTCGCCGTGCTCGATCAGCGCGCGCGTGTGCCAGGCGATCTCGTCGGCATTGTGGCGCAGGAAGTACGTCTCCGTCAGGTCCGACCACAGGCGGTCGATGCGCTGGTCCGCGATGTGATGCGCGGCAAGGAGCTTGCGCGATTGCGCCTGCACCTCGGCGATGCGCTCGTCCTTGTCGATCGGGTTGTCGAGGCCGCGCCAGAGGGCCTGGACCGTCTTCTGGTAGAGCTCCTGCAGGAGATTGTCCTTCCAGGAGTTCCACAGCGTCGGGTTGGTCGCGCGGATGTCGGCCACGGTCAGCAGGTACAGATGATTGAGGTGGGCCACCGAACTCACGGTACGGGCGAACTCGTGGATGACCGCGGGGTCGCTGAGATCCCGCCGCTGGGCCGTCATGGACATCAGCAGGTGGTGGCGCACGAGCCAGCAGACCAGGCCGGTCTGCACCGACGACAGGCCGTGCTCGTGACAGAAGGCTTCGGCCTCGGCTGCACCGAGCTCGGAGTGATCGCCCTCGCGGCCCTTGGCAATGTCGTGGAACAGGGCGCTGAGGTAGAGCGTCTCGGGCTCCTCGATCTGGCCCATCAGGTCGCGGCAGAGGGCCGGCTCGTCCGCCGCCTCGCCCATGCGGAAGCGGCGCAGGTTGCGGATCACGCGCAGCGTATGCTCATCGACCGTGTAGGTATGGAACAGGTCGTACTGCATGCGCCCGACGATCCGGTCGAACGCCGGCAGGTACGCGCCGAGCACGCCGTAACGGTTCATGCGGGCGAGCTGACGGGCCACGCGCCGGGGCTGGCGGAACAACTCGAGGAACAGGTGCTGCACCTCGGGGTCGTGGCGCACGCGGTCGTCGATGACATCGAGGTCGTCGCGCAGCTGGCGCAGGGTCTCCGCCCGGATGCCGCGCACCTCCGGGTGGCGCGCGAGCAGCAGGAACATCTCGAAGATCGCCGCGGGCCGGCGCCGGAACGTGTCGGGATCGGCCGCCTCGAGCGTCTCGCCGCGGATGCGGAAGCGCTCGTTGATGCGTCGCACGACCTGGGTCTGTGTCGGCTCGAGGATGGCCTCGCGGAAGAACTGCAGCAGGATCTCGTTGAGGCGTTGCAGCTCCATGACCGTGCGGTAGTACCGCTGCATGAACGCTTCGACTGCGCGGTTGGGGTTGTCGTCCCTTTCACCGAAGGCGGCCGCGAGCTCCTGCTGGTGGTCGAACAGCAACCGGTCCTCGCGCCGGCCGGTGAGCCGATGCAGGCGCCAGCGGATGCGCCAGAATAGTTCCTGCCCGGCGATCAGGCGCTCGTACTCGTCGGCCGTCAGGAAGCCGTGGTCGACGAGCTCGGCGAGGGTCTGCGCGCCGAAATGGCGCTTGGCGACCCAGCCGACCATCTGGATGTCGCGCAGGCCGCCCGGTCCTTCCTTGATGTTGGGCTCGAGGCGGTAGGCAGTGTCGTCGAACTTGCGGTGGCGCGCGACCTGCTCGTCGAGCTTGGCGCGGAAGAAGGCGTCCGCCGGCCAGATGTGATCGGGCCCGGTAGCCGCCTGCATGGCCTCGTACAGTGCCGCCGCGCCCGCCAGGCAGCGCGACTCCATGAGATTCGTGGCCGTGGTGACGTCCGCCGTGGCGGCCTCGACGCACTGTGCCACGGTCCGCACGGCGTGGCCGATCTCGAGGCCGCTGTCCCAGAGCAGCGTGACGAAGGCTTCGAGCGCGCCGCGATGGGTCGCCTCAGCGCCTTCGGCGAGCAGTATGAGCAGATCGACGTCGGAGTGCGGCTGGAGCTCGCCGCGCCCGTAGCCGCCGACCGCGACCAACGCCACGTCCGGTGCCTCGTCGGGGAAATGCCGGCGCCAGGCGTGGCGGAGCAGGGCGTCGACGGCTGCCGCCCGGGCCGCGACCACGTCGTGGGCCCGCTCGCCGGCATCGAGCGCGCGGTTCAGGGTCGCGTCGATCGCCGCCAGCGCATCGGCGTAGGCGCGCCCGGCGTGGCGCCCGTCATCGAGCGCCGCCTCGACCGCGGCCGGATCGAAACGGGCAGCCGCGAGTACGGGCTCGGCCCCGCTCATCGTCAGAGTTCGCGTCCCTCGGGCAGCGTGAAGATCTCGTAGCCGCCGTCGGTGACCGCAATCGTGTGCTCCCACTGCGCGGAGAGACTGTGGTCCTTGGTCACGACAGTCCATTGGTCGGCCAGCACCTTCACCTGGCGCTTGCCGGCGTTGATCATCGGCTCGATCGTGAATGTCATGCCCGGTTCCAGCTCGATCCCGCTGCCGGGCTTGCCGTAGTGGAGCACCTGGGGCTCCTCGTGGAAGCCGCGTCCGATGCCATGGCCACAGTACTCGCGCACGACCGAGCAGTGGTGGCTCTCGGCGTACTGTTGCACGGCGTGTCCGATGTCGCCCAGGTGCGCACCCGGAGCGACGGCGCGGATGCCGGCGACCAGCGCGCCGTAGGCGACGTCGCAGACCCGGCGCGCGCTGCGCGAAGGCTCGCCGGCGAAGAACATGCGGCTGGTGTCGCCGTGGTAGCCGTCCTTGATGACCGTGACGTCGATGTTGAGGATGTCGCCCTTTTTGAGCACACGCGGGCCGGGGATGCCGTGGCACACCTGGTGGTTCAGGGAGATGCACACGGACTTGGGGAATCCGCGGTAATTCAGCGGGGCCGGGGTCGCGCCGAGCTCGTCGACGATGAATTCGTGGCAGAGCCGGTCGAGCTCCTCCGTGGTGACGCCCGGCCGGACGTGCGGCTCGATCATGTCGAGGACGCTCGCGGCGAGGCGGCCGGCCACGCGCATCTTCTCGAGCTCGTTGGGGGTCTTGATCGGCACCTCGTGCCGGGCCTTTGCGGTCAGGGACATTGCGCCACCGGGTCGGGTCGAAAGCCGAAGCGGCGATTGTACCCGATTCGGGCCCGCCTCTCCGAGACGCGTTTGGCTCGCGCGGGGCGTTGTGTTATAAAGCGCGCCGCCGCGGGCGGGGTCCGCCGGCGGCAAATTCACACACGTGCCCAGGGGCCGGGAACGGTCCGGGAGAGGCTCGGTGGGGTGCCGGCGCAGGAGTCGGTTCGCCGGGCCGGGCACGTGGAGGCTCAACCCGACAAGAGGAACACCCATGTCCAAGATCTCGATGCGCCAGATGCTCGAGGCGGGCGTGCATTTCGGTCACCAGACGCGCTACTGGTGCCCGAAGATGGCCCCCTACATCTTCGGCGAACGCAACAAGATCCACATCTTCAACCTCGAGAAGACCGTGCCCCTCATGGAGGACGCACAGAACTTCCTCTCGAGTATCGCGTCCCGCAACGGCACCATCCTGTTCGTCGGCACGAAGCGCGCCGCGCGCGACGCCGTGCGCGAAGCCGCACAGGCCTGCGGCATGCCGTACGTCGACCGCCGCTGGCTCGGCGGCATGATGACCAACTTCAAGACGGTCAAGCATTCGATCGGCCGCCTGAAGGACCTCGAGCAGATGTTCGCCGACGGGTCGATGAACAAGCTGAACAAGAAGGAGCGCCTGGACCGCGAGCGCGAGCGCGAGCGGCTCGAGCGCAGCCTGGGCGGCATCAAGGACATGGAGCGCCTCCCGGACGCCATGTTCATCATCGATGTCGGTCACGAGGACATCGCCGTTGCCGAGGCCAGGAAGCTCAACATCCCGGTGGTCGGCATTGTCGACAGCAACAACTGGCCCGATGGCGTGGACTACGTGATCCCGGGCAACGACGACGCCCTGCGCGCGATCCAGCTCTACACGCAGGCGATTGCCGAGGCGATCCAGACCGGCAAGAGCGTCGGCCCGAGCGTCGCAGGCGCGGGCGAAGACGAGTTCATCGAGGTGGACGAGTCGGGCCAGCCGGCTGCCGCGGCCTCGAAGAAGAAGGCTGCCGCCAAGAAGGCGTCGTCCAAGAAGGCTGCCGCGAAGAAGACCGCGGCGAAGAAGGCGGCCTCCAAGAAAACGGCGGCCAAGGCCGACTCGGACGAGGCTGTCGAAGGCGCATCCGCTTCGAAGAAGAAGGCCGCTTCCAAGAAGAAGACGGCCGCGAAGGCGGACGACGAGGCGTAAATACACAATGCCGGGTGCCCGTGGGCGCCCGGCCCGAATCGAACTGACGGGGTATCCTGCTGATGGAAATCACCGCCGCAATGGTCAAGGAACTGCGCGAGCGCACCGGCGCCGGCATGATGGAGTGCAAGAAGGCACTCAAGGAAGCCGAGGGCGACATGGAGGGTGCGATCGAGGCGATGCGCAAGTCCGGCCTGGCGAAGGCAGAAAAGAAGTCGGGCCGCGTGGCGGCCGAGGGCGTGATCATCGCCCGTGTCTCGGACGACGCGCGCACCGGCGTGCTCGTCGAGATCAACAGCGAGACGGATTTCGTCGCCAACAACGAGGAGTTCCAGGCATTCGGCGCGCGCGTGTCGGAACTGGTCCTGAACGAGGCGCCGGCCGACGTCGCCGCGCTCCAGGGGCTCGCGCTGGGTGGCGGCGACGGCCGCGACGTGGCGACCGCGACCAAGGAGCTCGTGGCGAAGATCGGCGAGAACATCGAGGTGCGCCGCTTCGCACGCCGCGAGTCGACCGATGGCCGGATTGCCACCTACCTGCACGGCAAGCGCATCGGCGTACTGGTCGATTACACGGGCAGCGACGAGCAGGTCGGCCGCGATATCGCCATGCATGTTGCGGCCAGCCAGCCGATCGCGCTGCGTGCCGAGGACGTGCCGCAGGAACAGCTCGACCGTGAGCGCGGCATCCTGGAGGACCAGGCGCGCGAGAGCGGCAAGCCCGAGGAGATCGTCAAGAAGATGGTCGACGGCCGCATGCGCAAGTACCTGAGCGAGATCACGCTGCTGGGCCAGCCCTTCGTCAAGGATCCGGACCAGACGGTCGAACAGATGCTCGAGTCCCGCGGAGCCGGTGTGACCTACTTCGAGCGTTTCGAAGTCGGTGAGGGCAAGGAGAAGAAGGAGGAGAACTTCGCCGACGAGGTCATGGCCCAGGTGAAGGGCGCCTGAGGGCGACCGGTCCGTCTGTGACGGCGCCGGCAAGGCCGGGGCGTCGCCCCCGCGGGCGGGGGCGACGCCGCCACGCCGTCCGAACGCGATCGCGGGCCGGAGCGGGTGACGCACCCCTCCGGCCCTTTCGCACCCGCGCCGCGCGCGTCCGCTTCGGCTACAATGCCGGCTCGGCCCAGCACGCGCGGGCAACTGGAAGCCGACCAAAGCGATGACCGACGATCACAGACCGGTATACAAGCGTGTTCTCGTCAAGCTCAGCGGGGAGGCCCTGCTGGGATCCCAGAGCTACGGCGTGGATCCGGTCGCGTTGACCCGGATCGCCCGGGACATCCGTGACATCAACGCCATGGGCGTCGAGGTGGCGCTGGTCATCGGTGGCGGCAACATCTTCCGCGGCGCAGGTCTGGCCCAGCTGGGCATGGATCGCGTCACCGGCGATCAGATCGGCATGCTGGCCACGGTCATCAATGCCCTGGCCATGCAGGACGCGCTGGAGCGCCTGGGCGTCTTCTGCCGCGTGATGTCGGCACTCAAGATCAACCAGGTCTGCGAGGACTACATTCGGCGCCGAGCGATACGGCACCTCGAGAAGGGGCGGGTGGTGGTATTCGCGGCCGGCACCGGCAACCCGTTCTTCACCACGGACTCCGCGGCCAGCCTGCGCGCCATCGAAATCGGCGCCGACGTCATGCTCAAGGCGACGAAAGTGGACGGCGTGTTCGATGCGGATCCGGTGAGCAATCCCGACGCGCACCGCTACGAGCGCATCAGCTACGATCAGGTGTTCGCGAAGAACCTGGCCGTGATGGATGCCACCGCCATCGTGATGTGCCGTGACAACAACATTCCGCTACAGGTGTTCAATCTGAACAATGAAGGCGACCTGATGCGTGCCATTGAGGGTGAGCCCGTCGGCACGGTCGTCGAGCGAGGAGAGGCATGATCGAGGACCTGAAAAAGGATGCGCGCGAGCGCATGAAGAAGAGTATCGAGGCGTTGCGCCACGAGTTCAGCGGTGTACGCACCGGCCGCGCACATACCGGCCTGCTCGACCACGTGACGGTGGATTACTACGGGGCGGACGTGCCGCTGAACCAGGCTGCGAGCGTTCACGTCGAGGACGCGCGGACGCTGGCGGTGCAGCCCTGGGAGAAATCGATGGTGCCGAAGATCGAGAAGGCCATCATCAATGCGGGCCTGGGGCTGAATCCGGTGACGGCGGGCACGGTCATTCGCGTGCCCATGCCGCCGCTGACTGAAGAGCGCCGCAAGGACCTCGTGAAGGTCGTGCGCCAGGAAGCGGAGAACGCACGCATCGCCGTGCGCAACATTCGCCGCGACGTCAACGGAGATCTCAAATCCCTGCTCAAGGACAAGGAGATCACGGAGGACGAGGAACGCGGGGCGGAACAGGCCGTGCAGAAGATCACGGACGATGCCGTCGCCGAGATCGACGAGATGCTCGAGCGCAAGGAAGCGGATCTCATGGAGGTCTGAGTCCGGCCCCGGACAGGGGCGGCGCCGTCGAGAGCACGGGCGGCGCGGCGCGCAGCATGAATCCACCCCGGATGCGCCGCGGAGTCCGCGGCCGAGAGTGATGAGTTCCAGCAACGATCCTCGACACATCGCGATCATCATGGACGGGAACGGTCGCTGGGCGCGCAAGCGGTCGGCGCATCGTACCGAGGGGCACAAGGCGGGTGTACGCGCCACCCAGGGCGTCATCGAGGCGTGCGGCGAGCGCGGCATCGAGGCGCTGACCCTGTTCGCGTGCTCCAGCGAGAACTGGCGACGCCCCGAGACCGAGGTCAGCGTGCTCATGGAGCTGTTCCTGCGCACACTGCGCTCGGAAGTGGGCAGCCTGCATGAGAACAATGTCCGGCTGCGCTTCATCGGCGACCGCGAACGGTTCGGCTCGGCGCTGCAGCGGGAAATGGAGCGGGCCGAGGCGATCAGCCGGGACAACGACGGCCTCCAGCTCGTGATCGCGGCCAACTACGGCGGCCGCTGGGACATTGCACAGGCGGCCCGCCGATTCGCCGAGGACGCCGTGGCCGGGCGCGTCGATCCTGCGGACATCGACGCGGAGCTGTTCGGCACGCGGCTGTCGCTGGCCGGTCTGCCCGATCCCGATCTGTTCATCCGCACCGGCGGTGAACGCCGCATCAGCAACTATCTCCTCTGGCACCTGGCCTACACCGAGCTGTGGTTCACCGACTCGCTGTGGCCGGATTTCGATGCCGCTGCGCTCGACGCGGCCATCGAGTACTATCGCGGTCGGCAGCGTCGATTCGGCCGGACGTCGGAGCAGGTCGAAAAGCGGCGTCATGCTTAAGCAGCGCGTGCTCACCGCTCTCGTCGCGGGCGCGTTGGTGGTGGCCGGGGTGCTGTGGCTGCCACCCCTGTTCATCCTGATGCTGGCCGGTGCGGCCGCGCTCGCGGGCGGCTGGGAGTGGACGCGGCTCGCCGGGCTGCGTGCTCCGCAAGGCCGTATCGCCTACCTCGCGCTGCTCATCCTGATCGGGGCCGCTGTCTGGATGGGCACCGCCACCGGCCTGGTACCCGCGTTCCTCGGCGTCGCGGCCGCGTGGTGGGTCGGCGTCGCCGCCTGGCTGGTGGCCGGCGGCGGACCGCGCACCGAGGGGCGACGTCCCGCGCTTGCGTGGCTGGCCGTGGGCCTCCTGGCGTTGCCCGCGCTCGCGCTGGGGCTCGGGTGGCTCGCGCAGCCGGGCGGGCCGGGGCGCGGTGTTCTGCTGTACGTCGTGTGCCTCGTATGGGCCGCGGACATCGGTGCGTACTTCGCGGGCCGGGCGTTCGGCCGGCACAAGCTCGCACCGGCGGTCAGTGCCGGCAAGACATGGGAGGGACTGGCAGGCGGTCTCGGTGCCGTGCTTGTGTATGCGCTGGCGGGTGCGTGGCTGCTCGACGTACCGCCGGACAGTCGGTTGCCCTGGTTGTCGTTCTCGATCGCCGCGGGCGGGTTGTCGGTCGCCGGGGACCTGTTCGAGAGCGTGCTCAAGCGTGAGGCCGGGGTGAAGGACAGCGGTGCCGTCCTGCCCGGGCACGGCGGTGTCCTCGACCGCATCGACAGCCTCATCGCCGCGGTGCCGGTCCTCGCGCTCGGGCTCGAGGGGCTGTGGCTGACGGGAGCGGGTTGACCATGGGTGCACACGGGCAGCAGCCGGCCGGCATCGCCATTCTCGGTTCCACGGGGTCGATCGGCGCCAGCACGCTCGACGTGGTCGGCCGGCATCCCGATCGGTTCCGGGTGGTCGCACTGTCGGCCCACAGCCGCATCGATCGCCTGTGGGAACAGGTCAGGTCGCTCGAGCCGATGTACGCCGTCGTCGGGACTGCCGCCGCCGCCGCGGATCTCGAGCGGCGCATCGCCGGCGCGGGACTGGCGACGCGCGTTCTGGTCGGGGAAGACGGGCTCGACACGGTCGCGGGCGCGCCGGAGTGCCAGCTTGTCATGGCCTCGATCGTCGGCGCCGCGGGGATGAGGTCGACGCTCACGGCGGCCCGCGCCGGCAAGCGGGTGCTGCTGGCCAACAAGGAATCGCTGGTGATGGCCGGCGGGCTGGTGATGGCGGCGGCGCGCGCGTCCGGCGCCACGCTGCTGCCGATCGACAGCGAGCACAATGCGATCTTCCAATGCCTGCCGTCGCGTCATGGCGCGACACTGGAAGATGCCGGGGTCGAGCGCATTCTGCTGACGGCGTCCGGCGGGCCGTTCCTGCGCCGGGCGCCCGAGACGCTGGCAGGGGTGACGCCGGACGAGGCCTGCGCCCATCCGAACTGGTCGATGGGACGAAAGATCTCCGTCGACTCCGCGACCATGATGAACAAGGGGCTCGAGGTGATCGAGGCCTGTTGGCTGTTCGAGGCGCGGCCGGAGCAGGTCGAGGTTGTGGTTCATCCCCAGAGTGTGGTCCATTCGCTGGTCCGCTACGTTGACGGTTCCGTCCTGGCGGAGCTGGGCCACGCGGACATGCGCACGCCGATCGCGCATGCGCTCGCGTGGCCCGAGCGCATTGCCGCCGGGGTCGAGCCGCTCGATGTCGCACGGCTGGCCGGCCTCGAGTTCGAACCACCCGATACCGGGCGCTTCCCCGCCCTGCGTCTGGCGCTCGAGGCCGCGCGCGCGGGCGGCACGGCCGGCGCCGTCCTGAGTGCCGCCAACGAAGTGGCCGTCGAGCGCTTTCTCGACGGGCGGCTGTCGTTCCCGGCGATCGCGGGCGTCATCGAGGCCACGCTGGAACGCGCCGACGGCGAGGGCGATGCCGCCTCCCCGGAGGGCATCGTCGAGGCCGACCGGGCCGCGCGCGCACTGGCCGCCGAGGCGGCTGACCGAATGACGGAGGCGATGTCCTGATGGGCGATTTCCTGAGCAGTGTACTGGCGTTCATCGTCGCCATCGGGATCATGGTCACGGTGCACGAGTACGGCCACTACTGGGTGGCACGCCGCTGCGGCGTGCGCGTCCTGCGCTTCTCGGTCGGCTTCGGCCGGGCCCTGTGGCAGCGCACGCTCGGGCGCGACCGCACCGAGTGGGTCGTGGCCGCGATTCCGCTCGGCGGTTACGTGAAGATGCTCGACGAGCGCGAGGGCGAGGTCGATCCCGCCGAACGCCACCGGGCGTTCAACACTCAGCCGGTCGCGGCGCGCGCCGCCATCGTGGCCGCGGGCCCGATCGTGAACATCCTGCTCGCTGTCGTGGCCTACACCGTGACGTTTCTCATCGGCGTGCAGGGCATCGCCCCCGTCGTCGGCGGCGTCGAGGCAGGCTCGCCGGCTGCTGCCGCCGGGTTCGAGCGTGGCGAACGCATCGTTGCGGTTGAGGACAAGTCGACGCCGACCTGGTCCGAGGTGCGTCTCGCGCTGCTCGATCATGGCCTCGGCGGCCAGCACGGCACGGTCCCCGTGACCGTGGAGCAGGAACGCGGCGGCACGCACGTGCGGCGTCTGGACGTGGCGCGCGTGTCGCTGCGTGAAGAGGCGCCCGACCCCGTCTCGACACTGGGCTTCGAACGCTGGATGCCGGACATGCCCGCCCGGATCACGCGCGTGGTCCCGGACTCGGCCGCGGCCGCGGCGGGACTGCAGAGCGGCGACCGGGTGGTGCGCGCGGGCGATACCCGAATCGAGGACTGGCTCCACTGGGTGGATTACGTCCGGGGGCGCCCGGGCGAAACGTTCGAGATCGAGGTTCTGCGCGACGGTGCGCAGCGGACACTCACGATCACGCCGGAGAAGACGGACACCGCGGGTGGCACGATCGGGCGGATCGGGGCCTACGGTCCCGAGATCAGCCAGGCCGACCGCGACCGAATGTTCACGACCGTGCGCTACGGGCCGCTCGAGGCCGTCGGCCAGGGCATCGCCAAGACCTGGGACATCACGCAACTGACAGCACGGGTGCTCGTCGGGCTGGTGACCGGCGAGGCCTCGCTCCGCAACATCAGCGGCCCGATCGCGATCGCGCAGTATGCCGGACAGTCGGCGCAGATCGGGCTGGCCACGTTCATCGGTTTCGTGGCCCTGATCAGCGTCAGTATCGGTATCCTCAACCTGCTGCCCATTCCCGTGCTGGACGGAGGGCATCTGTTGTATTACGCCATCGAGGCCATCAAGGGCTCTCCGGTATCCGAGCGCGCCCAGGCCCTGGGACAGCAAGTCGGCATCGCGCTGCTCGTCGGTCTCATGGCCCTGGCGTTGTACAACGACATCCTGCGCCTGGTGAGCTGACGCCATGCGCAGCGTCCTCCAACGCGCGTGCGCCGCGCTGCTGCTGTCGCTCGTCCTCGCCGCTCCCGCACAGGCCTGGAACGCCTTCACCGTCCAGGACATCCGCGTCGAAGGTGCTAACCGGATCTCGGTAGGCACGGTCCTCAACTACCTGCCGGCCCGCACCGGCGAAAGCTTCGGCCCGCAGGATGCCCAGCGGGCCATCCGCTCGCTGTACGGAACGGGCCTGTTCGAGGATGTGTCCCTGGCACGCGACGGCGACACGCTGGTCGTGCATGTGCGGGAACGGCCGGCCATCGCGGAAATCAACATCGACGGCGATTTCAGTATCGAGGAGGACAAGCTGAGGAAATCGCTGTCGAGCATCGGCCTGGATCGGGGACGCACATTCAACCGGTCCCTGCTCGAACAGGTGCAGCAGGATCTGCGGCGCCAACTCTATTCCCGCGGCAAGTACGGCATGGAGATGGACGTGAAGGTGCGCGACCTCGAGCGCAATCGCGTCGCCATCGATATCACCATCAACGAGGGCAAGACTGCGCGCATCCGGCAGATCAAGATCATCGGCAACAAGACCTTCGACGACGGTACGCTCAAGGATCTGATGGAGTCCGGCATTCCCGGGCCGCTCTCCGTATTCTCTTCCGCCGACGAGTATTCGCGCGCCAAGCTCGAAGGCGACCTCGAGGCGGTCCGTTCCTACTACCTGGATCGCGGCTTCGCACAGTTCTCCATTTCCTCCAGCCAGGTCACGATCACGCCCGACAAGAAGGACATCTACATCACGATCAATGTCGACGAGGGCGAGCGCTACCGTGTCGGCAACGTGGAACTGGCCGGCGACGAATTTCCCGTGCCCCGCGAAGAGCTGCAGGGCCTGATCGAGTTGTCGGAAGGGGATGTATTCTCGCGCAAGACGTTGAGCGAAACGCGCAAGGCGCTGTCCGATCGTCTCGCCGAATCCGGTTTCGCCTTCGCCCGCATCAATGTCGTGCCCGAACTGCACGAGGACGAGCGCACGGTCGACGTGCGCTTCTTCATCGATCCCGGCAAGCGAGCCTACGTGCGCCGCATCACGTTCAGCGGCCACACGGCCACCGAGGATCATGTCTTCCGGCGCGAGCTCAGGCAGATCGAGGGTGCGCGCTTCTCGCCGGCGCGCGTCGACCGCTCCAAGGTGCGCCTGCAGCGGCTGCCCCAGGTGCAGCAGGTCCAGGTGCAGACCGAGAAGGTGGCTGGGACCGACGACCAGGTGGACGTCAACTACCAGATCCAGGAGCGCCGGACGGGCTCGCTGTCACTGAGCGCGGGCGTGTCGTCCAGCGAGGGCGTGGTGTTCAGTGCTGCCGTGCAGCAGAAGAACCTGTTCGGCACCGGCAAGGATCTGACCGTCCGGATCGACACGAGCCAGCAGAGCCGGCAGTTCACCGTGCGCCACACGAATCCGTACTACACGCAGTGGGGCATGAGCCGCTCCCTGCGCTTCAGCTACAGGGAAACGGATCCGAGCAATATCTCGAACACGCAGAACTACTTCACCGATTCCGGCTCCGTCGGTGTCGAGTACGGCATTCCCGTGAGTGAGTATGACGAGCTCAGTCTCGGCATCGGGGTCGAGGGCACGCGCATACGCAGCACCGCGTCGACGCAGCAGCCGATCCTGGACTTCCTGGATGCCAACGGTTCGGAGTTCGGCTTCCTCGAGGGCACCGCCAGCTATTCACACGATACGCGCAATCGCACGATCTTTCCGGAAAGGGGCGCGTTGCAGCGCGGCAACATCGACGTTGCGTTGCCCGGAAGCGACATCCAGTTCTACAAGCTGGGGTATCGGTTCGAGGGATACACATCGTTCACCGACCGCCTGGTGGGCTCGGCCAGCCTCGATGTCGGGCTGGGGGAGAGCTACGGCGAGGACCAGAAATCGCTGCCTTTCTTCCGGCGCTACTACGCGGGGGGCATCCGCTCCGTGCGTGGCTACAAGGCCGGGAGCCTGGGCCCGAAGTACCCGGATGGCGACCCGGCGGGCGGGGATCTCAGGACGGTCGGGGGATTCGAGCTGATCTTCCCGCCCCCGATCTCCACCGAGACCGGACAGACTCGGTTGAGCCTGTTCTACGATTTCGGTACCGTCTTTGCAGGCGTGGACAATTTCGACTCGGCGGAGCGCAGGAGCTCGGCCGGTATATCATTCAACTGGCGGTCACCCGTCGGCCCGCTGTCGTTCAGCTTCGCCGAGCCCATCAATCCGAAACCGGGTGACGATACCCAGAAGTTCCAGTTCACGATCGGTACGCTGTTCTGACGGTGCGCCGATGGGGCAATGCAAGACCGACGCAACTGCGGAGTGATGACGTGCGTAAGATTCTGACGCTTGGCGTACTGCTGGCCGGACTCATGCCCTTGGCGGGGATGGCGGCACCCGCGAAGATCGGGTACGTGGATATTCCGTACCTGATCGATAATTCACCCCAGGCGCAGGCGGCCAGTGCGGATCTGGAGAAGCAGTTCGGCCCGAAACAGCAGGATCTGCAGAACAAGCAGCAGGAGTTCCAGAAGCTGCAGCAGAAACTGCAGAAGGACGGCCTGGTGATGTCGGACGAAGAGCGCAAGAGTGCCGAGGGCCGGCTGCAGGAGCTCAAGCGGCAGATCCAGCGGAACCAGAAGGCGTTCCGCGAAGAGCTCAACATCCAGCGCAACAGCGCGTTCAAGGACGTGCGTGAGGCCGTCATGCGGGCGGTGCAGAATCTGGCCAAGGAGGAAGGCTACGATCTCGTCGTCGGGCAGGGTGCCCTGTACGCGAGCGATGCCGTCAACCTGACGCAGCGTGTGCTCGATCGGATGAAGGAGCGCTACGAGTCCGGTCAATCGGACTAATACGGACTTCGCTCCATGGCCTGGACGGTTCGAGCGCTCGCCGAGACACTCGGGCTCGAATTCACCGGTGACGGTGCCACTGAGCTCGCGCGCGTGGCGTCCGTCGAGCAGGCCGGCCCGGACTGCCTGACGTTCGTGTCGCGTCCGTCCTTCCTGGAATCTCTCGCCGAGACGCGGGCCGGTGCCGTGATTCTGGCGCCGGCACACGCGGAGCGCGCGCACTGCGCCGTGCTGCTGGCCGAGAACCCCTATGCGGCGTATGCCCGCGCCGCGCAATTGCTGCACCCGGCGCGCGTGCGCCCTTCAGGCATCCATTGCAGCGCCATCGTCGATGCGGGGGTCCGGCTCGCTGATTCCGTCTCCATCGGCCCCGGCGCCGTGGTGGAGGAGGGGGCCGAGATCGGCCCGGGCGCGGTCATCTCCGCGCGCGCCTTCGTGGGGGCGGGTGCACGCATTGGCGCCGAGTCCCGGCTCGGGGAAGGGTCGATCGTGTGCCATGGCTGCGAGGTGGGGCGGGCCTGCACCGTGCAGCCGGGCGCCGTGATCGGTGCGGACGGGTTCGGCTTCGCGCGTGACGGCGACGCCTGGGTGAAGATCCCGCAGATCGGCCGCGTCGTGATCGGGGACGGCGTCGAGATCGGCGCGAACACCACCATCGACCGGGGGGCGCTCGACGATACCGTGATCGGTGACGGCGTGATCCTGGACAACCAGATCCAGATCGCGCACAACGTGCGCATCGGTGATCACACCGCGATGGCGGGATGCGTGGGTGTCGCCGGCAGCGCCGTCATCGGTCGGCGCTGCACCGTGGGCGGCGCGGCCGTGATCCTGGGACACCTGGAGATCGTCGACGATGTCCACATCACGGCGATGTCGCTGGTCACCAAATCCATTACACTGGCGGGGACGTATTCTTCGGGCACGCCGCTCGAGTCCAATGCCGAATGGCGCCGCAACGCCGCACGTTTTCGCCAGCTGGATACGCTCGCGCGGCGCGTGAACGCGCTTGAGAAGAACAAGCCCGGCGAGGAATCCTGAGGTCAGGCCGTGAGCGAAATGAGCATCTACGAGGTACTGCAGTACCTCCCGCACCGTTACCCGTTCCTGCTGATCGACCGTGTGCTGGTCTGCGAGCCGGGTGTGCGCCTCGAGGCCGTCAAGAACGTCACCTACAATGAGCCGTTCTTCCCCGGGCACTTCCCGTCGCGCCCGGTGTTTCCCGGCGTCATGATCCTTGAGGCGATGGCACAGGCCACGGGCCTGCTGGCTTTCCGTACCGAGGGCGTCAAGCCCGATGACAACACCCTCTACCTGTTCGTCGGTGTCGACAAGGCCCGTTTCAAACGCCAAGTCGAGCCGGGGGATCGGCTCGACATCACCGTCGAGCTGCAGCGGTCGGCGCGCGGGATGTGGAAATTCGCGACGACCGCCAGCGTGGATGGCAAGGTCGCCTGCGAGGCGGAGCTCATGGGCGCCATGCGGGAAGTCCAGCCGTGATTCATGAGCAGGCGATCGTCGACGACACGGCCGAGGTCGAGGATGGCGTCGAAATCGGGCCGTTCTGCGTGATCGGCCCCCATGTCGAGATCGGTGCCGGAACCCGCATCGGTTCGCACACGGTCGTGCGCGGACCGACGCGCATCGGGCGCGAGAACGTCATCTTCTCGTTCAGCTCGATCGGTGAGGCGCCCCAGGATCTCAAGTACAACGGCGAGCCGACCCGCCTCGAGATCGGTGACCACAATACGATCCGCGAGTACGTGACGCTGAACCGCGGTACCGAGGAGGGGGGCGGCGTCACGCGCATCGGCAGCGACAACCTTTTCATGGCCTACACGCACGTGGCGCACGATTGCACGGTCGGGGATCGAACGATCTTCGCCAACGCGGCCTCTCTCGCGGGACACGTCGAGGTTGGGGACTGGGCGATCCTGGGGGGCTTCACCTGCGTTCACCAGTTCTGCCGCGTCGGCGCACACTCGTTTACCGGGCTGGGGACGGTGGTGACGCGAGACATCCCGCCGTTTGTCACTGTGGCCGGTAATCATGCACGCCCGTACGGCCTGAACAAGAACGGCCTGAAGCGCCGCGGATTCGAAGCGGAAGGGATCCGGGCGTTGCACCGCGCCTACATGGCGCTGGTGAAATCGCGTTCGAAGGACGCCTCGGTGCGAGAAGAAGTCGAAGCGCTTGCCGAGCGCCATCCCGAAGTGCGCCAGTTCATCGAATTCATCGACGAAAGCCGGCGCGGCATCATTCGCTGACCGCGCGCGGGAACGCCGCGCCCGCTCACCCGGCGGCGTCGGCGAGCATCTCCTCGATCAGGGCCGCCATGCGGCCGGGTCCGTCGCCTTCTCCCATCTTCGCGGCCACGCCCGACAGATCACCCCGCATCCGGGCCCGATAGGCCGTGTCGTCGAGCAGGCGGATGGCCTCGCGCGCGATTGCCACCGGACGTGCGCCGGATTGCACGAACTCCTGCACGATGCGTCGCCCCGCGACGATGTTCACGAGGGCGATGTCGTCGACCGTCATCAGGCGGCGCATGATCTGCCAGGTCAGCCAGTTGACGCGGTAGATGACGGCCATGGGCACGCCCATGAGGGCGATCTCAAGGGTGGCCGTACCCGAGGCGGTGACGATGGCATCGCAGATCTGCATCACGTCGTAGGCGCGGCCGCCGGGCACCAGGCGGATGTCGAGGCCGCTGGCGTCGATGCGTGCCTGCACGAGTTCCGGATCGAGCGTGCCGGCGAGCGGCAGCAGCAGGTTCACCGGGCCGCGCTCGCGCTCGACGCGAGCGGCCGTGTCGATCAGGATCGGCAGCAACCGCTCGATCTCGCCGCGGCGGCTGCCTGGCATCAGGCCCAGAGTGGGGCGGTCGTCGCGCAGAGCAAATTCGGTGCGCGCCTCGGGCTCGGTGACCGAGGGATGGATCTCGTCGACCAGCGGATGACCGACGTAGCGCACCGGCACCCCGGCGCGCTCGTAGAAGTCCACCTCGAAGGGGAAGAGCACGGCCATCATGTCGACCAGACCGCCGATGCGCTGCACGCGGTGCGGCCGCCAGGCCCAGACCTGCGGGCTGACATAGAACAGCACCGGCACGCCGACTTCCCGCGCCGTCTCCGCCAGCTTCAGGTTGAACTCGGGGTAGTCGACGAGGACCAGCAGGTCGGGCGGGTCACTGCGCAGCCTCGCGCGCAGCTTCTCGAGCTCGCGCATGATGCGGCGCCAATGGATCAGGACCTCGACGATGCCGATGATCGCAAGATCGCGGCAGTCGACGATGAGCTCCATGCCGGCCGCCTGCAGGTGCGGCCCGCCCATGCCGCAGAGCGCGGGCTCGGTGCCGCGTCGCTTCAGGGCATCGATGAAGCGCGCGGCGTGATGATCGCCGGAGGCCTCGCCGGCGGAGATCATCAACCGCGGCTGCTCACCCATCCAGTGCCTCGCGAATCACGCCGCAGATCCGGTCCACGCGCGCGTCGTCCAGTTCCGGGAAGATGGGCAGCGACATGCAGCGCGAGGCCACCGCCTCGGTACGGGGCAGTTGCAGGCCCGCGATACTGTCCGCGAAGGCGGGCTGGCGATGCAGGGGCACGGGGTAGTAAATCGCGCTTGCGATCCCCGCGTCTCCGAGCGCGCGCATGAGGGCGTCGCGGTGATCGGTCAGGATCGTGTACTGGTGGAACACGTGCGTGCCGGCACCGTCGCGGCGCGGCGTGTCGAGCGGCAGATTGGCCAGGCCGGCGTCATAGCGGTCGGCGACGCGGCGCCGTTCAGCATTGTAGCGGTCGATGTGGGGGAGCTTGTGCCGCAGCACCACGGCCTGGAGCTCGTCCAGACGGCTGTTGTAACCGATGTACTCGTGGTGATAACGCTTCGTCTGGCCGTGATTGCGCAACACGCGAATGCGCTCGGCGACCGTATCGGATTGAGTCGTCACGAGTCCGCCGTCACCGAACCCGCCGAGGTTCTTGCTCGGGAAGAAACTGAATGCCCCCGCCGCGCCCAGGGCACCCGTGAACCCGCCGGATGTGCTCGCACCGAACGACTGCGCGCAGTCCTCGACGACGATGAGGCCGTGCTCCGCAGCGATGGCATTGAGTCGCGCCATGTCGACCGGCTGACCGAACAGGTGCACGGGAAGGATCGCCCGGGTGCGCGGCGTGATCGCTGCCGCGACCTGGTCGAGGTCGATATTGAAGCTGCGCGGGTCGATGTCGACGAACACGGGCACGGCACCCACGTACCGAATCGCCTCGGCGGTCGCGATGAAGGTGAATGGCGTCGTGATTACCTCGTCACCCGGGCCGATTTCGAGCCCGGCGAGGGCCAGGTGCAGCGCGTCGGTTCCGGAGGCGCAGCCCAGGGCGTGCTTGACGTCGAGGTATTCTGCCGCTTCGCGCTCGAACGCCCGAACGTTGGGTCCAAGGATGTACTGCGTTGCCGCCATGGCCTCGGCCATCGCGGGCTCGAGCTCGGCACGCAGCGCAGCGTATTGGGCCTTGAGATCGACCATCGGGATTGGGTCAGCGGACATCGGCTCGGCAGCGGTTCGGGGAGGCCGCGTATTGTCCGGGATCGGCGAAAGGATGTCATCCGGGGCGGGCGGCTCCGTTGCCCGTGGGCAGGGCGGCAAGGCTGTGCGGGCCGAGCTGCCAGCGGTCAGCTGTCAGGCGGGGAGCGGAGGTTCGATTGCAGCGGCCTGCCCGGTCCCGCGTGGAAGTCCGCGCACGGGTGCGCGCTGCCTGGCGGCAGCCACCGGCTGACGCCTGCGCGTCCGTCGGCCGCGGTAGGGCGTCGGCGCCCGCTGACCGGCCCGGTCCGGGGGCGTGGCGGGCGCAAGCCGGCCGGCGTTGGATTCACCTCCGGCGGCGAAATGGACCGCAGGCCGACTTGCGGCCGAGGGGAGCCGGCTGGCGCACCGCGTCATCCACTGGACCGTCCGGGAAGCGCAGCCGTTGACGGGCAGACGTCGCCGCCTACCTCCGGCTTGCAGCTTGCGACTTACTCCTCCGGCGCCCCGTACCCGCCGCCGCCGGGCGTCTCGATCACGAACACGTCGTCCGGGCCCACCTGCGTGCGGTCGCGGGGTTGCAGATTCTCGACGTTGCCGTCGACCCGCTCCACGCGGTTGCGCCCGCAGGCGCCGGGCTCGCCGCCGGCCATGCCATAGGGCGGGACGCGCCGGTGGCCGGAGAGGATCGAGGCCGTCATCGGCTCGAGGAAGCGCAGGCGGCGCACCGTGCCGTCGCCGCCGCGATGCCGGCCGCGTCCGCCTGAGCCGCGGCGGATGTGGAAGTCCTCCAGACGCACCGGGAAGCGCCACTCGAGCACCTCGGGGTCGGTCAGCCGCGTATTGGTCATGTGTGTGTGCACGGCACTGGTGCCGTCGAAATCCGGCCCGGCGCCGCTGCCGCCGCAGATCGTCTCGTAGTACTGGTGACGCTCGTTGCCCCAGGTGAAGTTGTTCATCGTGCCCTGGGCGGCGGCCATCACGCCGAGGGCGCCGAACAGCGTGTCGACGACGGCCTGCGAGGTCTCGACGTTGCCGGCCACCACGGCCGCCGGGTACTTCGGGTTGAGCATGCAGTCGTCCGGGATCACGATGTCGAGCGGCTTGAGACAGCCGCCGTTCAGCGGGATCTCGTCGGCGACGAGGCAGCGGAACACGTACAGCACCGCCGCCTTGCACACGGCGGCGGGCGCGTTGAAGTTGCCGGGGAGCTGCGGGCTCGTGCCGGTGAAGTCGATGCGCGCCGCGCGCGCCTCGCGGTCGACGGTGATCGCCACCCGGATGACCTCGCCGCCGTCCATCTCGTAGGCGAACTCGCCATCGTCGAGCGCGTCGATGACGCGGCGCACCTGCTCCTCCGCGTTGCCCTGCACGTGGCGCATGTAGGCGAGCACGACGTCGAGGCCGAACTGCCCGATCATGCGCTCGAGCTCCTGCACGCCCTTTTCGCACGCCGCCATCTGCGCCTGCAGGTCCGCCATGTTGTTGTCGAAGTTGCGTGCCGGGTAGGTTGCGCCCTCGAACAGGGCGCGGATCTCGCCCTCGAGCAGCCGACCTTCGTCGACCATCTTCACGTTGTCGAGGAGCACGCCTTCCTCATCGAGCGTGGTCGAGTCGGGCGGCATCGACCCGGGCGTGATGCCGCCGACGTCGGCGTGGTGCCCGCGGCTCGCGGTGTAGAACAGGATCTCCTTGCCCGCGTCGTCGAACACGGGTTTCACGACCGTGATGTCGGGCAGGTGCGTGCCGCCGTTGTACGGATCGTTGAGCATGTACACGTCGCCGGGCTTCATGCAGCCCGCGTTCTCGCGGTGGATCGTGCGCACGCTCTCGCTCATCGAGCCCAGGTGCACGGGCATGTGCGGCGCGTTGGCGATCAGCTCGCCGTCGCCGTCGAACACGGCGCAGGAGAAGTCGAGACGTTCCTTGATGTTCACCGAGTACGCGGTGGTCTCGAGCACTGCGCCCATTTGCTCGGCGATCGACATGAACAGGTTGTTGAAGACCTCGAGCAGGACCGGGTCGACCTCGGTCGTGACGTCGCCGAGTCCGGCGCGGGCGGCCACGCGCTCGACCACGAGATCGCCGCGTTCCGTGACCGCCGCGCGCCAGCCCGGCTCGACCACGGTCGTGCCGTTGGCCTCGACGATGACGGCGGGGCCGTCGACTGGTGTGTCGGGTGGCAGGTTGGCGCGATCGTGGAACGGCGTGTCGTGCGCCTCGCCGGCCATCACCGTGCGGTAGCGGCCCACAGCCTCGCTTGCAGCCTCGGCGTCGACGCGCGCGACCGGCACCGAGTCCGGCGTGTCGCTCGTGCCGATGGCTTCGACCTGTGCCGTCTCGACGAGGACCGTCTTCTCCGGCGAGACGAATCCGTAGCGCTGGCGATGGGCCGCCTCGAACGCTGCGAGGATGCTGTCGGCGCCGCCCGCGTCGACCAGTAAGGGCGTGTCCGAGCCCTTGTAGCGCACGTGCACGCGCGCGATGGTATTCGTCGCGTCCTCCGGGACGTCCTGTGCTCGCAGGTCGGCACGCGCCGCCTCGCCGAGCTCGTCCAGCGTCGCCTGCAACTCCGGCTCCAGTGCCGTTTCGAGCGGCTTCTCGACGGCGCGCTCGTGCACCGCGCGCACGTCGGCGAGGCCGATGCCGAACGCCGAGAGGACACCCGCGTACGGGTGGAGCAGCACGCGGTCGATGCCGAGCGCGTCGGCGACGAGACAGGCGTGCTGGCCGCCGGCGCCGCCGAAGCAGCACAGCGTGTACGCGGTCACGTCATAGCCGCGCGCGACGGAGATTTCCTTGATCGCGTTCGCCATGTTCTCCACGGCGATGCGCAGAAAACCCTCGGCGACCTGCTCGGGGCCGCGTTCGTCCCCGGTCGTCTGGCGGATTTCCTCGGCCAGCTCGGCGAACCTCGCATGCACCGCGTCGACGTCCAGCGGCTCGTCGGCACCCGGGCCGAAGACGTGTGGGAACAGGTCGGGCTGGAGCTTGCCCAGCATCACGTTGCAATCGGTCACGGTCAGCGGTCCGCCCTTGCGGTAGCAGGTCGGCCCCGGATCGGCGCCGGCCGAGTCCGGGCCCACGCGGTAGCGGCTGCCGTCGAAGAAGAGCACGGAGCCGCCGCCGGCGGCGACCGTGTGGATGCGCATCATCGGTGCGCGCAGCCGGAAGCCGGCGACCTCGTTCTCGTAGGCGCGCTCGTACTCGCCGGCGAAGTGGCTGACGTCGGTCGAGGTGCCGCCCATGTCGAACCCGATCAGGCGGTCGAATCCGGCCGCCCGGCCCGTGCGCACCATGCCGACGACGCCGCCCGCGGGCCCGGAGAGAATCGCGTCCTTGCCACGGAACGAATGCGCCTCGGCGAGCCCGCCGTTGGACTGCATGAACATCAGCCGCACTTCGCCGACGTCCGCTGCGACCTGGTCGACGTAGCGCCGGAGCACGGGCGAGAGGTAGGCGTCCACGACCGCCGTGTCGCCCCGGGCCACCAGCTTCATCGTCGGGCTGACCTCATGGCTGGTCGACACCTGGCCGAAGCCGGCCTCGCGGGCGAGCTCGGCCACCCGGGCCTCGTGGTCCTGCAGGGCGTAGCCATGGAGGAACGCGATGGCCACGCTGTCGAAGCCGTCGGCGCGCAGCTCCGCGAGGGCGCGCCGGGCCCCGTCTTCGTCGAGCGGCCGCAGCACCGTCCCGTCGGCCGCCGCGCGCTCGTCGATTTCGACGACGCGTTCGTAGAGCATCTGCGGCAGTTCGATGTGCAGCGCGAATATGTCCGGGCGCGCCTGATAGGCGATGCGCAGGGCATCGGCGAATCCGCGCGTGGTGATCAGCGCCGTGCGCTCGCCCTTGTGTTCGAGCAGCGCATTGGTCGCGACCGTCGTGCCCATCTTGACGCTGCCGATGTCGTCCGCGGGCACGGGCGCGTCGACGGGCAGCTCGAGCACGTGCCGGATGCCGGCCAGGGCCGCGTCGTCGTACTGTCCGGGATTCTCGGAGAGCAGCTTGTGCGTGACCAGTTCACCGTCCGGCCGCCGCGCCACGATGTCGGTGAAGGTTCCGCCGCGGTCGATCCAGAAGTCCCAGTGGCCCGTGCTCATGAAGTACCTCCCAACGGCCGCCGCGAAGCGGGTCACGCACCGGCGGCGCTGCTCCCGAACCGGCTCGTGATGTCGATGGCGGCGGCCAGCGCGCGTCGGCCGTCCGCGCCGGAAACCAACGGCGCGCTGCCGGTGGCGATGCATTCGAGGAACGACTCGATCTCGTCGCGGATGGCGTCGCTCGCCTCGAATGCCTGGTCCTCGGTGACCAGCTCGGGTATGCCGGGGTACATCTCCGTGTCGCCCTTGCGGTGCACCGTCAGGCGCCGCTCTTGGAAGTCCACGGCGAAATAGCAGTCGTGCTGGAAGAAGCGCATGCGCCGCTCCTTCTTCGCGCTCACGCGGCTCGCGGTCACGTTGGCCACACAGCCGTTGTCGAACACCAGGCGCGCATTGGCGATGTCGGTTGCACCGGTGAGCACCTCGGCGCCGCTGGCTTCCGCGCGCGCCAGCGGGCTGCGCACGATGTCGAGGATGATGTCGATGTCGTGGATCATCAGGTCGAGCACGACATCCACGTCGGTGCCGCGCGGGTTGAACGGCGCTAGCCGGTGCGACTCGATGAACCGCGGCGTTTCGAGGATGCGGTCCGCGGCGCGCAGCGCCGGGTTGAAGCGCTCGAGGTGCCCGACCTGCAGAACGAGGCCGTTGTCCCGGGCCGTGGTCACCAGCTCGTCGGCCTCGGCGACGGTCACGGTGATCGGTTTTTCCACCAGTACGTGGGTACCGTGGCGCAGGAAGTCGAGCGCGATGCCGTGGTGCAGCGACGTCGGCGCGGCGATGCTCACGGCATCGACACGACCGAGCAGCTCGCGGTAGTCGCCCACGACGTCGACGCCCAGCGGCGCCGCGACGGCGCGGGCATTGTCCGTGTCCGGATCGGCGACGGCCAGCAGGTCGCTGGCCTCGAGGGCGGCGAATTTCTGGGCGTGGAACTTGCCGAGATAGCCCACGCCGACCACGGCGGTCGACAGCGTCATCGAGTGGTTCCCTTGCGCTCGGGGAGGGCCGCTGCGGCGGCCCCCGGGGGCCGACGGTGCGCGCCGATGGACCGCCGGACGTGATATCGTAGCGGCGCTCGCCGGGCGCCCCGGCGGGGTCCCTTCCGGCGATCGCGTGAGCATGTTACTTCATGGATGCAGCGGCAGAAACCGACGACGTGGCCGGGGTCGACGAGGCCGGGCGGGGGCCGCTGGCGGGCCCGGTGGTCGCGGCGGCCGTGATCCTCGATCCGGGCCGGTCCATCGAGGGCCTGACCGATTCCAAGAAACTGTCGGCGAAGCGCCGCGCCGCATTTGCCCGCCGGATCCATGACGAGGCACTGGCCGTGGGCATCGCCCGCGCCGAGCCGGCCGAGATCGACGAGCTCAACATCCTGGAGGCGACGATGGCCGCGATGCGGCGTGCCGTCGAGTCGCTCGACCCGGTGCCGGCGCGCGTGCTGGTCGACGGCAATCGTTGCCCCGCGCTGGCGGTGCCCGCGCAGTCGCTCGTCGGCGGGGATGCGCTCGAGCCCGCGATCTCCGCCGCTTCCATCGTCGCCAAGGTGGAGCGTGACCGCATCATGACCGCGCTGGAGGACGTCTACCCCGGCTACGGTTTCGCCGGCCACAAGGGATACGGCACGCGCGCGCATCTGGCGGCGCTCAAGTACCTCGGCCCGTGCCCGGCCCACCGTCACTCGTTCGCGCCGGTGCGCTTCGCGGCCGCGCAGACCGTACTCCCGTTCCCCGAGCCCGCGGAGATCGAAGAATCGCAATGAGTCCCGGATTCGTCCACCTGCGCCTGCACACGGACTACTCGCTGGTCGACGGCACCGTCCGCATCCCGCAGCTGATGGAGCGCCTGCGCGGGCAGGGCATGCCCGCGGTTGCGCTCACCGACCAGAGCAACCTGTTCGCGATGGTCAAGTTCTACAGTGCGGCGATCGCGGCCGGCGTGAAGCCGATCATCGGCTGCGACGTGCTCCTGCGCGGCGAGGCGCCGGGCGAACCGCCATTCCCGGTCGTGCTGCTCGTCCAGAACGACGTCGGCTACGCGAACCTGATCCGCCTGGTGTCGAAGTCCTACCTAGAGGGCCAGCACGGCGGACAGCCGACCATAGAGCGTGCCTGGCTGGAAGGCGCTTCGGAGGGTCTGCTGGCGCTGTCTGGCGGGCGCGAGGGCGACGTGGCGCGCGCGTGGCTTTCCGGCAAGCGCGAGCGGGCGCTCGAGCGCCTGGCGTACTGGATGGCGCTGTTCCCGGGGCGCTACTACCTCGAGATCCAGCGCACCGGCCGCGACCAGGAGGAGGCCTGGGTCCAGGGGGCGCTCGAGCTGGCCTCGACGATGGAGTGTCCGGTCGTGGCGACCAACGACGTGCGCTACGTCCAGGCGGAGGACTTCGATGCGCACGAAGCGCGCGTGTGCATTCACGACGGACGCGTGCTGGCGGACCCGCGGCGGCCGCGGCGCTACAGCGACCAGCAGTACCTGCGCGGCGAGCAGGAGATGCAGGCGCTGTTCGAGGATGTGCCGGAGGCGCTGGAGAACACCGTCGAGATCGCCCGACGCTGCAACCTGAAGATCACGCTGGGCGAGTCCTACCTGCCGGACTTCCCCGTGCCGCCGGAGCATTCCGTCGAGAGCTACCTGGCGGAGTGCTCGCATGCGGGCCTGGACGAGCGCCTGCGCCAGCTCTACGGGCAGGGCAGGGCCGCGGACGAGGGAATCCGGCAACCCTACATCGAGCGCCTTGAGCGGGAGCTCGGCGTGATCACCTCGATGGGCTTCCCAGGCTACTTCCTGATCGTCGCGGACTTCATCGCCTGGGCCAAGCACAACGGGGTGCCGGTCGGGCCGGGACGCGGCTCCGGCGCGGGCTCGCTGGTCGCCTATGCGCTCGGCATCACCGACCTCGACCCGTTGCGCTACGACTTGCTGTTCGAACGGTTCCTCAATCCCGAGCGCGTGTCGCTGCCGGACTTCGACGTCGACTTCTGCATGGAGGGACGCGACCGCGTCATCGAGTACGTCGCCGAGAAATACGGCTCGGACAAGGTCTCGCAGATCATCACCTACGGCACCATGGCCGCGCGCGCGGTGGTGCGCGATGTGGGCCGCGTGCTGGGGCACCCGTTCGGCTACGTTGACCGGATCGCGAAACTGGTGCCCTTCGAGGTCGGCATGACGCTCGAGAAGGCGTTGGCGGAGTCGGAGGACCTCAAGGCGGTCTATGACGACGAGGAAGAAGTGCGCGCCCTGATCGACCTCGGGCGCAAGCTCGAGGGCCTGGCGCGCAATGCCGGCAAGCACGCCGGCGGTGTCGTCATCGCCCCGTCCGCCCTCACCGATTTCGCGCCGCTGTACTGCGAGCCGGGCGGGCAGGGCCTTGTCACGCAGTTCGACAAGGACGATGTCGAGAAGATCGGCCTAGTGAAGTTCGACTTCCTCGGCCTGCGCACACTGACGATCATCGACCACGCGGTCCAGGCGATCAATGCGCGTCTCAAGCGCGAGGGTGGCGAGCCGATCAGCATGGAGCGGCTGGAGACCGACGACGCGCAGACCTTCAAGCTCCTCAAGGGCTGTCGCACGACCGCCGTGTTCCAGCTCGAGTCACGCGGCATGAAGGAGCTCATCAAGCGCCTGCAGCCGGACAACTTCGAGGAGATCGTCGCGCTCGTCGCGCTGTTCCGGCCGGGTCCGCTGCAGTCCGGCATGGTCGACGACTTCATTGCCCGCAAGCACGGGCGCGCCCGGGTCGAGTATCCGCACCCCGACCTCGAGTCGATCCTCAAGCCTACCTACGGCGTCATCCTGTACCAGGAGCAGGTGATGCAGATCGCCCAGGTGCTGGCGAACTATTCGCTCGGTGCCGCCGACCTGCTGCGCCGGGCGATGGGCAAGAAGAAGCCCGAGGAGATGGCGAAGCAGCGCACGGGTTTCCTGGAGGGGGCGAAGGAGCGCGGTGTCGAGGAGGGCACGGCCGCGCACATCTTCGAGCTGATCGAGAAGTTTGCCGGTTACGGCTTCAACAAGTCCCACTCGGCCGCGTACGCGCTGCTGTCGTACCAGACCGCATGGCTCAAGGCGCACTACCCCGCGGAGTTCATGGCGTCGGTGCTCTCGGCCGACATGGACAACACCGACAAGGTCGTCACGCTGATCGACGAGTGCGATTCGATCGGGCTCGACGTGCTGCCTCCCGACATCAACAACTCGGCATACGCCTTCGCCGCGGTCGACGAGGGCAGCGTTCGGTTCGGCCTGGGAGCGATCAAGGGCGTGGGCCAGTCGGCACTTGAGACGATCGTTTCGGAACGCGAGCAGAACGGCCCGTACCGCGATCTCGACGATCTGTGCTGCCGGGTGGATAGTGGTCGCGTCAATCGGCGCGTGCTCGAAGCGCTCAACCGTGCCGGCGCGCTGGGGGCGCTGGGTCCGAACCGTGCCACCGTGGACAAGCGCCTGGGACACGCCATCAAGGCGGCCGAGCAGCATCGGCGCAACACGACCACCGGTCAGGACGACATGTTCGGTGACGGTGAGACACCGCCGGCGGGCAGTTACGACATTCCGGCCCAGGTGGAGTGGGACGACGAGACGCTGCTCACCGCGGAGAAGGAGACGCTCGGGCTGTATCTCTCCGGGCACCCGATCGACCGCTACGCCGACGAGCTGGCACGGTTCACGAGCGGTCGGCTGGCGGAGCAGTGCGAACGCCTGGAGAGCCTGGGGCGGCGGCGCACCGAGAACCAGCATCTCGTGTTCGCAGGCCTGGTCTCGGCGTTCCGGACGAAGAACACGGCCAGCGGCAAGATGGCCTTCGTCACGCTGGATGACAAGAGCGGCCGTGTCGAGGCCAAGATCAGCCCCGAGCTGTTCTCCCGCAGCGGGCCGCGGATCATTCGCGACAAGGTGCTCGTGGTCGAGGGCGATCTGCAGGTCGACGACTTCTCCGGCGGCTACCAGATCGGCGCGCGCGAAGTCATGAGCATCGACGACGCGCGCGAACGCTATGCCCGACGCCTCCACCTGCGGATCAATGGCGGCGCCGCCGGCAACGGCTTCCTCGACCACCTTCAGGAGGTGCTGACGCCGTTCCGCGAAGGCGCCACGCCCGTGATCGTGGACTACGCCGGCCCCCGCGCGAACGCGCGGCTCGAGCTCGGGGCCGAGTGGCACATCCACCCCACCGACGAACTGCTCAACCGACTGCGCCACCTGGCAGGCGACGAGCGGGTACGCATCGACTACTGAGCGCCTTTTCCGCGCCGATGCCCGTTCGTCGCGGCGGACGGCGCGCGGCGGGCGTTGCCGCCTTGCGTGGCGCCACGGGGGGCGCTCGGGCACGTTGCCCGCCGCCGCAGGGGCAACGCTATTGTCAATGTGTCGCATTCCGGGCGAAGCCGGTCTACACTGGTTTTCACGTCGCGCGATGGTCTGCGCGGCTTGTTTTGACCGACCGGGAGCGTCGGTCTCCGATAATAACTACGCGGCGCCGAAAAAAATGCGAACGGCGCGGAGGGAACCTGGCGGTACCTGCCCATTGATTCCATCCCGATTCCGAAGCATCCCGATCTCTTCTCTGCCGCGTGCAGTGTCCCGGACGCGTAGCCGGGGCGGATGCGGGATGCAATGGGCCGGACACCGCGGACTTCAACATGGGAGATTCACCCAATGAAGAAAGTACTCAAGCTGATTGCCGGAGTAGGCGTGCTCGCTGCGATGGGGGTGAGCGGAACCGCTTCGGCTGCATCGACCCTGGATACCGTCAAGGACCGCGGCCACCTCAAGTGCGGTGTGAGCACCGGGCTGCCGGGATTCTCGCAGCCCGATGACAAGGGCAACTGGACCGGAATTGACGTCGATACTTGCCGCGCCATTGCGGCCGCGGTGTTCGGCAGTGCCGATGACGTGGAGTTCACGCCGCTGACGGCAAAGGAGCGTTTCACGGCCCTGCAGTCGGGCGAGATCGACGTGCTCGTGCGCAACACCACCTGGACGCTGACGCGCGATACCTCGCTCGGCCTCAATTTCACCGGAACGAATTACTACGACGGCCAGGGGTTCCTGGTACGCAAGTCGATCGGGGTGGACAGCGCCAAGCAGCTCGACGGCGCCACCGTGTGCGTCGCCGCGGGCACGACCACCGAGCTGAACCTGGGCGACTATTTCCGCAAGAAAGGCATGGAGTACCAGGCAGTCGTGTTCGACACCTCCACGCAGACGGTGCAGGGCTTCGCCAGCAACCGCTGCGACGTGCTGACCTCGGATCGCTCGCAGCTCGCCGCGCTGCGCACCAAGCTGGATGATCCGTCGAGCGCCGTGATCCTGCCCGAGACGATCTCGAAGGAACCGCTGGGCCCCGTGGTGCGCCAGGGCGACGACGAATGGTTCAACATCGTCAAGTGGACTCTGTTCGCCATGGTTAATGCCGAGGAAATGGGCGTGAGCTCGAGTAACGTCGACCAGATGAAGAACTCGGACAATCCGGGCATCAAGCGCCTGCTGGGCGTGTCCGGGGACATGGGTGAGAAGCTTCACCTGGCCCCGAACTGGGCGTTCGACGTCGTCAAGGAAGTCGGCAACTACAAGGAAATGTTCAATCGGAACGTGGGACCGGATACGGCCGTTGGTCTGAACCGGGGCGTCAATGCGCTCTGGAACGAAGGCGGCGTCATGTACGCCCCGCCGGTTCGCTGAGCCGGAGCTGATGCTCCCTGAGGCACGGGGTGCCCGCCACGGGCGCCCCGTACCTCTCCAATCCGATTCATCCGGGCAGTCCGGACATCGCGGGGAGTTCATTGATGGCGGGCAGTAACCTGACGAGTTCCGGGACCAGGCCGTGGCGCGATCCGCGCGTGCGGGCCGTCGCCTTCCAGGTCGTCGCGCTGGCCGCGGTGTTCTGGTTCGGCTACACGCTGTTCGAGAATACGCTGACCAACATGGCCGACCGGGGCATCAGTACCGGGTTCGGCTTCTGGGACGAGCAGGCCGGTTTCGGCATCATCATGAGTCTCATTCCGTACAAGGAGACCATGACCTACGGCCGGACCTTCTGGGTGGGCCTGCTCAACACGGTGCTGGTCTCTGGCCTCGGCATCGTGATCGCGACGATCATCGGTTTCATCATCGGAGTCGCGCGCCTGTCGAGCAACTGGCTGGTGGCCAAGCTGGCCGCCGCCTATATCGAGATTTTCCGCAACATCCCGCTGCTGCTGCAGATCTTCTTCTGGTACTTCGCCGTGCTCGGCAACGTGCCCCCACCGCGGCAGAGCCTTTCGGCCGCGGGTGCGTTCTTCCTGAATAACCGCGGACTGTACGTCCCGGCGCCGGTGACCGATGAGGGCTTCGGCTACGTCGTCGCCGCGCTGGTGGTGGCCATCGTCGCGACGGTCGTGATCTATCGCTGGGCCAAGCGACGCCAGAACCGGACGGGGCAGCCGTTCCACACGTTCTGGACCGGGCTCGGCTTGATCGTCGGGCTGCCGCTGATCACCTATTTCGTGGCGGGCGAGCCGCTGCACTGGGAAGTGCCGGAGCTTCGGGGGTTCAATTTTGCCGGCGGCATGGTGATGATCCCCGAGTTCGCGTCGCTGCTGCTCGCGCTGTCGATCTACACCGCGGCGTTCATCGCCGAGATCGTCCGGTCGGGCATCCTGTCCGTCAGCCATGGGCAGACGGAGGCGGCCGCCGCGCTGGGTCTGCGTCCCGGACTGACGCTGCGCCTCGTGGTGATTCCGCAGGCCATGCGCGTGATCATCCCGCCGCTGACCAGCCAGTACCTGAACCTGACGAAGAACTCGTCGCTGGCGACGGCGATCGGCTATCCTGACCTGGTGGCCGTGTTCATGGGTACGACCCTCAACCAGACGGGCCAGGCGGTCGAGATCGTGGCCATCACGATGGCCGTCTATCTCACGATCAGCCTGTCCATCTCGCTGCTGATGAACATCTACAACCGGGCAGTGGCCCTGAAGGAGCGCTGACGTCATGCCGCACGTTCCCAAAGCGAGCCTGCCGGCACCGGTCGCCAACCTCGGGGCCGTCGCCTGGTTGCGGAAGAACCTGTTTTCGACCTGGTACAACAGCCTCCTGACGCTGGTGGTGGGCTACCTGCTCGTGACCAACCTGCTGCCGCTGTTGCAATGGGCATTCTTCAACGCCAGCTTCACGGGCGCGACGCCGGATGACTGTACCGGAGGGGGTGCCTGCTGGGTCTTCCTGCAGCAACGGCTCGGTTTTTTCATCTACGGGTTCTACCCGGAAGCGGCGCGCTGGCGCATCGACATCGGCTTCGTGCTGCTCGCGCTCGTGCTGGTGCCACAGTTCATCGATCGGTTCCCCGGACGCAAGTGGCTCGGGCTCTTCGGGCTGACCGGGTTCCCGATCATCGCGTACTTTCTGCTCGCGGGCGGTGCGTTCGGCCTGGAGCCGGTGCCCAGCACCAAGTGGGGCGGGCTCACGCTGACACTGACCCTGGCCTACGTCGGCATCATCGCGGCGCTGCCCATTGGCACTGTACTCGCGCTGGGACGGCGCTCCGAGATGCCGATCATCCGCGGCATCTGCGTCGTGTTCATCGAGATCTGGCGCGCAGTGCCGCTGATTACCGTGCTGTTCATGGCATCGGTAATGCTGCCACTATTCCTGCCGGAAGGGGTCAACTTCGAGAAGCTCCTGCGGGCACTGATCGGCATCATCCTGTTCGAGTCGGCCTACATGGCGGAGGTGGTGCGCGGGGGGCTGCAGGCGATTCCCAAAGGGCAGTACGAGGCGGGTGACGCGCTCGGCCTCAACTACTGGAAGAAGACGAGTCTGATCATCCTGCCGCAGGCACTCAAGATGGTCATCCCCGGAATCGTCAACACGCTGATCGCGCTTTTCAAGGACACGACCCTCGTGCTGATCATCGGCCTGTTCGACATTCTCGGAACCGTGCAGTCGACGATCGTGGACCCCGAGTGGCAGCGCGTCGATGCCGAGGGGTACCTGTTCGTGGCATTCTGCTTCTGGGTCTTCTGCTTCGGCATGTCGCGCTACAGCCAGGCACTGGAGCGCAAGCTCCATACCGGCCACGAGAACACCTGAGAGGAATCGCCCCGATGAGTACAGACACAACGCAGGACGATTCGACGGAAGCGGTCGCCTCGGTGGCCCAGGCGGGCGATTCGATCATCCAGGTCGAGGGCCTCAACAAGTGGTACGGCCAGTTCCACGTGCTCAAGGACATCGATCTGGACGTGGCCCACGGCGAGCGCATCGTCATCTGCGGGCCCTCCGGCTCGGGCAAGTCGACGTTCATCCGCTGCATCAATCGGCTCGAGGACCATCAGCAGGGCCGCATCGTCGTCGACGGAGTCGAGTTGGCGGAGGACATCAAGAAGATCGAGACCATCCGGCGCGAGGTCGGCATGGTGTTCCAGCAGTTCAACCTGTTCCCGCACCTGACCGTGCTCGAGAACTGCTGTCTCGCGCCGATCTGGGTGCGCAAGACCCCGCGCAAGGAAGCCGAGGCGGACGCGATGAAGTATCTCGAGCGCGTCAAGATCCCGGAGCAGGCGCGCAAGTATCCGGGGCAGCTATCCGGCGGTCAGCAGCAGCGCGTGGCGATCGCCCGCTCGCTGTGCATGAAGCCCAAGATCATGCTGTTCGATGAGCCGACCTCGGCGCTCGATCCGGAGATGATCAAGGAGGTGCTCGACGTCATGGTCGAGCTGGCCCAGAGCGGCATGACCATGCTCTGCGTGACCCATGAGATGGGCTTCGCGAAAACGGTCGCCGACCGCGTGATCTTCATGGACCAGGGCGAAATCGTCGAGCAGGGGCCGCCGAGCACGTTCTTCACGAACCCGACCGAGCCCAGGACCCAGGAGTTCCTCAAACAGATTCTGCACCATTGAGCGACGACGGGGCCCGGTCGCAACCGGGCCCCGTCGACATGTATGATGTTGCGCGATCGGATCGAGGATTAGAATATTCTAATGAATCCCAATTTTCTGGAATTCGAACAGCCCATCGCGGAGCTCGAGGCGAAGATCGAGGAACTCCGCTACCTCGGGGAGGATGCGGACCCCGAGGTCAACATCAACGAGGAAATCCAGCGCCTCCAGCAGAAGTGCGAGTCGCTTACCCGCAGCATCTTCGGCAAGCTCAAATCGCAGCAGATCGCCCAGCTTGCGCGGCATCCCATGCGCCCCTACACGCTCGACTACATCGAGCGGATCTTCGACGAGTTCACCGAGCTCCACGGCGACCGCTGCTACGCGGACGATGCGGCGATCGTCGGCGGGACGGCGCGGCTCGACGGCCGGCCGGTGATGGTGATCGGCCACCAGAAGGGGCGAGACACGAAGGAGAAGCTGCGCCGCAACTTCGGTATGCCGCGACCCGAGGGGTACCGCAAGGCCTTGCGGCTGATGCGCATGGCCGAGAAGTTCCGCATCCCGGTGGTTACCTTCATCGACACCCCGGGAGCCTATCCGGGTGTCGGTGCCGAGGAGCGGGGGCAGAGCGAAGCCATTGCGCGCAACCTGTTCGCCATGTCCGAGCTGCGCACGCCGATCGTCTCGACGGTCGTGGGCGAGGGCGGCTCGGGCGGCGCGCTCGGCATCGGTGTTGGGGATCGGCTGATGATGCTCGAGTACAGCACCTACTCGGTGATCTCGCCCGAGGGCTGCGCATCGATCCTGTGGAAGTCGGCGGAGAGGGCCGCCGAGGCGGCCGAGGCCATGGGCATCACCTCGGGTCGGCTGAAGGAGCTGGGCCTGGTCGACGAGATCGTGCGCGAGCCGCTGGGCGGCGCGCATCGGGACTACGACGCCGCAGCCGGGAACGTCCGCCACGCGCTGATCGATGCCCTGGACACGCTCGCGAGCATCGGCCTCGATAAGCTGGTCGACCAGCGCTACCACCGCCTGATCTCCTACGGCCGCTACCGCGAGACGGCCTGACGACCCGCGCCATGTCCCCCGGGAAGGTGCGGCAGTCCGAGGATGATCCCGGTGCCGCGCTGGTCACCTCGGTTCGCGCCGTGGAACCATCACCGCGGCGCGTCATCATCGGGTACAGCGGAGGCCCGGATTCGACTCTCCTGCTTGCGCTGGCCCTGCGGCACTTCGCGCGTAGGCGCGTGTGCGCCATCCACGTCCATCATGGCTGGCACCAGGATGCAGACCGCTGGGCCGAGCATTGCCGTTCGACTGCGCGCGCGCTCGGCACGCGTTGCGAGGTGGTGCGTGTCGACGCCCGTCCGCGCGCCGGCGAAGGGCCCGAGGCGGCCGCACGCGCGGCCCGCTACCGCGCCCTGGGCGAACGCGTCGGGCCGCGCGACGTCCTGGTCACCGCGCATCATCGCGACGATCAGGCCGAGACCCTGCTGCTGGCTCTGCTGCGCGGGGGCGGCGTGCATGGGTGGTCCGCCATGCCGGTCTGGAGGGTCTTCGGCGGCGGCGTCCACGTGCGGCCCTGGCTCGGGATCGCGCGCGCGCATCTGGGGGCGGATCTCGACCGCCTCGGGCTGCCCTGGCTGGACGATCCGGCGAACGCCGACCCCGCCTTTGATCGCGCCTGGCTGCGCCGTGACATCCTGCCCGCGCTGGCTGCACGCTGGCCGGCGGTGGGGGCTACCCTCGCGCGGGCCGCGGTGCAGGCGCGAGATGCCGCGGCCGCCGTGGACGCGCTCGCGGCCCGCGATTACGTGCACTGCCGCGGTGCGGTGGACGACACCCTCGAGTGCAGCTCTCTGGGAGCACTGGAGCCACGCCGTCAGCGTGCCCTGCTACGCTGGTGGATTGCGCGGGCGGGGCGGCCGCGGCCGCCTGCGGCCGTCATCGACGAGGCGTGCCGGCAACTGACCCGGAGTGCGGCCGATCGCTCGCCCCGGATCGCTTGGCAGGGGGGCGAGGTGCGCGCCTGGCGGGGCCTTGCATGGTTGCTGGCCCCGCGTCGTCCGGTCGATCCATCCAGCGTCCACGTGTGGACGGACCCGCTGCAGCCGCTCCGATTGCCCGACCGCGTCCTGCCGCCGCACGTGCTGACCGTCGCGAACCCGGGAGGCGAGCGATTCGGGCACATCGAGGTGCGTTATCGCCGGGGCGGCGAGCGCTACCGGCCGGCGGGGGCCGCGCGGTCCGAGCCCCTGGGCGAGCTCCTGCGGCGTGCCGGTGTACCGCCATGGGAGCGTGAACGCGCGCCGCTGATCTATGCCGATGGCGAGCTCGTGGCGGTACCGGTGCTCGACGGGACGCTGTGAGCCGCCGCGGCCATGGCACGCCGGCTGCGCAATTGTGCGTCCAGGGGGGCTCTGCTAACCTTCGCGCTTTCCGTTCGCCGTGTCTTCATTCGCTCTGTCGGGGTAGTCCACTCTGCCGATGGCTCGCTTTGTATTCGTAACCGGTGGCGTGGTGTCCTCGCTCGGCAAGGGCATCGCCGCAGCGTCCCTCAGCACCCTGCTCGAGGCCCGCGGTCTGAAGGTCGCGATGCTCAAGCTGGACCCCTACATCAACGTCGATCCGGGGACCATGAGCCCATACCAGCATGGTGAGGTATTCGTCACGGAGGACGGCGCCGAGACGGACCTGGACCTCGGACACTACGAGCGCTTCACGCGCGTGCGCACGAGCCAGCGCAGCAACTTCACGACCGGTCGCGTGTACCAGAACGTGATCTCGAAGGAACGGCGCGGGGATTACCTCGGTGCCACCGTGCAGGTCATTCCGCACATCACGGACGAGATCAAGCGGCTGGTGCGCCAGGGTGCCGGAGATGCGGATATCGCCATGGTGGAGATCGGCGGCACCGTCGGCGATATCGAGTCGCTGCCCTTCATGGAGGCCATCCGCCAGATGGGGGTGGAGGAAGGCCGCGAGAACGCGATGTTCATCCACCTCACGCTGGTGCCGTACATCGCGAGCTCGGGCGAGGTGAAGACCAAGCCCACGCAGCACTCGGTCAAGGAACTGCGCTCGATCGGCATTCAGCCGGACATGCTGCTGTGCCGTGCGGCCGAGCCGCTGCCCGAGGAGGAGCGGCGCAAGATCGCGCTGTTCACGAACGTCCCCGAGCGTGCCGTGGCGTCGGCCATCGACGTCGACCACATCTACCGGATTCCCCAGATCTACAAGCGCCAGGGCCTCGACGACATCATGCTCGAGCGGCTCGGCATGCTCGATGCGCTGCCGCCGGCGGATCTTTCCGACTGGGCGCACGTGCTCGATGCGCTGGATCATCCGGAGCACGAGGTCACGATCGGCATGGTGGGCAAGTACATCGACCTGGCCGACTCCTACAAATCGCTCAACGAGGCGCTGATCCACGCCGGCATCCAGACGCGCACGCGGGTGAACATCCGCTACGTCGACTCGGAACAGCTCGAGTTCGAGGGAACGGAACTGCTCGACGGTCTCGACGCCATCCTCATTCCCGGCGGATTCGGCGTGCGCGGTGTCGAGGGCAAGGTGGCCGCCGTGCGCTACGCACGCACGAACGGCGTGCCGTTTCTCGGCATCTGCCTCGGCATGCAGGTGGCCGTCGTCGAGTGCGCGCGCGATTGTGCCGGCCTCGACGGGGCCAACTCCACGGAGTTCGACAGGCAGGCGCCGCATCCGGTCATCGGCCTGATCACCGAGTGGCAGACCGCTTCGGGCGACTTCGAGCGGCGCAGCGAGGATTCCGACCTCGGCGGCACGATGCGCCTGGGTGGCCAGCAGTGCCGCCTGCGGCCGAATACGCGGATTCACGAGATCTACAGTGCCGACACGATCGTCGAGCGTCATCGGCACCGTTACGAGTTCAACAACCACTATCTTGAGACGCTGCAGAAGGCCGGGCTGGTGTTCTCCGGCGTCTCCCAGGACGAGGCCCTGGTCGAGGTGGTCGAGCTGACGGACCACCCGTGGTTCATCGGCTGCCAGTTCCATCCGGAGTTCACGTCGAATCCACGCGACGGGCATCGTCTCTTCTCGAGCTACATCGAGGCGGCCCTCGGACACAAGGGCGGTCCGGCCGGGGCGGCATGAGCGCCGTGCGCGCGCCGGGGTGGCCGCCGGGACGGATCTAAATGGATCTCTGCGGTTTCGAAGCCGGCAACGATCGGCCGCTGTTTCTCATCGCCGGCCCGTGTGTCGTCGAGAGCGAGACGCTGGCGTTCGAGTCCGCGCACGCGCTCGCCGAGATGGCCGGGCGTACCGGCGTGCCCCTGATCTACAAGTCCTCCTTCGACAAGGCGAACCGCTCGTCCGCGTCGAGCTATCGCGGCCCCGGAATGGAGCAGGGGCTGGCGATCCTCGAGCGGGTGCGCTCGGAGACCCGGCTGCCGGTCATCACCGACGTGCACGAGGACACACCGGTCGACGAAGTGGCGGCAGTGGTGGATGTGCTGCAGACCCCGGCGTTCCTCTGCCGCCAGACCAACTTCATCCAGCGCGTGGCGGCAGCGGGCCTGCCGGTGAACATCAAGAAGGGACAGTTCCTCGCGCCGTGGGACATGGGCAACGTCGTGGACAAGGCACGCGCGGCGGGCAATGACCGAATCATGGTCTGCGAGCGCGGCGTCTCGTTCGGCTACAACAACCTCGTATCGGACATGCGCGCGCTGGCCGTGATGCGCTCGACCGGCTGCCCGGTGGTGTTCGATGCCACCCACTCGGTGCAGTTGCCGGGCGGGCAGGGCAGCGCCTCCGGCGGACAGCGCGAGTTCGTGCCCGTGCTCGCCCGCGCCGCGGTTGCCGCCGGTGTGGCCGGGCTGTTCATGGAGACGCACCCGCGCCCGGACGAGGCCCTCTCGGACGGCCCCAATGCGTGGCCGCTGCCGCAACTGGAGGAACTGTTGACCACGCTGGTGGAACTTGACCGCTGCGTGAAGGCCCATCCCTATGCCGAGAGTGCGCTGCTGGGCGGCTGACGTTCGACCAGGCCGTAAATCGATACCGAGGACGCGAGATGAGCAAGATCGTGGATATCCGTGCGCGCGAAATCCTGGATTCGCGCGGTAACCCGACCGTCGAGGCCGACGTCACGCTGGACAGCGGTGCAATGGGGCGCGCGGCCGTCCCGTCCGGCGCATCGACGGGTGTGCGCGAGGCCATCGAACTGCGCGACGGCGACAAGTCGCGCTATCTGGGCAAGGGCGTGCGCACCGCGGTCGCCAATGTGCACCGCGAGATCCGGCCCGCCGTCACCGGTCGTGATGCCGACGACCAGGCCGGCCTCGACCGGGCCCTGATCGAGCTCGACGGCACCGACAACAAGGGGCGCCTGGGCGCCAACGCGCTGCTGGCCGTATCGCTCGCCAGCGCGCACGCCGCCGCGGTCGAGGCCGGCATTCCGCTCTACGAGCACCTCGGCGGCGAGCAGGCGACGCACCTGCCGGTGCCGCTGATGAACATCCTCAATGGCGGCGCGCATGCCGACAACAGTGTCGATCTGCAGGAGTTCATGATCGTCCCGGCCGGTGCCGACTCGTTCTCCGAGGCACTGCGCTACGGAGCCGAGGTGTTCCATGCACTCAAGAAGGTGCTCGGTGCGCGCGGGCTCGCCACGGGCGTCGGCGACGAGGGCGGTTTCGCTCCGGATCTGCCGTCCAATGAAGCGGCGATCGAGACCATCCTGGAGGCCATCGAGAAGGCCGGCTATCGTCCGGGACGTGACATCTGGCTGGCGCTCGACGTGGCGAGCTCCGAATTCCACCAGGACGGCCGGTACCGGCTGGCGTCCGAGGATCGCACGTTCGACGCCGCCGGCTTCATCGATTACCTCTCGGCCTGGGTGGACCAGTATCCGATCGTGTCGATCGAGGACGGCATGGCCGAGGGTGACTGGGAAGGCTGGAAGGAGATCACGCGGCGGCTCGGCGACCGCATCCAGCTGGTGGGGGACGATCTTTTCGTCACGAACCCGGCCATCCTGCGCGAGGGGATCGACGTCGGCGCCGCCAACTCGATCCTGATCAAGGTCAACCAGATCGGCACGCTGACCGAGACGCTGGAGGCCATGCGCCTCGCGCGGGACGCCGGCTACAGCAACGTCGTGTCGCATCGCTCGGGCGAGACCGAGGACACGACGATTGCGCACATCGCCGTTGCCACCGCCGCCGGCCAGATCAAGACCGGCTCGGCTTCGCGCTCGGATCGCGTGGCGAAGTACAATGAATTGATGCGCATCGAGGAACGCCTGGGCGATCGCGCCCGCTATCGTGGCGCTTCCGCGTTCGCCGGCTTGAGCTGAGGCGGCCGCCTGGCGGAAGGTTCGCGTGGCGGCACGTCGGGAAGAGGGCCATTGAGGGTCGTGATCGCCGTACTGATCGCTCTGATCGTGCTGTTGCAGTACCGCCTCTGGTTCGCCGACGGCGGACTGGTCGAGGTCCACCGCCTCGAACAGCGCGTGGCTGCCCAGAAGCGCGAGAATGAGCAGTTGCGCGAGCGCAATCGGGCCCTGGCGGCGGAGGTGAAGGATCTCAAGCAGGGGCTCGATGCAGTGGAGGACCGCGCACGGTCGGAGCTCGGCATGGTCGGCAAGGGTGAGACGTTCTTCCAGGTCGTCGAGCCGAAGGACAAGACCGCTGACGGAGCGGCGGATTGAGCAGCCGCCCGTTCTGCGCCGTGGTGCCCGCCGCCGGTGTCGGCGCGCGCATGGGGGCGGACCGGCCCAAGCAGTACCTGCCGTTGGCCGGTGCGACGGTTATCGAGTGGGCACTGGCGCCGTTGCTCGCCCATCCGGGCCTGGATCGGGTCGCGATCGCTCTGGCGCCGGGCGACACGTGGTTCCGGCAACTGGGTACCGCGCTCGATCCCCGCGTTCGTCTCACCGAGGGCGGAGCGACTCGCGCCGCTTCGGTGCGGGCCGGTCTGGCCTGCCTCGGCGCGGAGGACGACATCCCGATACTGGTGCATGACTCGGCCCGGCCATGCCTGGGAGCGGATGCCGTTGAACGGCTATTGCCCCATGCCGCCGACCCCGCGGGGGCACTGCTGGCCATCCCGGTGCCGGACACGCTCAAGCGAGCCGCCGCAGATGGCCGCGTCGCGGCCACGGTCAATCGTGCCGGTCTCTGGCAGGCCCAGACCCCGCAGGGATTTCCGGCGGCGGTGCTGGCGACCGCCCTCGATGCGGCCGGCGACGACACGACGATCACCGACGAGGCCTCGGCGGTGGAGCGCCTGGGGCGCGCACCGCGACTTGTAGAGGGGGATCCGGCAAACATCAAGGTGACGCGGGCCGCCGACCTGCCACTGGCGGAGGCCATTCTGGGCGCCGCGCGGAGGACCCGCGCCGGGACGTGAACGGCGTCGGTCGGTGCCGTGCGTGATACCGTGGAATCGCTTCGAGGGAGACCAGGCATGATTCGTGTCGGGCACGGGTACGACGTGCACGCGTTTACAAGCGGCGACCATGTACAGCTCGGCGGCGTCCGCATCGACTGCGACCATGGCGTCCGTGCGCACTCGGATGGAGATGTCGCACTCCACGCCCTGTGCGACGCGCTGCTCGGGGCCGCCGGCCTCGGTGTAGGCGGACACTTGGTGTGTGACAGCCGGACACATGGCGCGTGACTCCGCCCGGTGACGCCTTGCCCCCCACCCGCCGCCATTCCTACGATTGTCCTCCTACACACCGAGGAGGGCTCATGGACGCCTCCGCCGACAGCTCCTGGCAGCTGCTGTCCGACGCTCGAGCCACTATCGACGATCTCGATGCGCAGATACAGGAGTATCTGGACCGAAAGCCTCGCGAACGAAAGGTGGTCCACAACCCGATCACCCAGCTGGACACGCACAAGATCGTCTCGACCGAAGAACCGCCGAGTCAGCTCTCCCGCTACGCGCGGTACGCCGCGGCCGACCTGCGGGCAGCGCTCGACTACCTGGGGTGGGAGACCGCCCGAGCGGCCGGTGCTGCTGAGCCACGAAAGACGATGTTTCCGTTCTGCCGCCACCGCAAGGATCTCGACAGCGTTATCGGGAGAAATTCCCAAGACGTTCCCAGTGAAATCCGTGACGTGTTCAAAGGCTTCGATGCCACTCTCGATGGCAACCGCCGTTTTTGGGCCCTCAATGAGCTCAACAACATCAACAAACATCGAACCATCGCCCAACTCGGCTATGCCGCGGGCGCCTGCGTGACGGACTTCCATT
>Ga0102944_1000116_pt1 | contig 63773 bp, 59 predicted proteins | sample SalPonD_shore_MG_FD_78172 | JGI IMG/M metagenome (GOLD analysis project Ga0102944, IMG submission 78172) | Salt pond soil microbial communities from South San Francisco under conditions of wetland restoration - Salt Pond MetaG... | ecosystem: Environmental > Aquatic > Marine > Intertidal zone >... | reverse complement strand
TATTGGAGGATTTATTGTATGGGTCCTGGTCAAGCTCAATCTTGAGGACCCCGAGACGAATGGTATTTCCTATGTTATTGGAAAGAAACACGAGGGAAATGGAGTTCCCATCAATCAGACTTCAGAATTCCTGGTGGCTGGAGTATCCATTGGCAGTGGACTTCCTGTCGGACGAGAGGGACCAGCATTAATAATCGGATCAGCTATTTCTACGCTCATCAGTCGCTGGGGAAATGTACCTGAAGATGAGCTTGATGAAGCCATCACTATTGGATCGGCTGCGGCAACCGGTGCATTGTTTCAGGCACCATTTGGATCAGCTGTATTTGCTGCAGAAGTACCATACAAGGAGGACAGTGATGAACCTATTCTCGTCGTGTCCTTCCTTGCATCAGTTATTGCCGCGGTGACACAGAGTAGTATCATCACCCTGGTAAATACCTGGGGATTCCATGTTAGCCTTCATCTATTCAGAATTGGTCAGGCTTTTCTCGAGGTGAATATATTCAATTCTTTTCTCGCCTTCAGTCTCGGTCTGATTATTGGATTATTGGGCAGAGGAGTAATGGATATCTATTATCGCTATCAGAATTTCATGAAGCTTAATCTGTCACAAGATCTCCGACTACTTGTTGGATTGATAATATCCATTACCAGTTTAGGTGTGGGATATCTGCTGATAAATGATTTTTATCTGGCTAAGGGGATTTCATCCTTTGATCAGCTTGCCAGTTTTATTGGGAATCCCGAGGACAACCTCTTATTGATCCTTATTGGTGCAATGATAATCCAGATTATTGCAACAGTGGCAATTATTGCTGTCGGATTTCCGGGGGGCATTTTCTCTCCAAGTCTAGCTGTTGGTGCTATCTCTGGAATAATTTTTGCCAATCTTCTCCAGATCACATCCATTGTACAGATCACTGCGTTCGCAATTGTTGGGATGTCAGCCTCACATGCAGCCTTTACCAAGACTCCGATTGCCTCCATTCTGTTGGTACTTGAGATCACTGATCTGCCCAATCTGGTTATCCCGTTGATTCTGGCAAATATCGCATCATATATCATCTCAGGACATCGATCACTGTACAAGGGTCAGATACGATCCCGTGATGCCACACTTTTGAAACAACTGTCCCGCTATGATCAATTCACTGAACTGACAATTGAATCATTGATGACTGCCCAACCCAATGTGATTACAACCTCTCCTGATACCAAACTGGATGAGATCAAAGATATTGCATTATCCACGGGTAAGCGAACATTTCCCGTGATTAAAGATGATAAAGTAACCGGAGTTCTCAGTTATCATGATATCACCTCAGGATTGAATCGAGCGAAAGACACAGTTGGCGAGGTCATGACCAAGGAAGTAGTATCAGTTAGAAAGGAGATGAATGCCCGGGAAGCATTGGCAGTTATTCTGCAGAATAATGTGGAGAGAGCACCAGTTGTTGATGACAATAATTTTCTCGAAGGTATTGTGACCTTACATGATATTCTCGTAGGGCATGAGAAGCTTATAGATCGAAATAAATCTCTGGCCGAGTTGTATTAAGGAAGTCCCGACATCACGGCTTTATATGTTCAAACATTTTACTATCGTACTCTTTCTGAACCTTCAATTTCTTATTCATCCGATAAGCTCGCATAACATCACTACGAGTAATCCAACCGACTAATTCATGAGATTCCTTATCTTCGATGACGGGAAAACGATTTATTCCAAGTTCAGCCATTTTAACAAAAGCTACACCCAAGGGGCAGTCCTTGACCACACTGACCACTTCTGAAGTACAATGCTCCGAGACGATCCATGTTTTAATATCTTCCCGATCTAAGGTACGATCCACATCATGTTCAGTAATTATTCCCCTCAGAATTCCATCTTCAACAACAGGATAGCCGGTATGACCGGTTTCCTTCATCAATTCAATAACATGCTCAATCCGATCCTTTGGTGCGACTGAAACAATGTCACTAATCATAATGTCCTTGACCTGAATATTTTCAAGTATATCCTCATTGTACCCGAATTCAATTCCTCTTCTCTGTAATTTGACGATATAAATATCACTTTTGTAGAAACGCTTGGAGATGAGCCATGAAATAGCCACGACGAACATCAGTGGGATAAATAATTGAAAATCACCTGTCATCTCAGAGATCATGATCACCGCAGTGAGTGGAGCCCTGGCACTACCGGCAAATAATGCTGCCATTCCCAATACTGCAAAGAAGGGGATGGGAAGTGTTGATAAGCCAACTCCTACCAGGATATAGCCGATAGCAGTCCCCAGCATCGTTCCAATGAAGAGGGTTGGAGCAAATACCCCACCTGATGCTCCAGATCCCAATGTAATCGAGGTTGCCAGAAATTTCATCACCGCCAGGATCAATACCGCACCCAGTGATAGTTCCAGGGCAAATGCCTGATTGATCGGAGCATATGAGATACCAGATACTTCAGGATACCAGATCTGCATGACACCAATGAGAAATCCACCTAACCCGGTCACAAGTACCGGAGAGAATTTTAATTTTAAAAATATATCCTCAATGAAATAGAAGCCGACAATCCAACCTATCGAGACGAACCCTAGCAGGATACCAATCATGATGAATATTGGAATGTCAAGTATGCCCTGGTAAGAGGTATTTGTGGGAAAATTGAAGATCTTGATATCTTTCAGATAGTACTCACTAATCGCCGTACCAACTACTGATGCAACAATCAATGGCAGAACATTGACAGCTTTGCGATCTCTTCTGATAATTTCATAGCCGAATAAGATCCCTCCAAGCGGTGCATTGAAGGTAGCAGAAATCCCAGCAGAAACACCGGAAATCACCATGGTTTTACTTTCCTCCGCATCCAATTGAAAGATCCGGGATATCAGACTACCGAAACCACCACCGATCTGGGCAATCGGTCCCTCTCTTCCTGCACTGCCTGTTGAGCCAATTGTTATGGCTGACGCAATGATTTTGGCAAACGGTACACGTAATCGCATTTTGCCATCATTGAGATTGACTGCACCGATAATCTCTGGAACTCCATGACCCCGGGCCTCTGCTGCGAAATAATGAACGATCGCACCAACTATCAGCCCACCAACAGTAGGTGCCAAAATTGTAATCAATACCGACTGACCATCCAGTAATTGAGATGGCAGAATCACTAAGAGATTATTGACTGACCTGATGAAGAACCGGAAAACAATCGCACCAAAACCCCCGATTACACCTACAATTGAGGATAACAGAATCGTACGGATATCGGGATGCCAAGAAAGGAGGATATCTACCACTTTGTGTCTCTTTGGTGTTCGATTATCTACCACAGGCGCCATAAGGAATTAATCATCAGAAGCTACTTAAAATAAGCGACGACCTAGGGTATCATTCATTGAATTCTGACGATATGCCTTATCATCTAACCTGTAGCCTGACTAATTTCCAAGAAATTGGCAATAATCTGATCAACCAACCTACGAGCGGAGATCTTTATCAATTTGTTTTAGCGTAGGCGCATGAATGCCATTTTCCTGAAATAATTCCTCACGATTGAAATAAAGTTCACACTCTCGCTGCGTAATACACTTCTTTGGGGCCAGTTCGTGAGCTCGTGAACAATGTAAATTCTCGATATGGGGGCATTTGTTGAAGACCTTGTCGTCTTCTTCATTTTGAATGACAGGAAGATTATAGTATAACTCCAGTTCATTCAATTGAAAATGAAGCTGAGAATAGTAACCTGTGATATTCATCTATCCCTAGTTAGGATTAATATTTCAAAAAGTGACTGATGTCACCGACGATAATCAAATTTTATCCGTTTTGATTTCTTACGTCGTTGGGATTTATTTCGTTTCATCTTGATCAGACCGCACTCAGGACATTTGTATTTGGTGTTTTTATGAAATCCTCCTTTCCGTTTGATATCCTTCATCTTGACCCGGTTGCTACATCGAGGACAGTACATAGAATATGATGCGTATGACCCGTTAAAAGATAATTGGCTCCGGAATTTGAGGATAAAAGGAGAATTTTTGTAAGAGTAGTACCATCTCTTCAATATGGAAGAAGGAGACACATTTCCAGATTTTTCATTACCAACCCAAGATGAACAGACCCTGACCAAATCAGATCTTGATGGTCAGAGTTTCGTCTTATTTGCCTATCCCCGGGCGATGACCAGTGGATGTACCAAAGAAGCCTGTAGTGTTAGAGACCATTATCAACAATTACAGGATCGAGGTGTCAGACCCCTTGGGATTTCTGATGATCCACCAGAGAAAAACAAGAAATTCGCCGAGAAACATAAATTCCAGTACGACCTCCTCAGTGATGAGGATGGTGAATTGCTGACCAAACTCGGTGCCTATGGCGAGAAAAAGATGTATGGCAAGACCTACAATGGTACCTTCAGGTATACCTACATCGTAGATGAAAATGGGGTCATCCAGAAAATATTCAAAAAGGTAAATACAGCCGAACATGGAGAGGAGATACTGGCTGCTCTCGATGAGCTAGATATGTAGTTCCTAGATGATCCCGAATTAATTTCTACACAAATCTCCCTGATCAAGCACCCACTATTTTATGCCAAGATGTGAATTATCGCTTGTGGAATTGGATTCTGTCAAACAGTATATTGATGTTAGAGGAAAATATCTAGACTATCTTAATGATGAATCTGGGATAGTCAAAGAGGGTAATGCTGATCGTATTTTCTTTCCAACCTCAATAGATGAATTACAGATAGTCATCTCTGCAGCGGTTAAACAGGAAATAAAATATACCATCTCTGGCGGTGGAACGGGAATATCTGGAGGAAGAGTACCCTATGAGGGCTGGATTATTGCCACAGATGAGATGACAACCATAGCCTCATCTTCCAGTTCCCGATGGAAAGATCCGGAGACAGGGCAAGAATACAGCTATCAACTAAATGAAGCTGGGGAAACAGCATATCTCACCGTACCAATCGCCATGCGATTGAAGAGTGTACAGAATTTATGTAGAGAGTTAGGTTGGTTCTATCCACCAGATCCAACTGAGCGGAGTTCTTTCATTGGAGGGAATGTTGCCACGAATGCCAGTGGAGCAAGAACTTTCAAATTTGGCACTACACGGGATTGGTGTCAGCAATTGACGGTGATTCTGCCTGATGGAAGAAAAATTCATCTTAATCGAGATGGTGATCTGCATCAACTGACAGCAGATAGGATCATCCTGCAGGTTGGTGAAGATCAGATCAACATCCCACGGCCCACCTACAAATTACCACAATCGAGGAAAAATGTGGCAGGACCAGTACTTACCGATAGTAGCCAACCAATTGATCTCTTCATCGGGACTGGGGGCATGTTCGGGGTAGTTGCTGAAATCACTCTCAAACTCCGTCGACCACCAGGTGCTCAGGCATCATTATTTGTATTTACACGCAGTAGAGCTGATGCGATTAAGGTCATCGAAACCACACAACTACATCGACATGAGCAGAAGGAACCGATACCCATGGCAGTGGAATATCTTGGACCAAGGGCAGTTGAGATCATGCGGCAGGAAGATCATAATATCAGTAACGATGCAGAATCATTGATCATGCTAGAACAGGATGCTGAATCTGATGAGCAGATGATGGATTATCTCGAAAACTGGTGGGAATTGTTTGCTGAGATGGATGTCCTTGATACAATGGTAGCACAGAGTTACGATGAGATTGAACATCACAAATTTCTGCGACATAAAGTCCCGGAAACAGTGAATGCACTGGTCAGATCCTACGGACAGGCTAAACTCGGAACGGATTGTGCCGTCCCCGAATCCCAGTTAGCTTGGTTATTTGATCAGGCATTTGCTGTTGGAAAAGAGTTCGAGGCATATCAATGGGACAGACAACCGTTAGACAAGGGAGAATTTGGCTATGCAGTCTGGGCACATGCAGGAGATTCACATGTCCATCTCAATCTACTTCCCCGGAATGATGAAGAGGATGAGCAAGCTAAATCATTTGTAACGAAATTACTCAAAGAAGTCGTAGCCAAACATGGTACCATTGCCGCAGAACATGGATTAGGTAAGAAAGAATTCGATCATCAACCCGCACTACTCCTCCAATACGGTACTAATGGGATGGATCAGATCAGAGCGATGAAACTGGCTATTGACCCTAAAGAACTGTTAAATTCCGGTAATTTGATCCCCATCTAGTGGTTGAACTAACTGATGTCATTGAACGTGGAAGAGCAGCTTACCAAGCAATCAAACCCCATATATTACAAACTCCACTGTATCCCTCTCATCTTGGACCCAACCTCCTGATCAAAGCAGAAAATGTCCAGTATACCGGTTCTTTCAAATTACGAGGTGCCTGCAGTAAGGTCATTCAACTCGCAGAAGAAGGACATAAAACCTTGATCACCGCATCTACAGGTAATCACGGGCTGGCAGTTGCCACTATTGCCAAACAGCTAGGTATACTCCCCATAATCTATGTACCGGAATCAATCATTTCTCTGAAAGAGAAGAAACTAACAGATATTGGAGCAAACCTCTACAAAGTACCAGGATCCAGTGAGCAATCAGAATTACGGGCAAGAAAAGAAGCGAAGGCCCAGGGGATTCCATTTATCTCTCCCTACAATGATCTTGATGTCATCGCAGGGCAGGCAACGATTGCCATTGAACTGAAAGAACAGACGGATCTCAATGAGGTGAATACCATTTATATCACCATCGGAGGTGGTGGGTTGATTGCGGGAATTGGTTCATTCCTCAAGAAGCAATACCCACACATTGAGATCATCGGCTGTCAACCAGCAAATTCTACCACGATGTATTATTCGATCCAGCAGGGAGAGGTAGTTGAGATAACCCATGAAGGCACTCTTTCAGATGGGAGTGCAGGAGGTATTGAAAAAGACAGTATTACCTTTCCCCTAGCTCAACAAATAATTGATCGATTCATTCTAGTTGATGAGGATCAGATCAGAGAAGCGATGCGATTGGCATTCAAAGAACATAATACCATTATCGAAGGATCAGCTGGGGTGGCTCTAGCTGGTTATTTGGCTGACGATAAACCAACGAGTGCAATTGTTGTCTGGTGTGGAGGAAATATTGATCCTACCCGGTGGCTTGATGTAATTATTCAGACATAAGATCATAAATTTTTAGGGGATTTAGTACCAGTGGCAATAAGAGCCTATGGTCTATACCTTCTATGATATTTTGATGCATCTTCCCGGATTCAATACGATCTACCTCTATCTTCGTAAATTACTGTATAGTAAACGACATCCCGGATCTTACCGACAACTACCTATTTCAGAAAGTACAGCATCACTGGATCAATATTCCTATGAGATTGCAGCTGATGCACATGGTATCCGTCTGTCAGTTGGTGAGGATCTTCCAGTATCAGTGGTACAATCTCGAGATACCCTACCAGATGAAGGAAATAATATTACACCAAGTATTGATCAAAATCATTTGGTACTACCGGTTGGAGATGAGAGACTCTACATCTCAATCCATTCAAACAATGACTGGCTCAAAATCCAGTTGGATCACCACTTTGACTTTGCCTTCGGGCTGGCAGAGAAACATGGATCGTTAAATAAAATGGGTAAGGAATGGCAGATCTGGAATACAGATGTTGCATGGATGGAACCTGATGATGATCCCCTGTACAAGAACTACCCCATTCTTCTTCTGACCAACCGTTCCACCTGGTTGGCTTTAATAGTGGATTATCCGGGTTACCAGAACTGGGATCTACGCAAAGAAGGTCAACTCGATATTCATCTGAAATCAGATCGATTTATTCTAGACGTACTGATTGCGGAGGATTCGCAATCTCTGCTAGGTAAGATCAGACATCTACTGGGTGGGATGGAATTACCACCACAATGGACGTTGGGCTATCATCAATGTCGATGGAGCTACTTTCCAGCAGCCCAGGTGGAGGAAATTGCCACTACCTTCCGCACCAAAGATATTCCCATCGATGCAATTTACCTCGATATTGATTATATGGATGGATTCAGATGCTTTACCTATGATGAAACCAAGTTTGGCGATCTGCCTGCACTGGTTAATACCCTGCATGATCAGCACTTCAAAGTGGTTGTAATGATTGATCCCGGGCTGAAACTGGATGATGACTACTTTGTCTACGATCAGGGCAAGAAACTTGATGCGTTTGTGAAGAATGACAAGCATCAGGACTTTGCAGGACCAGTATGGCCGGGAAAATCAGTTTTTCCTGATTTCTTCAATCAGAAAGTCAGAAATTGGTGGGGCAATCTCTATGAATATTTTGTTAGAGAAGTGGGAATTGATGGATTCTGGAATGATATGAATGAACCCTCGATCTTTACTCTAAGAGGAACCATGCCTGATGATCTCATTCATCGACTCGATGATGGAACTGAGGTAAGACATGACCAGGTACATAATCTCTATGGGCAGATGATGGCAAGAGCCAGTTATAATGGGTTGAAACAGATATCACCAAATAAACGGGTGTTTTTACTATCCAGATCAGCATATCTTGGATCTCAACAATATGGATGGATCTGGTCTGGAGATAACAAATCAGCATGGGATCATCTGGCAGAGAGCATCCCCAAAATCATCAATTCAGGACTTTCGGGCCATTTTGCCAGTGGACCCGATATTGGTGGATTTCGTGAGGTAGCTACGCCTGAACTGTATGCAAGATGGATCCAACTCGGGGTCTTCTATCCCTTCATGCGGACTCATTCGATCAAATTCGTCGATCATCAGGAACCCTGGAGTTTTGGTACAGAGGTAGAGGAGATCTCACGACAGATGATCAAATTACGGTATCAGCTACTTCCCTACATCTATACCTATTTTCGCAAGGGTTGTCTTGAAGGCATCCCGTTGATGCGACCGATGTGGATGGAATTTCCCGATGATGATCCATGCTGGGATGAAGCTATCTTCAATCAGCAATTTATGTTTGGACCGGATATGCTAGTTGCACCAGTCCTCAAGGAAGGAGAACGAGAAGTGAGTCTCTACTTACCAGAGGGGAGATGGTATCATTACTTCGATAACACTGTCTATACCGGTGGTAAGAATATTATTGTGGATGCAGAGCTAGATCAGATCAATATTTTTGTCAGAGAAGGTTCGATCATCCCGATCTACAAAGAAGTAGGAAATAATGTGGAACAGACAAAACTATCAGGACTTGACTATCTCAAATTCGGTGATAATCCTGCAGGGATACTATATCTAGATGATGGGATCAGTTATGACTATCAGGATGGTAAATACGGGTTGTATGCAATCAATTCCAACCTCAGTCTGGAATTACTTGCAGGACTTGGTCACGATAGCAGTTCATGAACATATTTTTCTATATTCTTTGATGCCTGAGAATTGATTATCACCCTATCAGTACCAAGCTCCCGTGCTTCCTGCATGACATCGGTTTTCTTATGTTCAGATATTGCCAATACTGGAATCCCCCGAGATTTGATCAATTTGAGACTTGACAATCCTCCAGCTGGTTCGTGCTGTAAATCCAGAATGACCAACTCTACATTGTAATTTTCTCGATCGAGTCGTTGCCGGAGATCATCTACATTATCAAATGGATGGACAGTAAAACCTTCTCCCCGCAGTCTTGACCCCAGCTCTTCAGTGAACATAAAATGCGTACCGAGCAGGATAACCACTACGTACGTGCCTCCCAGCTGATATCCTCAATCCCATTGCGGTAATTCTGTAATCTAGCAAGTGCAAAAAAGAGATCGGACAATCGATTGAGAATAGGAATGATTAGCTGATTGATCTCCACTTCTCGATCAAGACTGACCACACGTCGCTCCGCACGGCGACTGACCGTACGTGCCAGATGAAACCAACTCGCACCTTCGTGTCCTCCGGGAAGGATGAAAGATTTGATCGCAGGCGTCTCTGCAGAAGCAGTATCAATTTGATCCTCGATGAAATCAATGTCATTCTGGCTGAGATTCCCCCGTTCTTTGACTGAAGCCAGTTCTGCACCAATCTCAAATAATAATGATTGGATCGTCTGCAGAATTGGGCGTAAATCCTCCTCAGCATGATGTAGCGTCATCCCAATGATTGAATTCAACTCATCTACCGTCCCATATGCCTCGATTCTCAGATCATCCTTGGGCAGGCGATCTTTACCCAGTATACCCGTCTCACCTTGATCTCCTTTCCGTGTATATAATTTCATACAAGAGTCTTCTCAACAGAGAAATAAAGGATTATGATACTAGATCATTTGGTGGAAGTTGCTCCCTAGATCGGATCTAATGTGTAGAATACACAAGCTCTAATATGACAGATCTCAATTTGATACGGCAGTCGATGATGTACATGCAACACCCTGAGGACCTAATCATTCCAGATGAAGATAACTTGTCTTTACTGAGACTGTCATTTTTTGTCAATCCTTAATCATCTGTCTACCTTCACAGTAAATTGCTAACAGATTTATCTCGTATTTCAATCGGTTCAATATTGAATCCGTAGTGGTTAAAATAGAGATATCAAAACAGGGATTAGGAACCTGAGAACTAAATGGAGAATCAAGAAGAACTGGATTTCCTCTCAGAACTGATCGATACCTTTCTCCTCGAATTTGAGGAATTAATGGATCTGTACAGGAAATCACTCAGTGAGATCAGGAAACCTCATGGAGATCATGATCAGGCATACGAGGATTTATTCAGGATCTATCATACCTTGAAAGGAGATGCTGGTTATTTTCCAGAATTTGAAGATTTCACCAAATTTGCCTCCCACTATTGTGAATTACTGCGTCCCCGAGATAGCAGTGTCAAAGAAAATGATCAATTATTACGAGAACTCAGCCTGAATTACTCGAGATTATCAACCGCTTTGGCTGCATTGAAAAAAGGAAAATCACTACAGACCTTCAGATTTAAATTATTTCTCAAGAATTTTTGAGACAAATTAGTTACAGAGCCTGAGAAAATCGCCATATCAGGAATTGTTGGAATTTCCACCGAAAATTACAAATCAAGATGGATGTCACACCGAACTTACTTAAATTCGAGAGTAACACCAAAATCGATGATACAGGTACAAAAATGTCCAATTGCAACAACTTTGAACAAAATCGGGAAAAAATGGTCAATGACTATCATTCGTGATATGTTATTCGGATTTCATCATTTCAGTGATTTCCTGAAGAATAATCCAGGACTAAGTGCCAAGGTTCTGGCAGATCGATTAAAAGAACTCGAAGGACACGGATTTATTCAACGTCGGGAAATTGTGCAAACAGGCAAGCGAGAAGTTGAATATCATCTTACCTCTCGGGGGATCCGATTAAAACAGGTACTTTTTGCACTCTCAATGTTTGGTGCTACCGAATTCCCCGAGGAAGTATTCGGTCAGGAGGTGCCATACGGCGACATGGTGAATATATTTGGCAATGGCTTCAAACTGGAGCCTGAGGAGATTGAGATGATGCAGAGTCCTCAGATAGAGGAAGCCTATTCTACTGGAGATTAGAAATATAATAGCATATTATGAATAATTGAAATTTCTACTGACACGATAGGGTTTCAGCAATGTAGTGAAAATTACAAGTAATATACCCATAGACACAATATAATTTTCGATAAAAAGTAGTGAAAAATAAATGTTTAAAGGCTGTAAGTACAAAAAATAGTAGCGCCGGGTGGATTTGAACCTACCGATCTTCAGGTTATGAGCCTGACGGACTTACCTAGCTGTCCCACGGCGCTATCAATATGACAGTCGTTTTGTTAACTCAACCATCATGAGTTCATGACACATCTCAACGGAGATATGTACAATACTAACTCATACTTTGAGTTTTAAAAATATGATTATCACGACACTGAAAACAGCAAAAAACAGCGAATAAAGGTGCTAGATAAAATAATACTTCATCAATGATTTTTGCGGGTTGAATCAACCTTAATCACCAACGGAGATCTAACATCTCCCTACAAGAGATCACAGGGATTCCATCAGCTCTTGCAATTCCTGTTTACCTATCTCCTCACCAAGCTGCTGCTCGATTGTGGAGATGATGGAATCAAGCTCACGACGACGATCACTATCGAAATCATTGGTAAAGATGAAGATTCCATAGTTCTTGTCGTGTTTCTTATCAAGAAGTCCACGAACTACGGTTCGGCTCTCTTTAAAGGGCAGGGTGAAGAGATTATTCTGAAAGCGATACCGAGGACCAAAAAGTGCCGATGAGGTAAGAAAGACCCGTTTGGAGAATTGCTGTGCAATATCCTGATTATCAATTGAACTGGCTAATTTCACGATCTCCTGTTCATCCTCCCATTCTGCCACGACGACAAAGGGAATTAATCCACCTACCTTGACATTGAGATCCTCAAGAATCATCTGTCTCGCCATTCTGAGATGGCCAAATAGGTAATCCTGTTCCCAGGGTTTGGTAATGAACCCAAATACTTCAGCCTCATTGATTGCCCGGATAGAGGTATTATAATCACCGTAAGCTGTAAGTAGGATTCGAGTGACCTCGGGATATCTGACTTTCACCTCCTGAAGAAGTGATATCCCATCCTGTTGGGGCATCACTACATCTGCGACAATTATCTGAATATCTTCTTCATCAATCGTATCTAACACCTCTAACGGATTGGTTAGAAAAATCCCATCAAATTCGTCAACAAGTGAAATTTGTCGTTTTAACGCATTGAGAATTTCTCGCTCATCATCGACGAAGAGTACTTTTATGGTGGATGAAGAGGAATGAGAACTACTCATGTTTCTATGTAATTCAGTAAAACTATATCAAAATTCTGTCTTTTGTTAGACTTATGCTTTATCTATCGCAAAGAATGATAACGGATTCAAATACTGGGGGAGATCACTGAAAACACTCATATCACCGGACCAGTTGGCAAGAAATGGTTGATACTGTTTCTCTATGGAATGGACCACATTAGATAGTAGTTGTTTCAGACTGGGAGAAGATGATTTGGCCATTACACAGAAGGTGATGTGACCACCCTGCTCGTAAATTAAACTCTTTGAACCGACTTTGATTTCCTCCACCTGAGAATTGGGTTCGGTTGCCTCGCTAATCAGCATGCGAACTGCAGACATCGCAGATGAGAATAGACTCTGCATCTGTTCCTGCTCCACTGGTTTGAATTGATCCTTCTGGAGTTCGTAATCCCCGATATGCCGACCATCATCGTAGAATACCGACACCCGTTCAATCGTCTTCTGATCCTTGAAGGATAATTGCTCGATCATATACTGGATTTGGCTACCAAGTGATTGCCGGTTGGCATCATTAGTTAGTAGCTTGGCAATATCTAGGAATTTATGCAGTTCCAGTGGTGTATCGTAGAGTTGGTTGACCCGATCCTCATAGATCTGCATCAGTGATACTGCTGATTGGAGTAGTGATGCCAGAGGACTTTCCTCACGGAGATAGGATTCTCTATACCGTAGATAATGCGTCAGACAGCTCTGTATACCATCAATCAGAATTAAAAATGCAGAGGGATCCTTCTTTCCATGATTTATCTGATACAATCCAGTTTGTAATTGTTGATTGGCGGAGAGTGCAGATATTTTCTGGAATTCAAGATCCATTGTCTCCTCGGCATGAGTAGTATCAAGTTGAGAAAATGATTGTTTGGCAAAAGAATAGAAGGTCAGAGATCGGAAATAATCACCACGAGCCATACTGCACCGGGCAAGACCCAGCTGGCTATTGAACAGATCTTGAGATTTATGCCAACTCTGACGTGGAGCAGCCCGGAGTAAATGATTATAGTAGTCCTCCTGTTTGATGAGATCACCACGATTATGCCATATCTCTGCAAGCAGTCGGTAGACCATAACCTGTAACATCCCGGTGAATTGTTCGGCTCTTGAGCGGTAGTATTCGATAATCTGATCATCAAATTTGAATTGCTTGGAGCTGAGCTGATGCAGCACCGATAGGAACAGATAATCACTTAGTTCAGGAGAGAGCTGCAGGCCAATGTTGAGATACCGGGAGAAGATCTCCATTGTAATGGTTTCTCGTAGCATCAATGAGCTGTAGAGGAGATGGAGTTTGAGTAGTAGTAATTCACCGCGTATGGTAGTAATCAGTTTCAGATACGGTGGGGGAAGCTGATCTTCCAGCAGCTGCTGGATGGTGGTCGATGTAATCTCCTCGTCTGGTAATTGTTGTAGTATCGGCAGCAGTTTGGTCTTGATCTGTTGTTGGTTGATCACAAAAAGAGGTGGAAGTGAGACAAAATACTGTTTATCGGTTTGATAGGCAGATAGATAATGCTCAGTTATTCTCAGTCCAAAAAATCGCTGGACCCAATCATGAAAGGAAGCAGCCTGGTGATCATGCCAGATGGCAAAAATCGACCGGACAATAGTGGCCAGAGAGGGGAAATTGAGGGGAATCCAGATCCCATAATAACTACTCACTGATTCGATATATACCAGATGCAGCCAACCCTTGGGTTCCTTGGTATTGAGGGAAAATTGATTGACCGGTTCCTTGAGAAATGATGATACCCCCCGCATGATTCCTGGAGGTGGTGTGGTTTGGTCAGAAAGGTACGGCCAGGTAAGATGTGAGGTAATATCAAGAGAATCTGATGAGATTTCTACCCAAATTGGTTTGCTCTGTTGGGACAAGACAGATATCGAGATGATCACGGGATTTTAATATTTTTAGACGTGGCAATTGCAATATGACTGATTATCTGATTGTTTGATTTGGGACCGATATCAGAGAACCAATACCTTCTCTTGAGATAGTAATTTAATACTGTTAGAAATTACAGGTAGTAGAGCACTACATAATGTCATTCGGTCAGAAATTTAAGGGAAAATTAGTGTGGGGCACCTCAGTTTTCCGAATCCTGCTGGAAACTGATGATAAAAAGTTGAAACAATCATTTAGTGGACATCTGACTCTTTATGAGCGGAGACATGAGAAATCAAAATTTTCATTTAATTCACTTGATGAATTTGTATCAACCACGCGCGAACTCTGGAAAGAATCACTGCGATCAGATACCTTGCAAGATACCCGATTATCCCGATGGATAGAGGAACTCTTCGGTGAGATGAATATTTCAGCCAATTATCAGGAGATTCTCAAAGCCATACGAGGTGATTTTGAGGAGGTTCCTCCTCTGGAGGTTGGTGAGGAATCCAAACTCGAGCAGGATTTTGTCGATCAACTCCTGCCCCCAAATGAAGAATTCATGTCCTCAGGAACCACCCAAAAGATCAAAGGTGATTTTGATGATAAGGATGAATTGAATGAAATCCTTTCCAATTTTCTGGCAGAACACAAACCTGACCGAAAGACAAAAGCCAAGTCAAAATCAAGTTTTACCACTGCTGATGGACAAGAACGATCTGTAGAAGAGGATAAGACCATCGTGGATGAACCCATTGCAGATACCGCTATTCTCAACTCGGGATTCAACAATGATTTTGGGATGGAGATCACCGATATTCAGCTCTCAGACACACTCCCCTTTGATTACAAGGTCAATGATATTATTCTATCTGGAGTAGAAGCCAAAAAAATCGGCGAGGAGGTCACACAATCGGGATTGGAGGTTACCTGGCAGATTGATAAATTAGCAGCAGGTGAGAAATCTCAGATCGAATACGAGCTAGGTAAACGTATGTTGAGAACGATACTGATCCGAGATGATTTTGATCTCACCATTCTACAGACCTATGAGAATATTAACCGAGAGGAAAATTCACTCTGGGTGGAGAGTACCTATGTCTTCCAGGACAATACTGCAGTAGTGGAGAATGTCAAGATTCTGGATCAATTACCTGGAGAATATCAACTTCTGGACTCGACACCAGACGCTATCCCTCCACTGGCAACTGTAAGAAATACAACACAATCAACAGAGATTGCCTGGAGTTATACTGATGTACCAGCATCCACGCAATTTGTCCTGACCTACGAACTGGGCACATTACCAAAAATCCTGAGAGATCGGGCTCAGATCTATGATCAGAATGATAATCTCCTAGCGAAAGCAGTTCGTATTCTTCGACCTGACCGCAATAATAGTAGTTACGGGGTGATTATGGCAGTACGTGCATTTTCTCCCATTACCCAGGCAGTACTTGTCAAGGAGCAACTACCCGGCTCATACAAATTAAAAAACATCAATGTTGAATCGGGGAATATCGCCGATATACAACATGATAGCAGTAAAGAAATTGTTTGGAAACTCGATGAACTAAATGTGGATCAGACCTATCAGATCATTCTCCGCTATGAAGGGGAGGAAAAATCTACATTCAATAATTTCAGTATTGAGATTGAGAATCAGGAGTTGAATCATGAAGGTACCTCCGAGAATGTCAAACAGGATGAAAAATTGATTCTACCCGCAGATATCTACTGATAATACCTTAGATCACGTATTTGAATACCACGTATCAACATTACCATTATGGTAGACCAGAGTCCAGCCTGAGGTAGTCAGGAGGTCACGTAAGCCTTCAAATGCCTGATATCCGTACCATGGTATAATAAAATAACTGTTTTCAGGTTGATTTGGAATGACATTTTTCATTTTACGGATATTCCCGGCATCACCATCATTGTGAAAGGGTACGAAGATGAACTGCGTGGATTCTGGTACATGGGAATAGGAATAATATCCTGTGACGTACCAGACCTCGGCAATATAGATCCGATCTGGATTAGCATGGCTTCCCACATAGACCAACGAACGGTTAATATCTTCAAATGGATCACCAGTTGTTCTAACCTGGGCCCCAACCAAACTGGTAAGCATAAAGGTGATGAGGATGAGTATCAACAGATAATTTCGAGAACGAATGAGAAATGGCTCATTAATAAAGAAGGTATCCTGTTGTGGTCGGCTCATTCCATCAAGTGTGGCAGGTATCTGACTGAGAAGCAATCGACAGAGCACTGCGGTGGTGATTAAGAAGAGTACCAGTCCACCGATCATGAATCGTAACTCCTTGTGGGATTCGGGAAAATACAGTCGAAAGCCATTGGCAAAACTGACTACTGGCCAGGCATTGGAATAGATGATCCAGGAGATAGCGGTAGCCAGAAGCAACCGGTTGTAGGATGTTCCAAGTGAGGTGTTGAGAATAGAATGCTCACGCAATGAGGGACGAACCAGATGAACTAATGGCCAGATCAGCATGATCAGGAACCAGGGGAACAGCATATCACCCACAATAAAATTAGTAAAATAGCTATAGACTGGATTGACACCAAATAATTTGGAGTAACCTTTGATGATATTGAAGGTAAACCAGTTGATGGGAACAGAGAAGAATTTGACATTATTATACTGGTTATAGTCAATCCAAGCACCCCAGATCCAGAAGATAAAGCTACTGATCCCAATTTTGAGATAGGTAAGAATATCAGCAATTTTGAAATACACCACAAAGAATGAGAAGATGATAATCCCCATATCAATCCGGATATAGGTGGAAATTCCGAGTAAAAATCCGATCTCAATATAATCCAGAACATTAGATTTATCCTTCTGTTCCAGCAAATGCAGCACACGGTAGATACCGTAGAAAATCAGCGGGAGAAAGTAGGTATTGGTAAAGGTGCGTACAGTGTATTCCACGATGCGAAACCAGAAGGCGATGAAGAAGGCTGCCAATGTTGCAGCAAATTCATCTTTTGTGACCTGATGTGTCAATTTGTAGACTGCTGGGATTAACAACGTGGCATGGATGGCCATATAGAATTTAATCATGGGTAGGGTTTGTGTCAGATAATCCAGTCCCAGCCATTCGCCAAGCCGCATGAAAAAGGCAAAGATCATCGGAAAGAGCCAGGATCGTGAAGCAGCATAGGATGGATAGGTCATGTTCATTGATTGGAATTCGGGTGGGACAAAACCATAGCCATATACCAGGACATGAGCCATTTCCAATGATTGGAAGATCTCATCAGGATGTTTCATTCCCCAGGCAGACATGGATACCACAACTCTGAGAATAAAACCAAAGAAAATGATCAGATAGTATATTCTTCTTAATATCAACGAATAATCCGATCCCGTCTCGACTTGCACTACATCAGATGGTTGATCTTGACGCATACCAATCAGTTCATCAAATTTACTCTATTTATGGATAAGTATTGCTTCAAAGGTAGTATGGTGACATATCGTAGGTAAAAAACGAAAAGAACTCCTCTTCGGAAAAGTATTCTATCCGAATAGGATACCACTTACGATGTTGTAAAAACCTTTTAATTTACCATCTCTTACTAGAAATTGTCAAACTTTGCTAGATAGTTTGTCTTAGGTGAAATATATGGCTGAAATAACCGGTCAACTATTGAAACAGATGATTACTGAATCATACAATAGAATTGATAAGAAAAAAGCTTATCTCAATGATCTCAATGTCTTCCCTGTTCCTGATGGGGATACCGGACTTAATATGTCCATTACTATGGGTAAGGTTGTTGAAGAATTAGAGAAACAGGACAATAGTTCGCTAAGTATCAAAACTGCGGCAAAGGCAATCGCTAAAGGTGCATTTGTTGGTGCTAAAGGCAATTCAGGGGTCATTCTCTCTCAATTTTTTGTAGGATTTGCCAAGACCATAGAAAACGAAACGCAGATTACCCCCACGATCTTTGCTGATGCACTCATCGAGGGGAGTAAACGTGCCTACAAGGCTGTGATGAACCCCAAAGAGGGAACAATTCTCACTGTTGTCAAGGAAACTGCAGAGGCAGCAAAATCCAAAGTTGCCGAAGGAGCGGATTGGCGAGAGATTGTCGAGTACTGTTATGAAATTGCACAGAAGGCAACTGCAGACACCCCAAATCTACTCGAGGATCTGAAAGCAGCCGGTGTTATTGATGCCGGTGCACTGGGATTTGTCTATCTGATCCAAGGCTGGCTGGTTGTCATCACCAATAATCTTGAAGGACCTCAGGTGATCAATCTTCATGCAGGTCTCGAAGGACTTCACAACAAAGTGCAGGCAGGTGATTCTGTCGAACATCTTGCCTATCAGTACTGTACAGAGGCACTGATTAATCAGACTTCAGCCACGGAAGACCAAATACGAAAGAAATTGGCTGATCTCGGTGATTCCCTACTTGTTATCAAGGAAGCTGACGCGATTAAACTTCATATCCATGCAAATCATCCCAAACAGGCCATCACCACCCTAGCAAGTTTTGGTAATCTAGCCGCGGCAAAAATAGATGATATGAAAGCTCAGACATTACAGAGTCATTAATAGTAGGAATTCACCAGACTGGAGGTGAATTTGATCCTACGAATACGAATCTGAAATTAGTTGACGCATTTTCATCTTCAAACAAATATATTTTTGTAAAAATAACATATACTGTAGAGTATGTCGGATGAATTCGAAGAATTAAGTATGGATCTGGAAGCTGATGATCTAGATGATGTTGATGATAATCTTGAAGCCGAGGAACCCATGCGTTCCAAGACGCCAAGTTCTAAAAAGCCATCAGGAGATAAAATCAATCTGTTCTTTCAATCAACTATCGGACCATCACAACGCCAGGAAAAACTGCTGGTATCTACCGAAGCACCGGTTGGTGATCTCAAATACACCGTATCACAGATATTCTCCATCGGACCCGAGGATTTTCACCTGTCCTATCTGGGCAGAACTCTCGATCCCGATGATATTATTGCCAATTATGATTGCGAAGAGGGAGATACCCTCCTACTCATCCCCGTATCAACTGCAGGTCGTAACTAATCGACTTGAATAGCAGTTATGTCGTAGCATTATCACTGTGGTAGGGGCAGGCATGTTTTACAATACACATTCCCTCCTTAGTTTCCAATATTTTCTTTCGCTGACTACTGAGAGCATTACCAAACAGAATTAATTCCTCAAGATTCTCAAGATCGGGAATATCGGGAAAACAGTAAATACTACCATCAATCCACAAGGATTTCAAGTTGACCAGGTTATTGATAAGTGGCGAGACTACACCTAATTCGGGATCAAGATTGGAGTACCCCGAGATGGTGAGGTATTCCAAGCTGGTAATCTTGGCGATCCCCTCCCAGATCATTGGAAAGATGGGTCTGCGGAATTTACCGAGAAATAATTTTATGAGATGTTTGATTTGAAGCAGTTTATCAGCCAGCTCGTAGGGGTCCATCAAAAATCCAGCCAAAGACAGATAATGCAGTTGGGGTAAGTCCAGAAGCACATCAGGTAATTCCAACATGGCATTATTGATCAGATCCACATCACGGAGATGGCTCAAATTGGATAATTCCTCTGGAAGATCAAGAATCTCAGATCGGTTGATAATCAGCACCTCCAACTGGGCTAATTTGGTAATTGCTGGATTAATTGTGGTTGCCTGTAATCGATTGATCTCCAATACCCGAAGTTGCTGGAGATTAGCGATATCCTCAGGCAGATCGACGATGTTATTGAGGCGAAGAATCTTCAACGTGGTAATATGGAAGAGCTGATTGGGAAGATGATCCTGGACCGTAGTATATCGCAGATCCAATTCAATCAGCTCATCATTCTTCACCGAATAATGGAGATTGACCTCGTGGGGTTGCAGATCCATTAATCGATGCTCTGCCACAATTCGTTCTATTAATGGATGCATTATGGTTGATATAGGATTGGATTACAAATAAAGTTTGGTACGATAGAGTTGAAAATCCTCAGATCTACACTTCCTTCAAATTGATCAGATCTGATCCAACAATCCCGCGGGATATCGTAGGAATTTTGAGACATTCGTACCAAAAAATTGAGACAGGTATCACCACCCCAATATTACTTCATCTTCCTATTGATTCCCCTGAGAAGACGAGATACGAGGAATAGGCAATGACAACCCAAGTATTTTTATACTACAACCCATATATTAGTACTGTAAAGGTTGTATAGACCTAAAACGAATAATTATCCAGCAAAAATATAGCTGCTGTCACCCGACAGCTCTGGATAAGATGGAATATCCATTTTTAAAATTGTGTAATTTTCGTACACAAATCGGGCAATTCAACAGAAATTTTGAGGTGAATAACATATGAAAGGTAAAATCAAAAAATTAAACAAAGCAAAAGGATACGGATTTATTACTACAGATGAAGGAGAAGAAATTTTCTTCCACAAAGCAGAACTCTCCACAGGACTAGTATTTAACGCACTAGAGACTGGCGAGGAACTCATGTTCTTCGTTGAAGAGGGTAAGAAAGGTAAGAAAGCCACCCATATCATCAAGACATAAGACTTCCTCTAAACATCATAACGAGGAAGAATACACTTAGTGAAGAGATATTAGACGGACGTTCAGATTACAAGCCACAGAGTATATAACATTGGAAGAAGAAGATCGCACAGATGAGTCATGTCAGTACACCTGATTTTACTAAACTACTTACTGACTTTCTATCCGAACAGGAAGCTGTAGGACCGGCGGCCGGTGGAAGTGGGCATCTCAGTGATATCAGTGTGGAGATTACTGAGATACACATCAGGGAAAATGATTCGGGACCATACCAGTACCAGGTTGAGGTGGAATACGTGAAATCAATTCTGACCGAATTCACCTACTATCCCGATAATCCGCCCCAGGAGTACCACTACCATCAAACATTTTATTTTGATGAGACCCCGGCGATTATCGGATTTAGCAAAAAAGTCCTTCGCTACTGTAATTATGATCTAGATCTCTTATCTGAAGATGAGGACAGTTGAATCTTGAATTCCGAGGGGTTGTAGTGTAAATTAATCGAGTGTATTATTCACAGTCTGGACAGCTAGAAGTTTTGTTGAAGAAATTGTGATGTTGTTTACAATGTCCGCTTGATGCGGGATCCCAAGATTTGTGACAACCCTGACAATGTTCAAAATTCTGTGGCCAGCTTTCATTACATCCTTTGCAATTCATATCAATTCAGATTACAGGTGAATACCTAAAAAACCTCGGGCTCACGAGATATCACTCAATTCCCTGCACCAAGGTTTCACTTCAATAGAATGCGTTCTCCCTGGGAATCAAATATGGCGTCTATTATCTGCTGCACTTGGTAAGCCTCCCGAAGAGTCACCAGTCTACCTGTCGATCCATCATCAAGAGCAGTGATAAAATCAGTCAACATCAATTTCACCGAATTACTACTGGTGTCTTCCAGTACTTCCTCTTCCTCAGTACCGTGATCCTGAACCAGTTTGTACCATTCTCGAAAGGAGACATCATGGTTGGTTCCCCTGAGGATCAGACTATTATCCTCAGCCTCGGCAGTATTCGTGAGGAGATCTAGCTGGACGGGAATATGTTGGCTAGTCATCAGCAGTGCTGTGATCATCCGTTCTTCAGCTGCCTCACGGTATTTGACGAATGCTTCAACCCAGATCGGTTTCAAGCCCAATTCAAATAGCAGAAATAGAAAATGTGTTCCCACCTCACGCAGGGGGCCACCCTGTTCCTGGGTTTTCAACCAGTCGACATCCTGCCAACTCCGTGGCCATCGGGGAAAACGAAACCGGAGATCCACACGAAGGAGCTCTCCAATCACACCAGATGACAGGATCTCCTGAAGTCTGGTAGCCCCAATCGTATACCGCAGAGGGAGATTGATAGTGGACAACACCTTAGATCTCTCTGCCTGCTCTACCATTACCCTACCAGCCTCAGTTGTACTGGCAATAGGTTTCTCCGTAATTACCGGAATAGCATATTCCAGTGCCTTCAAAAATGAAGTTTTGTGGTACTTGGGAGGGATGCCGAGATAGATAAAATCAATATCTGCAGTTCTCATCAGTTGCTCATAATCCTCGTAAAGAGCCGCATCTGGTGCAAATTCCTGTTGTAATTGCTCGGCACGGTTAATATTAATATCACAGATCGCAGTAATCGAAACTTCATCCATCATTGCAAAATTCCGCGCAAATCGATGACCGATCACACCTGCTCCGACGATGCCAACTTTCTTCATCATACTCTGCTGATAGAGGATCAAATTTCAGGGTTACACTTATGGAGTGGATTGACAGCACAGTCTTGGATTAATCTTGATTGCAATTACAGATACTTCATCGACATCAATTGGATCATCTCTGATGAGACCTTGACGGAGTTAATAATTGCCATTGTTCGCTTGAGAACCCGGGATACGGCAGTATATGTCTTCCAGGTTGATTCCTCTCCATTAAAATAGAGGGATTCCAGATCAAATACCGTTGCAGAAGCCTGATCCCGTAACTTCTCGATATTGATACAGATCGTTGTTGCCTTGTCAAAATTATCGTAGACAATCTCAACCGCATCACGTAATTGCCGAGTAATCTCTGCCACCAAATCTGCTAATGTCTTGGCATTTTCAGTGAAATCTTTGGGAAGTCCTTCAGAAAAAGCAGATAATGTCTTTGTTGCGATGAGTAGCTGATCCAGCACTTCATCAAGATGTGATAGTAATTTCGCCCGATCCAAGGCGAGATAGGGGATATTTCGTTGGGTGGTGAAATGTTCATTGAGTTCATCCTCAATTTCATCACCCTCCCGTTCTAGTTCTATTATCCGATCTAGATACGTTGATGAAGCAGGTTCCGTCATGAAGTCACTGTACGTACTCCCTGCGTTTCGTATTAACTCTGCAAGTTCAATGAATAATGATTTTTGTTGTGCGCTATCCATAATTTATCACCTAGGCAAATACCTGAAAGAGTGTGAACACGATGAACGTGATCAGACCCGAGAAGAATGGTGTTCCGATGGCAGATAAGCCGATCTTCTTGGCAGTATCTGTGTTGATTTTTGATTGTGATGCAATTCCCGTACCGATAAATGAAGCAACCAGAACATGCGTACCCGATATGGGAATACCCGATATTGCTGCCGTGAAGGTGATCAGAGCTGTTGAGACCTGCACCGACAGGGCAGTGGTGGGAGATAACTCAACGACATCATTACCCAGGGTGGCCAGAACCTTCCTGCCGATGAGTACTAATCCAATTGCCATGCATATTCCGGCTAGAAATAACGGCAGTCGTTGCAGTAGGGTTCTACCGGTATTGGATGCCATCTCGATATAGAGAGGCAGGATCGGGGCAACAGCATTAGACACGTCATTGCCTCCACGACTGATGGCAGTGATAACCACTGCGATGATCAGGATCCGGGAAAAAGTTGTCTCCAGAAAATCAACATCATCCAACCCCTTGATGTAGTGCTCTCGAAACCTAAGAATTGCCTTCATCACACCATACGAACCGAGAAAACCCAGAATTGGTGAGATGATCCATGATAATAAAATTCTGATCAAGGTGCTGCCGATGATCACACTGGTATCACCGCCTGAGATTAACAAGGCAGTGGTAACCACTGCACCAACCATCGAATGAGTCGTCGACAGCGGTAGACCCTGCCAGGAACCCAGAATAAGGGCAATTGATACAGAGAAGAGAATAATCAGGATCTGATTCTGATCAAAAATGATCTTATTATCATTTACTATCCCGGTACCCACAGTTGATGCCACATTAAACCCGAGGGTCACGGCACCGAGTACCAGTAGAACACCACCCATGATAACGGCTTGATTGATCGTCAATTTCTTTGATCCTACCAACGGAGCAAAGGTCTCATCATTGGCACCGATTCCAATTGCAAGAATCAACGCAACTCCAGTCAAGGTCACAATGGGTTCAACCATTCTAAGGATCTACCTTAGACTGTGTATATCAATATTTCGAGAGGGAGTATCGGGATTTCTGCCAATTCCCTCACTGATTTGTATTGTGGAGTCTTCAGCAAGATCTAGCACCACTACTCAATCATTAGCCAATGTTTTGTCATAATCTGCCCGATAGTGATCCTTGAATTCATCGCCAAGCTGTTTGAACCAATCGAGGAAGGTACCGGTCTTTTCCTGCAGCTTCTTTGCACCTGCGGCAAGTTTCTTCCCCATCTCCTCACGAAATCCACCTCTTGATCTGCCAAGCATAAACTCACCGGATTCAGTAATAGTCAACCGTTCTTTGATATGGGAGTAACCCATCTCCCTGAAGGGGATCCGGGTGACAATATCACGGTCATTGACTACTCGGAGGGAGTAGAGATTGGGTCGATCATTATAATAGGTGACAAATGCCTCATTGCCCACACGGGGGCCACCAAAATTGATCATTTTGATGGGAGCTACCACCTGCCGGTGGATGTCGACAGTACAGATCACTGCCAGTGCACCACCCAGCGAGTGCCCGGTGATAAAATAGGTATCCGGTTTCTGCTCAGGTAGCAGTGAGAGGATCTGGGGACGGACCTCAAGGTAATTCTCCATAAATCCCCGATGCACGGTTTCCTCTATACCACGTGATCGAAAGTAATTCATGAAATGAAATATATCAAGTGGTTTGAAATACAATTTCCGTTTGGTAAAGGTAAGATCGGTTATAACATCAGCAGGATCCTGTGATCCCTGAAAGGCAATCACCGTGATATTTGATTCGGGATTATGAGCCACATACCCAGCTGCTCGTTGTTTGTACTGAAAATTACCACGATGATTGAAGCCCTCGGGGAGGTCAATGTTGGATGGATCGTCAAATATTTCAGTTCTTCCTGCCTGATCAGCAAAAGGCCATATGGTCTTGGCAAGGGCTGTTTTCTCCTGAAGTGAAGCATCAGATCGGAACCGACGGTATTTACTTAATTCTGAGATGAGATCACCTGAATGAGTACTGGGTGGTGGCTGTATAAGTCTTGTCGGTAGACAGTACCCTGTCGTATGCTCTGCTCAAAATATTATCAATTTCGTCTCAACTACTGCAATCTGTAGTAAGGAGTGGACTGTTGTCCTATTCCTCCACTTCACTGAGTTTCTCAGCAGTATTATAGGGTCGTTTGGCATGGTGTGGCTTCTTTGGTATTTTCAGATCATACTCACGACGAATAGTGACGGTAATCTCCATATTCTCAGCTTTGACCTTCTGTGGTAGTCCCTGCGTATAATGGAGCGCATAGATGAGATGACCTATGGAATATTTAATCCAGAGCTTCTGGTTTTTGTGTTTCTCGACCTTGGTCCGAATGGCAGTGGAACTGAATATATCTATCAGATCATACTCATCATTGACCTGGTCCAGTATCAGACAGACACCGGGTTTATCTTCTATATCCTCGATATGATTGATCAATTCGAAATTGTAACCGGCATAATTTAGCAACATAGTAACTTCCTCGATCTCTTTCATGGTAGCACGTTGGATTTAAAGATTTAGACATTTGTATGGCGATATTACCGGTTTTTCGACAATCCTAGCGGGACTCGGTCACCTACTTGATCAGGGTAGGATCTGTTCAGTCTCGCCAAATTTATCATTGAATCGTTGAATTGCCTGTTCGATTATCATATCCGCATGATCACGACCACGCCATTCCTTGACATCAGCATACTTGGGTTCTTCCAGATTCTTGTAGGTACGGAAAAACTCGGAGATCTCCTCGAGAAAATGCTCGGGGAGCTGGACGATATCCTCCATCTCACGATAATGGGGATCATCTGTTGCCACAGCCAGGATCTTCTCATCAGGACCCTTCTCATCTTCCATCAATAATACTCCAATTGGCTTGGCCTCAACCACAGTCATAGGATAAGTAGGACTGTTGATCAGTACCAAGACATCGAGGGGATCACCATCCTCGGCATAGGTACCAGGGATGAGCCCGTAATCATGGGGATAGATAACCGATGAATGCAGTACCCGATCAAGAAGTACGATATTGGCATTTTTTGACAGTTCATATTTATTTTTCGTATTTTTTGGACATTCAATTATTGCAAAAATACTCCTCGGTGGGTTCCTTCCCGGCAGGAGGTTTTTCCAAAATAGCATCTGAATTAGGCTCTTCATTGGCATTGATTAATGAATTTATTGGGGAATATATTCCTACATCTCGATCCGTGATAGCATATAGGATGAGGACGCCATGTTGTACCAGACGATAAACTGATCGGATTCATCGAGGTCATAGGTCAGTGAGTACTGATATTTTATGGCAGGTAGCAGGTCAGAGGTGGGAATAGCAATTTCTTGGGACAGGCTGAAATCTGGTGGACTACTCAGATCGGGGAGCTGGACGACCTGGATCTCCTGATCAAATACCACCAGCAGCTGATTAGCCACGATTGCCAAACCCTGGATGGTTTCGGTAAAATTAAGCTGGTGGATCAATTCCGGTTTGACCTCTCTACTGTCAGCTGGTGGCAGGTAGATCAGTACAGCAGTGGAGGTGGCGGCATAGAGAAACCGACCGTCAAATTCGATATCTATGTAGCGGTAGGACATCACCTGCTGCTCGTAAATCCGGTGAATACTGAAATCCAGTAGATGGATCTCATGATCCGCAGTCAGGACATACAGCAGATGATCACGAATGGCAACCGAGCGGATGATGGTATGTCCCCCAATCATGATCCACTTGTAGAAGAGCAAGGTGGGTTTGGAATAGATCAGCAGACCATTCTCATCCGCCCGGACCAGGACATAGGAGGCGGAGGCAGAAATCCCACCGATCACCGAGGAACCCGGTCCGGAGGCATCATCTCTGGAGGTAATCCGGTGGAGGGGATACTCAGCGGTTTTCATCCTGATTTCAACCGTCCCATCAACGTAGCCAATGAAGATACTGCTATTATCAACATACAGGGTTGTGGGTTGAATATTTGGCTTCGCAAGGGTGATGGTGGAAAGGAGATCAAGATGGGCCAGGTGATAGATCAACAGCTGGCCGGGGGTCAGACAGAAAATACGTTGTTGGTCGGTATGAATATCGATCACCGTTCGAGGTAGGGCTAATGGTAGAGCAAAAGATTCGATATTCATACCTGATAACAGGACACCTACCATATCAACTGTCGTACTACGACAGACTGGTAGGATAGAAATTGAGGTGAGAGTGTAGAATGGCTAGTCCCTCACCTCCATCTTCCAGATTGATCGTCGTTCTTTGCGATGTTCTTGAATGGCACGTGTCTCTCTCAGCGTTCTCCTGAGAGCACGGTATTTGGCAATATCGGGGAACTCATTATAACCAAACGGGGTAGAATTGCTTAATACGATCAACCTGTGGACGTTGGCTTGTGTCCACAATTTCACTACCAATGGATTGGCTAATAAGGTCGTGTTACTCACTTAACAATGCATTTCCTTCTGTGTTAAGTTCCACTAATTTTCGAAGTTGAAATTCGAGCGGTTGATATCACCCTACTCATAGCTACGCTGATCAATCAGAGCTGCTCTTGAACGGACATCGCAGGTAATCTTGAGATTACGAAACGAAACTAGTCAAATGTTCAGAAAGTATAGAAAATATAACAATAGACTATAAAATATATAGTATATTCAGACCACATTAGGTCATGCTTTAAATAAGAACGACAAACCTCAACCAACTGCCAAACGAGATGATACAAGTTGAAGGAATATGAGATTTCGATTCTGAGTAGAGGTGGTCAGGGTGGCGTGACCCTATCAAAGATTGTGGCCTATGCTGCAACCTATGATGGGTATTATACCACTGCCATTCCCAAGTACGGTGCTGAACGTCGAGGAGCACCCATTACGACCTCCGTCAGAATCTATGACCGACCCGTTAGAAGACATGCACAAATTGTAAATCCCACCGATATTATCGCCCTGGATATATCAGTCGTCCCCCGGTTTTTTGCCGACGATCCCTTTCATGGAACCGGTACGCTGACGCTGAATGCCAATGAGATTCCCGAGGGCTATGAGATCTACCAGCCACAGACCATCGGCGTCTGCAATGTCCAGCAGATCACCATCGATGAGGGACTGGTCAAATCCGGTTCTGCCATGATTGGTATTCCGATGCTTGGTGCGTTTATTGCCACCTCAGGCATTCTGACGATGGAATCACTGCACAAAGCTATTGACAAGATGTTTACCGGTTCGAGTTATCTCGAGGCAAACCATCGGGCGGTAGACCGAACCTACAACGAAACGGAGGTAATTACCTATGAACGAGACATCAAAAACTAGACGTGTCCATCCCATTGTCAGGCCGGTTGCCGGTATTGCCGGAAGAACCAGCGAATGGCGGACGCAACGACCCGAATTGAAGACTGAACTCTGTACGAAATGTATGAACTGTGTCATCCACTGCCCGGATGATGCCATCGATGTTGATGCCGAGGGTTTTCCCGTCATCAACCAGTACTACTGCAAGGGCTGTATGATCTGTGAGAGTGTCTGCAATCCCGGAGCCATTATCGAGATTGAGACCCTACCTGGAGGAGAGAAAGATGCTTAAGAATCAGGAACAGGTCGAGATCTGGACCGGAAATATCGCCGTGGCCGAGGCGGCAATTGCCTGCCGACCCGAGGTGGTAGCAGCCTATCCCATCACTCCCAGTACACCAATTATCCAGCATATCAGCGATGCCTACAACAGCGGTCGGCTTCCCGGGGAATTCATCGCCGTGGAAAGTGAACATGCTGCCATGAGTGGGTCGATGGGTGCATCTGTTGCAGGAGCCCGGGCATTCACCGCGACCTCCTCGCAGGGACTGCTCTACATGATGGAGATGGTTTACTGGGCAGGATATGGTCGACTACCCATGACCATGGCCCTGGTCAACCGCGCACTGGCACCGGGTTGGAGTATCTGGGTAGATCATCAGGATATGTACTCCATGCGAGATGCTGGCTGGCTCCAGCTCGTCGCCAAGAATAACCAGGAGGCACATGATCTGGTCCCCCAGTCCTACCGCCTGTCAGAGAATCATGAGATCTACATGCCATCGGCTGTTAATCTCGATGGATTTGTGCTGTCTCATGTCGCCGGGCAGGTCCATCCCCTGACGGCCAGGCAGATTGATGATTTTCTCCCCGAATTCGAGCCGATGTTCAGTATGGATCCTGCGGATCCCATCTCCTTCGGTTCACTGACCCTACCCGAGGATTACAAACTCCTCAGACAGGATCTGGTCGACTCCATGGAACGTGCCAAATCACATTTCAGGACCATCACCCAGGAATTCACCGATCTCACCGGTCGTGACTGGGGAGATCTCGTCGAGGTCTACGGACCAGAGTCGGCTGATGTCGGGATTATCGCCATGGGTACCATGGCTGAGGAGGTGGAAGAAGCAGTTGATCTGCTCAACCGTAAAGGTGGCAGGACCTATGGCTCCATCCGGATCCGGATCTTCCGACCCTTCCCCACAGAGGAGATCATCCAGCTATCAAAGAATTACGATCATCTCATCGTCCTCGATCGGGGATTCTCCTTCGGCTCCACACCACCTCTGCGTACCGAGATCCGCTCGGCACTCTACGAGGGTAATTGTAGTATCCCCGTCTCCGGAACCATTATCGGCTTTGGTGGCTCTGATGTGTCCTACAAGGAGATCATGACCACCGTCGAGCAACTACTAGAGGAGGAGGCATAACTATGGTAAAAACAAAAGATCTTATCCAAATTGAAACCGAATTACATGCTATCGAGATGGGTAATCTCGCCTGTCCTGGCTGTCAACTCAATCTGGCATTCAAACATACACTGTCTGCACTGAATAACAATGCCGTCGTCGTCGTTCCTGCCTGCTGTACCTCGGTCATCCAGGGTACCGGTGATGGCTACGGCATGAATGTCCCCATCTTCAATACTGCCTTCGCCTCAGCCCCACCTGTGGCATCGGGTATCGCACGGAAGCTGAAACTCGAAGGAAAGGACACTCAGGTCGTTGTATGGGCTGGAGACGGGGGGACCGCAGATATTGGATTTGCAGCCTTAAGTGCCGCAGCAGAGCGTGACGAGCCAATTTTGTACGTAATGTACAATAACGAAGCTTACTCCAACACTGGCAATCAAAAATCGGGAGCTACTCCTCGAGGAGCAAAAACCACCACGACCTCAACTGGTAAGACAAATCGACCCAAGAATATTGCCAGAATTATGGTAGCTCATGACGTCAGATATGTTGCCAGAGCAAATGCAGCCTACCCTCGTGATCTGTTTGACAAGATCACCAGGGCAGCAACTGAATTCAAAGATCACTTCCGGTTCATTGAAATTTACAGTCCTTGTCCTCCGGGATGGACGGTTGACACCCGTGATATTGTCGAGGTGGGTAAGTTGGCAAATGACATCGGATACTGGCCCTCTTGGGAGGCGGTCGATGGAAAGATGGAACTTTCCCGTATCTCACGTCGTTTCAGAGATCCTGAGAAACGCAAACCAGCCCAGGAATTCTTTGATCTCCAGGGACGATTCCAGAATGTAGATGAAGAACTACTCAATGAATTTGTCAGTGACATTCAGTTCCAGTGGGATTGGATGGAACGATATCTTGAAGATTGAATACAACATCTCTAGACCAGTATTGTTCAACTAATTTCGGAATCTGAATAAATAATACTTCTTTTGCAACGATAAATATAGCCTGTTTCCAAGCCTGACCAGTCATATAAACAAAATTTACCATAAGATCTAGAGATCTATATGCCCCAACAGAGCCCAAATCAGGAGTCACATTGAATATATGTCTGATGAGCGTATCTAATTCTGTAAAAACTAATTCAAGGACTTCCTCAACAGAATTATCAGTCATTTTCCTGAGTTTTGGTATAATGATTTCGCGAGTGATCGTTCCTGTATGGGATGATAATATACCAGAGTGATTTTGTTTTGCAGAATTGGTTCCAGTTGTTAATTCTTCCATTAGGTCATATAAAAGGAAAAATGGTCGGGTTGTTTTCCTCCTCCTACTTATTTGACCTTGGAAGAAAAATGAAATACACTCCTCTATACTTAGATTAATGATTCTCTTGTTTTTCCATCGTTTATGTAGAACTTCAATTTCAAGAATTCCATCTTTTCGATAGAAATCAATATTATTTTTCTCTAAATGACAACTGACCACTGATTCTAAACTGGGGATGCTTTCCAAATGTTCATAAAAACTCTTCTTATCAACTGAGATAGCATTATCCAAGATCACTTCCAAAAAACCTGAGGTCATATTCAGTACTGAAACTGATGCATCCTGTTCTACGTCCTCTGTAGTCAATACATATTTGTTGAATAATTCATTGGATATATTAGGAATTTGAACTTCCAACAACTCTTTTGCAATGATTTTCTGTGCCTCGGAAAACGGCACATCATGATTATAGAGGAAATGGATGAGTAGATCAATCAGATAATAGCCAGTCCTTGATACGGTTTGACTTTCGACTCTGAAAATATGTTCGATATACGTGCTTAATCCATTTTTTGCAATCTCTTCAGTTTGAGATATTGACCTAGGCTTAATCTCTTTGATTTCGGAACTAACCTTATCCAGAAAACCTTTTTTTCGTTGCAGCGATAATATACCGGAATGGGTTTTCTTCCCAGATATATTGCCAAAACATAATTTCTCGATTTGATCAATAAGATAGAAAAATGGAAGTTTTGATTTGATTTTTCGAGAAGTTGCACCGGTAAAATAGATTTCAGAAAAATCAGATAATTGCATGTAAACCACTTTATTCTTATTTGATCTTTTATCAGTCACCTTCATCTCAATTCGATCATTATCAGGATTATAATACTTGTAATAATACGTCGTTACAATTTGCCGAAACACATTTGTAAAATCGGGAACATCATCGAAATCTATCTCTTCTATTTTTTCTGATGCCAACTTGCCATTATAAGATCCAAAGAATAATGATCTGATCTTCATCATCGAGCCCATCTCATCCAGATTTTCCACCGTATCATCCATGGCAAAATTACCCCGATGATAATAGATGAACGACGAGCCAAGAAATGGACTCTCGCCGAACAGATAGGCTTCAAACCGCTGATATGCTGCCATGATCGTTACTGGATGATCGAAATGCAGACCAATCTGAACAGTAGTTCCGTTCTGATCAATACCATCTACGAGCCAGCAGGATGACCGATACGATTCATCCAGTCCATCTGCGGTCAGAAACTGACCGAACTGCCATTGCTGCATCAGTGCTGATCGAAAGGCACTACCATGACTATCAGGATCGATTTTGAGATCATGATCAACCTCGAGTCTGATCCGATATGTGTGGTCAGTACTGGGGATAGGTAGCTCGATGGATTCAGTTCCCTGTTTTCTGGTAGCAGGTGCGGATCTGATGGCATCCAGCAGGACAGTAATTGGACGTTCCATACGCAGATGTGGTTTGCTCTCAATGATCAGTCCACCAGGAGAGAAGCCAACAATATGATCATTGAGCTGATGATATCCGGCGATATTTCGATCGAAGCCAATCTTACCTGCACGATCAGTCCACAGACCCTTACCAGCCTCATCGAGTGCATCAAAATACTGTTTGATCTTCTCTCTGAACTGCTTGATTGTAGTACATTTTTCCAAGATATTATGAAAATGCTCCATCTCAGCAAAAGTCAGCTTGAAGACCTCAACGCCGGTATCCGCACTGATCAGCAGCCCAAAATCACCGGCATTCTTGTCAAGCTGTTTGTGCAACTGCCTGTAGTTGAAGATCTGATGGTAGGATATATTCCCGAACAGGATCTGCTCCTGTCGCTGCAAGAGGTGGTTGAACAGGGTCAGCTCATCATCAGCCGTATTGGTGTAGAGTCTTGCCAGTTGCTGGAAGGCATTACGATCACTCTTGTACTTGATCAACTTGTCACCAAGTAAATTGGGCAGCTTGACGCTGATCCTGATGTTATGCTTATCGACAGTGGTAAATCCGGTGGGACACTTGGTCCGGCCATTGTAGGCTTTGACCTCAGAGGATTTGACCAGCAGGTAGTACGTTCCCGAGGATAGCTGGATGGTGGAGAACAGTCTGGGATCAGGAGAGATGCCCAGAGCTTCCAGTTCGGTGGCAGGCAGGAGAATGGCCAGGTAATAATCATACCCCTTGGAACTATGACCAAAGGCAAGCCTGAGATGATCATCAACCAGGGAACAGACCCGCTGGTAGTCGATCTGATATTGATGCATCCAAGAGGAGAGTAGCTGACGTCTGGTCTGCTGCAGATCCTGCAGTGCTGCTCTGATCTCAAAATAGTTGGATACATAATTGATATCAAAGATATCATTGAGATCGGTGGACTTGGTTTTCTTGCCATAGGACTGAAATACCAGGCGGTCATTTGCGATTTTTCGGGTACGCTGGAGCAACGCCTGCAGTTCAGCCTCCAGTTGATCGATGACCGAGTTGACCTCCTGCACCTCCTCGTGGCTGAGATAATCTGTGTATCCATCGAGATACTGACGAAACTGCTGGACCTGTTGCAGATCAAGATAGGCAGCCAGTTTTTTCGATCCAGCCAGTTTGATATTATAGCAGGTGACAGATGTCCCGGTGCCAAAGATCCAGTCGTCGTCCTCGTTTTTGGTGATGATGTCGTAGTCCTGCAAACGCATGATAATATCCGAGTCGTAGTACTGGACCTGATTGAGATCGATAAATGATCGGGGATCGGAACTGTCTGCCAGTCGGCTATCAAATGCAATCTTGGAGATATTGCCATCAGTACCGGCCAGGATCTCTCGAAGGCAGATATAATCATACTGGTCATGGACCCATCTGTTCTGCAGATTGGAGAATTCGATGGTATGGTCATGACAGCAGGTGTGTTCTGATTGGGTGGGATGTAGTTCCACTACCATAATACTGTCAGGGACACAACTAGATATAAACTCTGACCGGATATCTTCGAAAGTACTGGCTATGAACTGTCTGAACCGCGAATCAGCGCGATCACCAGCGTTCGAACTGCACATCCCGGACCAAAACTAATGTTGTCTCCATTCGAACTGACAGAATGTCAGGTTAAATGTTTGCAGATTTGAATGATGTTAGGATAGGTTCAGAGGATATTGAGTAGCAATACTCGTGGAGATGAAAATCAATTATGAACAGAATTGGGAAAATTTTGAATTAGTTTCAGAGATTACATAAAAAAATTCCATTTCGAAAAACAAAATAGTAGATAATATTCAATTCCAGATGAGAACCACACCAACCCGAGCAATACAAAGAATGAAACTGGTTAGGTTCCCATCACTAATTTGGTACGACGAATACTTTTGGTAACAGATACTAGTACTACTCGTGAGAAAGACACCCTCTCTGCAACACCATGATCCTACTGGTAATCTGACATTTTATACCCAGGATCTCATATAGCTGTGGTTAGTGAAGATAATGCTGACATCAATTGAGATCAAATTACTACCAGATGAGGATACAACCGTCAAATTCAGGGAGATCATGGAACGTGATACCAAAGTACTGAACCGGGTACTGGGGGTACTACAACATTTTCAGGATAGGATTTACAGCAGAACCAAATCAGGTCGGTATTATACTCGTCGTACGATTCTCCATCAATACATGGTCTCCACAAAGCAGAGGCAAACTCCCATTGATCTCAAATCAGAATTTCCCAATTGCTCACATAATGAATTGATCGAGAGTATCGATTTGGCCAATGAGATGTACATTAGTTATCTTACACTCAGACAGAAACAACCAAGGTCAACCCCACCCTCAATCAACGGGACAATCTCGAGAAGGATTGGTTTCAGACGATTTGAGATTGATCTCGATACGACCACCATGACCACGATGTACAGCTGCAAGACGAATCTGGTGATTGCCAGTGGCAAACAATCAAGAGTCCTACACGACCGGATCTCTTGCAAATTTGTGCCGAATCTCCGGGCAGAGGAATTTCTAACGCTGGGAAAGCCAAAAACGATGTATCTATTCCTACGGAACAATCGATATTATGCCAATATCACGGTTGAGATCGACGTCCCGGAATATCAACCACCAGATGCACCTCTTGCGCTGATCGGTATTGATCTTGGCATTGCGAAAACCGCCACTGCAGTACTGTATACCAGAGAGGGAATCAGAGACAAATTGTTTCTCAATGATCTTGCTGCAAAAGAGGCATATGTGGAAGTAGAACAGAAGATTGCCAGACTTCAACAGATCAAGGCCAGACGAGATCCCAACCGGTATATCAGATCATTCCAGTATCTCTCTTCGAAAATTAATTCAGGTCCAGTCAGTCAGTACCTGCTCTATCTCAATCAGCAAATCAACCAGCGGACGATCAGAACTGAGATGGTTGGCAAGGCATTGCATCTACTGGATCAGAATCCGGGCAATCCCAAATATCAGCCAAGATTGACCAGGATGTTAACTGAACTCTATCATGTGGTTCAACAAGATATTCTTGACCGGAAACAGAATATTACAGACTCACTAGAACGACTCGGTCGGACCAGACGAGATTACAAGGATGATATGATTAAGCAACTTTGCCATCAATTACAATCCTGGATACAAAAGTTTGCCAGTATATATGACCTTCACATTGTGGTGGGCCGACCTAATGGCATACAGTATCGATACCAACGGGGTTCAGGTGATAAATTACTTCGCAAAAAAATCAACAGATGGGCATTCAACAAGTTTCAGAAACAACTTCGTCATAATCTGACCAAAATTGGTATGGGAAAACGATTAATTGGAGTACAAGAATCTTGGACCAGTAAAATCTGCTATCGATGTAATAAACGTGGGGTCCGACACTCACAATCCACGTTTCATTGTTCTAATTTTAATTGCCAGCTCAAAATCAATGCTGATATCAACGGGGCAGCGAATATTGCCAAACGGGGATTAGTATTACTGAACCTGATTAACAAATCAGATTATCGTGATTGGAATATAGAACTGAAAAAGAAGAACTCCAATAAAATCAAGGCAATAGCCTGACCAATGTAAACCACCTGTGAGTATGCGTAATAGTGATACCCTCGCTATGTTTCCTACACATCAGGAGTTTAAATCAATTATTCAATAGTAACACTGAGAGAATTGGATTCAGTAATCATTGATGTATCATTGATATAAATCTGATGATGGTTTTCCTAATTTCATCCTTATGGATGACGGTGGATGGTATCATACAGCAATCTGCATGATATGGCGATAGACACCGTTAAGGATACGGTTGGTATAATAGCGATATTGTATCATAGAGATGTTTGAGTGGTTACGCTCTGAGCTGACCAGTAGTCCAGTATCAAGTTATCGCTTAATCTATTTATTTGTTATATTGAACATACATTACGATATTCGTAAAATCTTCTCTGAAACTAGGACGACAATCGTATCTAAAATTAATGATAATTTCTTGGATTTGATGTTAAAAGGCATAATCATCCTGTTTATGACATATTTGAATTCCAAATTAAGTAAACTTAATTGGTATAACATTTTCATCTGAATAAATAATACTTCTTTTGCAACGATAAATATAGCCTGTTTCCAAGCCTGACCAGTCAGATAAACAAAATTCACCAGCAGATCTTGAGATCTAGATACAAATTACATAGACAAAATGGAATTATTGAGAATCCTAATGATGGTATTCACGCAAGCCTCATTTTCATGAATATGACGCCAGTTTCAGTTGCATGCACTCTCGAAGGATATCCCATCTCTAGATACTCAGTCTGGGAAAATCCAAGTGATTGGTAGAGCTTGATAGCAGATTTCATAAATGGCATGGTATCTAACCATAATTCAAGATATCCTTCACGTTTTGCCTGCAGGAGTAATCGGTTGAGTACGGTCTTGGCATATCCTTTCCCACGATATTGTGGTTTGGTATAGACGGAGTGGATCTCAGCCACATGGGTATTTTTCCTCGTCAACCTTGCACAGGATACAAGCCTATCCCCTTCAAAGAGGAGAAAGAGGGTCTGACCTCTATCAAAATCATGTTTGAGCTTCTGTTTTCTAGCCTCAGATAACCTACCATGGTTTTTCATCCTCTCATACATATCCAGAAGATCATCCAACGTCAATTCTCTTCGTTGTAGATTTTTGGTAAAAACCTCAGGATTGAACTCATACCGGGATGTGACATTCCAGATATAATATTCCCCACGTAATTGAGCATAGTCCTTCTCATGTTGAAGTAGATCCTGAAATGAGGTTATCAATATCACCTGCGTTGTCATATCCCTCTACTCTTCCTACCTGATTAGAATAAATAAAAATAAACTTCTCGGATCAGCTTAATTAGCAACGAAATTTACCAATGGATCTGGTGGATGTTATCTAACAGTTACGACACAATCAATTTCCGAGTACGGAACATGCCTTCATTACGTTTGATTGAGAAATTGCGAACAAATAGGCTTCAACAAATGAAGTATGGATTCCGTCTCTTAATTTGGGGATCACCTGATAATGAATTCTCAGATGGGCCTTCCAGATTTCAAGGATAGCATAAATATTCCCTTCATTTGGCAAAATTGATCTCCTCCACCGAAATACTCAGGAATACCCCGGATATACGTTGAATTGAGATGGCAATCTGGAAATTTGAGGATAATACGCCGGTCATTGGTGAGGGCACCTTTGTTGCTCCCACTGCAGATGTAATTGGTCATGTGACCATTGGAACAAACTGCTACATTGGTCCAGGAGCACGGATTCGTGGAGATTATGGAACCATTCATATTGGCAATGGTTGCAGCATTCAGGAAAATGTGGTAATCCATGCCAGACCGGATGAGGTTACAACAATTGGCAATGAGGTCACAATTGGTCATGGGTCGATCATACACAATGCCACCCTGGATGATTATTCCGTGGTTGGGATGGGAGCAATTGTATCCGATTATGCAAAACTCGGTCAATGGGCAATCCTTGGTGAGGGAGCACTGGCGAAAAATAGCTTTGAACTGCAACCCGGTGAGATTGCCGTTGGTCTTCCAGCCAAGGTCATTGGCAATATCAATGATAAACCCGAGGCCAAATCAGAACTGACCAAATTCAAGAAAAAATACCAGGAGATGGCAGCTCGACACCTGAAAGATGGGGCTCTAACCCGAATTGATTGATGTTAGGTAAAATCCAGTATTTGCAGATATAGACTACATTGACGATATTTCTAACTACAATTGAAAATCATCGTTTCTTGATCTAATGCTAAATTTGATATAACATCGGAGCACTTCATTGACAATTTTTTAAACTGACAATTCTTCATTTTGGGTAACAAATCTATAACTGAAAATAGATGTAACATTCATCCGTTGTCTATCTTCCAATATCATCATGATTGGCGAACAAAGGGATTAGAAATGGATATGGTTAATTTTTGGAATGGGAAATCATGAAATGAAACCGAACAGTATATCATTAAAGTGATGCATACTGGGGGATTCAAAATCCCTTATAGCTTTATTTCATATTGGAGTATTATGTGAACCTAAATACCCTTTGACCAAAATCTTAAATATGAATAAAAAAAAATAGTTTACCAATGATTAACAAAAATCAAAGAAAAAGTATTTTTGCAATGGGGCTCATAATCCTTTTTATGTTGGGTATGAGTTATTCTTCTGCTTCATCCGGTTGGAACACAGTGAAGTCCACTTTAATTGATGATTCAAAAGTAGTGTATAGTCATACAGATGCTTCAACAAGTTTGTTTGGTAATCCAGCTGACGCAGGTATTAATACTAATGATCCTTTAACTATGTATACTTATGCTTATAACGCTAGAGGTGCAGCATTAGCCCAAGTTATTTACGAAACTGATTATACCACTACAAGTAATCGACCCTATCGTGCACAATTCGACTACAAATTGTTTGGATCAATTGACCACAGTAAACATGGTAACCTATATTCATATCTTGAAGTTAGAGTCACATTGTCTGATGATAATGGGAATGTAGTTGGAACAGGAACTAACACATTTTATTCAGGTAACTTCGATGGTACTAATACTTATACAATTACGACCAGTTCAGATTTAGTAGAATCAGGTGTGCTGTTGCATGCCAAGATATCTATATTCCTTTATGCAGAAGGATCTCTTGATGAACCTACTATCATCAATTCATTTAGTGGAGGTTCGAATCATATTGAACCTGGATATTGAGATTTTCATCAATCAGTTTTATTTTAATCATAAAATATTATATTTAAATAAGCGTTATATATATTAATCTAACAATCAATTTATGATCAGGATTGAATCATTAGATTTTGCCTATGATAATGAAAATCATATTTTTCAAGATTTTAGTATTGAGATAAATAATGGGATACATGGGATGATAGGGATCAATGGAGCAGGTAAATCAACATTATTGAAAATAATCCTTGGATTTCTCAACCCAGCTTCTGGTAAAATAACCGTAGGTGGAATTGACAGCCGACAGGAACATCTTGAATTTCTCAGGCATATCGGTGTAGTTCTTGAATCCACTGAATTTCCACCGTGGATGGTTGTCGCTGATCAATTGATCTATGTTGCCCAACTCAGGGGGATGAACCGACATCAGGCAATACAGGAGGTTGATAGGTTGCTTGAGAAATTTGAACTCGGTACGAAGAAACAGAGTAAGGTGAAGTCATTATCTGCAGGACTTAAACAGAGATTTGTCCTGATACAGGCATGTATTGGTACACCAGAGTATTTGTTCCTAGATGAACCTACTGCCAATCTTGATGCCCAATCTCGGATAACTATTTTGAAATTCTTGAAGAAAATTGCCCGAGAGAGGAATACCAATATTCTAATGTTCAGCCATATCCTCAGTGATTTGGAAAAATTCTGCGATCATTACAGTATTCTACACCAAGGAAAAATAGTCGATCAGAATTCGATCAAAGCACTAATCTCCAATAATTCATACAGAGAATATATTTTCAGATTTCCAGTTGAATACAACAGGGACCGGATTAAAACCCAGATCGTAAAATATGGAACAATTTCCGAGGAGAATGAATTTGAGATACTATATGAAGTGGATCCAGATAAAGTGACCGAGTTCAAAGCCCTACAATTTGATTCTTCAGTTTCCGTCACCAATGTCAGAAGTTTACTTGAACAGGTATTCTTGGAGAAAACAGGAGTGGAGAACCTATGAGATTTAGTGGCAAAGTCTTAATCTTTTTTCTAGCTATCTACCTGATATTCTCAACGATTACATTTCTCCAGGTAGGAGAAGTAAGTGATAATATTGAGATTATCAACCCAAACAGATCCAATAAAATTGATGAGATAAGCATCTATCGCTATTCGAGGGTTGATCTAGAATTTCAAAATAAAATGGTATTGAATATAACTTATCAATTAGTGAGTTTCACTAATGGCAGTCATGTCCTCACCTCAGGTAATTTTACTGGAGATCAGGTGTTAAAATCACTTCAGTTCAAACATCAAGGGTTGTTAATTTTTAAATGCTCACCTCTATCTTCAAATGTCACTCTTGATAGTTTTCACTACGAAATCATCTGGAAACAGACCTTCCGTACATTCTATAATCTCCCACAGGGTTTCATGACGATGCTGATAGTAATTATCTTATTCATCGGACTGGAATGGTTTATCCAAAAGTACAACAATATCAACTTTGATAAGCTCAAATCAAGCAATACTGGAAGAACATGGATAGGTAGATATCGAAATTTTATTCTCTCTATTCAAAATAACAAGCGCAGAGAAGTCCACATATTAATTGTAATTAGCGTCACAATTCTGTTTGGACTTCAGTCAGATCTTATGGACATCCAAGGCACAATTTTTCCTCCAATCACATTTATCCAATATATTTTGTCAAATCCGATATTGGTTTCATTCTATATTCTTTTTCAATTTGGATTGATCATATACCTCCTACCATTAAATTTTACAGAGGTGGCATATCTGTTCAGCTTTCCGATTTCTAGGAACCAACTCTGGATCATGCGAACCATACAATATCTGAAGTCACTGATTATCATGAATTCTTTATTTTGGGTCTCGATATTCTTAGTGAGGTATGATCTAATTGTAGGAATATCATATCCATTTTTTCTCTATCTCAAACTCTTGTCTGTTATTATTACAGTCTCTATTATACAGACTGGAATTGTGCGAATATTCAGATATCGGAATACTTTGAAAAATGAAAAATTAGGGATAATCTTTCTCCTGCTGATTCTTGGGGAATCAACTATTAACAGCTCATACTTGCCATTATTTAATCAAATAGGGATACTTACCCAAGATACGACGTCGGTCCTATCAAATCTTATAATCTGGCTACTAATATTGATCTCCGTTAATTTAGGTAGTCTACATTATTTTCAGGAGGTTGAATTAGAATGAATCTTTCTAAACAGAAAATCAGTAGAGTTACATTAATTCTAATAATTACGTTGGTATTATTCTCTTTAATATATATTGGAGAAACTTCAAGTACCTCTCAAACGTTCGATGAAACCTACCAATCTAGCGGACAGGGTCCCCAATATTATCTTTTGCCTCCAGTAATGATGGATTATTACAGTGGACAACAACTGAATATTGATTTCATACTAGCCAAAGGTGTGAAAAATATGACCATCAGTATTGAGGGTCAGAAGGTAATAACCATTCGCGATTTTTCGACGCGTCATCGAGAATTCAAGTTTGATATAAGTGGTGTTCTGAGTATATCTCTCTACTTTACTGGTGAATTACAATTCAAAATGAACATAGACCTGCAAAAATTAGCAAATTATCAAATATTGACCATCTTCATCCTAAGCATAATGATTGTGATTGCAGAACTAGGCAATATTTATCTGAAGAGCCGGGAAAAGAAAATCCTCCAAACGAGTATGACTCCAAATCAAAATGAACAGCGTTTATGGAAGCTATATACCGTTATTTCATATGGGATGAACAATCTAAGTATTTTCATATTTCTGATACCATACCTGATTTTCGGCTCAGATGCAAATTTGGTAGGTATTCAACGCATCTATTCTTATGGAGTATCTGCTACGTATAGTAGAGAAATTGAAATCATTTCCTCATATCAACATCTTCTATCCCTAGGATATTTGCAGATCCTATTTGCCATACCTATCCTTCATTTTCGGCAATACTATTTTTATAGCAAGGATAACACGAATTACAATGATCTCCTACCGATTTCGACAAGGAAGAAATTGAGTTTGAATATTATCATAAAAACAGTATTATTAACTTTCATTCCAGCAATTAGTATAGTCACAGCATTTGTAATGTATCCTCAAACAATGACGAAAGATGCAATACCTTCCTATCTGATAGCAATTATTATGATGTTTCTTGTTTTGATAATTTTAATCATGATAAATGAACTAGTTTGGTTTATATTTCGAGACTATAAGATCAATATTTTCCTCCTGCCAGTGCTATATCGGCTTTTGAATTTAGCTCCCATTGTCAAGGAAGCAAATATCTTCTATTTTGGATTTAATTCATTTGTCTATTTCCAGAAAATCCCAAATCTCTCACTATTTATCATTACCAGAATTGGTGTATTCATCCTGTTGATCCTCAGTATCATCTATTGTGATCGTGTTAAAATGATAATTGAAGCATTTCAATCCAGAATCAGTAATTTCTTGGAGAAAGCACTTGCAAGAGAGCCCAACACTGAATGAAGTCTACTACTAGTCAATGATATAACTGATGTATTTGAAATTGGATCCACTATCTCATTATTTAGTTTCATTAGCATTACTATTATTCTTTCGTTGCTCAGCAGGTAAATAATGTAAATAAGTGACATTTCATTTTATGACAGCAGATACAAGAATCAACTGTACCAATTTGTAGCTGGACATTGATCACAATAGGATTAGAACATGATTGCTAATTTGATAATTTCAGATATTGATTTGTAATTAAGATATATTGCTTAGAGGTTCCTTAGTTATGCGGTGAAACCCTTGAGGTCCAGTAACGAACCTTCTCGGTCATCATTCCAAACAGCCTTCAGTTCCATCCCAATTTTGGGGTCGGAGACATCGACCAGCTTGTGGAAGAAGGTGGTATCTGAGCCCTTGACCTTGATTAGTCCCAGAAAGTAGGGTTCATCCAGCGTATCTCCACGATGATCAACAAAGACCTCGGTGAAGCTGAATAGCTCTCCAGTGGCTTCGAGTTCTTTCCAGGCATCCTCACCCAGTTCGTCAAAACAATCCTCGCAGAAGAGTTTTGCTGGGAAATAGGTGACATCACAGGAAGAACAGGTGGTGGCAAGGAATTTTTGATCTTTGAGACCATAGAAAAACTTCTCTCCTGCCTCACCTGCAGTGTAGTGGAAATGAACGGGAAAGCCTCCACGAACAGAAGTTGTGGGCTTTCCATGATGATTACGTTTGGTTGGTAGCATCTTAGTTATCCTCCTTTATGGGAACAAAATACATGATATCCGTGATATCACCAATTCGATCTTCTTCTGGCTTCCATTTGGCTTTGACTCGCATTCCGATGGAAATCTCGTCGGGGTCGATTGCCTCATGCAGTTTGTGCATGAAACCAGAGGGTGATTTGGTCGTACCATCAATATCAATGACTGCGGGGAATTCTGGTTCGTCCCGACGGCTGGCATCGGTATTGATATATGCCTGGCTGAAAGTATTGACCACACCCTGATCGGGTAATTCCACGTAAGTATTCATCGGTGCAAAACACTCGTAACAGAACATCATGGGAGGACACATGGTCTTCTCACATTGACTGCAGACCGATCCGTAGATCTTGCCTTCTTTCATCCCTGCAAGGAATTTGGTTATGGCAACACCAGTTGCCCAGTCATATTCAATCTCAGGATGCTCAGTGACGGAAAGAACTCCCTCGTAGAAATCCTTACCGCTGAGTCGGGTTCCGCGTAATTCCATATCGTCATATTTGCCAGTCATTAGTCAACACGACCTCCTTTCATAATCAATACAGTTCCCACCTGCATGAGATCTCCCCAGGCCTGAGCCAGTCCACGGGGTTGATCACCTAGATCTACCTGACGCTTGCCAGCCTGACCAGTCAGTTGGAAGTAGAGCTCAGCGGCTTTCATTCCAGCTGCTGCAGCAATGGGGTTACCCACACCTAGCAGTCCACCAGATGGCGTGACGGGGAAGTCACCATCTCTGGCAGTTACTCCCTCGAAAGCTGCTTTGGGTGCTCCACCTTTCTCGAAGAGCTGTAGACCCTCGAGATGATGCAGTTCCTTGTAGTTGAACGGATCATAGGGTTCGGCAAAACTCAGCCATTTTCGCAGGTTGGTGGGATTGATATCAGCATCTTTCAGACCAGCCATCTTGTAGGCCTGTCTGGCTGCTTTCTCCACATACTCGGGATAGTACAGATCACGGTTGGTCCACATGGTGGTATCCACATTCCAGCCAACACCATCCACCCAGGCCACATCATCTTGACTGATACCATGTTCCTTGATCTTATCCTCAGACATCATCACAAATGATACTGCACCATCAGCAACGGGAGACACATCAAGCAACCGGACGGGATCGGCCATGATCTCAGAATTGAGGACCTCATCAAGCGTATGTTTCTTACCCAGCATATTGGCTGGATGATCAATAGCATTACCCTTGTTCTTGACAGAAACTGAGGCAATATGTTCCTTGGGGATACCATGTTTCTCCATATAGCGTTTCATCTCCAGGGCGAAGATCCAGATCAGATTGGGACCGAGTGGTCGCTCAATCATATTATCAAAAATCGTCAGAAATGCTGCCTGTGCCGAGGGTTGGACAGTAGACATCTTCTCCTCAGTGGTAATCAGAACAGTATCATGAACACCAGAGGCAATGGAATACCAGCCTTGAATGGGGCTGAAGACACCGGTACCTCCACCGACATAACCACGCATCGTGGGAAGATTCCTTCCTCCAGCACCATCGGTAAGGTATTCATGTTTTTGATGAACACCATCAAAAGCATCAGGTGCGGAACCGACAATAACACCATCAACATCCTGCCGGGTGATTCCAGCATTGTCGAGAGCCATTTTCGCCGAGTAATACGATAATTCTTTGGGGGTTTCTTTGGAACGCCGGTTGAATTTGGTCAATCCAACACTTACCATTCCTACACGTTTCTTACTCATTTAGTTTGCCTCCTTTCCTAGAATAGCCAGAGCACCGGCAGTGGTGGGTACTCCTCGCCATGAGAATGCCAGTGCAGATTGAACATCTGCAATCTGTCGTCGGCCGGCGTGACCCCGGATCTGATCAACTACTTCGGCAATGCGTTGCAGACCATTGGCATCATGTCCATTGCCAATACCCAGAACTCCTCCAGATACATTGGTTGGGGTATCACCATCTTTGGCAAGTGCACCTGACAGGAGAGCTTTGCCAGCCTGCCCGGATTCATAGACACCCAGTCCCTCAAGATGTTGCAGTTCTTTGAAGGCATAGGTATCATCAACCTCGAAGAGATCGATACTGCCCTGCACATCGGAGATTCCAGCCATTTTGTAGGCCTGCTTGGCACATAATTCAGCGTATTTGGCAGTGGTCCATTCACGAGTGTCAAAATTTGGTGAATTGGTGGCATAACTGATACCATTAATCCAGACCGGATTGACATTACGCTGGTTGACTACCTTCTCTGATGCCAGTACCACGACGATAGCACCATCTGCTGGTTGTGCCATCTCACCCTCTCGCAGAGGTGAGGAGACCATATCGGTTTTTAGGACATCCTCAGCGGTGGTGGTACCTCCATACGCCGCAATGGGATTGCTCAGCGCATTGTTGTAATTCTTCTCGGCAACACCCATGATGGCATGTTCTTCGGTCCCACTCCCCTGCATATAGGCTCGTTTCTCGAGTCCTGCAGCAGCATGATGCGTGGCATCAAACTGTCTGGCATAGAGGGGATCAAGGGCAAAGTGTTGAATCTGGTTATGCGTTAACATATCAGATGCTCTACTCTGTGCTTCTACCACAACGACATCAAACAGACCAGTTTTGATCTGCATGTATGCTGCGGCCATCCCTTGAATACCGTCACCAGTTATGGTATGTACAGTCCGTTGGGCTGCACCCAGTTGATCTGGAGCGTATTCATCGGTAATGGATACACCCATATTCAGATCTTCTTCACAACTGACGAAACTATCAACTTCAGTTCTTGGATTCAAATTGTCGGCATCTTTGTAGGCTTTGACCGCTGCCTGATAGACCATTTCCTTGTAGGAAAGATCACGAATGGCAGAGCGAAAACCTTCTACTCCAACGCCTATGATTGCTACATTTTCCAAAATTGTATCACCTCTTTCCACTTCCGATAGAATTCAGTTTCGATTGAATCCATCTGAGTGTCAAGAAATTCAAGAATTCAGAAGACAGAAAACATCAAAGCTCATCAGTTTGACGGCGCCATGATAACTCCTGCTTCTGTTCATCTATGACAAGATTAAGCTATCAAATTTTAAAATTACTTGTAATACCATACCAGATAGCACTTCTTGGAAAATTTACTTAAAGAGTGCTTGAGACAAACGTCAAGGACAGAATTGATCTGAAATCTGCTTTTTCAATACAGTGAAGGAGATGTTTGGAATAAGATGAAGCACCTGATGAATCTCCTGAATTTTGAATTAAATTTGGACGATTTGGATCACATAACTACCAAATGTTAAATTCACGAAGTATGTATTTCAGCTATGTCCAGTAATGAACTGAATTTTAATCATATCATGGAAAAGTTGCGGGAAAGAGCTGCTGCAGATGGTAAGGTTACCGAGGAGGAAGAACGATTTCTGAAATCACTTGGAAGGGATGTCAACCAGTACCAGATAGATCTTCTCGATGCACGAGATGATGGCTATATTTCAGAAGATGAATTTCATGATCTGGTTCTACAACGAGACAAAATTCTCAATGATGCCATGGATTTTGATAGTGATTCAGAGGATATTAACACCCTTGTTCAGGAATTATTTGATGAGATCAACAAACATGAGATCCCGGGTACCTTTGAGGATGAGAAGACGGATGAACAGGTTGAAGCCGAAATGCGTAAAGATTAAATAAAATCATGCCTGTACCTGTAGTGTAATTGCAAAGATAAAATCAAATAATTCTCGAAGACTTTGGTTATTGAGTGTCTCAATGAAAAATGGCGTACCCGTTTCCTCAAATAGACTGGAGAAAGCATGGAAATAGCCTTCTTTTTTCTCCTTCTGTACGATTAGTGCTACCCAGTCATATTCGCCCAAAGTTGCTTCGATATCGAGTTTATTCTTCTCTGCCTCTACAATATCGAGAATAATTCCCTTGTATGGATGTTTGATACCTTCAAAATCAGGTTTGATATACGGACCAACAGATAGATGTAGGTGATCAGTATGCAGGGTTGTCCGTTCCTCTGAGTTGGCAGCAACAAATTTGAATCGATCCTCAAGTCGTCTACTGGTTGATTGTTTGAACATCTCCACGATGATGGATTGAATAAATTTTTTGAATTGCCGATTTGAGGTGTAAGCATCAATCAGAATCGGGGTTTTTGCCTCACTATTGAGATAATGGAGACCCTGACCAACATCCTCAATTAGGGTCTGCATTGGATTGAATTCCACTTCAATTACGGTACTACTTCGAACACTCCCATTTCCATCAATCTCTGCAAGGAGAACATGATCATTATGGATTATGGCTCGTTTCATGAGTCCGGATAATTCCTTTAGCTTGGTGAGATCAAGTGTAATCCAAGAAGAGGTCTTGCAACGTTCACAATAGACTTGTATATCCTTAACTGAGATAATGATCCCCACTTAGTTCCTAGCTGTATAATACATAAAGTAATTTGTTAACAAGCTGGTTGTCAGTCAGATATCAGATAAATTCAATACGATTATGCTTTAATATTGGATTGGAGTTCCAGCTCAGCTTGTCTATCACTTGGGGGCTTAACTTCAATATCTCGTGAGATGTAGGTGAGAACGATCACTGCGAATAGGATAATAGCAGAGGCAACCAGAAAAATATTCCTGACTGCAAGCCCTTTGTTACCGGTGGTTACCTCATACCAGTTCCATATTGGCGTTAACACCAACGAAGAGGTAGATCTCCCGAATGATACCCAAAATCCCAGTGCACCCAGCGCCAGACCACGTGAAGAAGCACCAGCAGCATTACTGGTAGCACCATTGACTGCAAAGTAACTGGTCAATGAGCTGGATACGATGACTGCATAGAGAATGATGACCACCACCAGATTTGATGTTTGGGTAAGCAATGCCAGAGAGATCGCATTGATGGTCAGAGCAATCAGGACGGGAGTGCGAAATCCATACTTATCAGATATTGATCCCAGGTAGGGTTTGATAAAAAAGATTGACAACGTGGTGATCAGGATAATATCAGACACGGTTGACTTGGAATATTGGAGGTAGAGTACTACAATCAGGGGAAAGAATGATTTGGTAAAATACTCGGTGAATGAGATGACAAATTGAAAGACATAGATCCGACCGAAAGGGGCTTCCTGCGTCATCTTTTTCAGGGCACCGAGACTGTCTCGAAATGAGGCAAACAATGCCAGTGGGATACTGTCCACATCTCTTTTTGATTCCGGATCCAGTACCTCAGATAAGACAAAATGAATGATGATGACACCAATCGTCCCGATTCCTGCTCCAACTAAGAATAGACCATTGAGATCGACAATCTCGTGTCGGAGCAGATAACTTGACAGAAATGTACCCAGGATGACACCAATATCTCCACCTTGGAAGATATAGCCATTGATCTTACCATAATCACCTTCCGCAATATCCCCAATATAGGAGAACATTGCAGGATAATACAACGACATTCCCACGGCGACTACAAAAGTGGCGATGAGAACAAGCACCCAGGAATTTGCCAGATACATCAACGCAAAGGCAATCACATAGCAAAGAGTACCCAGCGTGATAAGGGGTTTTCTTCCCACGATCTGGGCTAATTCACCAAAAGGTACACGCAGGAAGATCTGGAAGAAGTTCCGTGAGAAAAATACCACGCCAATAAGGAAAGCAACTGCACCGAGATTCTCCAGGTGAATACCTAGATATGCCATAAAAATGGCAAGTAGGTAGCCTGCCATTGCACTGGTGAAAATTGCAGATAATAATGGACGGGATAGTAATTTCACAATTTAACCTCCGGTAGATCGGTTAAATATCCTTAGAAAGGTATAATCTATGATCAACTTATAACCAGTAAGACCGCCCCAATGACCATAATAATCATTCCGGCTAGTCTCTCCTTGACATCTTCATCCAGCAGGATTTTCGCCAGGGCAGCAGTTACAAAAACCGAGAGCAGGGTGAGTGGCTCGGCAATGGTGACATCCAGAAGCCGAAAAGCAGAGAGAAGGAAGACATAACTCCAACCCGTCAATAATGACCCAACGAAGAAGATTTTTGGATGATGGTGGATGATTTCCTTGCCAATACTCAATTTTCCCCGGCTAAGGACAATGAGGAGCAGATAAAAACCAATGAGGAAGTTACTCAGAAAGGCATAGAGATAGACATTTGTATTCAGCTGATTGATCAGATAAGAGTCCACCGTTCGACCAACAGCCAGAAAGAGGCTTCCCAGTAACATGTATTTTGTACCCTCAGATGATTTGATAGCATCGATTTTCTCGGCAAACGATCCGGGATAGAGATAGAATACACCAATGATCATCAGGATCCCTCCTACAATTCTGATAATTCCAACATTTTCCGAAAGAAAGATTGAACCGAGAACTAGTAACCAGAGGAGGGATGAGTTATAGAGCGGTGCAATCAGTGAGGTATCAGCCACCGATAGAGCTTTGACATAGGTATAAAACCCCACGGCATAGAAGGTGGAGATTCCGAGGATCAACCCCACTTGGAGCAGACTCAGGTTCCATACCGATGGTGGGAGAAAGAAAAATAGAGGTGACAGAAATACTGCAGCTGTCAGGAAAAAGAGGGAGGATACCACAAAACTATCAATATCTTTGAGTAATTTCAGAAATATCCGTTCACTACCGAGGGTGATGATACGCGATATCAGAAAAATGTATCCTAGGATCAATTCGAGCATAAATTACAGAAAAACAAGCTCCGGTAAAAAAATTAGCATAGCTTACAGTAATTCTCAGTTATTGTCACCAATCGCTGATAACTAATTCAAAATTAGTTACAATGGACGGAGTTATTTTGAAGGAGCACTAGTATGCATTCTTATGGACATACCTATTTTACTGTATCAGATGGATATTCATTTTGGCAATCCCCAGGCAAATATAGATAAGATCACCACTTTTTTGGAGGAGCAAGATCCTGAACCTGGGACACTTCTGATTCTCCCTGAATTATATCTGACCGGGTATGACGAGGAAGCAATAGAAGAACTAACCACCAGTAAAGAACATCACGCTATCGCAGCAATCCAGAAATTAAGCAGTGCTTACAATATCAGTATTTATGGATCAATTCCGATTCTGAGTGATGGAGAACCATACAACACAGCCATTCTGATTGATAATGGGACGATTATTGATCAATATCAGAAATCTCATCTCTTTGGACCAATGGGTGAGAAGGATTTGTTTAGACCAGGGAGAAAATTGGCGATTACAAAATTGGGTACAACGACCCTTGGCATGTCAATTTGTTACGATCTGCGATTTCCCGAGTTGTATCGTGAGCAGGTCAAATCTGGTGCAGAATTATTACTGATCTGTGCAGAATGGCCTATTCAACGGATACAGCACTGGAGAGCTCTTGCCAAGGCCAGAGCAATCGAGAACCAATGTACGGTGATTGCCTGTAACCGGGTAGGTGATGATCCAGACTATCATTACGGGGGAAATTCGATGCTAATTGATTCCTATGGTGAGATCATCGCAGAACTAGCTCATGATCGCGAGGATAGTATTGCCATTACCCTCAGTATTGATAATATCACTGAATTCAGAAATAATTTTGATACATCCATTGATCGATGGATTTAGACCAAATTCGCAAGTAAATCTTTAGCAGTACTCTCGGGCAGGGAGGTTTGCAGTGCTGCCAGTTCAGCCTGATTTTCACTAATCATATCAAGAGTCAAGCGAGTTATTGCCTCGTGTAAGACTTCTTTTCCATCCTCGTCTTTGATAATACAATTCAGATGATAACTGACATTACCGGGTACGGTGCGGTTAGAATCCAGTTCTATGTAGGTTGGCTTGACAATTTTCAATTCACCTTTGACAATTTTCTTGCCACATTCACCACATGATGCTCTACCTGAGGGAGCATAGGTAAATTCAGCAGGAGTACCGGTCGGTCGATCCCAGGCGTCACTGATGTATAGACTGATCGAATCTGAATGTTCTGCAATTTCATCATCAGAGGGATTAATCAGGACTGTAGCAGAATCATCGGCATTGAATTGGATATTATCATTTGATGCCAGTTCGGATTGGGCTCCGAGGACGACAATCCGATCACCAGGAGATAATTCAAGCTCTGATTGTTCTCCCCACAAGATGATTTTACTCCGATGTTCCTCTTCCTCAACATATACGGTGACACCACGCTGTTCTTTGCCATTCGGATCAACCATCGTCCGGGCTCGCATTTTTCGGAGCACAGAAGCTTCGATGTTGACTGTTTTACCAGCATCAGCTACCTCAGAAATACCAATGACAGCCATACCTGATTTATTTTGTTTTTCCTTGAATTCTTTGATTTTCTCAAGCTCATCATCACTGATAGTGATGGGTTTGCCTCTTGAAGTTACCTCAGGTATAATTTCTGCAGTCAATACCGCATCGGGTAGGGTCTCAAAGCCACAGCTGAGATGATGCCATTTCTTTGAAGTGACTTCCTCACCATTCATGGTGAATTTTACTTCCACACCCAGTCTTGCCACGCCTTTATCGATCTTGTTCTTGCAGGTTCTGCATTTGGCTCGAGAGGACTTGGATGGCTCGATGGTATTCATTATATGATAATCAGATCAGAGCTAATAAAAAATTGTGATGATCGCGAAGGAGACCAACAGGGGAAAATCATCTCCACAGGATTTCAACTTCTTCGGGTCGAAAATGCTGGCGGACCATGGTATTTTTAAGAGATTGTCGATGACCATTCTGATACATCAACAACCCTAACCAGGCAATCATCGCACCATTATCTATAGCAGTTGCCGGAGGTAGACCTGAAAATCTTGCACCATGAAGTATTGCCATCTCATTGAGCATCTCCGTTAGCCTGCTATTGGCTGCAACACCTCCACAGACCTGAAGTTCAGTTTTTCCGGTATGTGCCAGAGCTCGTTCTGCTACCTCAGTCACCATGGCAAATACCGTTTCCTGCAGTGAATGGCAGACGGCATGAACATCGTGTTCCTCGGATTTAGCTGCCTGAATCGCTGCGGTGAGAATACCTGAAAATGAAAGATCCATCCCTTTGACCACATACGGTAGTTCCACATACTCATTGCTGAGTTTTGCCTTTTGCTCGACCACAGCACCCATGGGGAGTTCTGAGGCATCAAAGAACATCTCCCGGCCAAATACATCAAGACAATTGCCCAGGGGGATGTCTAACGTCTCACCAAAGACACGGTATCTACCCTCTGCATAGGCAATCACCTGAGAATTACCACCAGAAACATAGAGAACCACCGGATCATCCATCTTACCAAGCAGCCTTCCTATTTCAACATGGGCGACCTGGTGATTTACTCCCACGATCGGAAGATCAAGTTGTAATGCTAGAGTCCGTGCTGCAACTGCATCTACCCGCAGACAGGGGCCCATCCCCGAACCCTGGGTAAAACTAATGAGATCTAAATCCCTTCCCTCTAGTCCAGCCTGATCAAGACTTAACCTGATCAATTCAGGGACATTACGGGCATGGTGTTCTGCAGCATCTCTGGGAATGACACCCTTGCCTATACCTGGTTTGTAGGTCCGTCTGGTATTGGCCAAGATGTTGCCATCACTGTCGACGATTCCTACACCGAGTTTATCAGCACTTGACTCTATTCCCAAGGAGATCATATGTAAACTTGGAAATACTTCCACAAAAAGGATTAGATAATGAAAAAAGGCAAATAGTGTTGATTACAGCTAATATTATATTAGCCACGTTGTTACGAGGTAGTTACCTATAATGATGCTCTTTGATGTCTATGAACTCAAACCAGTATGGAAAACGTACTATGAAGATGATGATCATATAGGGATCAAATTACTTCTCAGTCTGGCAGGATATCTGGCTGGATTTTGGATATTTCCCATTTTGGTCAGTCTAACAATTGGCAAACTCCTGCTGGAATCGTTGGGATACGGTTCATCAGCTGTGCTGATCTTTTTCTCCAGTGTTCCCGGTGCAATTATCTCAGCACTGCTATCGGCATCGATTGGTGTAGGTCTGATCCTCAGATATGCCAAATTATTCGAGGGATTCCAATTTGCCGAGGAATGGCAGGTCTTCCAACATGATTACCGCTTGATGTTACAAGATATGGGATTTGAGAGAATTGATCTGAGAATGGTACTGATCATTGGCTTCACGCTTAGCATTGGAATGGTGAGCGGATTGGTATTTGGCTTCGTCTTCATGATCCCCATCTTCCTGCTGTTTTTCATGTTTGTCTTTATTTTCTCCAATTTCATCATCTTAGGTACATCAAGTATGATATTCAGTTTTCTGGTGAGTTATTCCGTCATCACCATCCTCCATATTGCTAATAAATTACACATCGAGGAACCACCACAACCTCAGGTACGAACCGAATATCCCGTATCGAAACGTAATCTCGATATTATCAAATCAAAAAAAGAACCCATTGTCTGTCCAAATTGTCGAAGTTTTATCCCAGTAGATAGTGACTATTGCCCAATTTGTGAATATCAGATAGATCAAAGTGCATGAATTGCCTGTTTTGTATTGAGCATTAATCGTGTTTCCATCACATCATGCGTCCGGATTATTGCAGCACCCCGATCGACTAACCAAGATGTCAACTCCAATGATCCTGCCAGACGTTTATCAGGTGAGTCTCCTCCTCCAAGATGACCAATTGTTGATTTTCGTGATACTCCGATGTAGAGTGGCAGGTTAAATTCCTTCAACTTCTCAAAATTGCGGATGAGATCAAAATCACATTCTGCATTTCTACCTTGCCATCCTCCAAATCCAGGATCCAGAACTATTCGATCCCGATCAATTCCAGCATCATCGGCAAGAGTAAGGGAGGAGGATAAGGCAGTTTTAGTCTCCTCAATTCCACAGACATCACCAGGAAGTGTATCTGTTGCCATTATGACCAGATCACAATCATGATTGGCAATAACACCACTGAGTTCAGGATCAGTTTTCAGTCCGGATATATCATTAATTACCGAGATTCCCATGGGCAGCGCAACTTTTGCTACTGCACTGTATTGGGTGTCTAGTGCCACGGGGATATCATAACTGCTGGCAACATCCATCAGGTGTGGTAGTAGATCATTAATTCTCTTCTTCTCTTCTTCAAGTTCTGCTCGTTTTCCTCCATAGATATCCAGGGGTCTCGTCGACATTGCCCCGACATCTATACAGTCCACATCATATTCCGCAAATACTGCGATTTTATCTGCCATAGTGCTCGTTATCTGGACCACTGAACCCTTGTAGAAGCTCTCTGGTGATAAGTTGATGACACCAACCACAAGTGGAGGTCCTTCAGGTCGTATTTCCTTTCCAGCATGTGTTACAACCATTTGTCCTCACCATGAAGTAATTGAATGAAGGGACCAAAGTAAAGGCATTGGTCTTCTGGCATCATTGTCGAGTCCATACTGACCTCATCATCCGTAGCTCTGTATTCTGCACCTTTTATCACTGCAAATGGGGTCTGTTCCGAGGTTTCACCCATCACGATATTTGCCACGGTAGCCATATTATCGGCAATCCCCCGGGTGGTAATGGTCATTTCATAGCCATACAGATCATTTTTTCCCCGTTCATCAATCACAGGTTCCATCCCAGCTACACCAAGTGCCACACCGGTAGTTCCTCGTTTTAGAGGGATCGTACGGGAATCGGTAATCAGAACAGCAACTTTCTTTTTTAGTTCTTTCGCAATCAGATTTCTTATCCGTCGGGCATCATTATCTGGGTCTCGTGGAAGTAGCAATGCATATCCCCGGGGACAGTTGGAGAGATCAATACCTGCGTTTGCTGTAAGACCAAATCTTGTCTTGGAGAGAACTGCATGGAATACCGAACCATAAATCTCACCATCAGATTCATCGATGATCAACTGGGTGACTCTCGGATCTAAATCACTAGATTGAGCTAGTTCAATTGCATGTTCACCGGGTTGGATCTCATCAAGTTTTGCTCGGGCCATGGTCTCCATCGAGATAACTTTCGAGGTAATGACCACGATATCATTATCCTCAATGGTTAAGGATTCGTGTTCAAGAGATTTCAGGAAAATCTCAAAGACATTATCCCCCCAGCCCACAATCTGGGTGGCGGGAACCCCATGGACAGTAAATAAATTCATATGATCGTACTGAAATTGGATAAGATAAGGAGTGGGATTCGATCTCAACTCTTGTAATTTTCCTACAGGATTAAGATGAGAGACAGTATTGCTGCAACATTTTCAGCAATATCACGGGATCCTCGATCACACCCGATTCCAGAATCAATTTTCCTAGATTTTGCCGGGTGATCCCTATAAGAAATGGTGAACTCACGAATCGTTTGACTCGTATCCTCGAGGATCTCATCGAGGTTTTCCTCTCAGACATATCAAATACTGGTGCTTACTCCCTTATGAACTGATCGGGTGATCTGAGAAAAGATATTGAACTTTTTTAATAGTTCATAGTTGTCGTTGAATACATTTATGAAATACCTAATTAAAGGTGATTCGAGTTGCTCTATGTCAGAAGATAATCGTGATTATGATGTCATCGTTGTAGGCGGAGGACCAGCTGGAGTATCTGTTGCCTATGGATTGGCTAAACAGGGTAAATCAGTGATCATCCTCGACAAAAAATCACATGATCAAATTGGAAACAAGACCTGTGGAGATGCATTGGATAAAAGTTCTCCTGAATTTCTCTACGAGGAATTTGGTCTCCCATTACCCAGTGGAGATGAAGTATCCGATCATCTGACGAAACTGAGTGTTCAGACCCCATCAACCACAGTTACCTTAACAGCACCGGGTTATACCGTCGATCGGCATATCTACGGTCAACGCCTACTCAAAGAATGTGAGGAAGCTGGGGTAGTGGTTGTAGATCAGGCTCCAGTTCGTGAGGTCCTTATTGAGAATAACTATGTTGTCGGTGTAACCTATATCGATCGGCAAAAACGGGAGAAAGTAGAACTCAGAGCACCACTAGTTGCAGATTGTTCAGGAACTTTTGGGGCAATTCGACAGCATCTACCAGATGATTTTGCTGAGGGGATTCATCCAAGAATTCCCGATCATCATATTGCCGCAACATATCGAGAGATTGTAGAGATGACGGAAAATCATCCCTATCCTTCCGAAATTGTGCTGAGTTATGCACCCTCCATTCCACCACCAGGTTATCTCTGGTTCTTCACCAAGGGAGATAAGAAATTAAATATTGGAACTGGCTGGTTGAAATCAGAGAATTATGAATTCGAGAAATCAATGAAAGAAATTTATCGTGATGCGTTAGATGAGATCTATCGTGAAGGTGAAGATTACGAGATTCTGGTCAAAGGTGGTGGTCAAATTCCAATTCGTCCACCATTTGATTCATTGGTATTCAATGGTGGCGTTCTGATTGGAGATGCTGGGTGTTTGGTGGATCCCACCACTGCAGAGGGTCATGGAATTGCACTGGTTGCTGGTGCCTATGCTGCCAAGACCATGGCTGCTGCACTTGACAAGGAGGATTATTCCAGAGAGAGTTTATGGAAATATAATGTCGACGTGATGTCACATTATGGGAGAAGGAATTCTATTTCATATGTCACGCTCCAGTATCTCAGAGCAATAGAAGCAGAAGGCATGGATTTCATTCTCAAGCGTAACCTATTGACCGAAGCAGAGATCAAGGCAGTCTTTAATGGGGAAAACCCCAAAATGGGATTCAAAGATATTTTGGTCAAAATTGTCAGAGCGTTTCCCAATTTCAAAATGCTCTACAAACTCTATGAGCTATCACGTGATGTAAAAGCTATTGGAGCGATTTATGATGACTATCCAGATAATCCTGATGATCTTACCGCATGGCGACATCGTCGGGATGAATTCTTGAATGAAGAGCTGTAATTACTTCAAGAAATAATAGCTCTGACCCTGAATTGGTCATCAATTTCATTAATCATGAGACCAACATTTACATGTGTCAACAAGAATTAATCCTACAAAGGATGCAGCAATCGCATTTTATAACGAGGGATGTATCTTAGCCCAACGAGGCAAATTCAAGGTTGCACGTGATAAATTTGAACAGGCGATTAAGAAAGATCCAAATTATAGTAAGGCTTGGTATAATCGAGCGTTAGCAGCCAGGAAATTGGGTCGATTAGAGGAAGCTAAGGATGCACTAGAGAAGGTAGTACAATTAGAACCGGATAATCTGAATGCCTGGAATCGATTGGCTATACTCGCATCTGATCTTGATCTCTACGAGGATGCGTTGAAGGCATTCAGGATTATTTTATCATTGGAAGGAGAAAATCCTCAACTTCACTCAAATATTGGGGTAATTCTGCATCAAATGGGGAGGGATACAGAGGCCATACAATCAATAAAGAAAGCCATAGAATTGGCGCCAGCATACAGTTTTGCATATTATAATCTTGCTAGTATCTACGCCAGTATGAATGATGCAGATAAATCAGCTGAAGCATTGAAAAAAGCAATGGATACCGGTGATGTCACCAAAATACAGGAGCAAATCAAGAAAGACCCTGATTTTCTCAGTATCCTAAATTCAGCACCGATGAAGGATATATTATCTCACAATTAGAGAGTTGGACAAAAGATATAAACTTAAAATCATGCTCATCTATTGCAAAATATGGCGAGTACAAACATTATTGATCTGCTACTGCAAAATACCATGGAAGCATGGCTTGTAGCATTGATTTATTTCCTTGTTACGATGGTTGGATTTTATATAATCAAAAAAATAATCATTTCTAGAATCAAACGAGAAGATGGGGATCAGACCCGATTTTCCGCATTTGCTACGGGTATTGGAGAATTTATCTCCTTTCCTCTGGTCTTTATCTTTGCAGTATGGATTGCATCACTTAATTTAATCCTACCTGCTATATTCAACGAGAGTATCTATTTTGTTGTCATTGCAGTCACAGCCTATTACCTGATGAAAGGTGGATTGGCCATGATGGAGTATCTGCTTCTGCTAACTGAGAAGCAAACTGGACAGGATTATATTGTCAATTTCCTTAGATTCGTGATGCGGACGATCATCTTTATTTTCGTACTACTTTGGTTCTTAGATACCATTGGAGTACCCATTACCACCTTCTTGGCAGGATTTGGAATACTTGGTCTCGGTTTTGCCTTTGCCCTACAAAATGTACTAGCGGATCTTTTTGCTTCCATAACGATCTACTTGGATCGACCATTTGATATGGGTGATACGATCAAAGTGGGAACTGATATTGGAAAGGTGGAAAAAATCGGATTGAGATCAACTCATTTGCGAACTCCATTGGGTAATCAACTGATCATCTCGAATCGTGATCTGAGTACCCAACGAATTCATAATATGAAACGTATGGAAACCAGACAGGTGGAATTGATTCTAGGAGTAAGTGCTGAGACCAGTCATGATGTGTTAGAACTGATCCCCGAGATGATAAAGGAAATCGTTGAGAGTTATGATCAAACTGAATTTGCCTGGGCATACTTCACTGAATTCGGCGATTTCTCATTAAAATACAAAGTCATTTACCGTATCACTACAGCTGATGCGATGGTTTGGTTGAAGACTCAACAGGCAGTGAACCTTGCTATTTTGAGAAGATTTGATGAGGAAGGTATTGAATTGCCCTATCCCATTCAGAAAGTCATCGTTGAAGAACAGGCGTAGACACGGTTTCGTTCATATTGCAATCCTTTTGAATCAGCAATCCAATCCACATACAGGATGTATTCATTCCTCTATCAACACCTGATCAGTAGATTGCCTGATAAATGGGTGGAGCGATTGGGAGGGAGTTTTTTCAAACTGTCAACGATGATCGAATCGAAGATGATTGAGTTACCAGTGACTATTGCAGGGATTGAATTTCCCAATCCCATGGGAATGCCTGCCGGTTGGATAGACACACCTAGCAAATTGAAGACTGCACATCGACTTGGAGTAGGGATCCCAACCATCAAGACCATTACCTATCATGGTAAAAAAGGAAATCCTTATCCCCGAATAATTCGCGATGAAGCCACAATGATTAATTCACTCGGACTCCCAAATAAGGGACTACAGTGGTGGATCGATCATTATAATAAACCTGATTATCCCACAATTATTTCAATCAAGGGAAATACTCCCAAGGAATGGATTGAACTTATCACCGGACTGGAAAAGAAAACAGAGATACTTGAATTGAATCTGAGTTGTCCTAATATTGGAGATGGAATTTTAGATATACCAGCAACAAAAACATTGATTGAAGACATTACTGGAGTGACATCCACACCGATTTTTCTGAAATTATCTCCTGAATACTCTCCTAAGGAGAATGTAAAATTGATTGCAAGTATCAGGGACCAGATTTCAGGAATCACTGCAATAAATACCCGCCCCGTTATCAATTCCTCTCTTGGCAATCCTACACATCAAGGGGGACTAAGTGGACCAGCTATCCATTCACAGCTGATTGATTTTCTATTTGGGTTCAGGCAGGAATTTCCAACCATGACCGATTTACCGATTCTCGCTACGGGAGGGATAACATCTGGGACAGAGGCATGGGAGATAATAGAGCAGTATAAGTCCATTCCCATGGGACTCACCGGCTTCCTGACACAAGGTCCAGGTTACTATCAAAAAATGGTCAGATTCGTTCTGAAGCAACTTACCACTAGAGATGTCCTGCTAACTCAACTATTGGAGTGAAAATATGGATATTCAGGCTTTTACTCCTCATGATCTGGAAGATTTGGTAAGACTGAATAAGAGTCTGATTCCCATCTGGTACGGACTGGAGGGTACAGACCGGATTACATCGAGATGGGAGGATCTAACGATAAAAGAACGGTTTCTTCATGGGGGACCTTGGAATGATCAACAAACCCTGAAAATACACACCGAAGAATTTCTGAAATTCGGGCAGATTGATCTGATCAAGGATCAAAATGGTCAGATACTTGGGGAAATTGAATATCACCAGCATGAAGATACGATTCATCTTGATTGGATGATGATTCATGGAACTAGGCAATTACAGGGACTGGGATCACTATTGCTTCATCATCTTGTTCAAGTTGCAGAACAGGATCAGATCAATGAGATATGGACTGAACCTGAAAATGGAGTTGAGAAGTTTTATGAAAAGAATGGATTCAAGCTACTTGATGAGTCGATTCACCGATACCAGCTTAAATCAGATAATACCAGGGAATCATGGGGTGAGATTGAGTACTCAGAAATTAAAGGTCAGGTACTATCAGGAGAGGCCAATAATGATAGAGACTACTTGTTGATGCTACTGCGATCAGGTATAAGATATGCAGAGATATGTGGAGAGCCGTATCCGATTCGTGGAACACGTATTGAAGATAACCTTGTTATCTCCAGATACCTGCCAGCCCTCTCACCCAAGGCTCATCTTGCTGTTTTTGGACCTCAAGTATTTAGCGATTGGCATCGTTTACCATCGATCCTTGAGAGTGGTACCACGTATTCTCTGACATTACATGAGCAGGTGAATTACCAGGGTGAGATCAGTGAAGTATTTAAATTGATGAAAAGACAAATCGATTAATTCTTTAGTTCAGAATCGATTTCTTTTCGAAGCCTTCCAATATCAGCACCAGACCATCGTTTCTTTAGATTTCCCCCGCTGAAGATGGCAAAGGTGGGTAGAGAAGTGACCTTGAGCTCTGATGCCGCTTGACGATTATTATCAGCATCTAATTTTGCAAATACAACCTCATCATTGGATGATTTGGTGGCTAATTCCTCAAATACTGGAGTTGAACGTTTACAGGGACCACACCATTCAGCCCAGACATCTATAATGAGTGTGGCTGAATCATTAATTAAAGATTGATAATTTTCATCAGTCATGATTTGAACAGTCATATAAGTCAATATGTGATTGATTACATAAAAAAACTTGCTTCGAGAGTAAGAGTGTATTTGGAACTCAATTTAGGATTGAATAATTTATGATCGTTTCTTCAATTGTCTACGAATGATAAATATTGCAACAACTGCGAGGACAAATACGATCAATGCAATCAGTACAACATTTGTCGTGCCAGGTAGGCTACCGACTCTAGCAAATATCTGACTTCCTTGACTGGTATCATAATTATAAACACCAGCACCAGCAGCAAATGCCAGTTGATTATTATCGGGGTTCCACGAGACATCCACAACTTGAGCTGCAGGAGTACCAGCTTCTAAACCAAGATCAGCAACTGCATCCTTCTCGAAAAGCTTTTGGCCGATTCCCGTATCATTACTCCAAGTATAAGCCTGAACGAGTTTACCAGAACCGATCGCGATCTTACTCTCATCAGGACTGATGTCAATTCCGAGGTTAAGACAATTCTCACATTCTACATTAAGTGCGGTACCTACTTGAGTCATAGAAGAACCAAAATTACCTAAAGTGTAAGTGTATACATGGGCTTTAGTTATCACTACAAATGTATCACCTGCAGCATTCATATCCATACCATAGATTGGTTCTCCGACATCAACTGATGCAACCAATGTATTATTTGGTAATACTCCATCAGTCATGTTATGTAACTCTATTTTGTTGTTAAGTGTGGCAGTGCCAACATAATTACCATCAGCTGAATATTTTACTCCCATAATGGTGCCTTTAAATCCTACAATCTGTCTTGACGTATCATACTCACTACCATTTTTAATGGTAAATTCGATAACCCGTTTACCATCACCACCAGTTACAATTTGTGGTAGACCAGTCTTGATTGCGGGATTCGTGTCAACGCTCTTGACATACCCACTATGACTGTCATAATATCCTCTAGGGAGCAACGCATCCTCTGAGGTGTTCCAAAGTAAAGTATTTTGGGAAGCATCTCCACTAACGATCCACTGATCATCTTGAGACCACGATAGATCTAATACTGATCCATTTGGACCCTGAACAGACGATTTAACCTGTGTTGCTACACCTGAATCATCCCATAAAATGATAGAACGATCAGTTGAACCACTTGCCAATGTATCTCCAGCATGGTTCCACTCCACCGTGTTTACATAATTAGAATGGGCGATATTCCCTTGTGCAGTAATGGGTGATGCAGGAAGATGAAATAGAAACAGACTTATCAACATAAACGCGACAAGCCGTTTAATCTTCATAGATACCATTAATCGAATTTTCATAAAAACATATTTTATATTTTGGACAGTAAACAGATTTTTCTCATCTTTGAACCTCAGCAATTTGTACTAATCCCATTTTCATCACGTATCACAGCAATAAATACATGTAATATTAAAATGGTAACTAATCATGTCAGAAATTCCGGTTGCTCAATTGGATATAGGAGCTGCCATTAGCCTAGGTGCAGAAGCTAGAATTTCCAAGGGAAAATTACTTGATCTAGATGTTATA
>Ga0102944_1000114_pt1 | contig 63923 bp, 54 predicted proteins | sample SalPonD_shore_MG_FD_78172 | JGI IMG/M metagenome (GOLD analysis project Ga0102944, IMG submission 78172) | Salt pond soil microbial communities from South San Francisco under conditions of wetland restoration - Salt Pond MetaG... | ecosystem: Environmental > Aquatic > Marine > Intertidal zone >... | reverse complement strand
CTGGACCGTGGAAAGGTTGCCTCCTGGACGGATGACGGAAAGCCGCTTTTGATGTACGGCACTCACCAGGATGTCACAGAGAAAAAAAGAGGGGAAGAGAACAGGGAGCGGGAGCTTACTGAACGAACGCGCCTTATGGACGAGCTAAATCACCGGGTGAAAAACAACCTCTCCATGGTCTCTTCACTCATTGCTTTGAAAGATGAGGATCTGGGAGACGGCGTAGACCTCTCTGATATACAAAGCCAGGTCCGCACCATTGGAACACTTCATGATAAGTTTCTCCACCACGGAACCATTTCCCGGGTTCCTGTTCGCGAGTACATTGGAGAAATTCTCCCTGATCTCTTTTCATTCTTTACCGGCGGCACGGTGGAAGTACACCAGAACCTGGAAAAAGTAGATCTCCCCACGCGAAGCGCGCTGACCCTTGGACTTCTGGTAAACGAATTTGCCACCAACGCCATGAAGCACGGATTCAAGAAAGACGGGTCGAACGAGTTTCACATATCGTTCCGACACGCCGGTGAAGATACGTATGTGCTCAAAGTATCCAATTCAGGAACCCCCGTGCCTGAACAGCTTCAACTGGAAAGCGCACAGAGTCTTGGTTTCAGATTGATAGGTGCCCTTGTGCAGCAGTTAGAAGGCCACGTGGAAATGGCCCGCACGCCGCAGACCACGTTCACCGTGACCTTTCCGGTCCCGGCCGGCTAAAGCGGCATGTTTGCCGGGGACCGGACTCGAACCGGCACGATCTTACGATCAGGGGATTTTAAGTCCCCGGTGTCTACCTATTTCACCACCCCGGCATGTTGATGTGTGAGTGTGATCCTATACGCTCGCGCCGCGGCGGTCAAGTAAACCGTAGTGGCCCGAAGATTGGGTATTTCTTTTAGAGGTTGTTAATCTCCTTAAATGCGCGTGCCAGTGCCGCGGCAAATTCCGGATCATTGATGTTGTACGGCAGGCGGATAACCTGGCGATTTTCATTTTGCGTGACCGTTTCCTCTATGGCGCTAAAGAGCGCCTGGTCTGCCTCCGGGTCATGAAAAGGCTGTCCGGGCGCGTCAATTAAAGAAACGCCTTTCTCCGGCAGGAGGAAGCGGACGGGACCTTCCATCTGGTTCAGCTTCCTGGCAATCCAGATGCCCATGCGCTGATTTTCTTCCGGTGTGGTTCTCATTAAGGTGACATTTGCATTGTGCACGTAGAGGTTGCGGTTCTTGAACTTCTCCGGAACGGTTGGTTTGGCGGCAAAATTAACCATATCAAGTGCACCGGTAGATCCCACGTAGGGAATGCCGCGCCTGATGATGGCGCCCATGCGGTCTTCTCCGGCGCTCATGACTCCGCCCACCAGAAGGTCACACACCTCCGTGGTGGTTATGTCGAGCACGTGGGAGATCATGCCGGAATCAATGAGTTTCTCCATTGACTGGCCGCCGGTACCGGTTGCGTGAAAGACAAGAATGTCAAACTCTGCTTCCAGCTCTTTTCTTACCGCGGTGACGCACGGGGTGGTAACCCCAAACATGGTCATTCCAAGAGTGGGTTTCTCCTGTGCGGCGGCGGGCAGGGCGTGAGAGACCATGCCGGCCATGGCATGGGCGGCATTTCCGAGGACCGTGCGGGAGATGCGGTTAATTCCGGCTATATCGGTAACGGAGTAGATCATCGCAATGTCGTTAGGCCCAACGTAGGGCGCAACGTCTCCGCTTGCCACGGTGGACACCATGAGTTTTGGCACGCCGACGGGAAGCCTGCGCATGGCGGCGGTCACAAGCGCGGTGTTGCCGGATCCGCCGAGGCCAATGATGCCGCCCAGGTCATCTCTTGTGAGAAGGTATGCGCCAAGCGCTTCCGACATGAGCGTGACAGCGCGGCCCCGGTCATCGACCTTCCCCAAAAATCCGGTTTCCGTGGGATGGTGAGACGCAACTTCGCTGTTTGTGATATCTGTCCTGTGTGTGTGCTCTCTAGACGATACATCAACGGTGAACGGCGTGGCCCCTGCTTCCCGGATAAGCCGTGCGACGTAGCCGAGTTCTTCAGCTTTTGTATCGAATGTTCCTACTACAAACGCTTTCTTCATACGTGACACCTCTAAAACGTGAGCGCTTTGAACTTCTTTATCTGCTCGGTTATTGCGGTCTCTGTGGGCAATCGCTCCATGGAGCTTGCCCCGTAGAAGCCGTCCACCGCGGGAACGCGTTCAAAGATGTACTGCGCATCTTCAGGCATGGCTATTGGGCCGCCGTGACAGAGAATGATGATCTCATCCCGTACGCTTTTGGCCGCATCCGCAATTTCCGTTATTTGCCGGACGCTGTCATCCAGGCTCTTCGCGGTTTCCGCGCCAATGGAGCCTTTGGTGGTCAGTCCCATGTGCGCTACCACAATGTCTGCGCCGGCACGGGCCATTTGTGCGGCTTCATCCCTAGTAAACGCATATGGGGTGGTGAGCATGTCCATCTCGTGCGCTTCCCGTATGATGTCCACTTCCAGCTGGTAGCTCATTCCGGTTTCTTCCAGGTTCTTCCGGAAGTTTCCGTCAATCAGCCCCACGGTTGGAAAGTTCTGCACCCCGGCAAATCCGAGTTCTTTCAGCTCCTGGAGGAAGTGGCGGCGAAGCATGAAGGGATCAGTGCCGTTCACGCCGGCAAGCACGGGTGTGTTCTTAACCGCGGTGATGACCTCGTACGCCATTTCTTTCACAATCTCATTGGCGTTGCCGTAGGCAAGCAGACCGGCCAGGGAGCCGCGTCCCGCCATGCGGTAGCGTCCGGAATTGTAAATAATGATGAGGTCGATGCCGCCTGCTTCTTCGCATTTGGCGGAAATGCCGGTTCCGGCGCCTCCACCCACAATGGGAACGTGATCAGCGACCTTTTTCTTGAGACGTGCCAGGATTTCCGCCCTTTGGGTTGGTGCCGCCATAGTAACCTCCCTTATCTGGTAATGCTTTCATTGTAGCACCGCTTCACGCTGCGGCCCATCACGAATTGCCGCGGGAAGCGCCGCGGCACTATGTTACAGATATGGCACATCCACAATCACGGAACCTTCCCGAACGCCTCTACGATGCCCTCTTTGATGAAGACGATGAAGGCAGAGCGTGTGATTCAATACCGCCTGAAGCGTGCCGGGATGCACCCCGCAATTTCTTCCTGAACGCGGCAAACGGCGCGGCGAGTAAATTAGCCGAGCAGCTTGCCAGCCCGGGAATTGTGTTGCCGTGGGTACTCTCCGCCATTGGAGCGCCGGTATTTGTTTCAGGTCTCCTGGTGCCGATTCGGCGTGCGGCTGCGCTTCTGCCGCAACTTTCCATCTCGGCGCGCATCAGGGCAATGCCGGTGCGTAAGAAGGCATGGGTTGGCGCGGCCGTGCTGCAGGCAGCCGCGCTGGCAGCCATGGCGGGGGCGGTTGTGTTTTTCCAGGGGCTTGCCGGTGGACTGGCCGTGGCGTTCTTTCTGGCGATTTACAGCCTGGGCCGCGGTGTATGTTCTGTCACGTTCAAGGATGTGCTTGCAAAAACCATACCGCAGGGAAGACGGGGAAGACTGCTTGGCGCGCGCGCAACATCCGGCGGCGTGCTCACCCTTGGCGCCGGTGTATTGCTCTTCCTGCTGGTAAGAAACAGCTCAAGCACGCTGCCCTACGTCCTGCTTCTCTCAGGGGCGGCCGTACTGTGGGCCACGGCAGCTATTCTGTTTGCATTGATCACCGAACAGCCTGGCGCCACCGAGGGTGGCCGCAACGCACTCTCTGAAATGAAACTGGCGATGGTCCTCCTGCGAGAGGACTGGAATCTTGTGCGATTCATTGGCGTGCGTATATTGCTCCTTTCCATTTCCCTGCTGCAGCCGTTTTACGTGCTTCACGGCTCCGCGGTGACCGGCGGGCAGTTTGGCGCACTTGCCCTGTTCATTGTGGCAAACGGCCTGGCAAATTTGCTTTCCAGTCCACTCTGGGGACGCTTTTCTGACAGAAGCAGCCGGAAAGTCATGGCGGCTGCCGCGGTGATTGCAATCATTACAGGCGCTTATGCGCTTGCATTTCCCTATTTCCCCCGGGCGCTGCAGACAAGCGCGTTTTACATGCCGGTATTCTTCTTAAACGGGATTGCTCTTGCCGGTGCCCGGCTCGGCCGCAAGACGTACTTTGTGGATTACGCGCCGCCTGACAGGCGCCCCACCTACGTGGCGGTGAGCAATACCATCGTAGGGCTTCTTACGCTCGCAACGGCAGGTTACGGCGCAATTGCGGATGCCATCTCAGTTCCCGTTCTGATACTAGTACTGCTTGTATTCCTTGCCGGGGCGGGAGTGCTTGCCCTGAGATTGACTCAGGTAGAAAGCGCCGCGTAGGAGAAGCGGCCTCCCGTGGGAAGTGTGGTGAAGTTACATCAGGTAGGCTGCAAACAGAAGAAAGCCCGCGAGCATGAGGGAAAGCGCGGCATTGAACCCGATGCGGGGTGAACGCAGCACGGCCGCCACACGGTAGCCTGTGCGTGTCCGCACCCCCGCATAGAGCAGGGCTCCAAGGGCCACCACCACCGCGGTGTCCAAGAGTGCGCTTACCGTATATACATTTGCCAGACCGGCGGTGACGGTTGCGCCCACCATGCCGGAGACGGTGCGGTAAAGCGGCCCGGGGAAAAGGCCCATCACCACGCAGAGCAGCGCCGGTAACATGATTGCCGCGCTCTTGAGCAGGCCAATGCGCGGACGTAGTTCCGGGCCTGTGTCACCGGGCGCGATACGCGTGACGCCCACGCCGGGCGTGCTGTGCGCCTTTCTAAAGACCGCAGAAAGTTTCAAAAACGATGCAACGGTGCCAATGCCTGCAATCCAGAGCACCCGGTACACAACCGGCATTGTCTTAACGCTGTACATGACAAGTTTTTTGCTGACAAAACCGTTCATCGGCGGGACCCCCGCAATGGCAAGGGCGCCGACGGAAAACGCTACAAGGACCAGCGGCAGGACGGAACCCATCCCGTGCACGGCGGTTACCGTCCGTGCGCCGGCGTGCGTGATAACCAGTCCGATGGTAAGAAAGAGAAGGCTCTTAAAAAGGGCATGACTTGTTGCGTGGAGAAATGACGCCGCGGCGCCTCCCGTCGAAGCGGTCGATCCGGACAGGCCGGAAAAGAGCGTGGCTGCACCGAGCGCGGCCAGGATGTAGCCCATTTGTGATACGGAGTGAAAGGCAAGCAGCCGTTTCATATCGATCTGGGCGAGCGCGGCGCCCACGCCGAAGAGCGCGGTCGCGGCGCCGATCCAGAGAAAGAGACGCGCCAGATGCGGATCTCCGGCTGCGGTCAGAAGTCGGAAGAGCGCAATGAAGGCGACCTTTATCATTACCCCGGAGAGCACGGCGGAAACCGGGTGCGGCGCGCTGGCATGTGCTTCAGGAAGCCACGTATGGTACGGGACAAACGCAGTTCTGGTTCCAATCCCCACAATAAGCAGCAGAAACGCTACCCCGGGCACCGGCGGGGAGGACGGGCGCGCCGGATTCGTATCAGCTGCACCCTTCATGACCTCGGCTAATCTATCAAGAGAAAGGGTTCCGGTGCTCCGGTAAATGAGGAGTACTCCCAGAAGGAAGAGAGACATAGCGAGCGAGCTCATCACCAGATATTTGTAACCGGCCAATAGCGCGTATCCGGCGCGGGAGTACGCAACAAGCACGTACGCGGCAATGCCGAAGATTTCCAGGAAGACAAAGAGATTGAACAGATCACGGGTAAGGATGGCGCCCTCCATGCCGGAAACCATCATCATGTAAAAGAAGTAGAAAAGCGCGTCGTATTGCTCCTCGGAAAGTACGTAGAGCAGTCCTGAAAGACAGATGACAAGGACAATAACGCTTCCTATCCATCCAACGCCGTCGAGCGTGAGCGAAATACCAACTACTGAATCAAACCCGCCGACCACAAGGGTTGGATAGACGCCTGATCTCACGAGCGGGAATGCCAGCAGGGTGACCGCTACGCCTGCCAGGATGCCCAGGAGCGCGGAAACCCGCGCTATGCGCACCCTGGGTAACGCTTTTTCTATAAGCGCACAAAGGGCAGCCACAAGCGGCAGCAATACCAACACCACCGGTGCCTGGGTCATTGTGCAGGCTCCTCAGGTTCCAGCTGTTCTTTTGCGCGGCGCTCAGCTTCCCGGATATCGAGCGTACCGTAAGTTGCGTGAATGCCATACGCGAGAACAAGCGCAAGCGAGGTGAGCGCCACCCCAACAACGATGGCGGTCAACATGAGCGCCTGGGGCAGCGGATCAACAATCTGTGATGCGTCAAGCCCGGCGGTTTGTCCTATCAGAATGGGCGCATGGCTACCGGATCGTGAGCCAACGTAGACAAAGAGCATAACCACGCCGGAATTGACAATGCCAAGTCCAATGACCTTCTTGATGAGGTTGCGGCACGCAATGGTTCCCCAGATGCCGGTCAGGGTAAGTATGACTATGAGTATGGGGCTGAGTTCCATCAATGCGCCTCCAGGATGTGGAAGCAAATGAGGGTGATGCCCGCACCCACTTTGACGCCAATGACCAGATTGAGCACAAAGATAAAGCCGCTGTCCAGAACTGTGGTGCCGCTTCCCAGCGGCAAAAAGACAGAGAGAAACGCTCCGGCGGCAAGGAGTCCCACAATACCGACAGATATAAACACAAAGAGCGCAGCGCTCTCGGCCACGGAAAGGGCGGTGAGGGGAAAGGAGGTTGTCACGCTTCCCGCTTCCTGCGCAAGCAGAAGCAGGATCACCGCGGAGGCAATAACCACGCCGCCCTGAAACCCGCCGCCGGGCGAAAGGTGGCCGTTTGCCACGAGGTAGAAACCGAAGAGCATCACAAACGGCGCGAGCTTTCGCGACATGACATCGAGTATATCGGTCTTTCTCACGGCTTCTTCCTCACGCCGGAACCTGCGCTTGCCAAACGAACTACACCGGCCACCGCCATAAGAAGCACAATGGTCTCTCCCAGCGTGTCAAAGGCGCGATACCCCAGATAGATCGATGTGACCAGATTCTCTGCCCCGGTCTCTCGCTTGGCGTTATCCACGATGTAGCGTTTCTCTGTTCGTGCCTCCGGATTGGAGGCCGGCGCAGCACGGTAGGCGTCCAGAAAGAGCACCCCGGTTGCCGCCACCAGGAAGAGAAGCAGCGAAGAGGCCACAACCTTTTTCCACACGCTCCCATGGCGATTCCGGACGGTCATGGCTACGTCGCGTCCCGCCGTCCGGTTCTCCGGACAGCCCAGACAAACACAAAGGTAGAGAGCCCGGCTCCCACGGCTGCCTCAGTCAACGCTACGTCCGGGGCATGGAACAGGAAGAAGAGCAGGGCACAAAGCAGGCTGAACGCGGAGAGCGCAATGACTGCCCGCAGCATGTCCCTGGTGAGCAGAGAAAACAGAGCAAGGGCTATTAAGAGGACAAGCACTGTCTCACTCACTTTTTCTTACCCTCCGCCACGGTACTGCGCCCTTTTGCCACGCAAAACGTCCAATGATGTGACCGGCAACAGGGCTGGAAAAAACAAAGAAGAGCGTGATCACCAGGATCTTTCCCGTCAACGGGGAGAGTCCTGCGTCAATCATGCCGGCAATAAAAAAGGAAAACACACTGGTGGTGGTGCAGGTGGAGGACGCCTGCAGCCGCGTGTATACGTCAGGGAGAAAGAGCACGCCAATGTTTCCAATGACCGCAAAGATGATTCCCAGCACAAGAAAAAGCTGGACCAGGATATGGGAAATCATAGGCCCTCCTTTCCACGGGAGAAAAACCGCGTGACTGCAAGCAGGCCCACAAAGCCGAAAATATCGTATACCAGCGCCACATCCAGGTAGATGGAGAGATCCTCTTTAACTGCCACGATAACCAGAATTGCGAGCACCTGAGCTGCAACCAAATTGAGCGCCACCAGGCGGTCCGGGGTGGTAGGCCCAATGAAGACCCGTATCAGGCCGACCGCAATGCTTCCTACCAGGAACCAGGTCACCGCATCCCACGTCACCGGGCTCATATCCAAATCCTCTTGAGCAACTCTTCAAAGGGTTTCTTGATCAGGTCACCGGCGTAACGCGAGTGTGTGGTAACCGCATTGAGCCAGTGCACTACCAGGTGGTCGTCATCCAGGTCAATAGATACGGTGCCGGGCGTCATGGTGATAGCGTTGGCAAGTATCACGCGCGCAACATCGGACTTAAGCCGTGTCCGGAAATGCACAATTCGCGGATTAACTCTTCCGCGCAGGAGATCAAAGAGTACCTTGAAGCTTGCCACGTACATTTTGAATACCAGAAGAAGCGCAAATACAACCAGAAGATGAACCCGTGGAAAGAGCGCGCGTCTGCCGGCCTCATTCTCCGCAATGAAAAAGCGATACGTTAAGAGCGCAACCACAAGTGAAAAGAACACACCGGTGATAAGGGAGGCAAGTTCAAGGGTGCCGGAAAAGAGAAGCCAGCCCACCATGAGGTAGAGGGTCGTGATAATAATGCGGACTATCCGCCAGCGCACGTTCACCTGCATGACCTATCCTCCGTGACTCGCCAGGATCTGTACAATTTCGGGTGCGTCAGTGGCAGCGCGCAGTTGCTTCCGTACATCTTCCTGGCGCAAAAGGCGCGCCAGCCTGGTGAGCAGGCGCAGGTGTTCGCCTTCGTGACCGGCAGGTCCCAGCAGAAGAAAGACCAGGTCCGCGGGCTTGTTGTCAATGGCGTCAAATTGCACCGGTGGTGAGAAGCGGCAAAAGGCAATTGAAGTCTTTTCTATCCACGATGCAAGTCGATGAGGAATTGCCACGCCTTCGCCAACGCCGGTGGAGGTGAGCCGTTCGCGCTCCATCACTTCCCGAACGGCGGCGGAGCTGTCTTCCACCACGCCTGTCTCGTGAAGCAGGGAGACCAGCGCCGTTATGGCCGCCTTCTTTTTTTTGGCCTTTACATCCAGCGCAATGTGCTCGGGGAGCAGGAGAGCGGAAATGGACTCCATGTCACTCATCCTCCGTATCAGGAATTGCCAGGCCTTTACAAAAGTCAATTGGAAGAGTGAAGAAGATGCCGGTGCCCGGCCCGGAGAGATCACCCGCAATGGATTCCACAAGGGTCAAAAGGCGTGGAATAAGCCCTTCGTCCTGGATGACAGAAAGTATGGTCTTGTTGTACGGCTTGTTTCCGCGCATGAACTCGCGAAAGTCTGCGAAAAGCGGAACTTCATAGGTGAGAAAGCGTCCAAGCCCCTCTGAATCAAGAACGGTTGCACCGGGCACGCCCGCTTCTACGTAGGCGGTAAGCACCTCATCGAGCAACTCTTCCTTGTTCAGGACAAAGACAAGTAGCTTCATGCACCATGTTTAATCTCTGGCGCTACCGCTGTCAAGCTTTGGGCGCGCTTTCTGATAGTCAACTGGGTACCATGTAGTTATCATATGGAATAATGACATTTCGCACAAAGATCGTTGCCGTGCTGCTGGTGTCAGCCACAATCACGGCAGTAACCGGCGGAATCGGTCTTTACTTCGCAGTCAGGCTTATCGCGGCGTTCAACTCTGTTACTGCAGAGCACGCACCGTTTCTGGAACACATGGATGACCTCGCTTCGTACGCGGACCGTGCCCTGCTTCTGGCGCGGGAGGCGGAAAACCGTGAGGCGGGAGGAGGAGAGTCACTGCGCCGAGAGCTGCAGGACGCACTGGCAAACCTCTCTCTGCTCCAGGCGCAGTTGCGCAAACAGAGTAGTGATCCCGAGGCGCTTGCGAGTTTGGAACGCTTTGTGGCGGAAGAAAAATTATACGGAAACCGGATAACAGAGTTGCTGCAGGCAACTATTACCGAGGCGCGGCTCATGCACGAGCGTGACGCTCTGTTTGCCAAAAGCAACGCGGCCCGGTCCCGGGTGGACCAGGAGCTTTTGACTTACAGCGCGCCTCTTTTTGCACGTAAGGGGGCAGCGGGTAGTACTTACGCCGAGCGCGCAGAGGGCGCCGTGCGCGGCCTTGAATATGCGTGGAAACTTGCGGTAGCGGAAGGCGCATTGAAGGCCGCGGAAAATCAGGAAGAGCTGAACAGCGCCAGGGCCGGGCTTCCCCCTCCCCCGGAACCGATCTCAGCTGAAGTTGACAAAGCGCTTTCCGGGTGGCATTCACTGCTTGCAGGTAGCGGCGGCGTGGCTGAAGCTGTCTCCCGGTACCTGGACGCTGCGGCGTCCGCAAGTGCGCTTGAGTCTTCTCTTGAGCAGGAGTCCGGGGCGCTCATACGCTCATTGAACTCCGTGGCAAGTGTCACCACGCTCCTTTCCGAAACAACGTCAGGGTCTTTCCTCCTCAACGCCACGCCGCACGTGCTGGCTTCAGCAATTGTGCTTGCCATACTTCTTTCACTCCTGTTCGGGGCCAGTCTCACGACTAACCTGACGCGTCACATTCGCGCCCTGGCGCAGGCTACGCGCGCGATGAGCGCAGGAGACTACAGCGTGAGAGTTCACGTTGACAGCAATGATGAGCTGGGGGGGCTCGCACAATCATTCAACGCCATGGCAGAGGATGTGAGCGACGCGCGGAGAGAAATTGCACAGCTCAATGACCGCCTGGAAGAACGGGTGAAGCAGCGAACAAAGGAACTGCTCGCAAGCAGGGAACAGATCAGGAGCCAGGAGCGGCAGCTCATTCAGGCTGACAAAATGGCGGCGCTTGGCGTGCTTGTCTCCGGTGTGGCCCACGAGGTGAACAACCCAAACCAGGCTATTCGCATGAGCGGAGAGCTTCTCTCCCGCAGTTGGCCTGACATGATACCCGCCCTGGAGGCGTATTTTGGCGAAACCGGGGATGCCCTTGTTGGGGGAACCGAGTATTCGGATTTCCGCAGTGTGGCAGAGCGCGCGCTGGAAACCGTGGTCAGCGGGTCGAGGCGGATAGATGTCATTGTGACCAGTCTGAAAGACTACGCCCGCCAGGGCCCCAGTGATGAGCACGTTCCGGTAAATCTTACACTGGTAGTGAAATCAGCCCTAATTCTTCTGGAAAATCTCATCAAGAACAGCACGGACAAGTGTCACGTGGAGCTGGATAACCAGATTCCCACCTTCCCCGGCAGTCCGCAGCGGGTTGAGCAGGTGGTCATAAATATCGTTCAAAACGCGTGTCAGGCGCTTGAAGGGCGGGCGCGCTCCATACGTATTGTGACCCGCTACGTGCCGGAAACGGTACAGTTTGTCGTGACAGACCAGGGCCGCGGCATTGATCCACAGAACCTCGCGCGGGTGACCGATCCGTTTTTTACCACCAAGCGTGACTCAGGTGGCACGGGGCTTGGGCTTTCGGTAAGCAGCGGCATAGTGAAAGATGCCGGCGGCACCATCGACATAGAGTCGGAACCGGGACGAGGAACCACGGTTACCGTCTCATTCCCGATTGAGGACAGGGAGGAATAATGAGCGCAAAACGGGGACGTTTTCCGGCAGAACCCGTAGTGGTTCTTGATGACGAAGCGTTTGTTCAACAAAGTATAGAAGCATCGCTTTCGTCACACGGCATTAATCACATAGTCCTGTGCGGTAGCGCGGAAGAGCTGTTTGAGAGTGTCACGCGCGCCGGCGGAGCGTCCGCGCTGCTTCTGGACCTGATGATTCCCGGCCTCTCCGGGCTGGAACTGGTTACGCGCGTTCGTGAGCGCTACCCTGATATTCCCATCATTGTAGTGACGGGCGCGGCAGACATACATCTTGCCGTAGAGTGCATGAAACTGGGCGTTTTTGATTTCCTCACCAAGGCTATTGATGAAACCCGTCTGGTGAGCAGCGTGAAACGCGCCACCGAGTGGAGAGAGCTGGCTGACGAAAATGTTCGCCTGCGGACCCGTCTCTTTGACCGGCAGATCAGAAACAGTGCCGCACTTGCAGGCGTGGTCTACAGGGACCAGCGTATGCACTCAGTCTTCCTGTATGCAGAGTCTGTTGCACGGAGCTCCCAGACCATTCTCATAACCGGTGAGACCGGTGTGGGCAAGGAGGTGGTGGCGCGTGCGGTTCATCGTATGAGCGGAAAAGAAGGGGAGTTTGTCCCGGTGAATGTTGCCGGGTATGACGATGCCATGTTCGCGGACGCCCTTTTTGGTCATACCGCCGGTGCGTACACCGGTGCGCAGGCCAAAAGAACCGGACTGGTTGGCCAGGCGCGGGGCGGCACGCTCCTCTTAGACGAAATTGGAGAGTTGACACCGCCGAGTCAAGTGAAGCTTTTGCGTCTGCTGGAAAACCGGGAATACTATCCCCTGGGCTCAGACGCCCTGCGTAGAAGCGACGCGCGTGTTATAGTCTCCACCAACAGAGACCTTGAAGCGGAAATGGAAAACGGCGCGTTTCGCAAGGACCTCTACTACCGGCTTCAGACCCACCACATTGCGATTCCTCCCTTACGAGAGCGGCCAGACGATATTCTCCCGCTTGCCCGCCACTACCTGGAGGAGGCGGGACGGGAATACGGCAAAGAGCTTTCCGGATTCACGGAGGACGCACTTGAAATAGTGGAAAGCTTACCGTTTCCCGGCAACGTCAGGGAACTGCGCGCCCTTCTCTTTGATGCGGCAAGCCGTGACAGGGACGGAAAGATAGACGTTGACGACCTGCCCGAGAGAGCAGAGGACACCAAAAGTTCAACCGCAAGACTATCCGGCCGGCAGTCAGACGCGAAAGATGATTCCGGTGCGGCAGGACTCTCACTTTCCGGCGGCGATTTCCCCACGCTTCAGGCGGCCAGCGCCAGACTGATTGAGCTCGCTCTTGAACGCACCGGCGGCAACCAGGCGGAGGCGGCACGGCTTCTCGGCATCTCGCCTCCGGCGTTGAGCCGGCGGTTGCGCCGTTCCCGTGAAGAGTAGGATTGCACTTTGTTAACTCATATTGCAGCAGGTTAACGCTCTCTCGCTTCCGCGTAATGCACGGTTTCATATAACTATCGACATATAAATAACTTACAAAACTATCCTGCGTTGGCACGTTCCTTGCAGTGTAACGGATGATGGAAGCCAGAGTGCTAGACAGGCGATTTGACTTTGAGTTTCGAGCGGATCCCGCGTTTGTAGGATACGTGGTGGAAATAACGCGCATTGTGCTGCGCTACCACGGCGTCAGACGGTTTGACGACATGCTGGTTGTTCTTACCGAGCTGCTGCGGACGACCATGGAAGACGAAACCGGCGTGCGCGCCGGAAAACCTATACGGGTACGGGTGGAGCTGTTACCGGAAGACCACTACTGCCTGACCGTCGAGGATTCCGGGCCGGCGCTTGACCGGCTTCGTTTCCTGGATCCCTCAAAGAACGAACCGCACCGTGTCTTGCAGGGGCTTGGCCGTAGTTATTCGCTCCTGCACGCGCTTGCCGACGAAGTTCTGGTGAGTGAACGAGGCAACTCAGTGCGGGTGAGCGGTCAACTATCCCGTGACTTTCCGGGATATACACGAGGAGGAATACATGAAGGCGTCTCCGGTTACTGACAACATTTATCGCCTTGGCGAAGACGTTCACGACATACTCTTTGAGAGCATGTGGCCCATTCCACACGGGGTTACCATGAACTCCTACATCGTTCGCGGGGAGCGAACGGCAATCATAGACGGTGTCTGCGGCTGGGACGGAGTACCGGACGCGCTTTTTGCCCAGCTTTCCGAGCTCGGCATTGCGCTTTCTGAAATTGATTACGTGGTGCTCAACCACCTGGAGCCGGATCACACCGGCTGGATACGCGACCTGCTTGAGATCACAACGGACTTTACAATTGTCACCACCGCCAAGGGTGTGGAGCTGGCGCGCGCGTTCTTTGATCTTGACGTGAGGTTTGTGGCGGTCTCTTCAGGTGATGTGCTTGATCTCGGCAGGGGAGTGGTATTGCAGTTTGAAGAAATTCCCAACGTCCACTGGCCCGAAACAATGGCCACTATAGAGCTTTCCAGCGGTACACTCTTTTCCGGTGATGCGTTCGGCAGTTTTGGCGCGGTGGGCGACCGCCCGTTCGACGACGAACACACCGAAGAGGAGCTTCAGTTCTTTGAAACCGAAAGTGTGCGCTATTTTGCAAACATTGTAGGAGCGTTTCACAAATTTGTAGAGCGCGCTCTCGCAAAAATCGCTCCGCTTGAGCCGCAAATAATCGCGCCGGCGCACGGTCTTGTGTGGCGGAAGGATCCGGATCGCATTCTATCCGACTATGCGCGTTACGCATCTTACGGAACCGCCCCCGCAGAACCGCTGGTGACTGTGATCTGGGCCAGCATGTATGGAATGAGCCGCGCCGGTCTGGAACCGGTACTGCGTGCTCTCCGGGACCAAGGTGTTTCCACCCACGTATACAACGTGCCTGAAGCGCACATCAGCAATATACTTTCCTCGGTGTGGCAGTCTACCGGTGTGGTCATTGTGTGCCCTACCTACGAGTACAAAATGTTTCCGCCCATGGCGGCAGTCATTGAAGAAATCGGGAGAAAACGTGCAAGAGGCAGGAAGGTATTCCGCCTGGGTTCATACGGCTGGTCAGGCGTCGCGGAGAAAGAACTGCATGAAATATGTGAGCGCACCTCGCTGGGCTGGGACTTCCTGGAGTCGGTGGAATTCAAGGGTATGCCGACGGCCGAACATCTTGAAATGCTTTACCGACGTGGAATTGAGCTTGCATGCGCGGTGGCTGATATGTGTGGTGAGGGCGTGCTTGTGAGGGATGACGCAAAGGCAGGCTAAGACCAAAGCGGCGATGCTGCGTGCCGGGCACGGCTGCACTTCCACTGCGCGCCCGGTACCGGCGGCAACCCTATCCGCCAGAGGCGAACTGCGCCTTGATGCGCGCAAAATAGTCTACCGCTTCATCCGTCTCAACCGGTTCGTCCATTTCCATGAGCTGCATAAGCGACTCCGGTATTTCCTCAAGGAAGGGCGAAGGGAGGCTTTCAACAATCTCACGCATCACGCGCCGTTTGCGGCACGCGGTGATAAAAAGTTTCTGACGTGCGCGGGTAATGGCCACATAGAAAAGGCGGCGCTCTTCTTCAATGTTGTCCGGGTTTTCTTCAATAGCGCGTGCATGGGGGATAAGATGTTCCTCCACCCCGGCAAGAAAGACCACTTCATGCTCAAGTCCCTTGGCTGCGTGAATGGTCATGAGATTGATTTTCCCGGATGAATCCTTTGGGTCCGGCTCATCGCGGGAGTTGAGGCTGATGCGGTTGAGGAAGTCAAAGACGCCGGAATTCTGGTTGTCCGGATCACGCTCATAGTCGCGCACGATGCCGATGAAGATTTCGATATTGCGGTACTTCCATTTTGCGGCCTTGTCGCTTTTCTGATTCTCGGCTACAAGATGTGCCCAGTAGTCAATATCTTCCACAAATGCTTTTAGCGTATCTCCGAGTTTCTTTTTTGCAAGAAAGCGGGGGCGATACTCCTCTATAAGATCGAGGAATGCGTGAAGGTCACCCTGCGCTTTTGGGGGCAGCGGAGAATCGGCGGCGTGAAGCGCTGCCTGGATGCCGGTGTGAAGTGATGCGCCGCGGGAGACGGCAAGCTCGGTGATCTGTTCCAGTGTGCGTTTTCCAATGCCGCGCCGGGGCGTGTTGAGAACGCGAAGCAGGCTGATATCGTCATCCGGGTTTGCCATGAGGCGGAGATAGGCAATGATGTCCTTTATCTCTTTGCGTTGAAAGAAACTCTGGCCGCCTGTGGTGCGGTACGGGATGTTCTCCGCAAGAAACGCTTCTTCAAGGGAGCGGAAAAGGCTATTGGTCCGTACCAGTACGCCTACATCGTGATATTTCAATCCTTCCCGCATGGCGAGGGTCTTGATTTTTTCGGCTATAAAGAGGCCTTCCTGCCTGTCATCTTCCGGGTAGTAGAGCTCAATGGGTTTTCCGCCTTTCGTACCTGTCCAGAGATTCTTCCCTTTACGGTTCTTGTTGTGTGAAATGACGCCGTTTGCTGCTGCAAGGATGGTGTCAGTAGAGCGGTAGTTGCGTTCCAGCTTGATTTCACGGCACCCGGGAAAATCCTTCTCAAACTCAAGGATGTTTCCAAAGTCGGCACCGCGCCATGAGTATATCGATTGGTCATCATCCCCCACCACGCAGACATTTCCGGAAGAGTGGCCGAGCAGTTTCATAAAGCGGTACTGCTGGCGCGAGGTGTCCTGAAACTCGTCAACGAGGACATAACGGAACTGGTTGCGGTATTCCACGAGCACATCCGGAAAACTTTCCAGAAGTTTAATGGGCAGTGCGATGAGATCATCAAAGTCAACGGCGTTGTAGAGCTTCATGTGAGACTGGTACTCGCGGTAGAGTTCCTGATACGCAATGGCAAGTTCCGCCATTGGCATCATGCGCGTTTTAACGCGTGAGAAGAGCGCAAGAAGTTTGGTGGTATCAACGCTTTCCAGGGAAAAAGCAATTTCCCGTGCGGTCTCCTTCAAAAGATCGTGCTGATCTGCAACATCATAGATGCTGAAGTTCTCCCGGTATCCCAGCCGGTGGATATGGGAGCGCAGTACCCGAACGCCAAACGCGTGAAACGTGGAGATACTCAGACCGGCAAGCTTCTTGCCGGTGAGCTCGCGGACGCGCTCCTGCATCTCCCTGGCCGCCTTATTGGTGAAGGTGAGGGCAAGGATTGCCTTCTGCGGTATACCGGAGGAGAGCATGCAGGCAATGCGGTAGGTAATAACGCGGGTCTTTCCGGATCCCGCTCCGGCTATGATCAGAAGCGGGCCTTCAATGGTCTCAACCGCTTCAATCTGTTCTTTGTTCAGCTCACTTCGATGCGCAGTGGTCATTGAGCCTCCATGGTACTGAAATCACGGCAATGTGCAAGGCGGCCTGTGTTCACGCACTATCCTTTTGGAGAAGACACCGGTAAATGGGGCCGCGCCCGGCTGCCACGTCCGGGAGAATAATCACGCCGTGGCGGGTTTCTTCTCCGGGAGGGAACTCCGGGCGCTCCCCGGCGCTGCTGCGGATTACGCTGACTCTGCGCCTGCCCTCCACAATGCGGTCAACCACGCCGTCATTCTCAACCGGAGAAAGCGCGCACGTGGAGTAAAGCACATAGCCGCCCGGCACGCACGCGTCAACCGCAGATGCAAGCATAGCGTATGCCTGTGCCGCCAGATTACGGGTGCGTGCCGCGCTCCATTTCTCAAGGTGGCCGGGAGACTGGAGCAGATGCTGCTCCGAGGAGCATGGTGCGTCAAGCAGTACGGCGTCATAGGCGTTTTTTTCATACATGCCCCATTTGCGGGCGTCATGCCCGGTGACGGTAACGCGCGTCCTGATTGCAGCAGGCAAATGCGCGTCAAGAACGCGGTGCAGCCGGGCACGGCGGGAGGAAGAGCGTTCGTTTGCCACCAGGGTCGCGTCCCCAGGCATACTGCCGGCCAATACCAGGCTCTTGCCGCCGGGTGCGGCGCAGAGATCAAGAATACTGCACGCGTTTGCCAGGGGAAGCGCGCGTGCGGCGTCTACACTCGCCTGGTCAAGGTAGTACGGCGCGAGCAGGTTATGGCTGTAGGCAATCTGACGCGAATCACTGCGTAGCGCTTCTGCAAGTACCGGCCACCGTTCCCCAAATAGTTCACCGTAGAATTCATGAAAAGCGTGCGCCCCTGAACGTTTGTGTTGTTTCATAAAATTTGGCCCTGCTTGACTTTATGGAAGTGCATAAGTAACGTGTAGCCATGACATCTCAGGCAATAATTTTTGACCTCGACGGCACGTTACTTGACACCATAGCAGATATAGGCGGGGCAATGAACCGGGTACTGGAACGGCACAACCTGCCCAGCCACCCCATGGTACGCTATCGCGAGCTGGTGGGCTGGGGCGTACAAACCCTGGTTGAGCGCTGTATTCCCGCTGACCGGCGGACGCCGGAAGTTGTGAAACAGTGTACTGATGAAATGAAGAAAGAGTACGGTAGTAATCCTGTTGTAAGTACCACGCCGTACGAGGGTATTCCGTCTCTCCTGACGGAACTGGAGAAGCGCGGAACGCGCTTTGCGATCCTTTCAAACAAACTTGATCCGCTGGTGCAAACCATAGTTTCCCGGCTTCTTGGACGCTGGAACTTTTCCCACGTGCAGGGACAGACTGCGGATTTCCCGCAGAAACCGGATCCTTCCTCCGCGCTTCACGTGGCGCAACTTCTGGAGCGTAAACCGGATGATGTGATATACGTGGGAGATACCGCCATTGATATGGAGACTGCGCGGGCGGCCGGCATGTACGCGGTTGGCGTGTCATGGGGATTCCGTGAGATAACGGAGCTACATGACGCCGGCTCCCATGTTATCATTAACTCGCCTGATGAGCTTCTCGAAATTCTTGATGCGCGGGAAAGCCGCGTGGCGGCGCATTAATTTAAGATGTGAAGCGGCCCGGTAAAAGGAGAGGGTTACCATACATGAATAAGGCAGAAATCATGCGCAAGGCTCAGAGCTACCTTGAACAGGAGACTGAACCCGGCTTCAGGGATGAGGTCACCGCGCTCCTGAAAAAGGAGGATTGGGAAGAGCTGGGCGACAGGTTCTACACGGACCTTGCATTTGGTACGGGCGGTTTGCGCGGCGTGATTGGCGGCGGCTTTAACCGAATGAATCCGTTTGTGGTTCGTCGAGCCACGCAGGGACTGGCCAACTACGTACAGAAGGAAGGCGCTACGGCGCCGGACGGTTCCCGCCGGGCAGTTATCGCGTATGATTCGCGGCGTTATTCAGGCACGTTTGCCCTGGAGGCGGCGCTGGTTTTTGCGGGTAACGGCATAAAGACGTATCTGTTTACCTCTTTGCGGCCAACGCCGGAACTCTCCTTTGCAGTGCGCCAGCTGTCCGCGGCAACGGGAATAGTCCTGACGGCAAGCCATAACCCGCCGGAGTATAACGGCTACAAGGTATACTGGGGTGACGGTGCGCAAATTGTTGCGCCACATGACAAGGCGATTATCAAAGAGGTCCAGGGCGTCTCCGGCCACGTCAAGACGCTTACAAAAGAGGATGCGCTGGAAAAGGGCCTGCTGGAATACGTGGATACGGAGATCGATGAGAAATTCGTTGCCATGGCCAAGAGTGTCTCTATTCATCCGGACCTGCTCCGGGAGCGGGGAAAAGAACTCAGGATTGTATACACACCGCTGCACGGTACCGGCGCCTTTATGGTCGAACGGGTGATGGGTGACCTTGGTATAGACGTGATGACGGTACCGGAGCAACGGGAACCGGATGGAGAATTTCCTACGGTGGAGTTTCCAAATCCGGAGGAAGCCTCTGCAATGAAAATGGCGGTGGAGCTGGGACGCAGTGAAAAGGCTGACCTGGTCATTGGCACGGATCCTGACGCGGACCGCATTGGCATTGCCGTGCCGGAGGGGGATGACCTCCGGCTTATAACAGGAAATCAGCTAGGGGCGCTTCTTGCGGACTATATGTACTCGCAGCGCAAGGCTGCGGGCACCTTGCCGGAGCGCCCGGCGTTTGTGAAGACCATTGTGACCACAGAGCTGCAAAGAAAGATCGTAGAGAAATACGGGGTCTCCTGCTTTGACACACTCACCGGCTTCAAGCACATTGCGGCACTGGTGAGAAAGTGGGAAGGAATGCCGGACGGACCGAGTTACGTCATGGGAGATGAAGAGAGCTACGGCTACATGATTGGTACTGATGTCCGGGACAAAGACTCCATATCAGCCGCGCTTCTCACCGCGGAAATGGCGCTCTATCACGTCTCCCAGGGCAAATCCGTGGTGGACCGGCTCAATGAACTCTACCGTGAGTTTGGCTACTATGAGGAGTCGACCATTTCCAAATACTTCCGCGGCCAGGCGGGAATTGGAATCATGACCGGCCTGATGGAACGCCTCAGGAAGAATCCGCCTGCTAAGGTTGGTGGCATTGACGTGGTGGAAATCCGTGATGTTCAGGAAGGGACCACACGTTATCTGCCGTCCGGAAAGGTGAAGAAAAACATCGATCTCCCCGTTTCCAACGTGCTGCAGTTCATTCTCAGTGATGAGAGTGTGGTGAGCGCACGCCCTTCCGGTACGGAGCCAAAGATCAAGTTCTATGCCTCCTGCTCATCCGCGCCCGGAATGGAGCTGAATGCAGCGCGCACTGAAGTTGGCGGGAAGATCAGAAAGATCACCGCAGACATAGAAAGCTGGCTGAGCGAAGCAGAAGGCTAACCGCGCCGTCTCTTTGCCGCCAGCGCCGCAGCCTCTGATAGCTGTTCTCGAAACCTGGTCTCATCGGTCAGACCACGGTTTACCTCGTCCTCCATCTGTTTCAGATAACGTTCAGCCATGTTATAGAGCCGGGATTCCAGCTCACCGGACCAGATTAGCCGGGTGAGCTCTTCCGGCGACTCTGCATAAGAGAGCAATGATTCCGCCTCATTGTGTGCAAGGTACCATCGCACATCATCTATTGTCAGATCAAACTCCGCAAGCAAGTGCTTTACATTCACAGACTATTGTTCTCCTTCACGGAAGTCACCGTAGGTTGGCGCGCACGTTTTGTCAATTGCGCTTCCTTTACAGCGGGTGGAAAACGTGATAGGTATGACTTCTATGGATACAGGCCAGTCGGTGGCGGAAGTCACCTTTACCGCATTCGACTTTGAAACAACGGGGCTCTATCCCGCAACGGACAAGATTATTGAGTTCGGCGCGGTCCGTTTTAAGGCGGGGGAGATCATCGGTACGTTTGACGCGCTTGCCAATCCGGGTAGGGCAATTCCGGCACAGGCGGGCGCGGTTAGCGGGATTAGTGACGACATGGTTGCTTCACAGCCGGCAGTTGCGGAGGTCGTGCCGAAGTTCGTGGAGTTCCTTTCAGATACGGTGCTCGTGGCACACAACGCCGCATTTGACCTTGGATTCCTGCGGGCGGCACTTCAGGAAGCAGGACGTGGCGATATTAGGAATTCCATTATTGACACCGTGGTGTTGGCACAACGAGCGTTTCCCCGCCAGAAGAGCTATGGACTGCAGAACCTGGTGGAGTCTCTCGGACTGGCACGCGGTACGGCTCATCGTGGTCTGGATGATGCGGTGATGTGCATGCGTCTGTTCCAGGCGTGTGTCGAGGCGCTCTCCTTTATGGGAGAGATCACCCTGGGCGAAGTGCTGACTTAGCGCAAATATTCTTGATTTCTGGCAATTCTCTGCTAAAATGTATGGATTGCCTGTCAGGCACCGCCCCGTCGGGGCGGTAATAACTCACAAAGGAGAAACTCATTATGTCAGACGTTAAGTTTGAAGGCGTAACGGGGCGAACAACAGTTCTTGGGCTCCAACACACCTTCGTCATGTTTGGTGCAACGGTTCTTGTACCGTTGATTACCGGACTTGATGTTGGTGTTACGCTGTTTGCAGCCGGTATCGGTACGTGGTTCTTCCACATCGTTACCAAGTTTAAAGTCCCCGTATTCCTGGGGAGCTCGTTTGCGTTCATTCCCGCAATCCTTTCTGTTGCAGCTGCCCACGGTGGCGATCTTACCTATGCGCAGGGTGGTATTGTCATTGCCGGACTTGCATACCTCGTGGTGTCGATTATCTTCACCTTCGTATCCTACGAAGTGCTGCGCAAGATTCTGCCCCCGCACATCACCGGTCCCATCATCATTCTGATCGGTCTTATTCTGGCACCGGTTGCTATCGGAAACATCACCAATGTGACCGGCAACAACGGCGCCGCACAGGCGGTTGTGGATTCGATCGGCAAAGGCGGCGCATGGGGAATAGCGCTCTTCACGTTCGCCGTTGGCGTTACAGTGAAGGTTGGATTTGAGCGCATTGGTTGGAAGTTCCTTTCCACCCTGCCTGTTCTGATTGCGCTCATTAGCGGCTACATCCTGTCGGCAATCGTCGGGATTGTGGATTTCTCGAGTGTCCGTGACGCTGCGTGGATCGGTATCCCGAACTTCACATTGCCGAAGTTCTCCGGCGGCGCCATTGCAATTGTTGTTCCTATTGCAGTGGTTACCATGGTAGAGCACTTTGGTGACATCATTGCCGTTGGTAACGTTGTAAAGAAGGACTTCCTGAAGGATCCCGGCATCAACCGGACGCTGCTTGGTGATGGTATTGCCACCTCCATATCAGCCCTCATCGGTGGTCCCGCAAACACGACCTACAGTGAGAACACTGGCGCGCTTGCGCTGACCGGCGTGTTCAATCCGCTGGTTATGAGAATTGCTGCCATCTTCGCCATCATACTTTCCATTATTCCCAAGTTTACTGCCATCATCGGTACCATTCCGGCAACCGTTATCGGCGGTATCTCAATTCTGCTCTTCGGTATGATTGCATCCATTGGTATCCGGAACATGATAGACGCCCGCGTCAACTTTGATGATTCGCGCGTTCTTATTGTCTCGGCAGCAATGCTGGTGCTCGGAATTGGCGGTGCCAGCTGGAATTTCGGCATCTTCTCATTCTCGGGTCTCGGCCTTGCCGCGATCGTTGGTATCCTTCTGAACCTCGTTATCAATTTCCAGAGCTTCAAAGGACCTGCGCCAATCTCCGCTGCAGAAGCAGCAGCACAGAGAGACAAGGAGTAATTACGCACTACGCGTAAGAGCTCATAGGGGGAGCCTTCATCGAATGTTCGGTGAAGGCTCTCTTTCTTTTGGAGTAGTTACCGTGTCACACAATACTTCGCGGCCCCCGCAACTAAGAGTGGTGATGCGAGGCGCCCTTGTTCCAAAATATTTTTCCGGTGAAATACGGTCGACACACCGCCACGTGATAAATATTGAAACTGCCGTAGATGACCCGGTTCCAGGCGCCGTGTTTATCTCCCTTCTTGAACGGGAAATCGACATGACTGCCTATGGATTGCTGGTTTCTACCATACCCGGCGGGATGAAACCGGGAATGCAGGCTGTCCTGGCAGACGGGGTGCTTGCCCTTGGTGGTGAGAAGATTGCGCATGATCACGGCGCGGGGGTGTGGGACGGATTTCTGGAAACGGGGAGTTTTCGCGCCGGGGAAGAGAGGGTGCGCGCGTGGCTGGAGAATGCTCTGCAGCGACACGCGGACTCAGGCGGCTTTGCCGCGCTCGCCGGTGAGACGGACCCCAACCCCTTTGCTGCACGGGCGCGCAGGGTGCTCTTTCGCGCGCAGGCGGTGGAACGCGGCGGCAGGCAGGTGATTGCAGGGCTGCATGAGCTTGTCGGTCTTGGAATTGGCTTCACGCCCTCCGGAGATGACTTCATCTCCGGAGTGTTGCTCGGCGCCGCGGCGTCCGGTGGCCGGACAGGGACGACCTATCCGGCCGTGGAAATGGAGCCGATGGCCGGGCAACTGCAGAAGACTTCAACCGGTGGTGCTACGCTTCTTCGCCTCTGTCTGGCAGGAAGATTTCCGGCGTATCAGCACCGGCTGTTGAAGAGCCTGCGCACTGCCCGAACGGAAGAAGAGGTGAACGCGGCGGTAGAGGACGCGGCATCCCACGGGGAGACCTCCGGACTGGACAGCGCGACCGGGGTATGGTGGTTTCACAGCCGCGGAAAGAAGCTAATTCGGCCGTCAGGCTGAAAACGCTTTGACAACGCCCGGATAGATGGTATAATGCCTCTTTACACCACAAACATTCCGAGCAATATCACTTTAGGTAGGAGACGTGTTTTGAAAAAAATCATCGTTCAAAAAGACTCGTACTACGACTCGGTGTTTTTGATGCTCATCAACAAGGACGTGAAACAGTTTCCAGGTGTTACAGAAGCTGTGGTGTCCATGGGTACCGAGGTTAACCTTGAGCTTCTGAAAGATATGGGGCTCTATGACGACGAGGTAGCTAACGCCACGCCGAACGACCTTATAATCGCCATTGAGGGCGAGTCCGAGGATGTGCTAGAAGATGCTGCGGGTAGTGCGAAGAAGATGCTGTCCAAGAAGGGCGGCGGCGGAGAAGGGGAAGAGTACCGGCCAACCAGCCTTGCTGCTGCAAAGCAGGCGGTGCCTGATGCCAACATGGTAGTGATCAGTCTGCCGGGTGAATACGCGGCACGTGAAGTGCGCAAGGCGCTTTCCGACGACATGCATGTTATGCTCTTCTCAGACAATGTATCGCTTGAAGATGAAATCCGTCTGAAAGAGATGGCAAAGGAAAAAGGACTTCTCATGATGGGGCCGGATTGTGGTACGGCCATCATCAATGGCAAGCCGCTTTGTTTTGCCAACGTAGTTCGGGACGGAGACATCGGTTTGGTCGGTGCGTCCGGGACAGGTTTGCAGGAAGTAAGCTGCAGCATTGAAAAGTTTGGCGCCGGTATTTCACAGGCTATCGGAACCGGCGGCCGCGACCTGAAGAGCGAGAAAGTGGGCGGCACTATGATGCTCATGGGCATAGAAGCGCTTGCCGCGGACCCGGCAACCAAAGTTATTGGCGTCATTTCCAAGCCGCCTGCAGAGAGTGTGGCCAAGAAGGTTATTTCCGCGCTGGAAAAAACCGGTAAGCCGTGCGTGGTACACTTCATCGGTCTGCCAAAGCAGAGCGCAAGTGGTAACGTACACTATGCGGGTAACCTGGAAGAGTGCGCCGGCATGTGCGTTGCCCTTTCGGAAGGTAAAGACTACACGGAAACTGTGTTTACCATTCCGGAAAGTGAGATCGATTCCCTTCTTTCCCGGGAGACGGAGAAGATGTCTTCCGATCAGAAATTCTTGCGCGGACTTTACACCGGCGGCACGCTTGCCGATGAAGCGGTTATTCTCCTCAATGACCGGCTTGGCGGGGTTCACGCCTTTGATTCAAAGGATCCAAATCTCGTACTGAAGGACCCGCATACTTCTGAGAAGCATACTATTGTTGACCTTGGTGAAGACGTGTTCACCGTGGGACGGCCGCACCCAATGATTGACCCGTCAACGCGTGAGGATAGAATCAAGAAAGAGGCGAATGACCGTTCCATGGCAGTGATGCTGCTTGATATTGTCCTGGGTTACGGGTCTCACAGCGATCCGGCAGGGGCTATTCTTGATTCGCTTGCTGATGCCAAGGAAAAAGCGGCGGCAGCCGGCGGTTACCTCTCCATTATTTGTTCCATTACGGGAACCGAAGGGGACTTCCAGAAGATCAAGGAGCAGAAACGCAAACTTGAATCTATTGGTTGTGTGGTTATGCCGTCCAACTACCAGGCATCCATGCTGGCATTGAAAATTATGGACAAGGTGGCGTGACGATGAGCGTAAAGAAAATCAACGATCTTTTCAAAGAGGACCTTACCGTCATCAATATGGGCCTTGAGTCCTTTGCCGATAACCTTCGGGAACAGGACGTAGAGGCGGTGCAGGTAAGCTGGAAGCCGCCTGCAGGCGGAAATAAGAAGATAGCCGCGCTGTTTGACAAGCTTGAGGCAAACACTTCTCTTGACATGTCACGGGCAAATGAAGAAGCCGTTGACAGAATTCTGAAAGGAAAACCGACCCTCGTGGGAATTGGCATTGCGGAAGAGACCATTCCCGGCATGCACAAGAAGCTGGTGCTTCACGCCGGTCCTCCGGTAACGTGGGATAGAATGTGCGGGCCCATGAAAGGCGCCGTCATTGGCGGTCTGATCTATGAAGGACTGGCATCTGATCACAAGGAGGCGGAGAAACTCGCGGCCTCCGGCGAAATTGCCTTTGAGCCGTGCCACCATCACGATGCTGTCGGGCCAATGGCGGGCATTGTGACCGCGAGCATGCCGGTCTGGATCATGGAGAATAAGGCGTTCGGCAATAAAGCGTACTGCACGCTGAATGAGGGCCTTGGCAAGGTGCTTCGCTACGGTGCCAATTCACAGGAAGTTATAGACAAACTGAAGTGGATGGGAGATGAGCTTGCCCCCATTCTGACTAAGGCGCTTGAGATGCGCGGTCCCATCGATATGAAAAACCTGATTGCACAGGTGCTTCAAATGGGAGATGAAGGGCACAACCGCAACCGCGCCGGGACAAGCCTCTTTATCCGTGAGCTTGCCCCCTACCTTGTCATGCTTGATGAGCCCAAGGAGAAACTTCAGAAAGTTCTGAAGTTTATGCATGAGAACGATCACTTCTTCCTCAACCTTTCCATGCCTTCAGCCAAATGTACGGTTGACGCGGCAAAGGGAATTGAAGGAAGTTCGGTCATTGTTACCATGGCGCGCAACGGCACGGATTTTGGTATCCGCGTTTCCGGCCTCGGGGACCAGTGGTTCACCGCACCGGCGACAATGGTAGACGGACTCTACCTGCCCGGGTACACCGAGGATGATGCGGCCCCAGATATTGGCGACTCTGTTATTACGGAGACGGTCGGTATTGGCGGATTTGCCATGGCCGCAGCACCTGCCATTGTGAAGTTTGTCGGCGGCACCCCGCATGACGCAATTAACTTCACGAAGCAGATGTATGAAATTACGATCAAAGAAAATGACACCTATCAAATCCCGGCACTGGATTTCCGCGGAACACCAACCGGTATTGACGTGGTGCGCATTGTAGAGACCGATATTCTTCCGGCGATCAACACCGGTATTGCACACAAAAAGCCCGGCGTGGGCATGGTGGGCGCCGGACTGGTTAAGCCGCCGGAGAAGTGCTTCTTTGATGCGTTTGAAGCGTTTGTTGAAAAGTATGGACGAGAGTAGAACCTCCGCAGGAGCCACCTACTTTCTTGCCGACTGGACTCTCAAATCACTACCGAGGAGGAATGACGAATGAAAGTCATCGACCTTTCAATCCCCCTGGGCGTTGGTACGCCCCCATGGCCGACCTACATTCCATTGCAGGTCCAATACTTCAAGAGGCTCGCACCCAATGGCGCTAACGGCCAGGTGCTGACCCACTCGAATCACATCGGTACTCACCTTGACGGTGAGATCCACTTCTACACGCCCGGCAAGGACATGGCAGAGTTGTCCATGGACTACCTGGTGCATGAAGGTGCTATTGTTGACCTGTCAGACGTTGCAGGTGACTACGACGTCTACACGTCAAAGATGATTGAAGACCGCGTTGAGGTAAAAGAGGGGGACATCCTTCTTATCTCCACCGGCTTTCATCAGTACAGCTGGGACCAGCCAACCGCAGACGAAGTCCGCTACATGGTTAAGCACCCCGGTCCGGACCGGGAATTTGCCGAGTGGGCAAAGAAAAAGAAGCTGCGCTGGATAGGTGTTGACTGCGGCAGCGCAGATCACCCCATGAACACAAAGATCCGCGACTGGCAGCCGCGGGAAGCAAAGCAGGCTGACGAGCACTTCAAAAAGAAGTACGGCAAGCCGCTGGCTGACTACTTTACTGATGACAAGTATCAGCTGATGCACATCGAGATGTTCAACCACGGCATTATTCATGCTGAATGTGTTGGCGGAGACATTGATCTCCTGCTGAATCGCCGCGTAACCATTGGCTGTTTCCCCTGGAAATTTGTTGATGGTGAGGCATCCATCGCACGTGTTGTTGCGTTTGTGGAAGATGACGAGTACGAAGAGCTGATGGCCAAGAAAGGCAAGTGCAAGCTCACCAAGTACGGCGACATTGCCCGCGCAGAAAACGAATGGCTGGTGGAAGAAGGGCGTAAGCGCGCCGGCAAGTAAGCAGGTAGCAGGTGACCTTTTTGATGCGGTCCGGCAGAAATGCCGGACCATTTTTTTAAGTGCTATGAAGCGCTGCGGGTGTCCGGGAAAAGGGGCAGCAGGTACTCTGCCGTATAGGAAACGGCTGACTGCGGTGAGTCGCCGTTTCGGTCGGCCGCCTGCGCGGCAATTTCTCGCGGTGTTCCCGCGGCCACCACGCGGCCGCCCCGGGAGCCGCCTTCCGGTCCAAGATCAATCACCCAGTCAGCCTCGGCAATGATGTCAAGGTTGTGCTCAATAATGATTACCGTATGTCCGGCCTCAGTAAGCTGGTGCAGCACGCGGATCAGCCGTTCAACATCCGCCATGTGCAGACCAATGGTGGGTTCATCCAGAATGTAAAGGCACGTTTCGCTCCCATTCCCACTGGATTTTGCAAGTTCGGTAACCAGTTTGATCCGCTGAGCCTCACCGCCGCTCAGTGTTGGGCTCTGCTGTCCAAGTGAGAGGTAGCCCAGACCAACATCGCGAAGGAGCGAGACCGCGCGGTGGATTTTAGGGTGAGCGCTGAAGAAATCCGCAGCCTCTTCAATGCTCATTGAAAGCACCTCTGCGATGCTCTTGCCACGGTATGTTACTTCAAGCGTGTCGCGCGTGAAGCGATCTCCCCCGCACGCTTCACACGTCACGGTTACATCCGGGAGAAAGCTCATTTCAATTCGTTTTACACCCTGGCCCCTACACTCCTCGCAGCGGCCTGACTTGGTGTTGAACGAAAACCTGCTGGCGGTGTATCCGCGCATGCGGGACTCGGGAAGTTCGGCAAAAAGACGGCGTACATCGTCCCAGAAACCAACATAGGTTGCAGGACAGGAGCGCGGTGTTTTCCCAATGGGAGTTTGGTCCACCTCGCGCGTGCGCTTCAGCGCTTCCCACCCCTCTACGTGGTCGCACCCATACGGTGACTGTGGATTTTTACTCGCTTTTTTCTGCCTTTTCCCAGCCGCGGAAATAAGCGCGTGCACATTTCGATAGAGCACGTCACGAACGAGTGAGCTCTTCCCACTACCGGAGACGCCGGAGATGGCCACCAGTTTTCCAAGGGGAAAAGAGACATCTATAGAGGCCAGATTGTGAAGGGATGCGCCGCGGACGGTGAGTTGTGGATTTCCGTTTGCGGTGCTCGGCGCGCTGCCACGAAGAGGATGAACCAGGGGTGTACGCAAGAAACGTCCGGTAACAGAGTCCGCGTTGTGCATGATCTCTGTGACGTTACCCTCGGCAACCACGCGGCCACCGTGAATACCGCCCCCCGGGCCAAGGTCAATGACGTGGTCCGCACTTCGGATCGTTTGGTCATCGTGCTCAACCACCAGTACGGAATTGCCCTTCCGGCGCAACTCAGCAAGGGTGCCGAGGAGCATGGCGTTGTCGCGGGAGTGAAGACCAATAGTAGGTTCGTCCAAAATATAGCAAACCCCACGGAGGTTGGAGCCAAGCTGGGCAGCAAGACGGATGCGCTGCGCTTCTCCGCCGCTTAATGTGGGCGCGGCCCGGTCAAGCGGCAGGTAAGAGAGACCAACACGAGAAAGGAAAGCGAGCCTGCTTTCAAGCTCCGCAATAATGTCCCGGGCAATTTCTTGTTCCCTTCCTGAGAAGCCAAGTTTGCCAATTTCTTTCCGTGCCGCGGCTACTGAACGCGACGTGTAGTCCGTAATTGGGTTTCCTTTCAGGAGGACCACGCGTGCTTCCGGGCGCAGGCGGGTGCCTCCACAATCAGGACACGGCGGGCGCTCTGAGTCCGCCTCTGCGGCAAGTTGCTCCCACTGTGACGCGGTCAATTCCCCTTCTTCTACAAGATCTGGATCAAGCGTGCCGGTTCCGTGACAGCGTGGGCACCAGCCGTGGCGCGTATTGAAGGAGAAAAGGCGGGGATCAAGCTCTTCAAAACCTCGGCCGCACACCGGGCAGGAACGCTTTGTAGAAAAGACGGCGTCAGCTGCATTTTCGGAAATGTCATTGCCGTCGCTGTCAAGGGTCACCAGGTGTGCCACACCGGCTCCAACATCCAGGGCGTGCTCAAGGTGTTCCCGGAGTGCTTTCCGTTCCCCGGGACCCACACTGACCCGGCCGACGGGGAGTTGAATTGTGTGCTCCTTATAGCGATCCAGACGCGGCCACTCATCCGTTGGAAGTAAGGTGCCGTCCACGCGCAGCCTGGAGTAGCCCTTTTGCCGTGCCCATTTTGCAAGGTCGGTGTAGTAGCCCTTCCGGGCGGTCACCAGCGGCGCCAGAAGAAGAATCTCCATCCCCGCGTAGTGTGAGAGGATGCGCGCAATGATCCGTTCACTGCTTTCCGGCTCAATGGGGACGTGACACTCCGGGCAGTACTGAACGCCAAGCTTTACGTAGAGAAGACGGAGAAAGTGATAGATTTCTGTCACCGTGGCTACCGTGCTCTTGTATCCGCCCCGGCTGGTCCGCTGTTCAATGGCAACGGTTGGCGGTATACCCACCACTGCGTCCACCTCCGGGCGGGAGGAGGGCTGGACAAACTGACGCGCATAGGCGTTTAGGGACTCCAGGTAGCGTCTTTGACCTTCAGAGAAGAGAATGTCAAACGCAATGGTACTCTTGCCGCTGCCGCTGACACCGGTTATGACCGTCAGAGAGTCGCGCGGCACGCGCAGGTTCACGTTTTTGAGGTTATGCTCCCGTGCGTTCTTAATGTGCACTGCCGGCGCGGCGGCAAACGCGGGAGCCGGTTCAGCGGCTTCCGAGATCTCCGGGACCTCTAAACGGTCACCGGCTGAACCATTTTGCAGAAGGTAACGCGACAGTTCCACGCCGGTCCTGCTTTGTGCTGTGTGCATGATCTTTTCAGGTGTGCCGGAAGCAACTACCTGACCTCCGGCCTCGCCGCCTTCCGGACCAAGGTCAATGATCCAGTCAGCCGCTGCAATGACATCGAGATTGTGCTCAATGACAATTACCGAGTCACCGTTTTCAATAAGCTTCCGCAACGCGCCCAGAAGCACGCGGACATCGTCAAAATGCAGCCCCGTGGTGGGTTCATCAAAGAGGAAGAGCGTTCCCTTTTCAGGTGAAGAGCGTTTCTTACCCTTGCGAGCGGCCAGATGACCGGCAAGTTTGAGACGTTGTGCTTCACCGCCACTCAAGGTTGGCACGGGCTGGCCCAGCTTCAGATATCCAAGTCCTACGTCGTGCAGGGGACTGAGTTTCCGGCCCACGGCGGGGACATCTTCAAACAGGGCTACGGCCTCAGAGACGGTTAGATCAAGGATATCTGCAATGCTGTAGTGTGAGTGATTATCCGGAGAGATGTGTACTTCCAGGAGATCCGATTGGTAGCGCGTTCCATTACAGTCGGGACAGCGCAAATAGACATCACTTAAGAACTGCATCTCTATATGTTCAAATCCGTTGCCGCCGCAGGTGGGGCAGCGTCCGTCCCCTGAATTGAAGCTGAACGTTCCGGCACTGTACGAACGCGCCTTTGAAAGCGGCGTGGCGGCAAAAAGCTTGCGAATTTCATCAAATGCGCCCACATAGCTGGCTGGATTGCTGCGCGTGGTCTTTCCAATGGGTGACTGATCCACCATTTCCACGCGGGAGATGTACTCACCGCCGGTTACGGCATCATGATCGCCCGGCTGTTCCACCGGTGTTCCCATCATCATGGATAGTGCGTAATAACAGACATCCTGGATCAGGGTAGACTTTCCGCTTCCGCTCACACCGGTGATGCAGACCAGCCCGGAAAGCGGGATATCCACCGTAATGTTTTGTAAGTTGTGGGCGCGTGCGCCCCGTATGGTAAGCACGTGCCCATCAGTGATTGCGGTGGGATTCAATTCACTCCCGCTTCCATGCGTGCGGTCGCCGGCAGTGCTTCTGTCACCGCGCAGGTATGAAGCGGTCAGGGAGGCCGATGACTCAAGGAGGCGCCGGGCTTCCCCAAAGAACATGATTTCTCCCCCGTGCTCTCCGGCGCGGGGACCCAGGTCAAGGACAAGGTCGGCCGCGCGGATCACATCCGGGTCGTGTTCCACTACCAAAAGCGTGTTGCCCGCATCTCGTAATCGTTCAAGGATCGTGATAAGCCGCCTGATGTCGCGAGGATGCAATCCAATGCTTGGTTCGTCCAACACGAACAACGAATTAACCAGAGAGGTTCCCAGCGCGGTAGTGAGGTTAATGCGCTGGACCTCTCCGCCGCTTAAGGTTCGCGACTGACGGTCAAGGGTGAGATACCCCAGGCCGACGTCAGTCAGGTAGGAGAGCCTGGTGCGGATCTCTTGAAGCAGCAGGTCAGTTGCCTCATCCAGCGGCGCCGGGAGCTTGAGCTTCAGAAAGAAATCGGCACACCGGTCAATGGGCAGGAGCATCACGTCACGAATGGTGCAGCCGGGACTGCCAATCTTCCAGAGAAGTGCCTCTGGCTTCAGACGGGCGCCATTGCATTCCGGACAGATGCGGTACGCTCTGTAACGGGAAAGTAACACCCGAATGTGCATCTTGTAGCTTTTGGTTTCCAGCCAGTCAAAAAATCGCCGCGCTCCGTACCAGACACCCTGGTCAAAGTCTCCTTCTCCCTGGATAACCCACTTCCTTTCCTTCTCGGTGAGTTCTTCCCACGGCACATCTGTGCGCACCCCGACAGCGGCGGCAAACTGCATCAGTTCCGTCTGGCAGATTTTATAACTCTCCGTCTGCCATGGTTTCACGGCACCGGCGGCGAGCGACTTGCTTTTGTCCGGAATGACCAGGTCATAGTCAATTCCAATGACCCGGCCAAACCCGCGGCACGTCTCGCACGCCCCTACGGGGGAGTTAAAGCTGAAAAGGTTTGGTGAGGGATCCGGGTAGTGAATGTCACACACAGGGCAGTGAAGATCTGACGAGTAGGGTATTGCTTCATCCGGGACGAGCTTTTCGTTTACGCGGTAGACGGTAACCTGTCCGGAACCGTGGTGAAGGGCAGCTTCCAGATCTTCACCCAATCGTTCAAGTTCACTCTTTCCCAGAACAAGTCTGTCCTGTATCACCTCAATTGCGGTGCCTTCTTCCCGGTGTATACGTGTATAGCCCTGTCCCTCGAGGAGCTCTTTAATTTCCCGGTGCGTGAAATTGTGCGGCACCGGAACAGTGAACGTGACGAAAATCCGGGTACCGTTGGTCCCCCATCTGGAGATCAGGTCATCTCTAATGGTTTGCGGCGTGTCTCTACGGACTTCCCGGCCACACGTGCGGCAATAGAGTTGGGAAGCGCGCGCGAAGAGCAGTTTCAAGTGGTCGTTTAATTCCGTCATAGTTCCAACGGTAGACCGCGACGTGCGGACGGGATTTGTCTGGTCTATTGCGATGGCCGGAGGGATCCCTTCGATACTATCCACTATGGGCTTGTCCATGCGGTCAAGAAACTGGCGCGTGTACGCGGAAAATGTTTCCACATAGCGGCGTTGCCCTTCGGCGTAGATGGTATCGAAAGCAAGGGAGGATTTGCCTGAACCGCTCACACCGGTGACCACAATCAGTTTTTTGGTGGGAAGACGCAGGCTCAGGTTTTTGAGATTGTTTTGGCGGGCACCCCGGACGACTATTTCCGGGAGCGGCAGTTCTTCTCTTTGCTGCATGTGACGGTCGGGCCATTGTATCCGAAAGGAGCCGTCACATGCAATAAGAACGGCTCCCGCTGTGCAGGAGCCGTGAGCGTAGCAAACGTTTGTTTGACTACAAGTTGAAAGTACTTAGACTTCCGGCTCAGTGGGGAACTCTACGTTCTCTGCAGCTTTCAGGACGTCTGCCGGTACGGGGCGCACAATGTCATTTCCTACAAGCTCTTTGATGTAGTTCTTAATTGTAGAATCCCAATACTTTTTGGTGATGTAATACACCTTGGCGCCGCCAAGCTCGTGCTGGTATTCAGGCCACGGATAGGAAGGCTGTGCCATGCCAAGGCCCCAGCGCATCCAGCCGTTGTAGCTCTCAAAGGTGCTCCACCATTCTTTGGCCCCAAGAACCTCAAACGCGTACTGTGCTTTTGCGTAGTAAACGGCTGCGCCAACGCGGCCACCGCGCTGATACGCCATGGAGTGAAGGCTGATGTGGACGTCTTCGTTCATCTTGCGGCCGTTGCAGAAGCCCGCCAGCTTGCCGTCAATGATACCGATCATCTGGTACGGGTCTTTGAGACGATTCCGGAGCCAGCCGAGAACCTCTGCATACACACGGACACCAACGATATCGTAGAAGTCCTTGTTTACGTCCAGAAGTTTCTTAAGGAACTCGAGGAGCTTGGGTGCTTCATCTTTGCGGAGCTCTCGAAGAACCATGGTTTTACCGTTCTTAAGCTGGATCATACCAGGCTCAAATGCCGGAAGCGTGCTCTCCGGACCGGACAGCAAAGGCTCAATTTCCTCTACGGGAAATGTAAGTTCGGGTCGAGAGACCTTTTCAGGTGCTTCTTTCCTCATTGTGATTCTCCTTCGATCAATGTGGAATTGGAGTTGGATTAGAAAGAAGTATGATAACGCAGGAGTTTATGTAAGTCAACATAAATGTCTGGTGATTGCAATATGGAGTGGCCCGAACCTGGTGCGCCGGACGGAAAGAGGTTTTCACCGCGCGGAAAACACTGTACAATCACTGGATCGAACAACAGCAGCAAGGTGAGGTGATTACATGAAATTTCCGGGCATAATTGTTGGCGACACCCTTACCATTCAAAAAACGGTGAGTGAAGCAGACACATCAGGGAACTTCTTACCCGCAGACGTGGAAGATCTTTTTTCCACCCCGGCGCTCGTGGCAATGATGATGGAAGCGTCAGTCAAGCTTGTGGATGAGCGGTTACCTGAAGGGTTTATTTCGGTCGGGAAGAGCGCGGAGGTAACTCATGATTATCCAACGGTGCTTGGCGCAAACATCACAGTGAAGGTGGAAATCAGAAGTTTTGACGGATATCATATTGAGCTGAAAATGACCGCACGTGACGAATCCGGCGTCATTGGACGGGGAAGTCATACTCGGTCTATTGTGAACAAGCGCTGGATGCAAATGAAGGTGCAGAAACGCATTTCGAGTCTATAAAAATTTCTTGACAAGGGGAAATAGGTGCTCTATCCTAAAGCCCTGTTTCCTTAGGCATTCGGCCGGTCGTCCGGTTTGGAGTGCCCCATCGGAACTTCACTACAAAAAGACATTGCAGGATTAGCTGGAGAGGGTGCCCTCATCTCGTGAACTCTTGGCGTCGCCAAAGCAGGCCGCAGAGTTGTTTATGAGATGACGGGTGCCCGAAATTTTTTACACCAAATTGATCCTGATTTTTCCCGGCAGATCCGGGACGGAGGAACAGGCAGTGACGAACAGAGAGAGCGTGCAACGGTTCAAGGAGCTTCGTTCAAAGATGCTGGTGGGCGGCGGAGAGGACCGGATCAAAGCACAACATGAGAAAGGAAAGCTCACCGCGCGCGAGCGCGTGGACCTGCTTCTGGATGAGGGTTCTTTTGTAGAGCATCAGAGCTACATAACCGGAAGGTCCACAGATTTCGGGATGGAGAATAAGCGCTTCATGGGCGACGGAGTGGTTGCCGGCAGCGGCAAGGTCGGGGAAAAGCAGGTGTTTCTGTTTGCTCAGGACTTTACGGTGCTCGGCGGGTCACTGGGAGAGATGCAGGCGGAACGTATCTCGGAGGCCCAGCAGCTTGCGCTGACAAACGGATGCCCATTTATTCAGATAAATGACTCGGGTGGAGCGCGAATTCAGGAAGGAATTCTTTCGCTGCACGGGTACGCGAAGATCTTCCGCAACAACACCCTCTCTTCAGGGGTGATTCCACAGTTTTCGGTAATCCTCGGACCGTGCGCAGGCGGCGCGGTTTACTCTCCGGCTATCACGGATTTTATTTTCATGGTAGACGGCGTGAGCAATATGTATATTACCGGTCCGGAGGTGATCAAAACGGTCACGGGTGAGGAGATCTCCCACGAAGAGCTCGGTGGTGCATCTGCGCATTGCGGGAAGAGCGGAGTGGCACATTTCCGGTTCGAAACGGAACGGGAGTGCATGGATTTTATCCGTCACTTCTTGACGTACCTGCCGTCCAACAACATGGAACAGCCACCTGTGGTGGACACGGGTGATCCGCGGGACAGAACAACCCCTGACCTGATTGAAATCCTTCCGGATGATGAAAAACGTCCCTACGATGTGAAAGATATTATTGCAGAGGTGTTTGACCGCGAATCATTCATTGAGGTTCAAGCCGACTACGCGCAGAATGTAGTGGTGGGCTTTGCGCGGCTGGGAGGACGCACGGTGGGTATTTTTGCAAACCAGCCCAAAGTGTACGCCGCCGCGTTGAATATAGATGCCTCGGACAAGGCAGCCCGGTTTCTGCGCTTCTGTGACGCGTTCAATATCCCCATTATTTCCCTGGTTGACGTCCCGGGATTCCTGCCGGGAATATCCCAGGAACATGGCGGTATTATCCGGCACGGTGCAAAGATCCTTTACGCTATTGCGGAGGCAACGGTACCAAAAGTGTCACTTATCCTGCGCAAAGCGTACGGCGGCGCGTTCATATCCATGGCTTCAAAAGCGCTTGGATATGACCGGGTAATTTCATTCCCGACCTCTCAGGTCGCGGTGATGGGACCGGAAGGTGCGGCGAACATCATTTTCCGCAAGGACATTAAGGCAGCTGAAGATCCGGAGGAAAAGCGACAGGAAAAAATCCAAGAGTTCAAAGAGTCAGTTATGAATCCGCTTACCGCTGCCGGTTACGGCTACGTAGACGAGATCATAGATCCGACATATACCCGCATTGAACTCATCCGGTCGCTGGAAATGAATATGCGAAAGCGGGAAGAGCGGCCTCGCAAAAAACACGGAAATATTCCGCTGTAACAGGCCAGAGGATAGAGTATGAATCCGGAAGTTTTTAGATACAGTATTCTGGTTGCCGTGCTTGGCATGTCGATAGTCTTTTCCGCGCTGGTCCTGCTCAGTCTGATGATGGTTGCCATTAAGGGCGTCTTTGGGGAACGGACAACTTCGGGGGCGGGCGCACGTCAACGTTCTGAAGCTCGCGTTGTGCAGGGCAATACGCCAACGCAGACGGGAGAGACTGAGCGCTGGCTTGTTGCCGCTGCGGTTGCATTTCTGAGCGAGGAAGCGCTGGAGTCTCACCGCAGTGCCGAGGCATGGCGGCCGGCACAAGGTGAATCGATTGATCCGTGGGTGAACCTGCCAAGAGCGTGACATTTCGAGAGGTGGAGACAAAGGAATGAAAAGGACATTAAAGCTAAACCTGGAAGGCCAGGAGTTCACGGTGGTTGCCCGCCGCGAGGGAAATGACATTATTATTGAGCGCGACGGGGCCACCTATACCGTGACAGTGGTTCCTGAAAAACGGCCGCAGAGCGCGCCGGCTCAGCCAAAAAGCGCTCCCAAACCAGCAGCGGCCCCCACGCCACGGCCGGCTGCCGCTCCTTCGGCGGCGCCCGCAGCCGCTGGCCCGGGTGCGGTTCCTGCACCCATGACGGGTACGGTGAAGGAAATTATGGTTGCGGTTGGCGACTCGGTAAATGAAGGCGAGCAGATCATGCTCATGGAAGCCATGAAAATGGACATTGAGGTGGCCGCTCCCGCATCCGGCAAGGTCTCTGAGATCTATTCCAAACCAGGTGACAGCATCAAGGAAGGCCAGGCTGTCATGAAGATTGAGTAGGGGGCCACTTCCATGCTGCGACTAGTGACAAACTTCCTGCAATCCACCGGCCTGCTGGCTATGAGCTGGCAGAACGTGTTGATGATTGTTGTGGCCGCTGTTTTGATTTACCTGGGAATTGCAAAAAAGTACGAACCGCTGTTGCTGGTTCCCATTGGGTTTGGAGCCATTCTGGTTAACCTGCCCATGACCGGCCTGCTTGAAGACGGGGGACTTCTTGACTATTTCTACTGGGGCATCAAAAGCGGGATCTTTCCGCCGCTCATTTTCCTGGGAATAGGCGCCATGACAGACTTCGGCCCGCTTCTGGCCAAACCCAATACATTTCTGCTGGGAGCGGCGGCGCAATTTGGCATATTTGGAACACTGTTGGGCGCAAAAGCGCTGGGTTTTGACTTTGCGGAGGCGGCATCGGTTGCCATCATTGGCGGCGCCGACGGGCCAACCGCCGTCTATCTTACGTCAAAGCTTGCACCGCAACTCCTTGGTCCCATAGCCGTTGCGGCGTATTCCTACATGGCGCTGGTACCCATAATTCAGCCTCCTATTATCCGGGCGCTCACTACGGAAAAAGAGCGACAGGTGGTCATGTCTGAGGTGAAGCCGGTATCTCAGCGGGTAAAGATTCTTTTCCCAATTCTTACAACCATAGCGGCTGCATTGCTGGTCCCACCTTCTGCTCCGCTCATCGGGATGCTGATGCTTGGTAATCTCTTCCGTGAAGCGGGAGTGGTGGAACGCCTCTCCAAGACGGCGCAGAACGAGCTGATCAATATTGTGACGATTTTCCTTGCCATCAGTGTTGGATCCAAGATGTCCGCAGAAGAGTTTCTCACGCTGAAAACTATTATGATCATCGGCCTGGGACTTGTTGCGTTCTCTATTGGTACCGGCGCCGGCGTATTGTTGGGCAAGCTTATGTACATTGTGACCGGTGGAAAAGTGAATCCTATGATTGGAGCGGCCGGTGTTTCCGCGGTACCTATGGCAGCGCGGGTTGTACAAAAAGTGGGGCAAAAGCATAATCCCCGCAATTTCCTCTTGATGAACGCGATGGGACCAAACGTCGCGGGAGTGATTGGATCTGCAGTTGCCGCCGGGGTGCTGCTCTCCCTTGCCGGAGGCTGACAGGCAGACACGGCTTTTAGGTGTATAATTGAAGAAGGGCCACCGGATATCCGGGGGCCCCTTCTTCCTGTCATAGGTCTCGTTGCGGGCTACGCAAGTTAGGCGATGAGACGCAGAACCAGATTGTCTGATAACGCGGGAGGTACGTACTGTGGATTTCAAGTACATTGGCAAAGACCTGCAGCGTCCGGACGCAGTCAACAAGGCAGTAGGAAAATCGATCTACCTTGATGACGTGATGCTTCCAGGCATGCTGTACGCGGCCATCCTGAGACCGGATCACGCGCACGCGCGCATTCTGTCGGTGGACACGGCAAAAGCGGAAGTTATGGACGGGGTTGTGAAGGTTGTCACCGGGAAGGGGAACACCATTTTCTACGGTGACAATATCCGTGACCTGACACCCATGGCGGTGGACCGGGTCCGCTATGCGGGAGAACCCGTTGCGGCGGTGATTGCAGATAGTCCGGAGCATGCACAGGCGGCGTTGTCTGGAATTTCAGTGGAGTACGAACCGCTTCCAGTTTATACCGATGCGCTTGATGCAATGAAAAAAGACGCGCTGCTCATTCATCAGAAGCACGAGGAGTACTGGCGCCTTCCAACGCTCACCCCGGTGGCGGGCACCAACATTGCAAATCACTACCATTTGGTGAAGGGCGATGTGGAACGCGGCTTTGAGGATGCGGACGTGGTTCTTGAGGAGGAGTTCAACTATCCCCATGGCTCGTGTGCTGCTCTTGAACCGCACGGGGCCATTGCGTGGTTTCGGGAAGATAAGACAGTTGAAGTATGGTCTTCTTCCATCTGTCCTTTTATTATACGTGAAGATCTTGCCCGCGTGTACGAGCTACCCGCGTCAGACGTACGTGTCCACATAGTGGACATTGGCGGCTGCTTTGGCTACAAGTCTGATATTACCGTGGAACAGACCGTTGCCTACGTTGCAAGTTTTGTTCCTGGATATCCGGTAAAATGGGTCGCCTCCAGGAAAGAAGACTTTACCAGCACGTTGCTCGGTCACGGAATCCGCACACGCATGAAAATTGGTGCAAAAAAGGATGGTACGCTTACGGCGCTTAAGACCGACATTTACCATTCAACCGGGGCGTATGCGGACACAGGCGTGAACGTGGCTATGGCCTCCACACACAATTCGACCGGACCATATGAGTTCCCCAATTGCGATTTCAACGGCTACAGTGTGTATACAAATACGCCGGCCGTTGGCGCGTTCCGCGGGTATGGGCATCAGGAGTCTCACTTTGCCATTGAACGGCTGATGGACAAACTTGCCCGTGAGCTTGACATGGATCCGTTTGAACTTCGTGACAAAAACTACCTCGGTGAAGGCAAGGTTACCGCGCTTGGTGAAACACTCTGGAAAACAAACGGGGACATACGTGCGTGTGTGTCAAATGTGCACAAGGCGGTCTACGAGCATGATGTCCAGAAAGAGGACAATGATTACATCTACGGACGCGGATTTGCCGCAATCATGAAATCTCCCAAGGGTGCGCCCTTTTCATCAAAGGGATGTATCCTGAAGTTCAATATTGACGGGAGCGTGTCCATTAATATGGGCGGCGCCGAGGTTGGGCAGGGCCTGCGCACGGTGGTCAAGCAGGTTGCTGCTGAGGCGTTGAAAATATCGCCTGACCGCATCAGGTCGTACACAGAAATTGACACGCAGTTCAGCCCGTGGGAGTGGCAGACTATCGGTTCCATGTTCACTACCCAGGGTGGTCGCGCCATAATACGTGCCGCAGAAAAGGCCATTGTGAAGATAAAGGACACCGCGTCGCGGGTGTTGCGCGTTGATGCGGACATGCTTGAGTATGACGGTGAATGGGTCTATCTGAAATCTGATCCCAGCGTCCGCGTGGCTGTCACAGACGTAGTCCGCGGCTACATGCACCCGGACGGAATCACGGTGGGAGAGGTTGTGCAGACCACTAGTGATGCGAGACTGCCGCGGTATTCCGGTTTTGATCCTAAGAACGGTCAGGGAAGCATGGGGGTCTCCTACACGTTTGGCGCGCAGGCGTGTGAGATCCGCATTGAAAAGAAGAGCGGGAAGATTATTGTGGATCACTTTGCCTCTTCATTTGACGTGGGCCGCGTAATAAATCCAAAGCAGATCCGCGGTGTGGTTGTCGGCGGTGTTGTTATGGGCCTTGGCGCCAGCCTCCATGAAGAAGTGACATACGATGAAAACGGCCGGATAGAAAACCCGCACTACACCAAGTATCATATTCCAAAGCTTGCAGACGCGCCGGGAAAACAGACGGTGGAATTTGTGGAGACACCGGGTGAGATTGGGCCCTTCGGCGCACGCGGTATTGGTGAGCATCCGGTGCTCGGCGTAGCCCCGGCCATCCTCAACGCCATCTACAACGCTACCGGCATTGAATTTAATGAGATTCCGGTGACCGCGGCACGCATGAAGCAAGCCCTTGAAGCAAAAAAGGAGGCCCGGTAATGGCGGAACGCTACTCTTTTACGGTGAACGGCGTAAAGCGCTCAGTGCAGGCCGAGCCAAAGACGCCTGTCATGGATGTCATCCGCAGAGAGTGGGGCCTCACAGGGACCAAACACGGCTGCGACAACGGCACGTGCGGTGCGTGTAGCATTGTGGTGAATGGGAAGGCGGTAAAGAGCTGTCTTTATACGCTTGAGCGCATTGGCGATGGCGCGGAGATTGTGACCGTGGAAGGCCTTGCCCGCGGGACTGAGCTCCATCCGGTTCAGCAGGCGCTCATAGACGCTGGCGCGGTTCAATGTGGATTCTGCATTCCGGGCATTGTAATGGAGCTGTATGCGCTCTCCCTTACAACCGAGGATCCAGACGATGACGAGCTGAAAAAAGCGGTAGGGAAGCACCTTTGCAGATGCACCGGTTATGAAGCCATCGTGGACGGAGCGCGGCTCGCCCAGAAATACCTGAAAGAAATGAGGAGCCCCGCATAGCGCGGGGCCGTCCTAATCATTCTGATTATCCGCTATGACTGTGCGGGCGGCATCAAGTATTGATTCGTAGCCCGTACAGCGGCAGAGATTCTTCTCTAATTCCGCGTGTAACTCTTGTTCATCCGGCACGGGCTTCTTTTCCAGGAGACCGTAAAGTCTCATGATGAAACCTGGTGTACAATAGCCGCACTGTACCGCACCGTGATCCAGGAAGGCCTGCTGAATTGGATGCAGGCCCTCTTTAGAGCTGATTCCCTCTATGGTAATAATGTCCTTTCCGTCTGCTTTGGCTGCTGGAACGGTGCAACTTGTGACCGCCTCGCCGTCCAATATTACGGTGCAGGCACCGCACTTTCCTGCGCCGCAGCCAAACTTGGCGCCGGTGAGTTCCAACCGGTCACGCAACACGTCCAGAAGCATATAGCGGCCTTCCGGAAGTTGGACGGTGTGAGAAGTGCCGTTGACTGTGAGCTGTATTTGACTCATGCGTGTTATTCCTTTCCAAGTGCGTTCTTTATGTCCTGCGAAGTGACAGGGAGCTGAAAGAAATCAGCCCCGGTAGCATCCCGAATGGCATTAAGGACGGCAGGCGCAACGGTCACAATCGGATGTTCGCCCAGCGGTTTTGCTCCCCACGGTCCTGACGTGTTGGGTGTTTCCAGGAAGTCAACCGTGAACTTGTGCGGCATGTGACTGAGGCGCGGCATCTTGTACGGGCCAAAGTTGATGTTGCGAATTTGTCCATCGTCCTTAAATTCGATCTTTTCCATGAGGGTTGCGCCAAGCCCCTGAACAACTCCGCCGGTAACCTGTCCGCGGGCGGTTTGAGGATTGATGACACGGCCCGGATCCAGGGCAGTTGCAAAATGCAGGATTTCTATCTGACCGCTTTCTTTGTGAATGCGAATGCGCGCTCCCTGGCAACCAAACGTCCACGATCCCGCGGCGTTTCCCATTCCGGTTTCCGGATCAGGGTCTACCACTCCGGGCACCCGAAAGGTTCCCACGGTTTCCACTACTTTTCCTACGGTAAGCCCGTTTTTGTAGCTGTAACCACGTGCGAGCGAGGCGACAGAGAGCTTGCGGTCACCCTTGCGCGGATGAAAGCACGAATGCCCGTCATAGGTGACCTCTTCCGGGTCACATTCAAGCACTGCCGCTGCATTTTCCTTAAGCTGCGCGATGGCTTTCTGACACGCGTCTATGATGGCTTTGCCACCACGGTAGGTTTGCATTGACGCCACTGTCTGCCAATCCCACGGGCTGTGCTGTGTATCAATATCCCACGCCACCCGTATGCGGGACGCGGGGATTTGAAGTGCCTCAGCTGCCATCTGGAGAAAGACGGTGTGGCACCCCTGACCCATCTCCACTCCGGAGAGAGAGATGTTCACGTTGCCGGAACCGTCCATAGAGAGGTGGCAACCGGAAGACGCGTTTGCGGCCATCTTGGGAGACTTCATGAGGCAGGCAATTCCGGTGCCGTAGAGGTAGGTATCATCTTCGCTCTTGTCCTTTTCTTCGGCGAGTGCCCGGATAACGCTATCCAGACATCCCTCGAGGTCTCCGTGATAGTCATACATGGTTTGTCCGAGAAGATTGGTCTTGTCCTCTTTGAGAAGATTCTTACGCATGATCTCGGTTACGGGTATCTCAAGCCGGTGCGCGAGGATGTCAAGCATGCGGTTTACCATGAACTCGCCTTCAGGATGACCGTAGCCCCGGTATGCGCCCACCGGCGGCGAATTCGTGTAGACGCCGTAGACGTCCACCTTTGCAGCAGGGAAGTGGTATGGTCCGGAGCAGTTGTGTCCGGCCACGGTATCCACCGGCCAACTGGTGTCGCCGTACGCACCGTCAGCAAAATACATTTCGGACTCCAGAGCGGCAAGCATCCCCTCCCGTGTGGCGCCTATCTTCATCCGGCCGCTCATGCCGCGGCCAAGGAGGGAGCTTGTAAAGACTTCCTTGCGTGAAAGCACCAGCTTTACCGGATGCCCGGGAACAAAGCTGGCGGCGTAGGCAACCAGTGGTTCAACGCTGACGTCTGATTTGCCTCCAAAGCCGCCGCCAAGGTAGGGTATATGGACACGGATGCGGGTGGTGGAAATGTCAAACATCTTTGAGAGCACATCCCGAATCACAAACGGGGCCTGATTGCTGGCCCACAGTTCAATATTGCCTTCCAGGTCAAAGCGGCAAATGGCGGCATGCGGCTCTATGGCGGCGTGGCTGCTCAGGGGAAATTCAAACTCCTCTTCAATGACCACGTCCGCGGCGGAAAACGCGGCATCCACGTTTTTATTTCTGAGTTTGTAGTGGTGAAAGATGTTCGTGCCGGGAACGGGATGGATAGGGTATTCAAGGCTCTTGTAGTGGCCGTTCTTCTCGTGAATTTGAACGGCATCTGGTGCTGCTGCTTTCCGCGGATCAAGCACAAACGGCAGTTCCTCATAGTCCACGTTGATCTTTTTGATAGCGGCAGTTGCATGCCCCGGCGTGTCCGCAATCGCTACGGCCACCGCTTCTCCCGGGTGCCGTGTCTTCTCCACCGCAATTGGCGGTTGATCCACCAGGCAGGTACCAAAAAGCAGACGCGGATCACTTCCGGTGACAATTTTCCGTACACCGCTCATCTGCTCCGCTTCTGAAGTATCAATTTTGAGTATGCGCGCGTGCGCCTTACCGGAACGCAGTACCGCTGCGTGAAGCATGCGGGGAAGTTTGATGTCCGCCGCGTAGAGGGCACTTCCGGTTACTTTTGCAAACGCATCGACGCGTTGCCAGGGAGCTCCAACGTGTCCCTTCTCCATTCTGTCCTCCTTGATGTACAGGCTCAGGGGAACAAACATCCTAGCTTGAAACGGTCTTACCGTCAAGGAAAACAAATTGCTTGACAACATGCGAGACAGGGCCAATAATTGTGGGCAAGTTTAAGCTAACAACTGGAGGGCCTCTATGAAAAAGGGAGTATGCTTGCTACTCGCGTTGGTTGTTCTTGTCCCCTTCGCGGCGTTTGCCGGCGGAGATCAGGAGCAACAGGGCGCAGCGGGATCACAGGAAAGCGGCGCAGTACGCGTTGCTGCAGTCTATCAGACGGCAATTGAGGAGCCGTGGGACGGGGCTATTCACCAGGCGCTTCTCAAGGCACAGAAAGAGCTGGGTATAACCTACGAGTTCACGGAACAAGTTGCTGCAGCGGACTTTGAAAAGGTGCTTCGCGAATACGCTGAACGTGGATTTGACCTTATTGTGGGTGACGCATTTCTTGCGGGTGAAGAGCCCTCTCGGCGTGTCGCGAAAGACTATCCGGACATTGCTTTTGCATTTGGAAGCGAGTTCGGACCAGTTGAACCCAACTATTCCGTTTTTGACAACTGGATTCATGAACCAGCGTACCTGTGCGGTGTCATTGCCGGTAGTATGACCAAAACCGACACGCTCGGCGTGGTTGCGGCCATTCCTATCAATGAAGTAAACCGCCTGGTAAACGCGTTCATTGAAGGCGCGAAAAGCGTCAATCCAAAGGTAAAAACCGAGATTACCTACATTGGAAGCTGGTTTGATCCTCCTAAAGCAAAGGAAGCTGCCCAGGCCCAAATTGAAGCCGGTGCGGACCTGATTTATGCAGAGCGCTTTGGTGTCTTTGAAGCTGCCAGGGAAAATGATGTGCTTGCATTCGGCAACATGTCGGATCAAAACGAACTTGCCCCCAACACCGTCATCACCAGCCCCGTATGGGACGTGTATCCCACAATGGAGTACCTGATAAAATCCGTGGGTGCGGGGACATACGTGGCCCAGGACTTGAAGGACTGGTCCATGATGGCAAAAGGCGGCGCCAAACTCGCACCGTACCACTCTTTTGCAGACAAGCTGCCGGCTGACGTAAAGGCCAAGGTGGCAGATCTCGAGAAGCAGATTAAAGCCGGTACCTTCCGCGTACCCATCATCGAAGAAAAGCCTGTTTCCGATTGATCACACTATGAAGAGCGTGGCCGGCCGGTTATATTCCGGCCGGCCGTTGTTTTTCAAGAATACTGAGCCAGTAAAAGAACAATAACGCACCGCGAAGGAAGGGATGCATTGACGGCAACCAATAATCCCGTTGTTGAAATGCGCGGCATCACGAAGCGCTTTCTCGACACCACGGCAAATGACCACGTTGACTTTGAGCTCTATCCCGGAGAGATTTGTGCTCTTTTAGGGGAAAACGGCGCAGGCAAGACCACACTTATGAATATCCTCTTTGGCTATTACAGCTTTGATGAGGGGGAAATTCTAATCGATGGTAAACCCGCCTTATTTGCATCACCGCGTGATGCTATTGCATTGGGTATAGGGATGATTCACCAGCATTTTACGCTGGTTCCAACACAGAGCGTGCTGGAGAATATCATCATCGGAGTAAGTGAGAGCGCGAACCCCTTTCTAAATTTGCGCGCTGCGCGTGAACGTCTCCTGGAACTTCAAGACCGGTTTGGCCTGCATGTTGATCCGGATGCGCTGGTCTGGACCCTCTCGGTTGGACAGCAGCAGAAGGTGGAGATCCTGAAGGCGCTCTATCGAAATTCCAAGATTCTCATAATGGATGAGCCCACGGCAGTTCTTGCCCCTTCAGAGACACCGGAGCTCTTCAGGACACTGCGCATGCTTGCAGATGAGGGGAGGGCGATCATCTTCATATCGCACAAGCTGTATGAAGTGATGGAAATCTCTAACCGCGTCATGGTTCTGCGGAATGGCAAGGTGGAAGGCGGCCGTGAAACACGGGACACCAGTACCAGGGAACTTGCCAATATGATGGTTGGTCGTGAGGTACTTGAACGCATTGAGCAGGTGGAAACGGAGCCTGGCGATGTGGTACTCCGCATAGACGGCTTGACCGCTGTGAGTAACAAGGGCCTTGAAGCAGTGAAGTCACTCAGCATGAATGTGCGGGAACGCGAAATTGTGGGCGTAGCCGGAGTTTCCGGCAACGGCCAGAGTGAGCTGTGCGAAGTCCTGTTTGGTATGCGGAGTCCCACGTCCGGAACGGTGACGCTCTCAGGCAAGCCGATGCGGTTAGGGGTCCCGGGCGAGGCCGTGAAACGCGGCATTGCTCGAATTCCAGAAGATAGAATTGAGACCGGGCTTCTGATGGATCTCTCTGTGGAGGAGAACCTGATCCTGGAGAATCATGCGGCACCAGAATACGGCGGACGTGGATTGGTGCGCAAAACCGCCATAGCGGAACATGCAGAGGAATTGATCAACACCTACAGCATAAAGACGGACGGCCGAACCGCCGCGGCCAAGAGTCTCTCAGGCGGGAACCTGCAGAAGATCATTCTTGCACGTGAGCTTTCCTCAGATCCTAAACTTGTTGTAGCGTCGCAGCCCACCCGCGGACTGGATATTGGTGCGATGGAATACATCCACGGACGCATTATTGAGGAGAAGAAACGGGGAGCGGGCGTGCTGCTTGTTTCCGATGATCTGGACGAGGTCATGAATCTTAGTGATCGGATTATCGTGCTTTACGAGGGACGTATCATGGGCGAAGTACGCGGTGCAGACGCCAACCGCGAACAAATTGGACTTTGGATGAGCGGGGTACAGCAATAATGCGCATACAACTTACAAAACGCCAACCGCTTCCTACATGGAGTCGGATTGCAATTCCGGTTGGGGCAATTGTCACAACCCTGATTCTGGCGGCCATTCCCATTCTTGCCGCAGGCGGCAATCTGTGGAAATCGTATTACGCGCTCTTTTACGGCGCGCTTGGAACCCGGTTTAACATTCTTGAAACCTTTGTGAAGTCGAGTCCGCTCATGTTTACCGGCCTTGCGGTGGCATTTGCATTCCGCGCCAAGTTCTGGAATATCGGTGCGGAAGGCCAGTTGCTCGCGGGCGCAATTGTCGCCACGTGGATAGGGGTGTACGCGGTGGGGGTTCCCTCCATCATTTTGCTGCCAACTATCATGATTGGAGGCTTTCTTGCCGGCGGTTCATGGGCGGTTGTTCCGGCGCTCCTCAAAACGCGGCTGAAGGTGGACGACGTAGTTTCAACTCTGTTGCTGAACTTTGTGATGGCGCATATCATGGGCGCGCTCCTATTTGGCCCGCTGCAGAAACCAGACGCAAGCTGGCCAATTTCTGAGCAAATTGTAGAGGCGGCACGTTATCCAATTCTGCTTGCGAAAAGCCGCTTTCACCTGGGTATCCCGCTTGCGTTTCTTGCCGTGCTGGTTGTCTGGTTCATAAACACCAAGACGGTGTTTGGGTTCAGAGCCAAGGCGGTGGGCGTTAACATCAAGGCGGCGCATTTTGGCGGAATTAACACCACCTCCGTGATTATCAAAACGGCGCTAATTTCCGGTGGGCTTGCCGGCCTGGCAGGGGTAGGTGAGGTTGCCGCTATTCAGTACCACCTCTTAAGCGATATTTCCCCGGGTTACGGCTATACCGGAATAGTCATCGCGATGTTGGGGAACCTTCATCCGGTGGGCGTGATGTTCTCGGCAATATTCTTCAGCATTATTAATGTGGGCTCGCAAACCATGAGCCGCATGACCGGTGTGCCGTCATACATATCCGGGGTGATGGAGGGCATGGCGCTCATTGTCATGCTCGTCTTCCTTCTCATGAACGAGTATAAGATCAGGGTGGTGCGCAAGTGATAAACGATATTTTCAGCGTGACGTTCATTGCCGGTCTGATTGGAGCAACAATGCGGATGGCCACGCCGATCATCTTTGCCATGCTTGGCGAAGTTATCACGGAAAGGTCCGGCGTGCTCAATCTTGGAATAGAGGGAACTATGCTTATGGGCGCCATGACCGGCTTTCTGGTAGCCCTGAATTCGGGTTCCCTGTGGCTCGGAGTTGCCGCGGCCGCCGTGGTTGGAATGATCATGTCGCTCTTAATGGCAGTGCTGGCGGTATATCTTGGATTGAGCCAGCACGTTTCAGGACTTGGAATTACCCTTTTTGCCACCGGCCTCGCGATGTTCATTTACCGGTTGCAGTTTGGTTCTCCCACGGTACCTCCTACGGTGGTGCCATTTGCAAGGATTTCAATCCCGGTGCTTTCCTCTATACCCATTCTGGGCGAAGGTATCTTCCGGCAATATTCACTGACGTTCTTCGCGTGGCTGCTCATTCCGGTAGTATCGATCGTTTTGTACAAGACAAAAGTAGGGCTTAAGATCAGGACGGTAGGGGAGAATCCGTTTGCTGCCGACACGGTAGGTGTGAACGTGAACCTTACCCGCACGCTCTGTCTGGTAACAGGCGGGGCCTTTATGGGTGTGGGCGGTGCTTTCCTGACCCTTGCACACCAGAACATGTTTCTGCTTGACGTTGTGGGAGGCCGAGGCTGGGTTGCCGTGGCAATGGTAATCTTTGGTAACTGGGATCCGGTGAAGGGCACCATTGGCGCGCTCATATTTGGCCTTTTGGATGGCCTTCAATTGCGCCTTCAAAACATGGGGATCCAGATACCGTTTGACCTCTTCCTGATGATTCCCTACTTAATCACGATTATCGCGCTGGTGGGCGTCTCCCGCAAGGCAAGCGTACCGGCCGGGCTGTTGAAGCCGTACAGGCGGGAAGAGAAAGGCGGATAGCACCGCGCGCATGTCCGTTCCGGCGGTGCCTGAATATGAAGAGGGCTGCGCAGAAAGCGCAGCCCCTTTTTGGCTTGAGTCTTTTCCGGCTACTCTTTTAACGTAACGTTCTTTCCGTTCTTAATGACGTACTTAGGTGCTTCATGTTCCCAGAGGCCTTTCCAGACGCTCTCCTGGGTCAGGACAACCAGGTTTGCCGGATTTCCTTCTTCCATATTGAAGTTCTTAATGCCAAGCGCGCGCGCTGCGTTAGTGGTGATCAGGTCATAAATGACCTCCATCTGGTCAAAGCTGGTCATCCACAATAGATGTACGGCAAGGAAGCCCACCTCAAGCATGTTGTTGCGGCCAAACGGGTAGTACGCGTCCGCAATATCATCCTGACCCAGGGCAACCGGGACGCCGGCCTCATAGAGATCGCGGACCCGGGCGTGGAGCGGACCAGTCTGTGGATCGCTTACCAGGCTCATGCCCGCTTTTTGCATGAGCGCCAGCACTTTGCGGAAGTATGGTTCCTGATAGAGCTGCATGGCGCGTGCGTGCTGAGCGGTAACGCGTCCCTGCCAGTTATGCTCAATGGCTTTTACTGCAAGCATTTCCAGCGTGCGAAGCCCGGGGTCCCCCGCATCATCAAGAAGCATTGAAACATCCTTGTTGTATTTGACCGCAAGATCAAACATTTGCGTAATGTGTTCAGCGGCGTCCTTCTCTGTGAACTCAATCCAGGGAATACCGCCAACTACATCAGCGCCCAGCTCAAGCGCCTGGCGTACGTAGTCGGTCGCACCGGGATCACGTACTACGCCGTCCTGGGGAAACGCAACCACCTGCAGTTCCACCGAATCCTTGAACTCCTCCCGGGCTTTAATGAGCGCCTTTACTCCTTCCAGTTTGCCCTTTGTGTCAGTATCCGCAAACGCACGGATATGGGTGTTGCCGTATTTCACTGCGAGTTTGCACGCTCTGCGCACGTTTTCAATGATCCAGGATTCGTCGTACTTCTCCTTAACCCGTGATGCTTGCTCGATGGCGGTCATGGCGCCCCCCATGGAGCCGCCGTGATAGCTTCCCAGCGCGTCCTGGCCCACCATTTCCAGCGTGTACACCTTGTCCAGGTGCAGGTGTCCGTTTACAAAAGATTCGGTGACCAGGTTGCCGGCGGCGTCCAGCGTTTCTTTTGCGTCGCCATCAATCCGTTCCGCTATCTTTGCAATTTTGCCGTCAGAGATTGCAATCTGCAGGAGCTTCCCGGCAGAAGACCTGGTTCTTGCGTTGGTGATAAGGATGTCGAAAGTCATTGGTCCTCCTCAGTGTGATTCTCAATTTGTGAGTAGGCATCTATCGTATACCGGGTCTTTCACTTTTGCAACGAATTTCCAGCCCACCGCAGGCACACTAACCCAAGGCGTCAGGTTGACTTTGCACTAAACAAGAGTATACTGGTAATGTTCTCCACACCGTGACGCCGGGGCGTCGCGTTTTTGTTTCCGCCCTGGACACAGGGGTGACCGATTGCTGATCTTCAACGTAGGGAGGTCCTGATGAACGACGCAACACAGAGCGACACCCATGCTATCGGGAAGAGCTTTGCTCGCAGGGACGGGCCGGACAAGGTCCATGGACGGACGCGTTACACCGACGATACGTCAGTCCGCGGCATGCTGTATGCGGTGCTTCTTACAAGCACCCACGCACACGCAAAAATCGTATCCATTGACACCGCAGAGGCAGAGAAGGTGCCCGGGGTCCGCGGGGTTTTCACGGGGAAAGATTTTCCCTTTCGGGTAGGACTTTATCTGGGGGATAAACCACCCCTGGCACGGGACACGGTGCGTTATTTTGGTGAACCGGTTGCGGCCGTCGTCGCGTATTCCGAACGGGCAGCTGCTGCTGCGTGCGGAAAGATTAAGGTGAGCTATGAGGAACTTCCCGTGGTGAACAGCCCGCGGGAGGCCCTTGCCAGGGACGCACCCATTATCCACCCGGAGATGGATTCATACGTGCATATCCCTGCTATCCTACCTGAGCCGGGAAGCAACGTTGGGAATAGGACAAAGATGCGCAAGGGTGATCCCGGCCGCGCGTTTGAAGAAGCTGACGTGACAGTAGTAGGTGAGTATGAGTTTCCGCCGGCAGACCACGTGGCAATGGAGCCGCGGATCGCCATTGCAGAGATTCAGGCTGACGGACAAATTGTCATTCGTTCCTCAACGCAATCTCCATTTGGCGTGCGCTCCATCATGAGCAACTGCCTGGACATTCCCACGGGTAAGATCACGGTGATTGCGCCGGTTGTGGGAGGCGGTTTTGGCGGAAAGGCCGGGATTCAGCTTGAGCCACTGGCATACCTTCTTTCCCGTGAGCTGGGCGGTCTTCCGGTCAGGCTCGCAAATAGCCGGGAACAGGATATGGTGAGCTCTCCCGGCGCGCCGGGACTTCAATCGCGGGTAAAGTTTGGCGCAAAGAAAGACGGAACCGTTATTGCAGCTGACATTGAGTATCTTTTTGATTCGGGGGGCTACGCAGACTACGCCGTAAATGTCAGCCGGGCTGCCGGCTACTCCTGTACGGGCCCGTATAACATTCCCAATCTTAAGGCGGACTCGCTTTCCGTCTACACAAACCACCCTTTTGGGACGGCATATCGCGGTTTTGGGCACATCGAAATGGCCTATTCGATTGAACGCACCATGGAGTTGCTCGCGGAGAAACTCGGAATGGATGCGGTGGCGCTGCGGATGAAGAATCTCATTCAAGCCGGAGACACCACACCTACCCAGGATGTGCTGGACACCAACACGGGAGATATCAAAGAGTGTCTGCGGCGTGTCTCAAAGCTCATGGAGTGGGAGGATGGCGCTAAGGTGCAGGTTTCTGATAGCGTGGTGCGCGCAAAAGGAATTAGCTGTTACTGGAAAGCACCGGCTATTCCCACCTTCACGGACGCGGCAGCCATCGTCACATTCAACGAAGATGGAAGTCTTAACCTGACTACCGGGGCGGTAGAGATTGGCCAGGGGATTTATACAGGCCTCTCCCAGCTTGTGGCGGAACGGCTTGGAATGGATATGGACATGATTCACGTGGTGGAAGAGGTCGCGACCAACCGAGGCCCCCATGATTGGACCACCGCGGCAAGCAGAACGCTCTTTATGGCAGGCCGGGCCGCTCTTGCGGCCGTGGATGACGCAGTTGCACAGATAAAACGGGTGGCAGCAGCCCCTCTGCGCTGTCCGGAAGAGGACCTTGCCGTATACGGAGGACGCGTGTTCATAGCCGATGACCCGGAACAGGGTCTTCCCCTTTCCCAGCTGGTGCTGGGCTATGTGTATCCGGATGGAAACGCCGTTGGTGGCCCGGTCATCGGCCGGGGCAAGTACATTGCGCGGCATCTGTCTAACCTCGACCCGGACACGGGCAAAGGCCGCCCGGGGCTGGAATGGACCCTGGGGGCTGAAGGTGTTGAAGTTGAGGTGGATCTTCGTGACGGGACCTACCGCGTGCTTCGTGCCGTGTGTGCCATGGACGTTGGAAAGGTAATCAATCCCGCGCTAGCCAGGGGGCAGGTTGTGGGTGCCATGGCCATGGGAATTGGATATACCACCCGCGAAGCATTTTCATTCGACTCGCGAGGGCGTGTAGAAAATGGAAAGCTCCGGGACTTTAAAATTATGCGGTACGGTGAGCACCCACAGTACACCGTTGACTTTGTAGAGACGCCACAGGGAGATGGCCCTTATCTTGCACGCGGCCTTGGAGAGCAGGGGATAGTTGGTATGCCGGGCGCCCTTTCTGCTGCGTTCTCACGGGCAGTGGGTGTGCAGTTAAACCGTATGCCTGTTACACCGGAATACCTGTGGAGCGCTGCCTCCGCAGCATCTGCAGGAAAGAATAGCGTTCAGGGAGGTCAGGCCACATGATACCCTTTGATTTTACGTACATCCGGCCGCAGAGTTCGGAGGAAGCGGTAACCGCGTACCGGCAGGCCAAAGAGGCAGGGAATGCTGCGCTTTATCTCTCCGGTGGAACTGAGATTGTGACTATGGCGCGGGACCGGAAACTGACCTTTGACGTGCTGATTGACCTCAAGCGCCTGCCGGAATGCCGCGGCATAGACCGGGATCAGGGCGAGATCCGTTTCGGTTCTGCGGTTTCGCTCAATGATGCGCAGAAATACGGCAATGTGCCCCTCCTTTCCATGGCGGCTGGCGCGGTGGCTGACCACTCTGTACGCAACTCAATCACAGTAGGCGGCAACATTGCCGGCCGCCTGCCATACCGGGAGGCGGTACTCCCGTTCCTGCTGTTTGACGGGACTGTAGAAATTGCCGGGCCTGATGGAAACAGAAACGTCGGCGTGATGGAAATCTTTGATAAAAGGCTCAAACTATCAGCCGGGGAGTTCCTGGTAGCGTTGCGTGTTCCGGAATCGGCCTCAGAAAGCACTGGCTACTACCGACGCAGGCAGAAAGACTCCCGGGTGGACTATCCAATAATGACACTGTGCATGGCACGTCATGAGGACGGCATCAGGGCAGCAACAAGCGGCGTGTTTGGATTTCCCGTACGCTCGCGCAGGGCGGAAAAAGCTCTATCTGCGTCCGGAACGCCGGCAGAACGGTCACGTAACGCGGTGGAGGCGTTTGACGGGAAAGTGCAAAGCAACATGCGCGGGGCAGCGGATTACCGGCGGGCGCTTCTGTTGCAGGCAATGGAAGATGGCTTGAGGCAACTGGAGGGATAGCATGAAAGAGTACGATGGCCTGGTAAGAATAGAGCTAACGCTAAACGGCGAAAAAAGAACCGCACACGTGAGTCCCGCGGATACGCTTTTGCGCGCGCTGCGTGAAAATCTTGGCATGACCGGCACCAAACTTGGATGCGAGAACGGCGACTGCGGTGCCTGCACGCTCCTTGTGGATGGAAAGCCCGTGAAATCGTGCTATACGCTTGCCGTTGATGTGGATGATAAAACGATCACCACCATAGAGGGATTGGTGAACACGGACGTACAGCAGGCGTTTATCGAGGAGTACGGTTTCCAGTGCGGCTACTGCACTCCCGGCGTGATACTAAACGCTTACGCTCTTCTGGAAGAAACCTTTGAACCGAATCCGGAAGAGACGAGAACCTGGATGGAAAGCAATTTGTGCCGCTGTACGGGTTACGAAGGCATTGAGAAATCGGTGAAACGCGCTGCGGAATTAAAAAAGCGTGCCGAGCGTTGAGAGAGTAGGCGGCCCCCATCAGAAAAAGAAGAGGCGTCCGCACCTCGTACGGACGCCTCTTCCGGGGACAGTGTTACGGCTTAGTAGGCAACTATGGTTGTACCTTCCTTGCCTTCCATAGCGGCTACCAGGCTGTCCACGTCCGTGATGATGACCCGATTCTTTGGGTTTGCCTGAACAAACTCAATAGCGGCCATGATCTTGGGGCCCATTGAGCCGGCAGGGAAATGCCCTTCCTGGTAATAGTGGCGAGCCTGGGCCAGAGTGAGGCGCGGAAGCGGTTTCTCGTCCGGTTTCCCAAAGTTAATGGTAACACGCGGAACACCCGTAATGATGATGAGCGTCCGTGCACCAACTGCCAGCGCTATTTTCATGCTTGCCAGGTCTTTGTCTATTACGCAGTCAACGCCTTCAATGGTCTTGTCTTCTTCAAAATAAACGGGGATACCACCCCCACCGCCGGTAATAAGAATGTATTCCTGCTTAAGCAGCGTCTTGATTGCATCCTTTTCAATAACGTCGATGGGATAGGGAGAAGCCACATAGCGGCGATAGCCGCGATTTGCATCTTCCTTAATGACCCAGCCCTTTTCCTTGGCAAGCTTCTCGGCTTCATCCTTCTCATAAAAGGGACCGATGGGCTTGGTAGGATTCTCCATTGCCGGGTCGTTGCGGTCCACGATGATCTGTGCGGGAATGGTTACAACGTTTCTCCACGTTCCCTTTTTGATCATTACATTCTGAAGACTCTGCTCAATCATGTAACCCATTGATCCGCAGGTCATTGCATCTGCAACACCAAGAGGCGTTTCTGGAACAACTTCCCGCGCTTTGTCTACCTGTAGCATGATATTACCCACCTGCGGACCATTTCCGTGGGTGAGTATGAAGTTATACCCCATATCCATGAGCTCAACTACGGGGCCCATTGACCGACGGGTATTGGCAAACTGTTCGTGGATTGTACCGCGTTCGCCCTTCTGAATGATGGCATTGCCTCCAAGGGCAATAACAGCCAGTTTTTCGTTCTCAAGTGGTTCGGACACCATTCGCTACTCCTTGAAGTTGTGGTGTGATAAGGTGCTAATTCAGGAAAAAAAGTATTGTATCACCGTTTGACGGGATTAGCAAACAGAAAATATGGAAACTGCAGACCTACTGCAGCCGGTGTGAAGCACATCCGGAGCGCTACTGCTCTAAGTAGCGCCGGTACTGCTCGCTGGAGTCAAGGTCTATGCAGGGCCGCTCATCCCGCGCGGGAACGAAAAGCGTGTGAAACCCGGCTAAAACGGTGCGCATATCAGAATCACGCGCGGCCGCTGCCACACGGTCCATTGCCGTGCGGGAAAGGAGGACGGGATGGCCCGGCCGTTCACCGCAGACGGGACGCAGAACGTCCGGCGGAGGTTGGTTCCCCGCGGTTTGTGTTTCGAAAGCCAGCTTCCGGTAGATTTCCGCGGGGATAAGCGGCATGTCGCCGAGGGTGATGAAAGCGAATTCAGTTTCAACGCGCGCGAGGCCGGTCTGGATTGAAGAGAACATGCCGCGCTCAAACGCAGAGTTTGTTGCAATAACGGTGTTGTCCATCTCTCCCAGAGCCGCCCGCAACTCCTGCTCCCGGTAGCCGGCTACCAAAATGATGCGTCTGCAGACTGTGCGTGCCGTGTCAAGCGTGGTTTCCAGGACAGTGCTGCCATGCCAGGGAAGGAGCATTTTCCATTGGCCCATTCGGGTGGATGTGCCGGCAGCCAGGACCACGCAGTCGTAAAAACTGCTCATGACCACACTCTATCGCCGGAGAGTGGCCAGTGCAACGCGATTTCTTCTTGACAACGTCAGAAATCCGTATTTAAATAAAATCTGTTAATCATTGTAACAGTTGATTCAACGAAATCCGAAGATTAAGCGGATTCCTCTTTAGGTGATTGGTGCCCATAAAGGTGGGGGTACCAATCCCTTTTGTTTTTTTTCATTTCGAAAAAAGGCATAGGAACTCCAAAAAGACCAGACTGGTCTACGAATCCCAAGCGAGGTGAAAGGAATGTTACACGAATTTCAGTACCTGGCTCCTTCATCGCTGTCAGAATTGCTCGAGTTTCTCGCGAAAAACGGTTCTGAAACGATGGTCATGTCCGGTGGTACGGATCTCCTGGTAAATATTAGAGCCGGGCTCATGAAGCCGTCATATGTAGCTGATTTGAAGCACATTGAACAATTGCATGAGCTCTCTTTTGACGAGAAAACCGGTTTGACTATTGGCGCGTGCGTCACGGTAAATGAGCTGGTGGCCAACCCAGATGTTCAGAAGCGTTACCCCATTCTCTTTAAGGCGGGGAGCGAGCTTGCCACGTTCCAGCTTAGGAACAGGGCAACCGTTGCAGGCAATGTGGTCACGGCAAGCCCGTGCGGAGACATGTCTTCTCCGTTGCTCTGCCTCGGCGCAAAGGTAGTAATTACCTCAAAGGACGGCTCACGCGAAGTGCCGTTCAGCGAGTTTATTACCGGAGTGAAGAAGACAGTTCTTGCTCCATCCGAGATTGTGGAACGCATTGTGGTTCCCACAGACATGCTGGATGCACGCGGCGAGTATCGGAAGCTGAAGAGAATAAAGGGCCATGATCTTGGAATCATTGCCGTTGCGCTTCTGAAGAAGGATCAAAAGATGAGAATTGCCATTGGCTCTGCAGCTCCAAGACCCATCCTGCTTCCGGATTTTCCGGAAAGCGCAAAGGTTGAAGAGGTCCAGGAAGCCGCGCATAAGGCAATCAGTCCCATAGATGATGTCCGGTGTACCAAAGAGTACCGGGATTTTATGGTTGGTGTGTACATCAAGAGACTAATGCAAGAGGTTAAATAATGAAGCGAATCCGCGTAACAATAAACGGAGACGTCTATGAACGCGACGTCCAGGAGCATATTACGCTCCTCCATTTTATCCGTCAGGACCTGGGACTGATTGGAACCAAGGAAGGTTGCGGGGCCGGCGAATGTGGCGCATGCACCGTATTTATGAACGGGCAAACGGTTAACTCCTGTCTGGTCCTGGCAATAGAGGCGGACGGCGCTACCCTTGAAACCATTGAGGGAGAAGCGAAAGACGGAAAGCTGACGCCGCTTCAGGAGTCCTTTGACAAGCATCACGCATCCCAGTGCGGCTTCTGCACGCCGGGAATGATTATGACCATTAAGGACTTCCTCGGGAGAAATCCCAAGCCGAGCCGTGAAGACGTCATTCACGGCATTGAGAGCAACTTCTGCCGGTGTACCGGCTACGAGCAGATCATCGAGGCGGTCCTCGACGTGACGGGACAGCTCGACGAGAAGGGAGAAGTCAAGCATGTATGAGAACCTGAAAGCCACGGAATTAACGTACGTCGGCAAAAAGACACGGCGTATTGATGCGCACGAGAAGCTCACCGGTCAGGCGATGTACGCAAGTGACATGATCCTCCCCGGTATGCTGCACGCAAAGGTGAAGCAGAGCCCCCATGCACGGGCAAAAATCAAGAACATCGATATCAGCAAGGCAAAGGCCGTACCGGGTGTACGCTCAATCATAACCGGTGAAGAGCTGGACTACCGGGTAGGTCTTTACGTGGTGGACAAGGGCATCCTTGCAAAGGGTGAAGTCCGTCATTTTGGTGAGGCCGTTGCCGCGGTTGCCGCTGACACACTGGAAGCTGCCAAGAAGGCGGTAGATCTCATTGAGGTCGACTACGAAGTGTTGAAGCCGGTTCTGCATCCGCTGGACGCGCTTGAAAAAGACGCTCCCCTGGTCCATCCAGACCTGGGTGACTATTCCTACATGGAAGCGGCCTTTACTCCGGTACCCGGAACTAACATAGCCAACCACACAAAATTGCGAAAAGGTGATGTGGAGCAGGGCTTTGAAAAGGCCGAATGGATCATAGAACGCGAATATACAAATCCGTCCGTGCAGCACGTCCCCATGGAAACACACGTCTCTATTGTTCAGTGGGGCTACGGCGACAAGGTTACCATCTGGACATCTGCTCAGAGCCCATTCACATTGCGAAACCTCTTTTGTACAGCGTTTAAGTTGCCTCACCGGGATGTGCGTGTCATCGTACCGTACGTTGGAGGCGGATTTGGCGGAAAGGCAGGTATCGGCATTGAACCGCTTGCAGCCGTGCTTTCCAGGAAAGCCGGTGGTCGTCCCGTGAAGTTCTATGCCACCCGGGAAGAGGAGTTCAGCCTCCTTCCGTGCCGGAGTCAGCTCACCTATCGAATCAAAACCGGTATTGCCTCTGACGGCAAGATCCTGGCGCAGCAAATGACCATGTACTGGGATTCCGGCGCCTATGCAGACTACGCGGTAAACGTCACCCGCGCATCCGGTTACTCTGCGGCAGGCCCCTATGAAATTCCGAATGCGTCCATTGATGCGTACACCATTTACACCAATAAGCCGTTCGGAACTGCGTATCGCGGGTTTGGACACGTCGAGTTCCACTGGGGAGTTGAGCGCCACATGGATCTTATTGCGCACGCCATCGGTATGGATCCGCTTGAGTTCCGCAAGAAAAACGCCCTGAAGGCGGGCTCCATCACGCTTACCGGAGAAAAGATTACTGACCATACCGGTAATGTGACCAAGTGTATGGAAGAAGCGGCAAAGGCGGTCAACTATGGGAAGCTGACGAAAGAGGAAGAAGAACGCGAAAAGCGGACCGGCATGAAAATTGGAAAGGCAGTCGCGGCGTTGCATAAGGCGCCCGCAATGCCGCCGTTTGTCTCTACGGTTGTCATCATCAAGATGAATGAGGATGGTACCGTCATCGCGAACCTCTCGCTGATTGATTACGGCCAGGGAACCTACACTTCGATTGCCCAGATGATTGCTGAGCGCCTGAGATTCCCGGTGGAGAAGGTGAAAGTTGCATTTGAGTCCGATACTGACCGTGATCCGTATGACTGGCAGACTGTTGCATCCAAAGGGCTGCTTCTGAGCGGAAATGCCGCAATACTTGCCGCGGATGACTTCCTGAAGAACTCCTACGCCGTCGCCGCTCAGGTGCTGCGGGCACAGACTGTTGACCTTGACCACGACTCTGAGAAAATCTTTGTGAAGCATCGACCTGACGAATTTGTTACGTTCAAGTCAATGGCTATTGGCTACGCCTATCCCAACGGAAACGCCATCGGCGGTCCGCTGGTTGGTGTTGGTACGTACACTGCCCAGGGGCTCTCAAACCTGGACAAGGAGACGGGACAGGGGAATCCGGCACTGGACTGGACCTACGGATCTCACGGAATGATTGTTGAAGTGAATCCTGAAACGGGAGAGTATAACATCCTGAAGGTTGCCAGTGTGTTTGACGTTGGTAAAGTGATCAACCCGGATGCGGTTCGGGGCCAGGCCATCGGCGGTATGCTGCAGGGCCTTGGAACCGGTATTTGCGAAGGGTACATCTACGATGACCAGGGCCACTTGCTGAACCCTTCATTCACCGACAACAAGATCCCAACCTCGCAGGATTTGCCGCTTGAAGTGGAGGCAATTGCGGTGGAAACGGCGCAGCTTGACGGTCCGTTTGGTGCGCGCGGTGTTGGAGAACACTCCATGATTTCCGTTGCTGCCGCACTTGGTAATGCCATTCAGCAGGCAAGCGGAGCAGAGTTAACTCATATGCCCATTCGTTTTGAAGACGTCTGGCGGGGAATCAACAAGCGCGAAGCGGTAGATAACTGGATCACCAAGAGCCCCTACGGAAGCTGTAAATCAGCTCCGGAGGTGCAGAAGCACAACAAGGAACGATAACCCAGACCGCTATCTACGGTCTGCAGACCGGAAGCCCGCCGTAACAGGCGGGCTTTTTTGTGGGTTGCCTCCGCGTGCCTATTGGCGTACTATACGCGCATGGGCGAAATCAGGAACAGCTTTGCGTTGTGGAAGGACCTTCTGCGTGAAGGAGCCGCAACGGCTGTGGCCGAATTCCAGAGTAGAGTGGACGGCGTGGCAAATGAAGAGCTTCACAGCGCGGTGAGCCTACGGCTGGACGGAGAGCAGATAGGGGCTCATTTTCTTGCGGTCCGGGGGCGCCTTGATGAGCCACTTGCGGGAATTCCCTACCTTCTAAAGGATCTTTTTGATGTAGTACCCTATCCTACATTGTGCAGCTCCCGTCTTCTTTCAGAGATGCAAATAGGCGCAACGGCAGACTGCCGGGTGCATCGGGAAATGTCCTCATCCGGGGCGGTTTTTGCCGGCAAGACACACATGAATGAATTTGCTTATGGCCTGGACGGTCATAACGCACACTTTGGAAACGTAGAGAATCCACGTGCTGCAGGGCATATCAGCGGAGGTTCTTCAAGCGGTTCCGCGTGGGCCGTGGGCAAAGGCATTGTGCCGCTCGCGTTTGGCACGGATACCGGCGGTTCAATAAGGGTCCCGGCTGCTTTTTGCGGTGTGTACGGTTTCCGCAGACCGGTGGACGAGTGGGCTTCTGACGGCGTCTTTCCGCTTTCTGTCACCTTCGATACGGTAGGGTGGTTCACCTCCACAGCAGAAGACCTGGCCACCACCATTCGGGTTCTGTGGGAACCGGCGCGGTCGCCGGACGGCGCATCCAATCAGAGACCTGCTCCAGAAAGCGGCGTCTACGTGTGCCCTGAAAAGCGGGTGAGTGTCTCCGCGTCGCTTGCGGACGCGTACCGTGAGGCAGCAGATAGGATTGGCGCAACCGAAGACCCGCGCGTGCGGGAAGAGTATGAAAGAGAGACTGCAGAAGCTGCGCATGCGTATAACATCATTGGAAGCAGTGATGCCTACGCGGTTCATAAAGAGTGGCTTGACCAGTTTCGAGACATGTATACGCCGGATGTGTGGTCTCTGATTGATAGAGGCCGACGCTGGACGGAGGAGGACCGTGAAGCTGCGTTCGGTGTAAAAGCCCGCGTTCTAGCGCTGTTTTCCGCGCTTTTTGAAAAGTATAGATTTGTGGTTCTTCCCGCGGTGCATGACACGGCTCCGGTTCATGCTGAGGTTGACGCGGTGTACCGTAACTCCATTCTTGAACTGACAACCGCCGCCAGTCTTGCAGAACTGCCCTCGGTCACCATTCCCGTTTCTTCTGGCGCGGACGCTCTCACCGGAGGAATACAAGTGCTATTTCCGCGGGAGAGGGCTTCAGTGCCGGAGGAAGTGCTTTCCTCCTGGAGGGGACCGAAATGATGCTGCAGCGCCGGGAGAATTACTTACCCAGTACTTTCAGCATATAGAGTTCCAGGTACTCCTTAAGCGGGTCCTTCCGTCTTATCTGGTCAAAGGCATCGTTTTGCGCAAGTTTTTCCGCCAGGTTGCGAATTCTGGCACGGTCTGGAGGAATGAGACGGAATCCCACTTTCATTCTGCGCAGAAAATCACGCACCAGTGAATTCACATCCTCAACCAGATTGTTCTTGGCAACCGGATCAAGCAGAGGGTTCCAGCGTTCGGCCAGTTCCTCCAGAGTGCGATTGACGTCCCCGTTTTCTCCTACGTACTGCTCTTGAAGGGCGTGGATTGCGTTGCGGAACTCAATTGCACGTGCTTTCCTCGTATCAGAGCTGGTGGTGGATGCAGGGGAGGTTCCCGCAGAAGCAGCAGCGGGTGAGGAACCAAACTGTATTGCTGCGGTATCCCGAAATGCATCGTTTGACGCGCTCTCTTCTTCACTGCCGTCTGCTTCCTGCTTTGCACGTTTTTTCGTCTTGAGCGGTGTTCTTCTTTTTTTCTTCTTTGGAACACCAAGAAATGCGCGTTTAAAGAAACGCACAAACGCGTTCAGCAGGGGGATCGCCTGCCAGAAAGGGAGTAAAAGGCGGGCGTCATTGTAAAGCGTTTTTCTCTCCAGTTCCAGAATCTCGTGAATAGGACGAATTTTCTGCTTGCGCGTATCCAGTACCTGCCCCAGGTCATCAGCCGCCGGACCTGAGGGACGCTGCTCACGGGCGGTCAGGTAAAGCACGTTATAGTTTAAAAGCGCGGCCAGAATAGGCTCTTCAGTGCGAAAACGCTCCGCTACCTCTGCGTAGAACCCGTCATCGTCCGTCATTGGTTTGAGTTTCTGATCCTGCTTCAGTGATTCGCTCCAGAATTCCACGTAGTGGTCCTTGAATTCTTCCGATATCTGACGCAACCCCTCCAGGAGGTACTTCAGGAGGAACTCCTTGCGGATATAGTATTCCTTTCCTTCCGCCGTCTTGAATCGGAGTAGCTCCGGCAGCGTGTGCTCGTCCGGCGGTTTGAGCTTTGCTGCAAGGTACGCGTTTACGTCCTGCGTGTTGTACTTCTTGGTAAGAAGGACTCCCTTGTTGTCCGTAAAATTGTAAATATCCGACGCGGTAAAGACGTACGGCTCCTTCTTGAGTGTATAGTCGAGTGTCTTCAGTGCGGCTTCAACATCGCGCTGTTTTTGAACGATTCCTTTGTAGTAGACGCTGTAGTATCCCAGCAAATACGCCGCCTGGCAGTAGTCATGCTCTTCCTGTAGTTTGTCCTTTTTCTGGCTGTTATCCTTGATAATAATACTTGAAAGAGTTGTCCAGAAGTGAAAGGTAAACTCACTGGGAGTGAGAATGGTCTTTAATACTTCATTGGGGTTGGTCATAATCTTGTCCAACATTTCTTTGAGGGCAAGATCCCTGTTTCTAAAGATTGCGCCAAGCTTTGTACGCATATAGCTTGCATTTTTCTCGCTGCGAAGGTAGTTCCGAATCTTGTGAAGCGAGAGATCCGCGAGGGTTTTGGGCAGCAAGTCGGATGTCACAATCATTGTTCGGATGCCCTCAGGATACATGAGTCGCAGCAGGACGGCGGATTCGGTTTCCTCCCGTGAGAGCCAGCTGATGAAGTCTATCTTTACGTCTACCGGATGCACGGTGTCACCCGGGGGCTCTATTTTCAGGCTTTCTTCTGTAGGAAACGGAAGTTCCGGCCGTTCATCAATGCGCCGGTAGGCAGACTGTACCACCATGACGTAATAGTCAGGGAAAAGCACCCCGGAAATACTGCCGTTATCATACTGAAGTTTGCATTTGCCTTGCTTCTCCAGATCAATCAGGCGTGCTGCAAGGAGATTGTCAGTGTTCTCGTCCAGATCTTTCAGGTCCGGGGCATTCTGCGCGAAATGATCCAGGTAGCGCCTTGTAAAGGACAGGAGATCTGGAAAAGAGACGCTTGCCGCGCGCGATTTCTTTACGTAACTCTGAAGAATCTTCAAGACGTCCTGGGCCGTAGACATCCATTGTCTCCCGATGATGAAGGTTTTGCTGCAACGTCAATTATAGTACATAACCGCGAAAACTGTCTTCAATGAACTGAATTTCGCACACTCTTATGAGAACGCGCCAGTCGGCGCCGGGAAGGAAAGGTTTGACAAATCAGTCGCTCGGGACGTAGAATTACGTCAATATGACAAAACCATATGTAAGAATCTTGCTCTGTGCATGTGCGGTATTCCTGGCTGGCTGCACAACACCTGTGCCGGAGCGTGTTCCTGTGCCGGAGGCTCCAGAGAGTGTGGCGCCCCAAAGCGTACCTCCTGCTCAGCCGGAGGCCGCCCCGGCTGAGGAACCGAAGCAACAGAATGATGAATATCAAGTAAGTCCGGAAGTATATGAAAAAACGTTTG